>Ga0182033_10000453_pt1 | contig 19494 bp, 14 predicted proteins | sample tim00Cox0000000H_FD_125968 | JGI IMG/M metagenome (GOLD analysis project Ga0182033, IMG submission 125968) | Lab enrichment of tropical soil microbial communities from Luquillo Experimental Forest, Puerto Rico - timezero.00C.oxic.00.000.00H | ecosystem: Environmental > Terrestrial > Soil >...
GAACTGGACTGCAGAGCTGAAGAAGAAATGAAATCTAGCTGCCGGGCTGAGCATCGCTGCGCGACGCTTCCCAGGATTTCTCCCGAGTGACGTTAGTACTTCACCGGTGCGCGTTGTCCCTGAGGGATGAACGCAGGCGGAGAGTTCTGCGCGCGTCCGGTAAAGTCGTTAGCAGGTGGCCGCTGGCGATTGCGGTGGACGCGGGCCCTATGGAAATTCAATTGTGGGAAGGGGCGGTGTTGAGGTGTGCCGGGACTGTGCCGCAAAGAGCCATTCACGACCGCAAGTGCCAGAAAGCTGGCTACGACAAAAAAGTATCGCGATGATCTTGGCTGAAGAAGCCGGAACAAGAGATCCATGCAACGGCAAGACACAGAGGCAGGGAGCGGGCTACGTGCTAACGAGGAAACCGGAAGTTGGGACCTGGTTGCAGCCTCGAGCTGACCAACGAACTGGAATCGTTTTTCGCTGCCCACTATCATCGAGAAGTAACTTGTGAGCTGGTCGTGCTGAGAGGGAATTGTCGTAGTGGACCCGTTTCGGATTCATGTCGCAGACGCGGTGCTCGACGATCTGCGGGCACGGTTGCGCCATACAAGATGGCCCGACCAGGTACCGGGCATAGGCTGGGGCCAAGGCACTGAGTTGGACTGGTTGCGGCGCCTCGTGTCCTACTGGGAGAGTGAGTTCGACTGGCGTGCTTGGGAGCGCAAGCTCAACGCGCTTAACCAATTCACTTGGGAAGGCATCCACTTCGTGCACCAACGCGCCGCGTCCGGCCGTGGTGTGCCGCTCATCCTGACGCACGGGTGGCCGAGCAGTTTCCTCGATTACGTGGACATGCTGCCGATGCTCGAGGACTTCGACGTAGTCGTGCCCTCCCTACCGGGGTATGGATTCTCGCCACGCCCACCCCAGGTCGGCATCAACTACCGCTACGTCTCGGAGCGCTGGCACCGGCTCATGACCGAACTCGGGTATTCCCGCTATGGAGCGGGCGGCAATGACTTTGGTTCCGGGGTGTCGACGTTGCTTGCAGTGGACCATCCCGAGTCAGTGATGGGCATCCACCTCACCACGCTCGAGTCGGACTTAACCCCCAAGGTGGACAACTCTGAACTATCCGATATGGAGCGTTCGTACCTCGCAGTGAGCCGGGGTTGGGACGTGACGGAGCGGGGCTACAGCGCGATCCAGTCCACCAAGCCGCAGACCGTCGGCTATGGACTGAACGACTCCCCGGCGGGACTGGCCGCATACCTCGGCGAGAAGTGGCACTCGTGGAGCGGCGTCACGCCGCCCGACGATTTCCTTTGCGCTACCCTCACTCTGTACTGGGTCACGCAGGCCATCACCTCGTCGATGCGCGACTATTGGGACAATCGCTGGTACCCGGTCGATCCCACGTACGTCGGTACGCCCACGGCGTTCGCGGTCTTCGCGCACCAGACCGTTCCCGAGGGCGAGCCGCCGCGCTCGTATGTCGAGCGGGTGTACAACATCCAGCGCTGGACAGTGTTTCCTCGCGGCGGGCACTTTGCCCCAGTTGAGGAACCGGCGGCGACCGCAGGGGACCTGACCGCTTTCTTCGGTGATCTAAGCTCGGGCAATAGAACCCTCGGATGAATGCCGCATTTTGGTTGACACTGAAATCGCGCTCTCTGGCATTCTGTACACGAATCTCGTGCCAAGCAATGTACTCCTGTGTCTCGCCAGAACGTCGTACACCTGCGAAATGAATGACTTAGGGTAGTCGATTCCTGTCCGCTTTGCTTATGCGACCGAGTGGTCGCTTCCCGCATCTTACAACACAGAGAAGAGACCGTACGGTCTCACGTGGTGCCAAGGAGACGGCACGGACATGAGCACAGCGACAGCCGCCCTACCCGCCTGGTCCGCCTTCGCCAAGCGGGAGGCCATCAATCCCTGGATCATTGCTGTCACGGTCACGCTTGCGACGTTCATGGAGCTACTCGACACCGCGATTGCCAATGTTTCGTTACCGCATATCGCCGGTGGGCTCGCCGTCAGCTACGACGAAAGCACCTGGGTGTTGACGAGTTATTTGGTATCGAATGCCATCGTTCTTCCGCTCTCGGCGTGGTTGAGCCGCGTCTTTGGACGCAAACGCTACTACATGCTTTGCGTCGTCCTCTTTACCCTAAGTTCTCTGCTGTGTGGCCTCGCTCCTTCACTCGGTTTGCTCATCTTCTTTCGGGTTTTGCAGGGTGTCGGGGGAGGCGGGCTGGCTCCGGTTGAACAGGCCATTCTTGTCGACACGTTTCCCCCTGCGAAGCGCCCGGCAGCCTTCGCTCTCTACAGCATGGCCATCGTCACGGCTCCGGTCATCGGCCCGCCGCTCGGCGGATGGATTACGGATAGCTGGAGCTGGCGTTGGATCTTCTTTATAAACATACCAATTGGGATCATCTCTCTGATTTTGACGAAGAGGGTCGTCTCCGATCCGCCGGAATTCACTCGGGAGGTCGAAGCTGCGCGCAAGGACGGTAGGCTCCGGATCGACGGCCTCGGAATTTTTCTCGTCGCGCTCGGCTTTGCGTGTCTTGAGGTGGTCCTCGATCGCGGGCAGACCTTGGACTGGCTCGAAAGCCGCTTCATCGTCGTTTTCTTATCGATAGCCATTACGGCGTTGATCGCAGCGGCCATTTGGGAGTGGCGCCATCCCGATCCGGTGGTGGAAATCCGTCTGCTCGCGGACCGCAACTTCGCCATTGCAAATGCCTACTATTTTCTCTTTGGCTTTGCCCTATTTGGTTCAACTGTCTTGATTCCACAAATGCTGCAAGTCCTCTACGGCTACACCGCCACCGATGCGGGACTCGTTCTTGGCCCCGGCGCGTTCGTAATTGTCGCTCTCGCCCCGGTCATTGTCAGAATCCTGCCAAAGTTTGGTGTCAAGCCGCTCATCTTCATCGGGTATGTGATCTTCGCCCTGGCTATGTGGAAGTACGCTAGCATCGACCTTGGCACTGACTACCAACACGTCGCTCTCTTCCGGGCCCTCCAAGGACTCGGCATTGCTCCGCTCTTTGTGCCCGTGAGCCAACTGGCATATTCCTATTTGCCTAAAAATAAAAACAATAAGGCTTCGAGCATTACCAACCTGTTCCGGAACCAGGGAGGAAGCGTAGGCATCGCCTTCGTGACGACGCTTCTCGCGCGGCGAACGCAGTACCACCAGTCGGTTCTGGTAGCTCACGCCACCCCACTACAACCGCGGTATCAAGAAGCCCTCGGCGCGTTGTCTCGATATCTCGCGGCGCACGGCTTTACGGCCCCTGATGCTGCTCTGCACGCTAAAGCGGAATTGGCGCGAATCATTCAGCAGCAAGCGGCTCTTCTCGGCTTTCTCGATTGCTTCTGGATTCTGGGATGCGCCTGCCTGATCGGGGCACCCCTGGTTTTCCTCACACGCAAAATCAGGTCGGCTGGTACTGGCGCTGCGCACTAAAACATCCCTAGAGACTGCCCTGATCTCGCCGCTGGTGGACTGGCTCATGAGGCTGATGGCTGGATCGCGCTGCGTTGAAGGAACCGAGCACTTCGTGGCACTAGCACTTCAGGAGGTGTGAGTAATGCCATGCTCCACGGCAATTTCGTTAGACGCCCGCAAACTGGTTCATGTTCGTTGCTGAGCTGACCTCGGCAATGGGGTGATCATTGTAGTTCGAGATCAGGGACCCGGATTCGACCCAAGTCGGGTCGCCAACCCTTGGCGTCTGAAAATCTAGCTGCCGGGCGTGGACGCCGCATCCGCCTTAGGACATTAGCCATCGACGAAGTTCGGTTCGAACGAAAAGGAACCGAGATCCATCTGCACAAAGCTCCGGAACGTAAAGCGCCACCGGACCACCAACCTCACTCGGCTATTTCACAATGGCTCGTCAGACCTTTGCTTGGCCTTCTTGTTGTCGAATGACGAGTTTCAAACGGTTTACCGCGGGCAAGCCGCATATAATGACTTGGCGTCTTCGAGTCCAATTACCGCCTTCCGCCACCTCGAAAATCCAGGAAGTGCGTCGACAGCTACATAATCGGCCGTGGGGGACGTGGCTACAAACCCCGTACGGACGAGATTGGCGAACTTGTTCTTCTACCACTGAACTACGGGCTCTCGCTGTTTCCCATGGTTTTTAACAATGACTCTGTGGAGTTTCGCAGGATCGACCTACGGTGAAGAGAGAAACGCGCAGTTTGGTTGTTGAAGAGGGTGGCGGGAGCTGCCGCCTTGACACCGGCCGAGACCCATACCAAGGTAGAATGGACGTTCTCGATGGAGTCGCGCATCGTCGTGTCATGGACCGAGGCAGATAAATATCACAGGAGTGAGCCCCACTCCCTCTGGATTTCTTATGGCAAGAACCTACACCGCTCCAAGTATCGATGAATATCTGCGTAAGCGGCTGATGCCGGTAGAAGGTGCGATTCCGCGCCTCCCGGGAATCGAGATGTACGGTAATTCTGTTCCCGCAGAAACGGTCGGCGGCGACCTATTTGAGTACATAAACTTTCAGCAGCGTTACGACATCGATGCACGCATTCAGCGGGCGCTGAAGTTATCGAGGGAATTTCTCGAGCCGCTACCTGAAGGTGCGCCGCCGCGCAATTCGGTTGACGATCATGTCGAATGGCTGAAATCAAGGCCCGATTACAGGCCCGAAATGGAAACCGCGTATAGAAACGCACGAAGCTCCGAGCAGATCCGCGTAGCCGAGGACTTGCATGAGCTCTATGACACGGCGGGCGTCCTGCTCGTGGACGCTCAAGGACACGGAATCATTTCAGCGAAAATCGCGTCAACGGTTCACGATACGTTTCATGCCCTTATGCTTGCCGAACTCGATCGCCGGGGGAAGACAACACCGGAGTTATTCGAGAAGCTCAATCTGCGACTGGCCCAGTCGGTCACCGCCCGCAACGCGCTCGGCATAAGCGAGAAGGAGAGCGCCCAAGAGATTGCAACAATGCTCTATGGCGAAGTACACCCCAATGGTCATTTTCGGTTCGTGAATTTCGGACACCCACCGCCACTAGTGTTCTCTGCCGAATACCGTAAGTTCATGGAAATTGATAAAAGGCGGATGGTTCAGTTCTTGGCACTCGGCCTGCAAATCCCGGAGGATCATCCGGATCGCTCCAGGTATATCTCATTGGAATCCCGGCAGAGGGCGAACTCCTCCGATGTGGCCGAGTTAACGCTGATGAGTCCGGGGGACATTTTCTTCCTTTATACCGACGGCGTCTATGACGGCAGCGACAAAGAAGAACGCCAGCAACTTGAATTGGTAATGCGAGAGCACTATCGCCAACCAGCAAAGGAAATCTGCAATGCATTGCTGGATTACGCAGTGAAACAAGACGATCGTCTGCGCCAGATTGGCGAACAGGACCGCATTGACGACAAAACTGCCTTTATCGTCAAGCGGAACTGAAGGGCTAAAGGACTCTTCACCAACTCGCTGACCGCCGGGAAGCGGCGATCGGCATGAAAGAGATTGTCGATCTGCCCCTGAGTTTTTTGTAGCCAATCAAGCTCGAGAGGCATCTATTCGACAGGTGGACGGAAAGGCCGGAAAGGAACCAGCCCGGCGTTGTGCTCTCGCGAGACTCTTCTTGGGCTTTCAGATTCGCTGCGTGGCATTCCTCGGGCTGTGGCTAACAGACTTTGGCGCCGCGGCGCAGGCAGTGGACCTTGGGCCGCTTCCGCTGGTGGACAGACGGAGGGTTTCGATTTGCAAACCTCGATTGCGTCAGCACCTCCGTCTCAATACGCGGGTGAGCTACTAATCTCGAAGCAGAACAGCTCGCGGCCGGAACGGCAACAAGGTACGTCCAACGGTCGCACCCTTTGGACGATGCCGAACTTTCTCACGGTGGAGTGGGCCGCGTGCTGATCACTGGCTGCGACTCCGGCAATGCGCAGCCGAGCGTTTCTGAGCTCGGCAGGCGCAGCGGCCCCTGAGGCGATTTCTACAATAGTTATCATCCGGGAAGCGAGCGAGATTTTGGAAACGTTGTGAGTGTATGGGGCACACCGACAGCACGGAGATGCGGCGACCTATGCGATTAAAGAGTTCGGGCCAGACCTTCGCTAGCGGGCAGGGAAAGCCTCTGGAGACCTGTCCGTTCCCGAACGGGCATCGACAGCCAGGTGATCGGTCGAGTAGGTAGTATTGTGGGTTGGGTGCGACTCAAATCTTGGTTAACGGCAAGCTTGCCCGCTTTGGGCGGAATCGGATTGTTGTTTGCGGCGTTCATTGATTCTTCGTTTGTTCCGCTTCCCTTAGTCACCGACTTGATTCTCTTTGACCTTTCCAGCCTCCATCCGATGCGCATGCCGTTTTACGCTGCGATGGCTGCCCTAGGCTCCGTGGCGGGATGCCTATGGATCTATTGTCTTGCGCGAAAAGGGGGACAGGTCTATTACCGCAAGACGCAAGGCCATCCACCGGGCAGGATTCGAAAGCTGGTCGAGAGGCACCCAATGGCGTGCGTCTTTCTTCCCGCAGTCGCCCCATTCCCGGTGCCGTTTAAGCCCTTTGTGGTGGCTCAAGGTGTTTTTCAGGTGCCGCTCGCCACATTTATCGTTGGCACGCTGCTCGGGCGCGGTTGCCTATTTTTTTTCGAGGGACTCTTGGGGGCACGCTACGGCACAGCAGCAAAGCACTTTCTTTTGAGTCAAAAATGGGCCTCGCTGGGTCTCGTTCTGACTCTGGTGGTGCTGTTCCTGACGATTCGTTGGCTGTCGGCCTCCAAGAGCACAGCGTATTCTCAGACCGACTGAAGCTCTCGAACCCTACGCGCGAGTTCGCGGGTGATATGGTCGGGATCGTCCTCGCGGCCGAAACGGATAGGCGATCCTATTGTCACGTGCACATGACCGGGTCGAGTGATGATCCGCTCAGCGCGCTTCAGGTCAAACAGCCCGTCCAGGTACATTGGCACGACCGGAATGCCCAATTGCTTGGCCAGCAGACCGATTCCGGAGCGAAAGGGAGCCATTTTGCCGTCCTCGGTCGTTCGGCCCTCAGGGAAAACGAGAAGGTTCCAGTGGCGATCTACAAGATTTCCCGCGAAGCGGAAACTCTGCAAAAAACCGGATTGCCTCGGAAGCGGAAAAACGTTGAAGAGGCTCAGCGCAAGAAAATATCTCAGCCGTTCCATGAAGCGTTCGAACAGGCTTTCTGTGCTTGTCGGACGACGCATTTCCGCAAGCCGCTCGCCCCGCATGGCGGTCGCCAGCCTGTTCCGAATCCGCGCGGGCAGGGCCGGTAGAATCCATGCAATGTCGAGGTAGGTGACGTGATTGGAAATCACTAGAGCGGGGCCCTGCAATCCACGCAAATTCTCGCGGCCGTGAATGCGAGGCGCCGCAAGAAGGTAGGTGGCGGGCCAAGCCAGAAAGTAGTAGACGGCGAGCCGAATGGCCGTGATGGCCCAGTATTGGGGCCAACGAGGATAGACATACTCCGTCGTTGCAGCCGTTCCCTGGGCGATGAGTTTCTCGAGTTGACCGATCGTGGCAGTATCTTCAAATTGAGCCTCATTCAGGTCCACTTGGTATCGCTCCTCCAGAACGCTCATGAGCTCGACCCGATCGAGGGAGGAAAGCTGCAAATCAGCCTCCAGGTTCGTGTCCTTGGAGTTTGCCTGAATAGGGCGACCGGTGATCTGCGCGATCAAGCCGGGCAGGGAGTCAGCGCCCGGGGTCTTCCCGACTGCGCCGCTAGCTGTCTTTTGGACCACCTCACGGATGCGAGGAAGACTGGGCTTTTGCGTTGGAGTCCTGGGAAAATCTGGTTCCGGCCAAACCGACCAGCGGCGGATTTTCTGATACTCGGCCAGCGTTTGATTTGCCCGTTCGACAGCCGACGCCACGTTCGCGCCGGGGCCACTCATCAGCAGAACCGCATATGGTTCCGCGTTGCCGCCGCGTTCGAGGCCGATCACAACGCAGTCCCTGACGCCCGGCTGACGCTGCAACGCCTTTTCCAAGTCTTCCGGGTAAACGTTCATGCCCGCCGGCGTGACGATGACATTCTTCCTCCGGCCCTTGAAATACAAGCGGCCGTTTTCGTCCTTCTCGGCGACGTCTCCTGTTCGGAACCATCCGTCCGATTCCGCCAAGGACTCAACTTGCCCGTTGTGCTGGTACGCTTTGGCGACGCCTTCTCCGCGTACGAGAATCTCACCGGTGTCGTCAACACGAACCTCCATGCCTGGGAATACCTTGCCGATCGATCCCCTCGCCGAACGAAAAGGATGATTCAGGCTAATGAGCGAAGCTGTCTCGGTCATTCCGTATCCTTGAATCACGGCGTATCCCAGGCGGTTCCAAAACGTCTCGTTTTGCTCGGGCAAAGCGGCTCCGCCGGAAATAAAGGCCCAAAATTTCCAGCCAAAACGTTTGTGAATTCGCCGGAATCGCCACCAACGGAGAAGAAAATGCTGCTTTTCCGCCTGCGCGAACCTCCTGCGAAATGTTTCCTGCCTCCCGTCTCGTTCCTCACAACGTTCCACTTCCCGTTGAAGAGATTCGACGAATCGCGGAACCGCGACCAAGACGGAAACGCGCTCTTGGCGGATGGTGTCCACCAGATCGGCTGGCTTCAGAGAATCGCTGAAGACCACTGTGGCCCGCAGCATCGGCGGAATAAACAAGCCAAGCATCTGGCCAAAGACGTGGCTCAGCGGAAGCAGATTCAGGAAACGGAGCGGATGAACGAGCCATTCGTAACGAAGGTATTTCTGGATTTCCTGTTCGAGGCGCTCGATGTTCGCCAGGATGTTTCCATGCGATATCACCACGCCGCGAGGCTCGGCGGTCGTGCCGGAAGTAAAAATGACTTCTAGTGTGTCTTGACGCGACAGTCGAGGCGATGGATAAAAAGAGGCATCGTGTTTTGCAATCGTTTCTCCAAGAGACTCAAAAGAAATGGAAGGAACTGCGTCAATGTCCGGATGCGCATTGGCTCGAAATGCGAACCTCGCTTTAACCTCTCGAGCGACTCGCTCCGCGAACTCCAAAGCCGAACCGTGATCGATTGGCACAACGACCACGCCGCGAAGCACGCATCCGAAAAATGCCACGATCCATTCCGCTGAGTTGTGGCCCCACAGGAGGGCCGCATCGCCCTTCCCCAAACCGCGAAGCTCAAGCTCCCGGGCTACGCGGTTCGCCTGTCCGGCAATCCGGGCATAGGTCCAACTCTCCATGCGATAGCCGCGCCGCTGGCACACGGCGACTTCCCGCCCATTTTTCGCGTACTTCCCGACAAAATTTAGCAGTGACTCGGAGGCCATTTCAGACATCTATCTGACAGAAGAAGTAGGGCCCGTGCAAGTGCGTGACTTCATCCAGTTGGATAGACCTTGTTCGACCTGGGATACAAAGAAAAAGTCGTGGTAATCGGCGCGGGAATCTCGGGCCTGGCTTGCGCTCATCGCCTGAAGCAGCTGGGCTTCGATCCCCGGCTTCTGGAAGCCACGGAACGCGCAGGCGGGCTGATTAGAACAATCCGGAGAGACGGCTTTCTCTTCGAGACCGGGGCGCAGTGCCCTCGATTTCCTCCGTCCGTCTGGGAGTTGGTGCGCGACTTGCGCCTCGAACACGAATTTGTAGCCGGTGATCCCAAAGCGAAGCGATACGTGTTCCGTCGCGGCCGTCTCCATCCCGCTCCGTTCTCGCCGATGGGCCTGTTCACTACGCGATTGGTCGGACTCAAATCCAAGCTGCGAATTCTCGGCGAGCCTTTTGGGTATTCGCATCCTCCGAACCAAGAAGAGAGCCTAGCCGATTTCGTGCAACGAAAATTCGGAGCGCAGGTCCTGGACAATTTAGTAGACCCCTTCATTTCCACAATCTTCTTGGGTGATTCGAGCAAGATGGGGATGGAGAGCGCTTTTCCCGCTCTGGTCGGATGGGAGCGGCGCCAGGGCAGTCTTGTGCGGGGAGCCCTCCGTGCGCGCAGATCGAAGCGAGACGCCATGAAATCAGGCAGTTCTTCCCCTTCTCTTGCTTCCCGCGCAGATCGAAGCCAGGGCAGCTTGCACGTCACGGACGCACTGCCGACTCTTGGTTCGTTCCGGTCAGGAATGGGAACGCTTCCGGAAAAACTCGCGGAAGAGTTGGAAGCAGAGACCACCTACAACGTACAGGTCGCATCGGTCGCGCCTTCAAGGGAAAACGCCGGGGCGTCGAAGCCCGCATGGCAAATCTCCAGTACCGGCGGGGAGCTAATCACGGCGCAATATTTGGTTCTGGCGGTTCCTGCTTACGTTGCTGCGAGACTGCTGGAGAGGAGCGCGCCTCCACTTGCCGCGCACCTTAAAGCCATTGAATACGCGCCAATCAGCGTGGTGTCTTTGGCCTACGAGCGGTCCAAGGTCGCAAACCGGCTGGATGGATTTGGTTTCATGGTTCCGCGCCGCGAGGGCCTCCATACCATTTGCACATTTTGGAATTCGTCACTGTTCAAAGAGCGCGCCCCCGAAGGAAACGTTTTGTTCACCACCTTTGCAGGAAGAGAGTCGAACGGCGCATTCGGAGCAATGAATGACGAAGAATGTGCAGGAGCTGTCGCCGCCGAAAACAGCCATATCCTAGAAATTTCTAGCGAGCCCGTGGCCCGGCTGGTCTGGCGAGACCCGCACGCGCTGCCGCAATACAATGTGGGACACGCACAGCGGGTCGCGGAGATTCACCGCATCTTGAGCCAGCTTCCGAATCTCTATCTCGCGGGCAACTTTCTGAGGGGCCGGTCCATCGGTGATTGTGTCGATGTGGCGTATCGCGTCGCGGAAGATTTGCATAGCCAAATCCGGGGTCAAGACATCTAAGCACATGTGGGTCTGCTCACGGGAGTCACGGGCGTGTTTCATTTGCTAGTTTGGTTTGTCTTCTGCGCGGGCACGGTCATTTTTTTGGGCGCGCTCTATCAGGCGGCAGGAACACGGCGCGACCGCAAGCGCTGTCCACCGCCAGGCCGACTGGTCGATCTAGACCATCACCGAGTTCATCTTCTCGAATCGGGAAGCGGCAGTCCTACGATTGTGCTGGAAGCGGGGCTCATGTCGACCGTACTCAGTTGGAGCAGTCTCCAACGCCAGTTGTCAGAATCCTACCGCGTGGTCAGTTACGACCGGGCCGGACTGGGCTGGAGCGATCTGGGCCCGATGCCTCGAACGGCAGACCGCATCGTCGATGAGCTCCATCGATTGCTCGAGCAAGCGGGCATTCCCCCGCCTTACGTCTTGGTGGGTCACTCCTTTGGTGGTTTGACCATGCCCTTGTTCGCTGCGCGCTTCAGCAAGGAAGTAACGGGCATGGTTCTCGTCGATCCGGTTGCGCCGGCAGAGTGGAATCCGCCTTCCGAACATGATCAAAAGCTCACTCGTATTGGCGCTAAGGTGTGCCGGCGCGCGGCACTGCTCTCGCGCCTAGGCGTCCTGCGTTTCGTTGCTTTTCTGTTGACCACGCGCGCAGCACGAATGGCGGGTCACCTCGTTCGCCTCATCAGTCGAGGCGCTCCCGCCGAGTCCGGGTCCGTTTCCAGTCCGTGGTTTACGGCTTTGCCGGCAAACGAGCGAGCCATGGCCTCGGTTTTTTGGGTTCAGAAAAAATTTGCTCTTACGATCGCGAGTCAACTCGAAAACCTTCCTGTGAGCGCCGCCCAAATCGGTGAACTCGATAGTACGTGCGATAAGCCTGTGGTGATTCTATCCGCGCGTACCGCCCCAGAGCACCGGCGTAAAGAACACGCGGCGATGGCTGGGCGCGCACCTCTTGGCAAGCATCTGACAGCAGAGAAAGGCAATCATTGGATCATGCAAGACGAGCCTGGATTGGTTGTCCGCGCGATCGAGAGAGTTGTTGAATTCTCGCAGAAACTGGTGACACATCCGTCGTGATCCCCGGTTCCGACAGCAGACACGGGCATTCGCTCCCCGCCCCCACGGTACAGTTGCAACGTGGAGATGCAAGAATCAAAAGACACAAACGATTTGGCGAGTCTTCTGTTTCCCCTCAAGACGGCGGAGAGAATTCCAAGAAAAAACGTATATCTTTCTCTTGTGCTTGAATATCTAAGCGATGTAGGAGATTGGCCTCGTGACAGTTTGTGAGGTGACGGGTTTCCATACCGCGCGAAATGATTTCGCTTCCGTTCGGTAGACCGCAACATGCGCGAAAGAACGTGAAAAGAAAAGGAGGGTTGTAAGCCGTGACAGTCCAGGTCGAGCGGTCGAAGAAATGGGTCGTCATCGCCTTCATCTTGGGAGCAACCTCAGGGGTATCGACTGGGCAAAGCCAGCGCTCCGCCGGTAGAGCACCGGAGGGAACGGTCAGCCACGGCGCCCCAACGGCTTTGGCCGGCGACGACATCATCGCAACGATGCTGGAGCGAAACCGCATGCGAAACGAGCGCTTGCAACGGTATTCGGCCGTGCGGACTTACGAGCTCAGGAACCTTCAAGGGAAATTGGCAGCACAGACAGTGGTACGCGTGGATTACGAAGCACCCGACAAAAAGAAGTTCGACAAGACGTCCGAAAGAGGATCGGGGATTGTGCGCCACTTGGTGTTCGACCGCCTGCTTCAGAGCGAGGGCGAAACATCTTCCGGCATGGAGCATCACAACAGCGCGATCACTAAAGCTAACTGCGCATTCGCGCTGGTCGGCGAGGTGGAGGTCGGCCCGTACCGTTGCTTCCTTTTCCCCGCCACGCCGAAACGCAAAGATATATATCTATCCGAGGGCAAAATATGGATTGATGCGATCGACTTCGCCATCGTGAAAATCGCCGGCCAGCCCGCCAGAAAACCATCGTTCTGGGTAAATCGAGCGGAGTTCGTCCGGGAATATCAAAGAATTGACGGTTTTTGGCTGCCCTTCAGGGACGAGACTTTCGTGGAAGTGAAGGTCTATGGGCGAAAGGTCTTCACGGTGGATCACCAGCAATACGTAGTCAATGCCGCAAATCCTATTCGAGACGGGACGCGGGACGCAGGTGACCAAGAGCAGCGATTTCGTTAACCACGGAGGACTATCCGTGTTCGAGACTGGCGGGGAGGGCTGGCAGCAGCTACCTTGTGCAGGAGGCGGTGCTTCCAGGCTGTTGAACAGATTGCAATTCGATCCCGGGTTTGGTCATCAACCCTTCTGAGTACTCGCGGCACCTCGGGGACTTACAATTCCGGATTTGCGAAGAAGAATGGGTCGCGCAGGGCCGTGCCGACTGCGCAATCGTGGCCCGAAGAGAGGTTGGTCCGACTGATTGACCTATTCGAGATTTCCTGCTAGCGAATTGGCGCTGGTCGATCGCTGCGCTGATCGTGTACGACTGGTTCTATCGAGGAGTGCGGTAAGCGGCTTAGCAAGCCCCTTGACCATCGAGAATTTCTGGGCGCGGCTCAACTCCCAGCGGCTGCGAAAGCTGACAGCCAGTCGTCCCCATCCTCCAGAATGATGTTGTAATCGGCGCGCGGCACCTTGCGACTGGCGGACGGAATCAGCGCAACGATCTTGACGTTTGAAAAATTCACCTTCAACCAATCCACCATTTCTTTTCTTGTTTGTTCGGGCGCCATGTGGCCAATGACAAAAACATCGACGCTCTGAATCGAGGCCAGAACACGCTTTGCAGCTTCGTTATCAGCGGCGGATATGACCTCGTGGCCGCAGTGCCGAAACAGTTCGGCCCTCGCAGCCAGCTCCTTTTCGTTGTAACCGATCTGAAACACCGCCAGCTTGGGCAACGACTTGGTGGAAATCTTCTTGCCCGTCAAGTCGGTGATGACATATTCACCGCATGAGCACGCCGCGAGCACTTTCAGACGCGCTTTCGCGCGTTCCACATTTATCGCCCCTTCTATCCAGTGAAGGCTGCCGTCGCTTTGCACCTTGAATATGTGGAACGGGGACAACATAGCTCATTCCTAGTGCCGGTGATTCAATCACAGGAGCCGACTCCCTGTCTATAGCGGAGATGCAGCAAGTTGCAAATTAAAGTTGACTCCCATTAGGATGTGCCTGCCCATGTCGAAAGCGTCGCGCAGCCCCAGTGCGCTACAGAACCACCTCAGGAGTTGGTCACGAGTTAACTGATTGGTGTCGGAAAGTACATTCGTACTATTGACAGCACTCACCGTAGATAGTATTTCGACAAGGGGGCACGTCCTTCATTAGATTTCGTTTCATGCCGTTCCGAGGCGCTTTTCTCCTAGCCAACACCACGGAACCGGTGGAAAGTTGCTCACTTTCATCGGGTTGTTTTTTTCTTTTAACTTTAGGAGGAAAGCATTATGGAAGTTGTTCAGGATAGGTCGTCTCTCCGTACTCTGCGCATCTGCTTTCTCTGCTTCGTGCTGTTCTCGCTTGCTCTGGGAAATCTCGCGCTCGGACAGTCCACCGCCGTCCTCAAAGGCACCGTTACAGATGCCCTTGGTGCGGCGATCCCGCACGCCAAGGTAGTTGTAAAGAATCAAGGCACGGGCGTCGAGTGGAACACTGAGTCCGACAACGTGGGCAGTTATCTGGTTCCCGCGCTCCCGATTGGGCCTTACCAAATTAGCATCAGCGCAACCGGTTTTGAGACTTCCGTGGTGCACAATGTCACGCTAAACGCAGCCACGACGGTTACGCAAAACGTCCAGCTACAGATTGGCCAAGTCAGCCAAGAGATCAGCATCGAAGTGGACACACCCGTAATCGATGCAAGCACCATTGCCATGGGTCAGGTCATCGATCAGAAGACGACACAAGAAATCCCGCTCAACGGGCGCCACTTCGTGGACCTGAGCCTGCTTACCCCGGGGACAGTCACTCCTCCGCAAAACGGGTTCTTGACCGCTCCCCTGCGCGGCCAGGGGTCATTCGCCTTCAACACCGCGGGACAGCGAGAAGATACCGTCAACTTCTTGGTGAACGGCATCAACCTCAGTGATATGGTCCAGAATCAAATCACCTTCCAACCGTCCATCAACACGGTGGCCGAGTTCAAAGTCGACAATTCCACGTACAGCTCTGAGTACGGCCGAAACTCCGGAGCCATTGTCAACATCGCCACGCGTTCAGGCACCAACGAATTCCACGGCGAGTTTTTCGATTTCCTCCGCAATAGCGCGATGGACGCCAGGAACTTTTTCAACCCCACCAGCGTGGACCAGGCGCCATTCAAACGGAACAATTTTGGGGCGGCCGCCGGCGGACCGATTAGCAGGAATCGCGCGCATTTCTTTGCCAGCTATGAAGCGTTGCGGCAGCGTCAGGGATTAACGATCAACAGCCTGGTCCTTTCTTCCGCGCAGCAGGCTCAGGCGCAAGCGAGCACGGATCCGGCGGTTAAGGCGCTCGCAGCCCTGATCCCCGCATCGAACGCCACGGAAAACGGGCTTCCTTTCCTGGTTAGCTCCGCCCTCGCACCCGTCAACATCGACCAGGGGACCGGCGACATCGACGTGGAGCTGACTGGCAAAGATCGCCTGCACGGATACTTCGCCCTCCAACAGGACTTACGGCAGGAGCCCACGCTGCAGGGCAATACCCTTCCCGGCTGGGGTGACACACGTACGTCTCGCCGTCAGATCGGAACCATAGGTGAGGATCACGTCTTCGGGCCATCCGTGACCAACTCGCTGCGCGTCGGCTACAACCGGATCCACATTGTTTTCAATCCAAACCAGAGGCTGAATTCGGCCAATTTTGGCATCAACAGCGGAGTCAATGCGGCCATTGGGCTCGCGCAAATTGACATTCAAGGAGGCGCTCTCGATTTCGGCGGGCCGTCAGTGTTTCCCCAAGGGCGTGGCGACACTAGCGGTATCGCGAACGACACGTTGAGCTGGCTGAAGGGGCGCCATAGCCTCGCCTTTGGGGGCGAAGTCCGCCGCGTTTACAACAATAACTTCGCGCTCGATCCCACCATCTTTCGATTCTCGAGCGTGGCCAACTTCCTGAGCGACACGGCATCAAGCTTCTCTTTTGCGGGAACGCCAGCGAACCGCATTCTCTCCCCGGCCTACGATGGCTTCGCCGAAGACAGCTTTAAGTGGAGGCCCAACCTTACCTTGCAGCTCGGCATCCGCTATAGCTGGTATTCGACTCCCACGGAAGTCGCCAATCGCTTCAGCGTTTTCGACCCTGCCACGGTTTCCCTGGTACAAGTGGGCACGAACGGAATCAGTCAGCCTTTCCAGACGAACAACAAGAATGTCCAGCCCAGGGTGGGCATCGTGTGGAGTCCCTTCAAAAACCAGAAAACAGTTCTTCGAGCCGGGTATGCCATCTTCACCGACGAGCCCGTCACCGGCATTGTCACCGGGCTAAACAGCAATCCTCCTTTCAGTAAACCCCTCGCGGCCACAGGCACGGCAACGAGCCCGGTCTCGCTCACGAACGCCGCTACTGTCGCGGGCAGGACCTTCGCCCCCAACACCATCGACCCCAATTTCAAGAATCCTTACATCCAGTCCTACAACTTCAACATCGAGGAGCAACTCACGCCGTCCACCGGCTTGATCGTCGGCTACATGGGTTCGAAAGGGACACATCTCAGAATTGCTCGAAACCTCAACCAGTTGGCATTAGTCGGTGGCGCCCTCGTGCGGCCGTTCCCGGCCTTATCGGCCTCAAGTCCGATTGACCCGGGCGCGGCTCTCGGAAACATAACCGAAGTTACGAGTGGCGCGGGATCCGATTACAACGCGGTGGTCGTGGAATTGAACCGCCGCCTTTCACATGGATTGCAGTTCATTTCCTCCTACACCTATTCCAAGTCAATCGATGAAAATTCGCTGAACACGCAAGGCACGATCCTGCAAAACAGTTTGAATCTCGCCGCGAACCGCGGCCTGTCCGACTTCGACGTGCGCCATCGCATTGTGGTGAGCGGATTCTACGAACTCCCGTTCCGCGGCCGCCGCCTGACGGCGCTGATGTCGGGCTGGGAAGTGGGCACTATCGTCCAGGCCCAGACCGGCAATCCTCTGAACCTGACTACGAGCATCGCCAACTTTACCGGCACCGTTCCTTTGGTCGCGGGCGGCGGATTGCGACCCGACCTCCTGTCGTCAGTAACCAACACCGGGAATCCCGCACAGTGGCTGAGCAATCCGGTTGTATGCCAAAACTACAGCGGGCCCCTCCCCGCCACGCCAGCGCCCGCACTTCCAGCATGCTCCTCAACTCCCAATGCAGCGTTTACCCTTCCCTGCACTTCCAGCAATGTGCCCACTGCCTCGGGCGCTTATCCGATCATTTCCAACACTTGTCATTTCGGCAATCTCGGCCGCAACGCACTTACCGGACCCAGTTTGGTCACTACCGACCTATCCTTAGTCAAAAACACGAAACTTACAGAGCGCATGAACCTGCAGTTCCGCGCCGAAGCCTTTGATGTGCTGAATCATCCGAACTTCGGCAACCCCAATCTGAATGCCCAAAGCTCCACGTTCGGAAGGATCACCAGCACACGCTTTCCGACAGGCGACTTCGGCTCGGCGCGTCAGTTGCAGTTGTCGCTGAAAGTCCAATTCTAGGCCGGCGCCCGACAGTTCGTGTTTTGCACCGTGTCTTTCCGGAGAGATCCTGCTGTGGCTAGCAGCGGCGGCACGGATCTCTCTGGTAAGCGCAACGGGAACGGACGGTCTGGAATGCCGGCGAATCACGCGGATAGTGCCAGGGTCTCGTGCGCTTTTTGCGCCCAGCTACGGCCAGGCCGCCTTCTCCTGCCCTACTCAAACTGCTTTCGAAACTGTGTGAATTGTTGTTTCAGGTCCGCAATTTCATTCTTGAGCCCAGTGATTTCCTCTTCCAGTCGTCTCACTCGGTCGCCGTCAACGACACCTTCCCAAGCGGGCGCCTTGACCTTTGGCTCCGCCTCTGCCTGCTCCACATCCCCTGAGAAAAGGTGGGCATAGCGTGTCTCTTTCGTTCCCGGCTGTCGCGGAAGCGGCTCAACCAGCGGCGGTTCGCGCTTCATCAAATGCTGGAGGCTCGATTGCACGGCGCTCAGGTCGTCGAAGGAATGCATGCGTTCAGAACGGCTGCGCAATTCTCCGGTCGTCTGCGGGCCGCGCAGCAGCAACAAGCACACGATCGCAATCTCATGGCGGTAGAAGTTGAAGACTTCCTGCAGCCGATGTTCGTATTTGGTCACACGGCTGTCTGCCGGACTGACCGACCGCACCAACGACTGGCCCTCCAGGGAATGCAGTGCCTGGCGAACCACAGCCTCCTCCAGGTTCATCACAGGATCCCGGTTCGACTTCTGATTGCAGGCATTGACCAGCGCGTTCACCGAAAGGGGGTAGTATTCCGGAGTAGTGACTTCCTTTTCGATTAGCGATCCCAGTATTCGGCATTCCACTTCATTTAAGGTGATGTTCACAGCCAGAGATCATACAACAGCTCCAACCGCGGGCGGAGTCCGCTATGCTTCGACGATCCATTTGCGCTTCACCCGGCCAAGGTGGATCCCGCAGACCCTTGCGCATTGGAATTCGTATGCACGCAGCTGCCAGCAGGTTGTGGTTCGTATCTACTGCGCCGCCTGTGACGGAATTGTGCCTTTGAGCTCCAGCTCGATGGAAACCGAGCGGTCCACTCTAAGCAGCCAGGTGCTTGGGTTCTTGAGCCCCCACTCGATGAAGGGAATAGTGAACTTCGCGCTGGCGCTCCAATGATCTCCGGAAAGATTGGCTTCGGCTGGCACGGTCAATTCGTGCTCGTTGCCGTGCAGCAGGAAAATTCCGTGAACCTGTAAGGCGGAGTCTCCCTGCATTTCGAGCTTTCCGGTAATGCGATCTAGCCGAAAAATGATTTCGCCGAACCGCGCACTTTCGAGGACGTCTTTATGCATCTTTCGGTCGCGCCCTTCGTTGCCGCTCCTTCCGCTGGTGGCGTCCACAACGACCTCACCGCTGACTTTCCCCGTTGAGGGATCGAACTGTAAGTTGCCAGTTTTCAGAGCAAAAGTCCCATGGACGGCGTGCAGCGTACTTCCGAGTGTCCACTGCACGTCGCTTTGGGTCGGATCGACCGTAAAGATCAAAGCGCCGGCGCGTGCTTGCGGCGCAGCTCCCTGCGGCAAAGCAATGAGCGCAGGAAGTGCCGCAACCACGCTCGCCCGCAGCAGTCTCAAGAGTCCACACTTTCCGTTGCGACCCGCTGTTTTTGTCACCTAAAGAGCCTTCGTGGCCATAAGCCGCCACCCAAACGCGCCGTCACCTCAGCCAAAAACGCGGGAGAAGTGTCCCCTACGTGCGCGGTCAGCGTGCGTCGAAACCAGCCCGGGTCACTCGGCAAGCCGTGCAACACGCGTTTTCTTAACGGCGCGAAGTGCTCCAGCAACAGCAGCAGCCCCCCATGACCCGCGGCCGCCTCGCGAGCCAGTTTTGAGCCGTTTGATATCCTTGCAATTCTCCGGCTTCCAACGCATCGGCAAGCGCCAAGGCCTGGCGAAAACTCAGCCCAA
>Ga0182033_10000455_pt1 | contig 19480 bp, 16 predicted proteins | sample tim00Cox0000000H_FD_125968 | JGI IMG/M metagenome (GOLD analysis project Ga0182033, IMG submission 125968) | Lab enrichment of tropical soil microbial communities from Luquillo Experimental Forest, Puerto Rico - timezero.00C.oxic.00.000.00H | ecosystem: Environmental > Terrestrial > Soil >...
CGCGGCCAGGGCACTGACGGACCGCTCTACATGGGGAAGGATACGCACGCCTTGTCCGGCCCCGCGCAGCGCACCGCGCTCGAGGTGCTCGCGGCGAATAACGTCCACACGGTGATCCAACGGGACGATGGCGTGACGCCAACGCCGGTGATTTCGCGAGCCATCCTCGTTTACAACACGGATCGAAAAGCGCACCTCGCGGACGGCATCGTGATCACGCCGTCGCACAACCCGCCGGAGGACGGCGGCTTCAAGTACAACCCGACCAATGGCGGTCCCGCCGACACGGAGGTGACCCGCGCCGTCGAGAACCGGGCAAACGAGCTCCTGCGGAGCAACAACAGCGGAGTCAAGCGTGTCACGTTCGAGGCGGCCATCAAGGCGTCAACGACGCACCAGGAGGATTTTGTCCTTCCCTACGTCCGCGACCTCAGAAACGTCGTTGATGTGGATGCCATTCGCGCATCCGGGCTGAAGCTGGGCGTCGACCCGCTCGGAGGGGCGGCAAGATCGTACTGGGAGCCGATCAATGCCACCTATGGGTTTGACATCACTGTCGTGAACCCGCTCGTCGATCCCACGTTCTCATTCATGACCGTCGATCACGATGGCGTGATCCGCATGGATTGCTCGAGTCCATATGCCATGGCCCGGCTCATCGGCCTCAAAGACCACTATCAGGTGGCATTCGCCAACGATCCGGATTCGGACCGGCATGGGATCGTCACGCCGTCGGCCGGGTTGATGAATCCCAATCACTATCTTGCTGTGGCCATCCGCTACCTGCTGACGCACCGCCCAACGTGGCCGTCGCGTGCCGCTGTCGGCAAGACGCTCGTGAGCAGCCGGATGATTGACCACGTCGTGAAAGACCTCGGGCATCGGTTGCTCGAGGTTCCCGTGGGATTCAAGTGGTTCGTGCCGGGACTGCTCGACGGATCGTGCGGCTTCGGCGGCGAGGAGAGCGCCGGGGCGAGCTTTCTGCGACGCGACGGCGCCGTCTGGTCGACCGACAAGGACGGACCAATCATGGACCTCCTGGCGGCCGAGATCATCGCGCGCACCGGCAAGGACCCGGGCCAACACTATGCAGAGCTCACGGCGCAGTTCGGCGTGTCCTACTACACGCGCATCGACGCGCCTGCAACGCCCGAGCAGAAAGCCAGGCTGAAGGAGCTGTCGCCGGAGGCCGTCACGGACTCGAGCCTGGCGGGTGAGCCCATCATCGGAAAACTGACGCAAGCCCCGGGCAATAACGCTCCGATCGGCGGCTTGAAGGTCGTTGCTGCCAGTGGCTGGTTCGCGGCCCGGCCTTCAGGCACGGAGAACCTCTACAAGGTATACGCGGAGAGCTTTAAGGATCAGTCACACCTGGAGACGATTGTGACGGAGGCGGAGCGAATCGTGACCAAGGCGCTCGATTCCGTAGCCCGATAAAGGAGTAGCACGATGGCAACAGCAGCAGGAACGGCTTCCAGAGGTGAGCGCACCGAACCGTTGACCACACTCAAGGCTTGGAAGGCTCTTTCAAGCCATTACGAAGAAATCAGCAAACTGCACCTGCGAGACCTGTTCGCGAACGACCCGGCTCGCGGCGAGCGGATGACGGCCGAGGACGTCGGCCTCTTCCTGGATTACTCGAAGAACCGCATCACCGATGAAACGATGAGCCTTCTCGTCGCGCTGGCGAACGAATCGGGCCTGCGCTCGCGGATAGACGCGATGTTTCGCGGCGACAAGATCAACATCACGGAGAACCGAGCCGTCCTGCACGTCGCCCTGCGTGCGCCAAAAGAAGCATCCATTGTCTTCGACGGCGAGAATGTCGTGCCTCGCGTCCATGCCGTGCTCGCCAGGATGGCTGACTTCTCCAATCGCGTTCGGAATGGTCAGTGGACCGGGCACACCGGCAAGCGCATTCGCAACGTCATCAACATCGGCATTGGCGGATCCGATCTCGGTCCGGTGATGGCCTTCGAGGCGCTCAAGCACTACAGCGATCGAACGATGGCGTTCCGGTTCGTGTCCAACGTCGACGGCACCGATTTCGCCGAAGCCGTCGAAGACCTTGATCCCTCGGAAACGCTGTTCATCGTCTCCTCGAAGACGTTTACGACGTTGGAGACCATGACGAACGCTCACACGGCTCGCGCGTGGTCCGTTCGAGGGCTGGGAGGCGACGAGGCGTCGGTTGCGAAGCATTTCGTTGCCGTCTCGACGAACGCCGCAGCCGTCACGACATTCGGCATCGACACGGCCAACATGTTCCCGTTCTGGGACTGGGTTGGCGGCCGCTATTCCATGGAGTCGGCCATTGGTCTTTCAACCATGCTGGCGATCGGTCCCGACAACTTCCGATCGCTCCTGGACGGCTTTCACCAGATGGACGAGCATTTCCGGACCGCTCCGTTCGAGCGCAACTTGCCGGTGCTCATGGGCCTTCTCGGCGTCTGGTACACCGATTTTTTTGGCGCCCAGAGCGTGGCGATCCTGCCCTACGAGCAGTACTTGAAGCGATTCCCGGCGTATCTGCAGCAGTTGACGATGGAGAGCAATGGGAAGCACGTGACGCTCGACGGCCACGAAGTCGGCTACGCGACCGCGCCGGTTTACTGGGGTGAGCCAGGCACGAATGGCCAACACTCCTTTTATCAATTACTCCATCAAGGGACGGTCCTCGTTCCCTGTGACTTCATCGCTTTCGTCCATTCGCTGAATCCGCTCGGGCGACATCACGACCTGCTTCTCGCGAACGTCTTAGCCCAGTCCGAGGCGCTCGCCTTCGGGAAAACACGTGACCAGGTCAAAGCCGAGGGCACACCGGATTGGCTGGTGCCGCACCGGGTGTTTGACGGCAACCGTCCCTCGAACACCATCCTCGCCGATCGACTCACGCCGGAGACGCTCGGCAAGCTCGTCGCCCTTTACGAGCATGCCGTGTTCACGCAGGGCACGATCTGGCAGATCAACCCGTTCGACCAGTGGGGAGTGGAGCTCGGCAAGGTACTGGCCCAGCGCATCATCCCCGAAATCGAGACCGGGACAGAACCGACGCTCGGCCATGACAGCTCGACGAACAGCCTGATCCGCCGCTACCGACAACACAAGTAAACGTCCGTGACGCGCGGGGGAGATTGACCATGGAACTTGGAATGATTGGCCTTGGGCGAATGGGATCAAACATGGTGCGGCGGCTCGTCAAGCGGAGCCACCGATGCGTCGTGTACGACAAATCGACCGCCGCCGTGAGCGACCTGGTGCAAGAGAAGGCCGTGGGCGCCAGCTCCCTGGCCGACTTCGTGAAGAAGCTCCAGAAACCGCGAGCCATCTGGCTCATGGTCCCGGCGGCAATCGTCGACGAGATGATCGGCGATCTCATGCCTCATCTGGAGGCGGAGGACATCCTCATCGACGGCGGCAATTCCTATTATGTGGACGACATCCGGCGCGGCAAGGAGCTTGCCGCGAAGCGCATTCACTATGTCGACGTCGGGACGAGCGGCGGCGTGTGGGGCCTGGAGCGCGGGTACTGCATCATGATTGGCGGCGAAAAGCGCATCGTCGACCACCTCGATCCGATCTTCGCCGCCCTGGCGCCGGGGCCCGGCGATGTGCCGCGCACACCGGGGCGCGAAAGGCTCGGCGGCACCGCCGAGCTCGGGTACCTCCACTGCGGTCCGAACGGCGCCGGTCACTTCGTGAAGATGGTCCACAACGGCATCGAGTACGGCTTGATGGCCGCTTACGCCGAAGGGCTCAGCCTCTTGCGCGATGCCAACGTCGGCAAGGACGAGCATCCGATCGACGCGGAGACGACGCCGCTGCGTGACCCCGCCCATTATCAATACGATTTCAATGTCGCCGACATCGCGGAGCTGTGGCGGCGTGGCAGCGTCATCGCGTCCTGGCTGCTCGACCTGACCGCGGCCGGCCTGGTGAAAGATCCCGCGCTCTCTCAGTTCAGCGGGCGGGTCTCGGACTCGGGCGAGGGGCGGTGGACGATCAAAGCCGCCATCGACGAAGCGGTGCCGGTGCCCGTTCTCTCCGCCGCGCTCTACCAGCGATTCAGCTCGCGCGGTGAGGCGGACTATCAAGGCAGGCTGCTCTCGGCGATGCGCTACGGCTTCGGCGGACACCTTGAGAAGCCGGTCGCGACGTAGCCGAAGGGCAGAGGAGTGTTGCCATGGTCGATTGCGATTCGGACGCGCTGGTGTTCTTCGGCGCCACTGGCGATCTGGCTTACAAGAAGATCTTTCCCGCGCTGCAATCCATGGTCAAGCGTGACCGCCTGAACGTGCCGGTCATTGGCGTGGCGAAAGCCGGCTGGAATGTCGACCAGCTGCGGGCGCGCGCATACGAGAGCGTTCTGAAACATGGCGGCGTCGACCGCTCGGCCTTCGACACGCTGAGCCGGTTGTTGCGGTACGTCGATGGCGATTACCGCGATCCGGCCACGTTCGAGGCGATCCGCGGGCAGCTCACCACGGCCAAGCGGCCGGCGTATTACCTGGCGATCCCGCCCGTACTTTTCGAAACGGTCGTGGAGCAACTCGTGAAGTCAGGCGCCACGGGCAGCGGTCGCGTCATCCTCGAGAAGCCCTTCGGCCGTGACCTGGCGACGGCGAAGCAACTCAATCGAATTCTGCAGTCGGCGTTCCCAGAGTCGCAGATCTTTCGAATCGACCACTATCTCGGCAAGCGGCCCGTGAACAACGTCGTCGTGTTCCGCTTCGCCAATGCCTTCATGGAGCCGTTCTGGAATCGCCAGTACATTGACAGCGTCCAGATCACGATGGCAGAAGATTTCGGCGTCCAGGGCCGCGGCGCGTTTTACGATCAAGTCGGCGCCGTTCGCGACGTGGTGCAAAACCATCTGTTCCAGATCCTCAGCAATCTTGCGATGGAGCCTCCGGTTCGCGCCGACAGTGAGACCATTCGCGACGAAAAGGTCAAGGTTCTGAAAGCGATGCCGTCACTGGAGCCGGGCCACATCGTTCGCGGGCAGTTCCGCGGGTATCGCCAGGAAAATGGCGTGGCTCCGGATTCGCGCGTCGAAACCTTTGCCGCGCTGCGAGTGGGTGTGGATTCCTGGCGCTGGAAAGGCGTGCCTTTCTATATCCGTGCGGGAAAGAATCTGCCCGTCACGTGCACGGAGGTGATCGGGCGCTTCCGAAAGCCTCCATCGGTGATTAAGGAACATGCGCTGACGCGCAACCAGCTGCGGTTCCGGATCAGTCCCGAGATGGACATCGCCCTCGGCTTGACGGTCATGGCCCCCGGCGACGTGATGAAAGGTGAGACGGTGGAAATGGTGGCCAGCCATCACGCGCCAGACGAGATGGATGCGTACGAGCGGGTGCTGGGCGAGGCGATGGCCGGTGATGCCACATTGTTCGCGCGACAGGATTATGTGGAAGAGGCCTGGCGCGTCGTCGACCCGGTGCTGAGAGCGGCCACTCCGATTTACGAGTACGACAAAGGCACCTGGGGACCCTCCGAGGTCGACCAGAAGATTTGCCCCGTCGGAGGGTGGCATAATCCCGTGGTTGCCGGCCAGGAGAAGGCTCACGCCGCTCTATGACGTTCGTAGGGAAATCACGGCCCATGACGAGCGCCGGCGTGGCCGGCGCGGCCGATGTGCTGTCGGTCAGCGCGCAGGAAGTCTGGACCGTCATCAGCGTCGAAACGGCGGGGTGCGGCTTCCTCGCCGATCGGCGCCCGCAGATCCTCTTCGAGCGTCACATCTTTCACCGCCTCACGAGCGGCAGGTTCGACGACGGCGACATCAGCGACCCGACTCCAGGCGGTTACGGCGCGACGGGAGCCCACCAATACGACCGCCTGGCTAGGGCCATCGCGCTGGATTCGAATGCCGCGCTCCAGAGTGCTTCGTGGGGGCTTGGACAGATCCTGGGCACCAACTTCGCCGCGGCTGGTTTTGCGAGTGTCGACCTGATGGTGCAGGCGATGGTCGATGGGGAAGACGCCCAATTGGCCGCGGTCGGCGCCTTCATCGAGGAGAATCAGCTGGACGCGGCCCTCAAGGCTCACGACTGGACGTCGTTTGCGCGCGGATACAACGGCGCAGGTTTCGCCGCGAATCACTACGATGTCCGGCTGCGGGGTGAATTCCAGAAGTTCTCCGTAGGCGTCCTGCCCGATCTCGCGGTGCGGGCGGCCCAACTGTTCCTGACCTTTCGTGGATTTCACCCCGGTCCAGTCGACGGGTTCGTGGGACCGTTGACGCGCTCGGCGATTGTCGAATTTCAACAGCAGAATCATCTGGCTCAAACGGGCCAGGTCGACGATACGCTGCTCGCGGCGCTCGACGTGTGACATTCGCGTGGAGGAGTCTGTCGTGCAATGCCGTCTGTGGCTGGCGAATGCGTGGGGCGCGATGGTCGTGGCGGGAATCACGCTCGGGGCACAGGCGCCCCAAGCTCCCTGGAGAGGAGCGGGTCCCCAACCGTGCGTGGGACCTGACGGCGGCGTCTTCAAGTGTCCTCCGGCTCCTCGAGCCCTGGCCGTCCGGGTGGGCCGGCTGTTCGACAGCAAGACGGGGCAGATCGCGACCAACCAGATCGTCCTCGTGATGGGCGAGCGTATTACTGCCGTGGGACCACAGGCGCAGATCACAGTTCCCGCGGGCGTTCAAGTGATTGATCTGGGTCAGGCGACCGTCCTGCCGGGCCTGATCGACGCCCACACGCACATGTTCAACCAGCGCGTGCCGAACATGACGACCGAGGAGGCGATGCTCATCGCCGTGCAGAACGCGCAAGCCGATCTGCGGGCGGGCTTCACGTCGGCTCGCGATATGAGCTCCCACGGCAACGGCTACGGCGACGTCGCGATCCGCGAGGCGATCAATCAGGGTCGCATCGACGGGCCGAGATACCAGGTCTCGACGCGCGGGATTGGCTGGAGCCGAACGCCGGCGACGGCTCCTGAGGATCCGCTCGATCGAAAGGTCGTTCGATCGGTCGACGAGGCGCGTGCGGCGGTGCGCGAGCAGATTCAGCACGGCGCCGACTGGATCAAGCTGTATCCCACCGGCAACTACTCCTTCGCGCCGACCGGCGAAGCGCAATACGTCGTGACGTATCCGATGCCCGTCCTTCAGGCGCTCATCGACGAGACGCACCGGCTTGGCCACAAGGCCGGCTGCCACGTGTACGGCGGCGAGGGACAGAAGAATTCCATCATCGCCGGCTGCGACACGATCGAGCATGCGTTCGGCCTCGATCAGGGGCAGGCGGACATGATGGTTGCCAAAAAGCTCTACTACGATCCGACGCTCCAGCGATATATCGAGCCGTCCATCGACGACAGCGATGTGAAGAGCACGGGCGGCAAATTTCGCATGATTCCCATCTTCGAGAAGGCCGTATCGCTTGCGGCCGCGACGAAGGGGCTGAAGATCATGATGGGCAGCGGCGTGGATGGGTCGACCTACGCACATGGGACGCAGGGGCTCGACTTCGAGGTCCTCGTGAAGCACGGCGGACTGACGCCCGTCAGAGCCATCCAGGCCGCGACCACGATCAACGCCGAGGTGCTCGGCTGGCAGGATCGCGTCGGGTCGATCGACGCCGGCAAGTACGCCGATCTCGTCGCGGTGTCGGGTGATCCGCTGTCCGATATCACCGAGCTTCAGCGGGTGAAGTTCGTGATGAAGGGTGGGAAGGTGGTCAAGAACGAGCTCGCGCCTTGAGTGGACGCGAGGCGGTGAGCACTTTGCGGGCACGAGGTCTGAGATGAGCAACGTGGACCAAACAGTACGACCGGATCTGGCGACAGGCGTCGCGGCCCGCGAGGTCGCCAAGGATGGGATGTTGCTCGGGCGCGTCGGCGACGACGAGGTGCTGCTCGTCCGGGCCGGGGAGGAGTTCTTCGCCGTCGGCGCCCACTGCACGCACTATCACGGTGCGCTCGTCGACGGCATCGTCGTCGGCGACACGGTGCGGTGCCCGCTCCATCACGCCTGCTTCAGCTTGCGAAGCGGGGAGGTGCTTCGTGCGCCTGCGCTGGATCCCATTCCGTGCTGGCGTGTCGAGCGGCAAGGCGAGACCGTGTCGGTTCGCGAGAAGCTGGTGGCCTCGCGGCCGGCGCGACCCGCCCGACCGGCGTCACGGCCGGCGAGTCCGACGCCACGGTCGATCATGATTGTCGGGGGCGGCGCCGCCGGGCTCGCGGCTGCGGACATGGTGAGGCGTGAAGGGTATGAGGGGCCGGTCACGATCGTGAGCGCCGACGACGATCCGCCCGTTGATCGCCCGAATCTCTCGAAGGATTTCCTGGCAGGCGACGCGCAGGATGACTGGATACCTCTGTGGCCACCGGAGACCTATGCAGAGCGGCACGTCGACCTGGTCCTGCGAAGACGCGTGTCGTCGATCGATCCCGTTTCGCGCTCCGTGCTGCTCGACGACGGGTCGCGTCGCGAGTTCGGGGCTCTTCTCATCGCGACTGGTGCCGATCCTGTGAGACTGCCGATTCCGGGCGCGGACAGTCGCCAGGTGTTCTATCTCCGGTCCTTTGCCGACAGCCGGGCGATCGTTGAGCGCGCGCGGGCCGCGAAACATGTCGTCGTAGTCGGTGCGAGCTTCATAGGGCTCGAAGTGTCGGCCTCCCTCCGGGCGCGCGGGATCGCCGTGGACGTGGTCGCTCCCGAGCGCGTGCCGCTCGAGCGTGTCATGGGGGTCGAGGTTGGTCGGTTCGTGCAGTCTCTACACGAGGCGCAAGGTGTCGTGTTCCATCTTGGCCAGACCGTGTCTTCTGTTGCCGGGCGGACGGTGACGCTCAGCGGGGGCGGCACGCTCGATGCCGACTTCGTGGTCGTGGGCGTCGGTGTGCGGCCGGCCACGGCAGTGGCGGAGAAGTCGGGGCTGGCGCTGGATCGTGGGATTGCCGTCAACGAGTACCTGGAAACGAGCGCTCCGGGCGTGTTTGCCGCCGGCGATGTCGCCCGGTGGCCGGACCCGCACACGGGAGAGCGTATTCGAGTGGAGCACTGGGTCGTGGCCGAGCGCCAGGGTCAAGTCGCGGCGCGGAACATGCTGGGCCGCCGTGAACGGTTCGACGCCGTGCCGTTCTTTTGGAGCCAACACTACGACGTCTCGATCAAATACGTCGGACATGCGGAGCGCTGGGACGCGGTCCGCGTGGACGGTTCGCTCGAGGCCCGAAACTGCGCGGTCACCTATTCTCGCGATGGCCGGCGGCTCGCCGTTGTCACAATCCATCGGGACCGCGAGAGTCTCTCGGCCGAAGTGCAGTTGGAGCGGGCTCGAGCATCGGAGTAATTAATCGCCAGGGGACCGCCAATGGACGATCAGAGGTCGGCGGAAAACGGTGAGCTGGACGAAGCGTTGGAGGAGTCGTTCCCCGCCAGCGACCCTCCGGCGAATACCGTCGAGACCGGCGTTCGCGTCGGCTCCACGTCACCCGCGGCACCTGTGACGAACAACACCACGTTGCGGCGATTCGAGCTCATGATCGGCGACGACACGGCATTTCTCGCGTACGATCGCACGCCAGAATCGCTCATTCTCATTCACACCGAGGTTCCCGCACCGTTCCGCGGTGAACACTTTGGAGAGGCGCTGGTGAAAGCCGCCATCGAGTACGGACGGGCAGAGCACTTGCGCATCGTTGCCGTGTGTCCGTTCGCCAGAGCGTACCTTCGCAAACACCCGCACCTCGCCTAATCTTCGCGGGAGTCGCACTGCACTTGAAAATGCCGGCGGGTTGTCGGTATCGTTCCGTGGTCCGCTGGCGATCATCGGAGGGTTGTCATGTTCGAGGTCTCGGTTCCTCTGGCTCGGAGTCGATTTGGCGCTACGGTGCGCCGCGACGCGTGGTGGGTGCAGCCGCTCGTCGTCTTCCTCGGGTTATCGACCTTCGTCGTCTACGCGACGTGGGCGGCCTTTCAGGGCGACCACTACACCTTCGGCCCGTATCTCTCGCCCTTCTACTCTCCAGAGATCTTCGGCGCGTCGCCGCGTAGCTGGTTCGGACCCAAACCGGCGGCGTGGCCGGCATGGCTTCCATTTTCGCCGGCGCTCATCATCCTGCCGATTCCCGGCATCTTCCGGCTGACGTGCTACTACTACCGCGGCGCGTACTACAAGGCATTCTGGGCGGATCCGCCGTCCTGCGCCGTCGGGGAGCCCAGGTCGACCTACCGCGGTGAGAATTCGTTTCCGCTGATCCTTCAGAATTTTCATCGCTACCTGCTCTTTCTGTCCGTGGGCGTTCTCCTGATCCTCGCCACCGATGTGTGGAAGGCGTTCTGGTTCACCGATCCGGCGACCGGAACGGCGTCCTTCGGTATCGGGCTCGGCAGCATCGTCCTTACCGTGAACACGGTGCTGCTCGGCGGATATCTGTTCGGCTGTCATTCGATGCGACACGTGGTCGGCGGCTGCGTCGACGAACTGTCCCGGGGCCCGCTTGGCCTGACTCCCTATGCCTGCGTCAGCTGCCTCAACCGGCGGCATATGGCCTGGGCCTGGGCCAGCCTCTTCTCCGTGGGCTTCGCGGACCTCTACGTCCGCCTCTGCTCCATCGGCGTGTGGCCGGATCCCCAGATCGTGTGATGCCTGATTACGAGACGCACGATTACGACGTACTGGTTGTCGGGGCAGGGGGCGCCGGGCTGCGCGCGGCCATCGAAGCGTCGGCGGCGGGCGTATCCGTCGGTCTCGTCTGCAAGTCGCTGCTTGGCAAAGCGCACACTGTCATGGCCGAAGGCGGCATCGCGGCAGCGCTGGCCAATGTTGACGATCGGGACAATTGGAGCGTCCACTTCGCCGACACCATGCGTGGAGGCCAGTACGTGAACAACTGGCGCATGGCCGAGCTCCACGCCAAAGAGGCGCCGGCTCGCGTTCGGGAGCTCGAAGCCTGGGGCGCGATGTTCGATCGGACTCCGGACGGAAGGATCCTTCAGCGCAACTTCGGCGGGCATCGTTACCCGCGCCTTGCGCACGTCGGCGACCGCACCGGCCTGGAGATGATCCGCACGCTTCAGGACCACGGCATCCACCAGGGGATCGACGTGCACATGGAATGCACGATCACCCGTCTGCTCAAGAACGATGGCCGGGTCGTCGGCGCCTTCGGGTACGAGCGGGAACGCGGCCGCTTCACGCTGTTTCGCACCCGCTCGCTCGTCCTGGCGACGGGGGGCGTGGGCCGCGCGTACAAGATTACGAGCAACAGTTGGGAGTACACGGGGGACGGCCACGCGCTCGCGTACGACGCGGGCGCCGAGCTGGTCGATATGGAGTTCGTGCAGTTTCACCCGACCGGGATGATCTGGCCGCCGAGCGTCCGAGGCATCCTCGTCACAGAAGGCGTGAGGGGTGAGGGCGGCGTCCTGAAAAACAAAGATGGCCGGCGGTTCATGTTCGACGACATCCCGGCGAATTATCGGGCGCAAACGGCTGAGAGCGAGGACGAGGGCTGGCGATACACGCAAGGCGACAAGAGCGCCCGCCGCCCACCCGAGCTGCTCACGCGCGACCACGTGAGCCGCTGCATCGTGCGGGAGATCAAAGAAGGTCGGGGCAGTCCGCACGGCGGGGTGTACCTCGACATTGCCTGGATCAAGAGCCGGATGCCGAACGCGGCGGCGCACATCAAGAAGAAGCTGCCGAGCATGTACCACCAGTTCAAGCAGCTTGCAGACATCGACATCACCGAGGAGCCGATGGAAGTCGGCCCGACCACGCACTACATCATGGGCGGCATCCGCGTCGATGCCGACACACAGATGTCGAGCCTGCCCGGGCTCTTCGCAGCCGGCGAGTGCGCGGCCGGCATCAACGGTGCAAATCGGCTCGGCGGCAATTCGCTGTCGGATCTGCTCGTTTTCGGCAAACGAGCCGGCGAGTCTGCCGCACGGTTCGCCCGGGAGCAGCGCGCGGCGTCGATTGACGGCGGCGAGATCGACGAAGCGGCGCGCCTTGCGGTCGAGCCGTTCGAGAGGAGCGCCTCGGGTGAAGGGCCGTACCAGGTCCAATACACTCTGCAGGAAACGATGCAGGACCTCGTCGGCATCGTGAGAAACGAAGCCGAGATGCGGCGGGCGCTCGCCTGTCTCTCGACACTGCGCGAGCGCGCGAGCCGCGTCGGCGTCGGAGGCCATCGCGAGTACAACCCGGCGTGGCATGCCGCGCTCGATCTGCACAATCTGTTGACCGTTTCCGAAGCCATCACCAGGTCGGCGCTCGAGCGACGCGAGAGCCGCGGGGGGCATTTTCGGGAAGACTATCCGGACAAGGACGCCGCTTTCGAAACGATCAATGTCGTGGTTCGCAAGGGGCCAGACGACAGCATGCAGGTGTCCAGGGCGCCGATTCCCGCGATGCCGGAGGAATTGAAGCGCATCATCGAAGAGATGAAGTAGAGATGAAGTCGAGATGACGACTACAGCGACGTTTCGAGTCTGGCGCGGCGAAGGCGCCTCGGGCGCCTTCAAGGACTACACGACCACGCTGTCGGAGGGCATGGTGGTCCTGGACGCCATCCATCAGATTCAGGCCGAGCAGGCCAACGATCTTGCCGTCCGCTGGAACTGCAAGGCGGGGAAATGCGGCTCCTGCTCGGCCGAAGTCAATGGCAATCCGCGCCTCATGTGCATGACCAGGCTGAACCAGCTCGATTTGTCGGCGCCGGTGACGGTTGAGCCCATGCGGAGCTTTCCGCCGATCAGGGACCTGGTGACCGACGTCTCGTGGAACTTTGGCGTCAAGAAAGGCATCAGACGCTTCAAGCCACGGCTTCCGGGAGGCCTCGACGGGGCGTGGCGGATGGCTCAGCCCGACGTCGAACGGGTACAGGAATTCCGGAAGTGCATCGAATGCTTTTTGTGCCAGGACGTATGCCACGTGCTTCGCGAGCACAGGATGTTCGACGCCTTTGCGGGGCCTCGGCATTTCGTGTACGCGGCCGGGCTCGAGATGCACCCCATCGATGCCGAGGATCGGACGCGGGATCTCAAGAACGCCCATGGCATCGGCTACTGCAACATCACGAAGTGTTGCACGAAGGTATGCCCGGAGAACATCGCGATTACCGATAACGCCATCATCCCCCTGAAAGAGCGCGTCGTCGACCGACTGTACGATCCGGTTGCCAAAATCTTCCGGACGCTTCGAAACGCCACATGAGCGAAGCGCCGGGCTCCCCAAGGCGGTATTGCCGGAGTGACGCCGCGTGAGGGGGGAGGAGGTACCCATGCAGTTCGAGCTCAAGAGGCTGTCGCCCGACGCACTGCCCGCGGCCCTCGAGAAGGCTCGCGTCTATCGCTTCCTGAACGAGCCCGGCGAAGCGGAGAGCATCTGTCGCGATGTGCTCGCCGTCGACCCGAACAACCAGGAAGCGCTCGTCATCTTGCTGCTCGCGCTGACCGACCAGTTCGAGACCGGGGTCGCGCAGGCGGCCATCGACGCCCGTTCAGTGATCGAGCGGCTGACCGACGCGTACGCGCGGGCGTATTACACCGGCATCATCTTCGAGCGCCGGGCGAAGGCGCAGGTGCATCACTGCGTGCCGGGGTACGGCCCGCGCGCGTACGAGTGGCTCCGCGAGGCCATGAGGTGGTACGAGAGAGCTGAAGCGTCCAGGCCGGTCGGCAACGATGACGCGCGGCTTCGTTGGAATGCCTGCGCACGGCTGCTCATGAGCGATCAGCATCTGGCGCCGGCCATCGAAGAACGCGGTGAGCCGCTGCTCCTGGAGTGAATCAGTGGCCGACCCGATGGTGACCGCTGGATTCGACCGGACGCGGTTCGACCTCGATGCGTATTTGACGCGTGTCGGCTATTCAGGATCTCCCACTCCGACGCTTGACACGCTTGCGGCCATGCATCTTCTGCACGTCCAGGCCATTCCCTTCGAGAACCTGAACCCGTTCCTGCGATGGCCGGTCCGGCTGGATCCGGAGTCGCTCCAGCAGAAGCTGGTGCGCGAGGGGCGCGGCGGCTACTGCTTCGAGCAGAATCTCCTGTTCGGCCACGCGCTCCGCGAGCTTGGTTTTCGTGTCACGTGGCTTGCTGCCCGCGTCGTATGGAGCGCTCCTGCGGATTCGATTCCCCCCCGCAGTCACATGCTGCTCCTCGTCGATCTCGCGGGCCGTCCGTACGTGGCCGACGTGGGATTCGGCGGGTTGACGCTGACGGCGCCGCTCCGCCTGGAGACCGAGATCGAGCAGGCAACTCCTCACGAGTCGTTCCGGTTGATGGGGCTTCCCGGCGGATTTCTCCTTCAGGCGCGCGTCAACGGCGCCTGGGAGGCGCTGTATCGGTTCGATCTCCAGGAGCAGTTCCTTCCTGATTACGAGGTGTCGAGCTGGTATCTCTCCAACCATCCCGCTTCGCGCTTCGTGACCGGCCTGATGGCGGCTCGGCCGGCGGTCGATCGCCGGTACGCCCTGCGCAACGCCGATCTTGCGGTGCATCACTTGAATGGGCAGACCGACCGCCGGACGATCAGGAGCGTTCCGGAGATGCGATCCGTGCTCGAAGATGTGTTTCGGCTCACATTGCCGGTCGGCTCCGAGTTGGACGCCGGTCTGGAGCGGGTCGTGACGCAGCCGGTCACAGCGTGACTGCGACCGATTACTTAAGAGCGAGTCCATTCATGCGACCAGCGTCGCGAATACTCCTTCCCGCCCTGGCTCTGTCAATCGGGGGGTGCGCCGCGCGGTCGCACGCACCGAGGACACAGCCCGCCACCCGTCGTCTGGAGGTCCGCGAAGGGCTCGCGTCGTATTACGCGCGCGATTTCGACCGCAAGATGACGGCGAGCGGCGTTCGATTCGACAATCGCGCGATGATGGCGGCTCACCCCGCCTATCCGTTCGGAACGCTGATTCGCGTGACGAATCTGACGAACGGCCGCTCCGTGCAGGTGCGGGTTCAGGATCGCGGTCCCGCGCCCGGCCCGCGCGCCGCCGGCGTCATCATCGATCTGTCCTTCGCGGCCGCGCGGGCGCTCGACTTCGTTCAGGAAGGCCGGACGCGCGTTCGACTCGAAGTGCTTCGCTGGGGAAGCTGAGCTACTTCGCCGGCTTCTTGGCGGTCGTCGGCGCCGCCTTGGCTTCGATCTCGGTCGCGATCATCTTGTAGTACACCGTGACTTTGTCGCCGACTTTGGCGGTCCCTTTGGTGTCCTTGTCGGTCGAAAACGTCCACGTTTCTTTCGCGCTCTTTTCGACGGTCAGGGTCCCGGCGTCATTCGACTTTACGGTTCCTGTGAACTGATAGGCCTTTCCGGCGGCGCTCATTCCAGCACCCAAGCCGAGAGCCAGGGCCAGTCCCGCGACTGCCAGCAGCAACCTCATGCGTTTCATCGAGACCTCCTGTCCCTAGAGTGTAACGGCTTCGCCGGTTTTCACGCGCCGATTCCCTCTCCGGCGACCTGTTCCCGCACGACGCGAGCTTGCACCAGCTCCCGCTCGGCTTCGAGCAGAGCCTTCGCATCGACGCGCCCGAACACGTTGAGGAGTACGGCGATAAGACCGGTCCATCCCGTCTGATGGCTGGCCCCGAGCCCGGCCCCGTTGTCTCCGTGGAAGTATTCGTAGAACAAGACCAGATCGCGCCAGTGGGGATCCTGCTGGAATTTCGCTGTCCCGCCATATATCGGCCGCTGTCCATTCCCGTCGCGCAGGAACGTTCCAGCCAGCCGCCGCGAAATGTCTTTCGCGACGTCGAACAGTGTCATGTATCGCCGTGACCGAGTCGGACACTCCACCTTGAACTCGTCACCGTAGAAGGCATACAGGTTCAACAACGCCCGGATGATGACCACATTGACCGGCATCCAAACCGGACCGCGCCAATTGGAGTTGCCGCCAAACATCCCCGTGTTCGACTCGGCCGGGAGGTACTGCACCTTGAATTCCTGCTGCCCCACGAAGAAGCGGAAGGGGTGTTCCAGGTGATAGCGCGAGAGCGAACGAATGCCGTACGGCCCCAGGAACTCATTTTCGTCCAGTAAGTAATTCAGAACCCGTTCCAGCTTCTTCTGGTTCAGGATGGATAGCAAACGGCGTCCTTTATAACCGATGAAGCCTTGATCCGTTGGGGCCACTTGCGAGACCAGCTCGGGATGCCGCTTCCTGAACATCTCAATCATTTCCGCGAGCTTTGGAAATCGCTCGAGGGTCTGCGCCGCGAACACCGTCGATGCACAAAGGGGCAGCAGGCCGACCATCGACCTCACCTTCAGTCGCACGGCTTGATCGGGCGTTCGCAGCAGATCGTAGAAGAATCCATCCTGCTCGTCCCACATCTCGTCGTGGTTTTCACCGATCCGATCCATGGCGTACGAAATCCACATGAAATGCTGGATGAAGTTGAACGCAATCTCCTCGTACATCGGGTCGTACTCGCACAGGATCAGCGCCATCTCGAGCATGCACTGGCAGTAGAATGCCATCCACGCCGTCCCGTCCGCCTGCTCCAGCGAGCCGCCGGTCGGGAGCTCCGCGCTCCGGTCGAACACCCCGATGTTGTCGAGGCCCAGGAATCCACCGGCAAAGACGTTGCGGCCCGACGGGTCCTTCCGATTGACCCACCAGCTGAAGTTCAACATCAGGCCCTGGAACGATCGTTCGAGGAACCGAAGATCCGCCCGGCCGAGCGTTCGCTCCATCTTGTACAGGTAGAGCGTTGCCCATGCATGCACCGGAGGATTCACATCGCTGAAGTTCCACTCGTAGGCCGGGATCTGTCCGTTCGGATGGAAGTAGAGGTTCCGCAGCATCAGCAAGAGCTGATCCTTCGCGAAGTCGAAATCGACAAGCGCCAGCGCGATCGTATGAAACGCGAGATCCCACGCGGCATACCACGGATACTCCCACTTATCCGGCATTGAGATGATGTCGGCGTTCAGCATGTGGAACCAGTCCGCGTTGCGCGTCTCGCGCCCTACTGCGTCGAGCAGCGGATGGCTCTTGTGTTCACTGAGCCACCGCTCCAGATCGAAGTAGTAGTACTGCTTGCCCCACAGCATGCCAGCGAGCGCCTGGCGGTGAACTCGCCGCTCGTCGTCGGTCAGCGTATGCGGAGTGATCCGCTGGTAGAACTCGTCGGCCTCGTTGACTCGGGTGTTGAACACCTGATCGAAGTCGTTGAAGGAAACCGCGGAGTCCGCCCGTGCCAAGCGTACGCGTAGTGTGCGCGAACCGCCGCCGGGCACGTCGAGGATGTAGTGCGCCGCAGCCTTGGTCCCGAAATGAGCGGGATTCACGGCGTCGGCGCGCCCCGCGATGAGGTAGGTGTGGAACGCGTCCTTCACGTACGGCGTGGCACTCGCTGTGCCCCAGAGGCGCTCTGTGTTCGTTTCATTCTCGGTGAAGAGAAGGTCTGGGTCTCCGTCACACGCCAGGACGTAGTTGCCGAGCTCGGGGTGTGATGCTTCAATCGCGCCTGGTCGCAGTGTCCGCAGCGACGGTTTCCAGTCGTCGTCGTGCCACGACCAGGTGTTCCGGAACCACAACGTCGGCAGCACCCGCAGACGCGCGGCCTCCGGCCCGCGGTTATGGACGCTGATCCGGATGAGGACGTCGTCGGGGCTGGCCTTCGCGTACTCGACGAACACATCGAAGTATCGATTCTGGTCAAAAATGCCGGTGTCGATCAGCTCGTACTCGAGCTCCTCGCGTGAGCGCCGCCGATTCGTCTCAACCAGATCCGGGTACGGGAATTCCCGCTGCGGATACTTGTACAAATACTTCATGTACGAGTGCGTCGGCGTGCTGTCGATGTAAAAGTAGTACTCCTTGACGTCCTCGCCATGATTGCCCTCGCTGTTGGTGAGGCCGAACAGGCGCTCTTTGAGGATCGGATCCCGCTCGTTCCAGAGAGCCACCGCGAAGCACAATCGTTGTTTGTCGTCAGAGATGCCGGCCAGACCGTCCTCGCCCCACCGGTAGGCTCGCGAGCGCGCTTGGTCGTGGGAGAAGTAGTCCCAGGCATTCCCGTCCGCGCTGTAGTCCTCGCGTACGGTTCCCCACTGCCGCTCGCTCAGATACGGCCCCCATTTTTTCCACGGGATGCCCTTCTCGCGAGCCTCGTTGAGGCGTTTTTGTTCCGTGACATCGACGATTGGTGTATTCGGCATACATGTGTCCCCTCGCACCCTTTGGATGGCTTACGCGTCGCGAGGATTGGCCTTCGCGGGCCAAATGCGGCGGTCCTTATCACGCAAAGATGGTTCCCACTTCGTGCGCACGGACGAGCAGTTTTCCGTGTGTTTTCGAACGGACCTGATCGATGAACAAACCGCGAGGCTCCGAAATACCGTTCGGACCGGCCGTTTTCGGAGGCGGCGGCGCAGTGATGTCGCTACGTCGGCAGAGTATGACCTTACCTGCCCGACAGGTTATCCCCGCCAAGCGAAATGCGCGTTTGATCGGCAGTCTCGTTCTGGCCGATGATCGGTCACGTTGAACGTATGAAAACGTTTCGGCCCGGCATGTAGGCGGCGCGGCCGCACCAACGCGAGGAGTTGGCAATGCTCAAGGGATTCAAGCAATTTCTGCTGCGCGGGAATGTGGTGGACCTGGCGGTGGCCGTCGTGATCGGCGGGGCCTTCGGCGCGGTGGTCACAGCCCTCGTCAAGGATCTCCTGACGCCGCTCATCGCCGCCATCGTCGGCAAGCCTGACTTTTCGGCGATCCAGTTCACCGTCAACGAGAGCAAGTTCCTGATTGGCGACTTCATCAATGCGATCGTGTCGTTTGTGTTGGTGGCCGCGGCGATCTACTTCTTCGTCGTGACTCCCATGAACATGATCCTGGAGCGGCGGAGGCGTGGAGAGGCGCCACCGGATCCTGCGACGAAGAAGTGTCCGGAGTGCCTCAGCGACGTGCCGATCGCGGCGCGGCGGTGCGCATTCTGCGCCCAGCCGCTCGAGGCAGTCCGAGCCCAGCGATAACGGCTCCGGCGCGAGAGAGGCCATGTCCAAGCTGCGCTTCAAGATCTCGATGTCGCTCGACGGCTTCGTGGCTGGTCCCAACCAGAGCGTCGACAATCCGCTGGGCGTCGGCGGCCTGCGCCTCCACGAGTGGGTGTTCCCCCTGGCCGCCTGGCGGGCGCTCCACGGCCTCGAGGGCGGAGAGGTCAACGAGAGCACGCCGATTATCGAGGAATCGCTGGCGAACGTCGGCGCCACCGTCATGGGCCGGAACATGTTTGGCGGCCACCCTGGACCGTGGAATAGGAGCACTCCGTGGGCCGGGTGGTGGGGAACCCACCCGCCATTCCACCACTCGGTGTTCGTCGTGACGCATCACCCACGGGAGCCGCTCGAGCTCGACGGCGGCACCACGTTTACGTTCGTGACCGATGGCATCGAGGCGGCCCTCGAGCAGGCGCGGCGGGCCGCCGGCGGCAAGGACGTGTCGCTTGGCGGAGGGGCGAACGTGGCCCGTCAGTACCTGCTCGCCGGCCTCGTGGACGAA
>Ga0182033_10000468_pt1 | contig 19302 bp, 15 predicted proteins | sample tim00Cox0000000H_FD_125968 | JGI IMG/M metagenome (GOLD analysis project Ga0182033, IMG submission 125968) | Lab enrichment of tropical soil microbial communities from Luquillo Experimental Forest, Puerto Rico - timezero.00C.oxic.00.000.00H | ecosystem: Environmental > Terrestrial > Soil >...
AAAACCAGGAAAATCACTGCACAGTATGACCTTGAGGATTTTCAACGAGACCTGAATACCGTCGCGACCGGTGAAAGGCGGTAGGAGCCTTCTTGGACAACGCGCTGCCAAACGGTGGTGATCCAAACGTTGTCGTATTCATGGAGAACCAATATTGTTCGCGTGCGCAACGGCTCCGGCATCATGCCGGCAAGTCCGAGAAAATCCGCGGCCTGGTGTCGTCTAGAATGCGCTTCGTCAATTTGTCGGACTCGCACAAATCTCGTTGGGAATCGCTCCCACGACATTAGCCCTCACATATGGGCCGGTGTAGTATTGCTGATCGGGGAGGGTCGCATGAAAACTGGCATCCTGCTCCTCTTTCTCGCCCTTTTGTTCATCCCTTTGGGTCCTTCTGCTGCCCAGCAAAGTCCTGACCCAAAACAGGCCAACCTTGTTGCCTATGCCCGCTTCAAGAGCTTGACACCTGATGAACTGGATGAACTTTTGTCGAAAGCACAGTCTGGAGATGCGGAAGCCCAATATTGGGCGGGCATCTTTTACACCGAAGGTAAGGTACCGAAGAATTCGGAGGAAGGCGCGCGATGGATGCTGAAAGCTGCAGAACAAGGATATGCGCCTGCACAGCGAATATTTGGCATGATGTCCGTCCACGCAGACCGCTCCGCAGGAGAGCGTTGGATGCGCAGAGCTGCGGAGCAAGGGGACACGGATGCCCAGTTCTGGCTCGGAGTCGGTTACGAGCAGGATTGGTTTGGGACCGTCGATGTTCACGAAGGGTTAGCGTGGTATCGAAAAGCAGCCGAGGGGGGAAACCCTGACGCCCAAGTCGAACTTGGTCAAAGATACGAAGACGGCGAAGGCGTGGAACAAGATTACAAGGTTGCCGCTGAGTGGTACCGAAAGGCGGCAGAGCACGTTCCCGATTTAGGTGGAGCAGGCCAAGGAAGACACCGATTAGGTTCGCTCTACATGGAGGGTCTCGGGGTTCCACGGGACTACGTACAGGCTTGCTTCTGGTTCCGTCTGTCGGGAGAAGATGCCCCCGATGCCAGGAAGCACCTGGCGCCTGCGCAGATTCGTGGAGTGGAACGATTGGTAAGCGAGTGGAAAGAACAGCACCGTCCAAGCCCTGAGCTCGAAGCCGCGTTGCGCATCTTAGAAACAACTCCTCAAGATTGAGTCACAAGCACGGAGGGCCGCGGGGATTCGAACAGCTAGTACCAGCTATGGATTCTTGGCCTCTAGACGGCTAAGATGTTTCCGCTTCCATTGCCACCCCCGGCCGGTCAATGGCGAATGCGCATCAGGGCGGTAAGGAATGCCATCGTCAAGAGAGGTGTCGTCGTCCGCTGAGTCTACCTTCCCTGAGGTACCTTCACCACTGAGGTTGCCTGGGCGGGTCCTTCACGTTCTTTCCATTGTCTTGTTCTGCGTTGTGATCTGCGTTTCATCGATTGAGGCAGCTCCCCAACAATCTCCAGCATCGGCCGCCGGCCCGGATTCCGTTGAAGGCGTAACGGTGCAGATGGAGCCGGTTGTGCCGTACGAATTTCGCGGCGACCTGCGCAACTTGCCACAGCTTCCCGCCGTCGGCGGAGTCCGGACACGCCCAGCTCTTCCCGTGCGTCACGCTCCGCCTTCGAACAGGATCTTCGGCACGCCTCCAGCACTAGAGGGACAGCAGGCACAGCCGTCCGACAATATTGTCCTGCGGCTGACACCAGCGCCAAGCCCAACGCAAAATTTTGCTGGAATGAGTTCGAGTGACTCCTGCACCGGCGGCTCTTGTGGAGGAGGTGCGATACCACCGGACCCGAACGGCGATGTGGGACCAAACCATTACATCGAAGCAGTCAACTCTGCCTATGCCATTTACAATAAGACGGGCGCACTGCAGGCGTCCTTCACAGAGGATTCGCTGTGGAGTGCTTCCGGATCGACTACGACTCCATGCGGCAATGGTAATGCGGCAGGTGATCCCATCGTGGTCTACGATCCCCTAGGCGACCGCTGGATTCTCGCTCACATTGGCTCTGCCTTCTCCGGCAACAACCGGACTCCGACTCCACCCTTCTACGAATGCATTGCGGTCTCCAAAACCGGCGACCCAGTGGGAGGCGGATGGTGGTTCTATCCACTGCGCATGGACCCTGGCGGTACAAGCACGCCCCCTGTCCCCCCGAACGGAACGTTCAACGACTATCCGAAGTTGGGAATTTGGACTGACTGTCTCTATATGTCCGCCAACGGGTTCGATAGCACGGGAGCCTTCACGGGTGCTATCTATGCTTCAATCAGTCGAAGTGATTTGGAAAGCGGAGCAGCCCTTACCTGGTCGCTCGGCTTTATAAACAATGGCTCGGACCCTTTCACGATGATCCCCAGCAATTTGCGCGGCACGCCTCCTCCGGCGGGCACGCCCAATTACTTTGTCTCCGAATCCCAAATGGCGAATACTTTCGCGTTTGAGGTGAGAAAGTTTACCGCCGGGCCGAACTGCGGCGGCGGGGGCACGCTGAGTGGCGCGACAAATGTGAGCCAAGCAAGCTATGCGTCTTCGCCGGGGAGCATGAACGGTATCGTCCCGCAACCCGGCACGACCCAGTTACTCGACGCAATCGATGATCGTTTAATGCAAAAGGTCCAATACCGGCGCGTCGGCAACACCGAATCGCTCTGGGTGGTGCACAACGTGGTAGGCGTTTCGGGCGGCCCTGTGCAGCCCCAATGGGCGCAGCTTGACATCACTGGCGGTACGATCGCCACTATGCCGGTCCAGCAACAGATTTACGCGCCGGATACGACGCTCAACCGCTGGATGGGCAGCGTCGCCGCCGACAAGCAAGGAAATGTTGCGCTAGGCTACAGCACTTCGAATGGAACATCTCCGAATTTTCCGAGCATCGCTTACTCCGGCCGACTGGCAACCGATCCGCTCAACACGTTGCCGCAAACGGAGGTGCAGCTCGTCGCAGGCGCTGGCTCGCAAACAGGAATTAATCGTTGGGGCGATTATACCGGAATGAGTGTCGATCCCTCCGATGATTGCACCTTCTGGTACGTCAACGAGTACTACAGCAGCCAGGCTAATGGCGGTGCAGGAAACTGGCAGACACGAATCGGCTCGTTCAGCTTTCCTTCGTGCACCAACGCTCCGGCAGCAACGCTGACCCCATCCAGCGTCGCGTTCAACAGCCAGCTGGTGGGAACGACAAGCACAACCAGCAACGTGCAGCTCACCAATACCGGTTCGGCGACGCTAAACATCGCTTCGATTGCTCTGACTGGTACCGATTCTTCTCAATTCGCGCTGGTCGCGCCAACCAGCGGTACCCCGACGTGTCCCCAGGGAACCAGCAGCCTCAACGCGGGCAATTCCTGCTTTCTGGGCGTGCAGTTCAAGCCCACCTCGACAGCGTCAAAGAGTGCAAGTGTGAGCGTGACCGACGACGCATCTGGCAGTCCCCAGACGGTCGCCCTGACCGGTGTCGGCGTTCAGCCTGCTCCGGCGGTGACGCTGAACCCAGGCAGCACACCTTTCAGTAACCAGCTAATAGGAACCCAGAGCGCGACGACTAACGTGCAGCTCACCAACTCCGGTACGGCGACGTTGAACATTACCGGTATCTCTCTGACGGGAACTGACTCGGCCCAATTCGCGCTGGTGACGCCCACGAGCGGCTCACCGATATGTCCCCAGACAGCCAGCACCCTCGGTGCCGGCAATTCCTGTTTCCTGGGAGTTCAATTCGCGCCCACTACCATAGGGACCAAGAGCGCGAATGTGTCTGTATCCGATGACGCGTCAGGCAGCCCGCAGATGGTTAGTCTGTCCGGCACCGGCATCAATCCGGCGGTGACGCTGAGTCCCCCGAGCCTGACGTTCAGCCAGCCGGTGGGATCGAGCGCGACAATGAACATTCAGCTCTCCAACGCGGGCACAACTCCGCTGAGCATCACTTCGATCACACTCGCCGGGACCGATTCGTCTCAGTTCGCGCTGGTAGCGCCAGCTGGCGGCAGCTCCCCAGCATGTTCCTTCGGGGGCAGCACCATTAACGCGGGCAATTCCTGCTTTTTGGGCGTGCAGTTCTCGCCGACATCTACAGGCGCCAAGACGGCCAGCGTGAGCGTGACGGATAACGCGCCGGGCAGTCCACAAACCGTTGCCCTGTCCGGCCTCGGACCAGCAATCACCATATCTCAAACTACTTTGGCTTTTGGCGACGTAAACGTAGGACTCGCATCGGCAACGAGTAATATACAGCTGACCAACTCTGGCACCGCGCCGCTGAACATCACGTCGATCACGCTAACCGGGACCGATCCCACCCAATTCTTGCTGGTAGCGCCAACCAGCGGCTCACCGGCGTGCTCCCAGGGAGCAAATAGCATTAGCCCTGGCAATTCATGTTTTCTCGGAGTGCAATTCAAACCCACGGGAACGGGCCCGCGCAGTGCAAGTGTCAGCGTGGCGGACAATGCGTCCGCGTCGCCTCAGGCCACCGCGCTGAGCGGTCTGGGAGTGGACTTCAACGTGGTCGCGGCGCCGCCGACAACTGTGACCGTCGCGGCAGGTACCAGCGCCACCTTCACGATTGATCTGACCACCGCCGGCGGGCCTACGCAAACGGTGACCTCGTTTTCCGCCTCGGGTAATCCGGCAGATACAAGCGTGAATTTTAGCGCGCAGTCCATCCCGTCGGGAACGGCTGCGTCCAGCACTGTCATGACGATCACTACGATGAGCAGGTCGCACGGTTGGCCTTCGTCGAGGCCGTTCAGCTCGCCGGGTCAGCCTCCTTTGTTGCTTTACGCTCTCTGGTGCCTGACGGTGGGGAGTGCGTTTTGGTTCTTGAAGGGGGGCTGGATGAAAGAGAAGAAATTGGTTCGCGTTTGCGCCTTAGGCGTGGCCTTATTCGCATGCGCAGCGTTTCAGGGATGCGCCGCCCAAACCACGACGCCGAGCGGCGGAACGCCTGCTGGCACATCGACCATCACCGTCACAGCCACGGGTGGCTCTGTTTCGCGAACGACAACGGTCATCCTAACTGTGCAATGAGATCGACCAACCTTCACTGAGGTTCTGGGTAGTCTTAGTCTAAGTCTAGAGTGGCGCCGCTCGATTTTACAGCAAAACAATGCGTTAATCGGCCTCACCCTTGCCCACATGGATGCATTCCTTAAAGGCCAGCGCGAGGCGAAGGAGTTCCTCGCAGGCGACATTGAGGGCGAACTGGGAAGGCGGCGAGTGGAGGTGATACTCCATCGGCCCTGGCTCAGTTAGTCAGAGGCCTCTAACAAATTGCGTTACCCGCACACATCAGGATCTCCGGCATGGGTGTTTCTGGTAGAGCGTACACAAACATTTTCATATTCTTTCGTCCCTAATTCCAATTTCTCAAGATCGGGTCACGAGCACGGGGGGCCGCAGGGATTCGCCTTGCTCTATTCTGTTCCGGCCCTTGTGATAAAGATGTGCGTTTAGTTACAGTAGCGAGAGTCACCCTCCTGTTCCCTTGATGTTCACTTGTTCCGCTTCGCTGCCCGGTGTTTTGTCAATTGGTCGTATTCCCGTGCGGCGTCAGCCCATTCCTTGATGCCGGCTTTGCTGAGAAATTTCATGTTGTCGTCAGTTAGCAAGCGCCCAGTCTTGATCATGGCGAATATCTTGCTTGGTTCCACGCCCGCCCGCACAGCGATGGCAACCATTTCCCGCAAATGTTCGAGGGAGCCCCAGTAGGCATAGGTGCGGGAATTCGGGTTTTCGGCATCCTTTACGGCTTGCGCCAAGACCGGATTGAAGGCAACTAGTTCATCCTCGGTCATGTGATTTCCTGACGGTGACTGTCGAGAGAGAACGATTTAGCCAAGGATAACCTGATCTTTGGTCACTGCGTCAAGCCATTCCTTCTCGGAGCGCGTGATATGCTTCAAGTCCTGCCTTGCCAATCAAAAGAAGACACTCGATAATCCGTCCCAGCGCGGAAGCCCAGTGACGGACGCTGCACCATCACTCCGCTAAGCGGCACTTCTTTCAGAGACGCCATTCAGCTCTCCTGTGCCGTCACCGCGGTCCAAGTACCATCAATTGTCACTGGCCCAATACCCACTTCTGCTCTCGCCATCGTCAGTGACACCCGAAGCAGGTTCAGTCACGTCAATGCTGATGATCACCGCACCAACATCGTCGGCAGGACTGATACTGCGAGGGCCAGCTTTCCAGACTTCTCTATCTGTTTTTCTTCCCATCCCGACTTGCCCTAATCGGGTTGGCTGTCCCACGTACTTGTCGTGCTTAGGAGCTTTATAAGCAATAGAAGAGGTTGGCTCGGTGACCAAACTTCGCAGCCCCCAGAACTGATACGCCCCGAAATTCAAGTTACGCCGATGGTGCTGGGCCCTTGCAACCCTTCGGTTAGCAGCCGTTGTAGCCAAAAAATTCTAAGCGCCGCATCGAGTGTCACTTATCGAAAGTACCGAAAGCAAGGAGTCATTCCCGCCTCTAGCCTTCTAGTTGCACCCAATCCTGCACCCAAACTGGCCCCCGCAGCCATAAGAGATCATTGTCAGATGAACGCCCCGCCACTCCTCCTTCATTTTCCAGGCGGGCCAGCTATCAGGAAGTCCTCCCAACTGATGCTCTCGATTCCGTTGCGCCGAGCAGTCTCTTCGTCGCCCGGGGCGGTGATAACCAGCGGTTTGAACGCGGGATTGCGACGGCAGAACTCCAACAGGCCACGTAGCGCCTGGACATCGAACCGCCCGGTTTTGACTTCGACCGCCAATTTTCCCCAACTCCCGTCGCAAACAGCGTCAGTCTCCAGCGGTTGTTCACGCCAATACAATACCTGCTGGCCCTGGTTGATGGCGAAGGCAAGACAGGCATTCTCGACCCAGACGCCGAACCGCTCCGGTTCACGAGCAGGGTCTGGAGCACCATTAGGATGTGAGGCGGAAAGCAGTGCGTTGTTCAGTACCAAAAGCTTGGGCGGTGAGGCGCGGCGCCTATGAATCTGTGGTGAGTGTTTTTCGATCGGGGCAATCAGATAAGCATCCTGGAGCAGCGCCAGATAATGCGCGACCGTTTCCAGCGCGCCGCTGTCCTGGAGCTGCCCCAGCATCTTTTGCAGCGAGACGATCTGAGCCGGTAATGCCGCGGCGATCGCAAACACCTGCCGCAAAAGCGCAGGACGCCGAACCACGCCCAGTGCCAGTACATCGCGGCCAATTGCAGGCCCGATGATGGCGTCGCGTGCATAAGCCCGCCAACGTGCAAAGTCCCTTTGAAACTCGACGGCGCCTGGATAGGAGCCGAACCGAACGAGATCATGTGCGGCCTCGCGCGGCGAGAGATGAAAGGCGTCCGCCAGCGCAATAGCGGGCCAATGGCTCAGGGTCAGCCGCTCGAAACGGCCGGCCAAGCTTTCCCGGGACCCCGTAGCAACACGAAGGGCCGAGGAGCCAGTAGCTACGACGTGGATATTAATGTGACGGCGCCGCGCGCGATCCCACTCGCCCTTGAGCCGTCCTGCCCAATCAGAGAGATGGTGCACCTCGTCCAGTAGCAGAACCGCCGTGCCCTGTTTCGCCCTCGCTTCCGCTTCCGCCCAACGGCGCTCCCAAAAGCCGGGCAAGGCGGCGTCTGGCTCGTCGCCGGCAGCGTATACTGCCCTGTCGCCGAACTGTGCGGCAAGGTCCAGTAGAAGCGTGGTTTTGCCTACCTGCCGCGGGCCGGTGAGAAGTTGAATGCGGCCCGGAGCTGGCTCCCTGAGCCGGTCAACCAGCACTTTACGGCAGTCGGCGAAGGTGTTATAAATCTCAGACATAGTCGAATAATTATTCGACTATGATATGTAGTCTGTCAATCCCCCAACTCCCGGTAAGCCTGCAACGCCTCCGCGGCCGGTAGCCATTGCTGCCTCCGCTGCAACAGAGCAGCAGGATTTTCTTCATGCCCGGATAGGCGATCCAGCCGAATTCGGGCGTGTAGGCGGAAGTGACGATCACGATGGTTCCACGATTGCGAACCGCCAAGGGATTTTGCGGCAAAAGGTCATCAGCTTTGAATCACTGAGACAGATTTGAAACCGCTGCTTTGAACTTGACCCTGGAATGCGTTCCAGGGTTTAGAGTTTCCTCACAAGGGGTATATATGCGTTCAGGAGAGCTGGCACGGCTCACAGGCGTAAGCACTGACACGTTGCGGCATTACGAACGTTCTGGGCTATTGTCTCGACCTGAACGTACGTCCGGAAATTATCGTTCGTATCCGGCCGCTGCTCAACAGCGCGTGGAATTGATTCAACGCGCGCTTGGAATTGGTTTTTCCCTGTCCGAGCTGAAGGCTATCTTGGCAGCGCGGGATGCGGGCAGTGCGCCTTGCCAACAAGTGCGCCAGTTGTTGAGTTCCAAGATAGCTGACGTAAGCCGGCAAATTCAGAGCCTGATTCTATTGCGGAAGGAACTCGATCGATTGGCAAAGGATTGGGACAAGCGATTGAGGAACACGAAAGCGGGTCAGGCGGCTCGTTTGCTGGAGAGCGTCCCGCGGAGACTGCATAGATTCGTCGTCTCGTCCGTCAGAAACAAGAAAGGACGATAGACCATGCGGACCATATTTTTCATCTCTTTGCTGGTCATCTTTCTCCGCATGGCCGTTGCTCAGGAGACGCAACAACAGGAGCAGAAGACGCGGCCGGACGGTGTGACGCGCCGCGGAGATCATGTCATGGGGTTCTCTCACGAGGCTACGACACACCATTTCAGACTGTTCAAAGACGGAGGAGAGATCGCTGTTACGGCCAATGACCCGAAGGACAAGGCGAGCATCGATCAAATTCGAATGCACTTGGGACATATTGCCAACATGTTTTCCGCTGGAAACTTCAATGCACCGATGCTCATTCACGCTACCAACCCACCTGGCGCAGCTACGATGGCGAGGCTCAAGGAGCAAATCCGCTACGAGTTTTCAGAGATCGACCGAGGCGCGCAAATACGCCTTGTCGCAGGCAGCTCAGAGACTATAGATGCCGTGCACGCGTTCCTGCTCTTTCAAATCGTGGACCATCAAACGGGAGACGTTCCCACCATATCCGGGTAGCCGCAGGGTCCGACCAACTCCTGAGAGTTTGTAGAATGTTATCGAATGGAACTCTCTTGCGAAGGAGCGCTTGGCTCTTTCAATGCCAGTAACGCGGCTTCGTCGGCATAAGGGACCGAATCGCTTCTGGTTTGCCGATTATTTGGCGGATCCTTTTATTTATCTGACATTCCCGTTCTCGAAAGCTTGCTGGCCGTATCCTGAGCCGAGCCCGGCAAGACCGGCGCGGCTGCCCACGGAGGGCGAACCATTCATATTCACGGCCTGCTCTCAGGGAGGCTAGCGGCAGGTGGATCCTGTGCGACAAGCGCGGCCGGCGTCACACCATTGACGCGGTCAATGTGATGGTCGATGCTGAGAATTTTCTTGCCGTAGAGTCTTACCTCCACGAAGGTCTGATCCCTCGCGGGAAGCCAAAAGTCGCCGATTTTTTGGTACTGGCGGACGAAATCGGCTCGCTTGATCCAAAAGGAAGGATTCTTTGCCGGATGTCCGGCAATTCGGACGACCGCGAAACCCTGGCTCTCAATCCATATCTTTCCTTCGAAGAGATACTTGTCTATGCGTCGGGGAAGAGCTTCAACGACGAAACAGTGGTGCGGGCCGAGATCTTCTTCGCCGAGCAAACGAAAAGTGTAGTTCGCGGGACTGATCGAGCTATCACGACGGTCCTGTCCCGCGGAAGCGGAGGCTTCGCTTTCCATTAGGCGGTTGAGGACGAGATGGCGAACCACGCTCGAGCCTTCCTCCGCAATCGTCACGAATGTCTTTTTCTCCGGGGCGACATAATCCATCCGGATGGTTTCCTTGGCGCGAACTTTGCCGTTGAGATCGCTTACCGCATAGGTTCGTAGCGCGGAATATTCCCGCAATCCGGCATTGCGAATCTCATTGTGCCTCACGAGATCAGCGAAAATCAGGTCTCCACTGGAATGCGGACGCGCGGGCTCGCGCGGTTCTGGAACCACGATGTGTTCCCCGCTTTGGTTGGATTGTCCGGCTGCGGGAATTGCGGCGGCTGTGATCCCCGCTACCAGGAGAACTGCCAGGAAGCATACTCTTGCCGGGCTAGGGATTGGCATGGTGTGATCTCTCCTCGAGGCACGCGGCCGCGCGGCCGCCCTAGTCTTCGAAGCTCCTCGCTCCGCCCTTCAAGCGATTGGTTACCAAGTTCGTCCAGACGAACTTGATCACGCGCGCGTCGTTGTAGCAATAGGCGAGGTTGTGATTGAGCGTGGAGAAGCAATGTTGTTGACAGGTTTTCTTCATGTTGGTCAACTGCGTTGCTTCAAATTTGTGCCCATCGATGTTTCCCCAGTCGAAAGTTGAGGGATACATGGGGAAGCACGGAGCTACCGTGCCGTCGGTGCGGATGATCACGTTGTTCTGTCCGGCCCGGCAATTCCATTCGGCAAAATGCAGTTCGCCGCTCGCGTCCTGCACAAAGCCGGGCATGCCTGCAAGCTGCCTGGCGATATCCCCGTTGGTTCCCGTTCCATCGCCGTTCCACCCGAGGCGCTTCAAATCGCCGCCACTCGCCATGCGTATGAAGGCTTTGATCTCCTGCAGGCGCTGCACGGAATTAACCATTTGATATCCAGCCTTGTTCTTGGCAATGAGCCAATCCACCAGCGAATCGATTTCTGGCCAATCTTGCGGGCGAATGTAGGTGGGGTTGTCGCTCAAGTGCTTGAAATGTTCGTCTTGTTCGAGCATGGGCGTTTCGTTGATGTGGTAGTCGGTGGCCACGTGGTTGTCGTGGGCGTAGTCGGTGATTTGGCGTACGTCCCGGGTATTATTGCGGCAGATGTTGAGATTGAAGAAGACCATGTAGCCGTAGACGTACTGCTTCTTCATCAAGTATTCGAGGTGCTTTCGACTGGGCACGACGGCTTTCGGCAGGCTGGGTTTTTCGTCCCACGAATCGAGGGCAAAATTGAAAACGCCCACGCCTGCGTCACCCAAACGATCGGCGACTTCCGGGCGGAGTAGTCTTCCGTTGGTGCCCACGTAGATCCAAAATCCCTTTTTCGCAGCATAGTAGACGACCTTATGCGCGAAATCCGGCCGCAATAAGGGCTCACCGCCCATCAGCGCCAGCACGCGGCATCCGTGGTCGTGCAGCCAGTCAATCGAACGCCGAGCAACAACCTCGGTCATGCCCTTTACCTTGTTGTTGTAGGCCCAGCAATACCAGCAATCGAGATTGCACTTGTACTCGAGAAAGAGGTAGGCGGTGATCGGATGAAAGTCACCCGGCAACACACGCGAGCGGATGTAGGGGAAAAGCCATCCTCGCATCGCGCGATACACCTGTGGAATACTCCAGTCGCGCTTCTCGGGGATCACTGCCGGCCCCGGATCGAGGAGCTTCTCGGGGAAGCGCGGAAACGCTGGTTCCGGCAGTTTTTTGCCCATCGGCCGAGGGACCGCGACGGGCCCTGGCGCGGAGTGCATGAGCAAATTGTGGATGTCGACATCAATGCGGAACTTCGGTGCCGTAGCCACTGTTAGCTTCTCCTTTTAGAGCACACCTCAAGCCCTTGCGAGAATGACGAATGAACAATCAGACCCTGATTACCGCCGACCCTGATGCGAACAAGCAGGCGGTTGATGCACCTCGCTAAGCTAGTCTCCAGCCAATTGCTGTGTTCCCGATTCCGAACTACTGCCCGCGAGTTCGAATGGCGCGAATTCGGGAGTAGCGGTCCTTTGCTCTTCTCTCAACTGCGCCTCGAGCGCGGCGAGCTGCGCCTCAATATCCTGCTCCGCCTTGCGCTTACGGATGACCTCTTCGCGATAACGACGCAGGAAATAGTCGATGGTTTCGATGCGGATCTTGATCGAGCCGGAAGGCTTGTTCTCGTCAAGATCCTTAAAGCAGAAGTAGGGCGTACCGGACCGCTCTATGATCCCTTCGATCACGCCGTAAATCGTCGCATCGTGTCCGCACTTGAAGCTGGAAATCTCCAGGGCGACGAGATTGGGATGCCGCGCCGTGAACTTGGCGGCCCACACCTTGTGGTTGGTGCTGCAAGAGTAGGAATTTTTCCACGCGTCATTGATTTCGAGCGGGCTGCTGATCACCCCGGCACTGACCTCCTCGCCGAAAAGCCTTTCGAGCAAATCCTCATCGAGTGGAAGCGTGTTCTGCGAAAAGATGGGGTAACCGAGTTTTTGGAATTCATCGAGAATCTCGTGATTGAGTCCCGGATCGTGATGATAAGGGCGTGCCAGCATGACGATGCCAATGCGGTCTTCGCGTTCGAGCTGATCAAGGACCTGCCGCGCACGCTTGCGAATGCTGGTTTCGTATTCGTGTAACGCGGCGAATCCAGATTCCACGGCGCGATGGTTTTCCTCCGGAGAAAGCCCCAGGATGGGCCGCCAGGCCTCGAGCATCTGGTAGGCGAATAGCCTGCGATCCGAGAAGTTGAGCACGGGATTGACATACTTCAGATGGTTTTCGGCGAAGACGTCATTTTCCTTGGTGAACGCGGCTTTCACGGTTTCCGGCGTGGCCGTCACGGTTGGGCAAGCATTCGCGCCGGTAATTTTCACGAGCGGCGAATGCAGAACGTCGTACATCGGAAAGAAGATGACGTCGAGCCGCTTTTTGCGATGCTTCTCCTGAATCAGGTTGTAGACGTGGGAGATTCCGATCTTTGCGGGGAAGCAGGGATCGATGGCGCCGCGGTTCGCGCCCGCGCGGTAGAGTTCCGAACTGGTGTAATCGGAATAGACGATGTTCTCCGGTTGTACCCCCAAACTTTCGAGGTAAGCGTTGAACAGAGGCGCGTACGTGTAAATGTTCAAGACGCGAGGAATGCCGATGCGGACCTTGCCGCGGTTCTGCATGAGGGCGATGCGTTGCTTGTCGGATTTGGTCCATGCCCGCTTGGGAATCGGGTCGGCGACGCTTTCCGAGTTCGTCGGACGAAAAACCTCTTTCGAAGCGATATCCACAAAATTGGGATGCTGCTCCCGAATGTGGTCGAGCCCGGCCTTGATGTCTTTCATCTCGTCGAGGTCTTCAACGGTTCCTTTTTCGCACGTCGCGATAATCAGCCGTTGCTCGCCGCGCATGAGAGGCACCTTCGTGACGCGCTCGGTCGGCACGAGGTCCTTGGCCGGCTCGGTGCGGACATCGATAAAGGTGCGCAAGCAGTTGTTCTTGCAGAAATAGCAACGCGTCGCTTCATTGCGGGTGGTGCGGTATTCAATCTTGCGCACCGCGTCCAAGCCGATGAACGTGGTTTGCTGGCCATTGCGCCACAAGCGCAGGGATTCCTGCGCTGCGCCGATGGCTCCTGATTCCCCGCAGTGCTCGTGCACGATGATTTCCGGTTGCTTGCCGGTAGCGCGAAAACTGTTGCGGATAAAATCGACTTCGGCCTTAACGACCGCCAGATTGTTTTGCGTCCCGCCCTGCAGAACAAAGCGCGTGCCGAGCGCGGCAAGGTTGGGAATGCTGGCAACGTACAGGAAGACATTCTTCGGCAGCACCGCGGCGAGGCCGGCGAGAATTTCTTCAGCCTGCCAGCCCTGCCGCTGGAAGTTCACGATGTCCGACTGCATGAACACGGCGCAGCCATAACCAAAGACGGGCATGGCTTGCGCCGAGAAGGCCAGGTCGGCGAACTGATTCACGTTGAATCCGAAACCTTCGGCGGTGGATTGCAGGAAGTACCCGTTTCCCGCCGAGCACTGGGTATTCAGTTTGAAATCTTTTACGCGGCCCTTGTGCAGAATAATAATTTTGATGTCCTGGCCACCGACATCCACAATCACGTGGGGATCTTCATAGAATTTCAAAGCGGATTCGGTGTGCGCAACGGTTTCGACCAGCGCGACGTCCGCCTTGAGCACATCCTTCAGAATGTCCTTGGCATAGCCGGTGGTGGCGACTCCAAGCACTTCCAATTTGGCGCTCTGCGCTTCCACCTGCCCGCGCAGATTCTCGAACATCTCGAGCGTGTCCTCGATCGGATTTCCGTTGGAAAGCTGATAGGACTTGCAGAGTATTTCGCCGCCTTCGTCGAGAAGAACCGCCTTCGTCGACGTGGATCCTCCGTCGATTCCGATGAAGCCGCCGATGGTGCTGCCTTTCTCGAAAGTCGCCGGCCGGAACGGTTTCCTGCGGTAGGCTTCGCGGAAAGAGTCGAGCTCGGCGGAATCCCGGATCAAACCTTTGCCGCCCGCTCTGGCCTTTTCCTCCTGCCGGCCGAATTCGATGTAGCGAAGGAGCTCCTCGTAGCCGCGGTAACAGCCGACGCAGTCGTCCTCGCTGCGGCCAAACTCGATGGCGCCGAGCGCCGCGAAATATTGCGCGTTCTCCGGAACCTTGATCAGATCTTCGGGCTTCGCCCCGTCGGGCGTCGCGACTTTGCGCTCTTGCCACATGCGTGGAATATTTGCCTGCCAGGCTTCGCGCATGCCGCGAATAAAGCTGTTAGGGCCGCCGAGGAGCAGCACATGCGGCTTTAGGGTGTGCCCTCGGGTCAGTACGCTGAGGTTCTGCAGCACGATGGCCTCAAACAGCGAGGCCATCAGCTCATCGGGTGGCGTCCCCACCTTTTGCAGGCCGTTGATGTCGGTCTCGGCAAATACGCCGCACTTTCCGGCCACCTTGTGCAGCTTGATCCCGCGGTATTTCTGTTCCGCGAGTTCAGCCGCGGGAATCTTCAGCTTGGCATTGATCTTGTCGATGACCGCACCGGTGCCGCCGGCGCACTTGTCATTCATGGAGGGGATCTTTTTCTTGCGCCCGGTCTCCTCGTCATCTTTGAAGATGATGATTTTGGCATCCTGGCCGCCGAGCTCGATAACGGAATAGACCTCCGGGTGGAGCTTTTCGACGGCTAGGGAAACGGCCGTGACCTCCTGCACGAACTTCGCGCCGACCTGGTCGGCAATGCCGGCACCACCCGAGCCGGTCATGAACATGCGGGTATTCTGCCGACTGACGCCCACCTCGGCTTCCATACGTTTCAAGAACTCGAACGTTTTCTCAGGCTGCTTCGTCTCGTGTCGCTGGTAATCCTGCCAGACCACTTGGTCGGAAGCCGCATCCATGACCACCGCCTTGACCGTGGTCGACCCAACGTCAAGTCCCACCAGGAACTTGGTTATGTGATCATGCGGCTTGTGCCTGTGAGAGACCGCTTGCACGAGCGGCCGAAGCGGAGCAATCTGCACTAACTGCGAACCTTGGTGGTCGTGCATGGCTTCTTCTCGGCTCCAGAGAGAATTGGTGCGAAACTGCGGCGTTCTTCAGTCGCCGGAGGCGGCCGGGATCGCGATGCCGGGTACACGCGCCCTTCTCCAGAACCGCGTGTCTCGATTGATCCGATCGCTGACGTGGAGGACAAATTGCGCCGCAGTGCCCGCGACCCCTTCGCGGTGGGGCACGTGATAGAACGGCCGCTTCAGCTCGGGATGCTCTTCGATATAGGTGCGGATTTGCTCAAGGCTCTTGCCTGTCGACTTCAGGCATTGCTCGAATTCCGCTTTGGCCTTGACCTTGCCTTCACCCAAGGCCATCTGTACGCGGCTGTGCGCGTTGACTTCGCCTTCGCCGGAAGTCTCGATGGGCAGAAAGATCATGTCCTTGAATTTGTTGATGACCGCAGATTGCACACCGTCAGACTGTGAGGAAGGCATGCAGCCAAAAGGTTTCAGCGCGAGGACCATATGGCAGCGCTTATGGATGGTGTAATAAACGTTTTTTCCTACCTCCAGATGCCCCTCGCCTCCGCGGGCGAACTGGTTATAGAAAGGATGCGCCAGTTCCGCGAGCTCCGTCTGGGGCACAAGTCGGTGAGCCAGCCCGCCGAGATGTCTGATGGTGCGATTGTAGAAGAAATTCCACATGCGCTCGCCGGCGCCGATGGCCCAAAGCTTCTTGCGCAAGCCTAGGTAGTTGAGAAAGTGCTTATGCACCTCGTACCCCTTCGGATTGGCGTGGGGACGATTTACGGGCCATTTCGCGATGGCATTCGCCTTCGCCTGATACATCAGGTAAGCGACCCACGTGGCGATCGGCTCAACCAGAACCTGCGCCCCCTCGCGCTCCAGAAATTCAAACATGTGGAAGTTGCCGTCGCCTTCCGTGAGCTGGGCCCAGAATTCTCCGGTGATTTTGACCACGGGTTTGACACGCGTGCGATCCACTTCGATCGAGTTCAACTTGTTGCGCGCCGTTTGCAAGGCATCGAGATAATCCTTACCCCACCAATGCTCGTGCCATTTCCCAAAAGCATTGACCGTGTAGCGCAGAATCTTGTTGCTCTTGAACTTGGGTTTTGCCCAGTTCGGGGCGCGCTCTTCGATCTCAAATGCCTTGCGATTCTTGAGGTCCTCGCACAATCCGTCGACCGTCTCGCGAAAAACCCGGTCGGTCTCTCCCTTCCTTACCTCGAACGGACGAATCTGGTAGACGAGATCGTTGATCACGTCCCCGAGGTGCAACGCATTCAGCATTCCGAAACCGAAATCGACCGTGAACTTCAGCCCCGGTTCTCCGGATTCGGCCTTGATTCCATCGCTGTCTTTGAACAACAGGACGCGGAACCCGTCGAAGCCCGCGTTCTTAAGGGCGAACCGGTATTCCGCCTCATACATGCCGAAACGGCAGGGGCCGCAGGAACCGGCCGTAAAGAACACGTAGTTGTCAAGAATCTCCCGGCGCGAGAGTCCTTCTCTCTCGAGGAACTGGAGGTACTGCACCAGATTGCCGACGGTGAAATAGGTGGGATTGCATTGCCCATTGTTCCCGAATTCTTTCCCGATCTGAAAAGCAGGCACGTCCGGCACAGGCAGCTTCTCACAACGGTAACCGCAACCTTGAAACACCGCGCGAATCAGGTCTTCATGCTTCCAGGTAAACCCGCCGAATAGGATCGTGACCCGGCTGCGCTCCGGTGCGGTGAAGGCCCGCTCGACCGGCCGGTGGAAATGTTCGGGCGGATCGAGACCCGCAATTTTGCGCAGTCGCATGCGCTCGGCTTCCAAACGCTCTCTGATTTCTGAATCGTTTGCAATCTGGACGAGACGCGTCGCCATAGAGTCCTCCGGCCTCCTGAATTTTGTAAATTTTGTTCTGCTTAAAGGAATTTGGCGTGGTAGGGGAATCGGTGAACTGGAAGTATGCTGGGCGCAGGGCTACTTGCTTTGGCCGCGATGTGCACAGAAATATTGCACTCAGTACTGCCCCCACGTATTCCGCTCTGGAGGTTAACATCTGGACTCCGGAGGCTCAGCTCGGCCGTGGAAAGTCTTTCCTGCGAAACTTAGATGCCCGCCGCGAACAGAAGATGGAAAAAATCGGCGTACCGGTACCGCAAAGCTTGCCAATATGCTGAGTAGCCAACCGAAGACCCGCGGATTCGTAGCCTATGTCCGGCGTTGGCGCAACGATTCTTCTGCTTTTGCCAGCCCTAGCGGTACGTCAGTGCGCGATGGCGACGGTCGAGCGCTGACTCTGGCTGCGCGCTGAACGACGGGATGAGAACCTTGGGAAAACAAACTCTTGAAGGATGGCGGCGAGAGATGTTTCACCCAGCCTGATCAGCGCGGTCGAGGCCACTGAAGCGGCTCCCCGGCGATCGGCCTCTGGATAGTAAAGATTTGCGAGGCCCGCGGCGCCGAAACTTCCAAGGACGTTTGAGTAATTCGGCTGCCATCGTCCATTATCCCCTTTGCAGATAACGGAGTTGGATATCGCATAGAGAAGCCTCGATCGCTTGCTGCCGGTTCCCTTGTAGAAATAACGCGGATCTTGTTTCAGAAGCGAGGGCAGTACCGCACCTCCGAGAAACGTAGCTCCGAAAACATCGGTGTATGTCGCGGCGTAGCGCTTCGCATATCCTTCCATGCCTTGTCCATACGCACCCCAGCGATCTGCCGCCTGGTCAATCCCAGCTAGAAACCCAACGCCGGCAAGCGTGACCGGGTCGCTGGCCGATTTCCAGGCAAGCCTGAACTTCAGTTTTGGCGAAAGTCGAGCGGCATCATGGACGTAGCTAACGTAGAAATTCGGAACGAAGCCGAACGCCCGCTGCTTCTCCTGGGCCTCGATCTGCACCTGGGCCACTTCGTCCGGCGGAAGTCCGACCCGCACTTCCGTCACTAGCGTCGCAACAACCATCGTGACTTGCGGAACGACGCAGGTTTCCCCTGCTTTCACAGTTCCGGAGACGGTTTGGGTTGCCAGACCCTCCGAGGTGATGGTGAGCTCGAAGGCCCCAGGGGCAACATTGAAAAAGAAAAATTGTCCCTCTTCGTCGGATTCTACCTCTTGGCTTGAGGATTGACCCTCACGCGTAAGTTTGAGGAGCGCGCCGGTGATTTGTGCTCCGGACTGATCGACAACCTTTCCGCGGATGTTTCCCGGTGTTTGCTCGTCGGCTCCCTGCCCGACGGTTGAACTTGCGGCCTCTTGTAACAGAGCTGAACTCGTCACAGGTTCCCAAACGACAGGGGGTTGCTGACCCAGTAGCGGAGCGGAAAAGGCGCAGAGCGGGACACACAGACTCAGACTTAGCAAAACCCGTTTTTGGATCTTAAAGGCGCAATTCCTTGTCGTTGAACGCATGCTTCCTGCCTTTATTTAAAGCTCGAACCTGCGATTTAGATGCTGCACCCCCGCTCTCGGACACATAAAAGTCCGGGATTCGATTTGCGGAGGTACGGATGGCAGGCTCCCAGGTGAGGAGGAAGATGCGAGATCAGCGATAGCAGTCCGAGCGAGTCGTATTCAAGCTTGGTCAGAATGCCCCCGGGATTCAGCATCGCGGCTCCGTTTCGCAAACCACCGAAGCGTGACGGTTCCTCTGATTTCGGCAAGAATGGGAGTCTCCCCCCTAGTGCTTGATACACCTGCCACCCGGTCAACCGCACCTGTCAGATTCGACAGGCCTTTGACACCGAGGTCTTCGTCTTTAACGTGCTTAGAAACGTGCTCGAGTTCGGCCACTATACCGTTTGAGGAACGCCATCCTTAGCCGGGAATGCGTGTTGCTTACGACTGTTTCCGAGATTGCTTTACGCACCCAGCCGACCACGAGTTGATGCTAGGTTCTCAGGTTTGGAACTCTTCTCGAGCACGATGGGTGCGACTCCGAATGATTGTGTTAGAGTTTACGCCCACCCCTGGTCCGGCTCATCAGAACGATTCTCAAGAGGAGAGGTTC
>Ga0182033_10000470_pt1 | contig 19291 bp, 11 predicted proteins | sample tim00Cox0000000H_FD_125968 | JGI IMG/M metagenome (GOLD analysis project Ga0182033, IMG submission 125968) | Lab enrichment of tropical soil microbial communities from Luquillo Experimental Forest, Puerto Rico - timezero.00C.oxic.00.000.00H | ecosystem: Environmental > Terrestrial > Soil >...
CACCGGCCGCCTTGCCGAATCGCTCGGCGGCGTCCGCATCGTCAAGGCATACACGGCGGAAAAGCGCGAGGAGCTCGTGTTCGCGAGAGGCGCGCATCGCCTGTTCCGCAATGTGGCGGAATCGCTGACCGGCGTCTCGGCTACGACGGCGTTCTCTTCCCTCGTCATCGGCGCGACCGGCATCGCCATGATGCTGATTGGCGGGACGTCAATTCGCAACGGCTCGATGACGATCGGAGACCTCGTCATGTACTTGTCGTTCACAGCGATGATGACGATGCCGGTCATTCAGCTCGCGTCGATCGGCACGCAGCTGACCGAGGCGTTTGCCGGGCTCGATCGAATTCGCGAGATCCGGAAAATGGCGACGGAGGATCAGGAGGACGCGAACAGGCTCGCGATGCTGGACGTTCGCGGCGACGTCCGGTTCGACGACGTGACGTTCGAGTACACCCCCGGCGTGGCGGTGTTGAAGCAGGTCTCGTTCGCCGCGCCCGCGGGATCGACAACGGCGCTCGTCGGGTCGAGCGGGTCCGGCAAGAGCACGCTCATCAGCCTCGTGATGGCGTTCAATCGGCCGAAGTCCGGCCGAGTGCTCGTTGACGGCCACGATCTGACCGACGTCAAGTTGCGGGACTTCCGATCGCACCTGGGAGTCGTGCTGCAGGACAATTTCCTGTTCGACGGCACGATTGCAGAGAACATCGCGTACGCGAAGCCGCGTGCCGCGCGCGACGAGATCGCGGCGGTGAGCCGGATTGCGCACTGCGATGAGTTCATCCGGGAATTCGAGCAGGGGTACGACACGATCGTCGGCGAGCGCGGCGTGCGGCTCTCCGGCGGCCAGCGGCAGCGCGTGGCGATCGCGCGCGCGATCCTCGCCAACCCGCGGATCCTGATTCTCGACGAGGCCACGTCCAGCCTCGACAGCGAGAGTGAAGCCATGATCCAGGACGGCCTGAAATCTCTTCGGCAGGGAAGGACGACGTTCGTCATTGCCCACCGGCTCTCGACCATCCGGAGCGCGGACCAGATTCTCGTGCTCGAGCACGGGGAGATCGTCGAGCGCGGAACGCACGAGGAGCTGCTGGAGACGGGCGGACGGTACCGTCAGTTGTACGACAAGCAGTACCGGTTCGAGAGGGACCGCTTCATCAACCCGGGGGAGGATTTCACGCCGGAGCCCGAGCGGGCCGTCGCGGCCGCGGCCGCGAGGACGAACAACGCGCTCTAGCTACGAGCCTGCAGCCGACGCGATGACGTTGACCTGCTGCCGGACCGACGCCCGCTCGCGACCCCTCGACCCACGCAGCGTCGCTCTCACCTCGTACCGGCCGGGCGGGAGGCTCCGGAACTCGAACACGCTCGTGCGCGGCGCTCGCTCACCCTCCAGCTGAATCTCGCTGCTTCGATAGAACTCGGCCGACTCTGCCACGACCTCCACGGCCCGATTCTCCGGGTCGGACGCGATGGTCGTCCGAACGATGAGGTTGGCGGGCGCAAAGCTCAGCGCCGGCGAGACGCGAATCGTGATGCGCTGGACGTCATCCGCCCCGGCCGCCGTTGTGATCCCTATCAAGAGTGCGAGGAACAGTGTCTTCGTTTTCATGTTTTTTCGTGACTTCCCCAGCGCTCGCTCGCGCCTGGCCTCGCTACCGACGTGCCCTCTCTTGGTGCTTCTCGACGTCGACGTCGATCGCCAATAGAGCCAGAACCGGATCACGCGCCTGAACGTCGTGCAAGTCGCGGACCATCGTTGAAGATCGGAGAAGATAGGCAGATGCGCCGAATCGACTCGACCCCGCTCCCTGTGCTGCTCGTCCTCACAACGCTCGTCGTTGCATTTCGCGCTCCCGAACGGCATTTCAGAGCGGCTGCCCCTGCGCGGGCTGACCGAGTCGGGCCCCCCGGATTGAGAATCGACGATTATCGTGAGCCGGCAGACCGACTGATTGGCGAGGCGGTCAGCAGCCCCTTCGCCTGGCACAGACTGGCAGTCCTGACCGACTCGATTGGCAACCGGCTGAGCGGTAGCGCATCGCTGGACCGCGCCATAACGTGGGCGGTCGATGAGATGAAACGTGATGGGCTCGAAAACGTGCACACTGAGCGAGTCATGGTGCCGCGCTGGGTTCGCGGCCGCGAGAGCGCCGAGATTGTCGAGCCGGCCGCGCATGAAATCGTGATGCTCGGCCTCGGCGACAGCATCGCGACACCGTCGGATGGCGTTCAGGCCGAAGTGCTCATCGTGAGGAGCTTCGAGGAGCTCGACGCGCGCGCGGCGAGCGTTCGCGGGCGGATCGTCTTGTTCAACGTCCCCTTCACCAGCTATGGGGAGACCGTCCGATACCGATCGCAGGGACCCTCACGCGCTGCACGCCTCGGCGCAGCCGCCATGCTCGTCCGTGCGGTCGGCCCCGCTGGACTGCGCACGCCCCACACCGGTGCTCTCCAATACGCGGGCGACGCGCCGAAGATCCCGGCGGCGGCGATTACGACGGAAGACGCCGATCGGCTCCAGCGCATCGCGGACCGTGGAAACCGGATCGTCGTCCGCCTGAAGATGGAGGCGCACTTCGAGCCGGACGTCGAGTCGGCCAACGTCATCGGCGAGCTGACGGGCCGCGAAAGACCCGACGAGATCGTTCTCGTCAGCGGCCATCTGGACTCCTGGGACGTCGGTGCCGGCGCGAGCGACGATGGCGGCGGGTGCGTGGCAACGTGGGATGCGCTGCGGATCATGAAGAAGCTGAACCTGCGGCCGCGCCGAACCGTCCGCGTCGTGCTGTGGACGAACGAGGAAAACGGCGGCCGCGGCGGTCAGGCGTACCGCGATCAGCATCGGGCTGAGCTGGACCGGCACGTCATGATGCTGGAGTCGGACGGCGGAGTGTTCCGGCCGCTTGGGTTTGGCTTCAGCGGGAACGAGGCGGCGCGCGAGACCGTCAGGGCGATCGCGACCCTCTTGACCGGCATCGGCGCGGACCAGATCACACCTGGCGGCGGCGGCGCGGACATCGGTCCGAGCGTGCAGGAGGGGCGGATCCCGGCGATGTCGCTCGACGTCGACGGATCGAAGTACTTTCTCATTCACCACACCACTGCCGACACGATTGACAAGATCGATCCGACCGAGATGTCGCGATGCGCCGCGGCGGTGGCTGTGATGGCGTATGTCATCGCGGACTTGCCACGGCGGCTGGGGGAGTGAGACTCGGGGCTTGGTACCGAGCGACGAGTACCGAGTTCCCGACTAACGACGCTATACTGGGTCGAATGAAACCGCTCCTCTTCTCCACAGCTCTCGTGGCGGCCGCCTGCTCGGCGACATCCGCTCAGCCGTCCAGGCCGTTATCGCCTTCCGATGTCGTCGCGACGGTCGGGTCGGCGACCATTACGCTTGCAGAGGTTGACGAGAAAGCTCTCCAGCAGCCGACAGCGAACTTCGGGAGCGTGAAGCTCGTTCAGGCGCTCTACGAGGCGCGGCGGGCAGCTCTCGACGACATCGTAGGGAGCAAGCTGATCGACCAGGAGGCCAGAGCTCGCGGCGTCGACCGACCCACGCTGATAGAGCAAGAGATCACCGCCCGGGTGCCGTCAGTCGGCGACGCTGATGTGGCGGACTGGTACCGAGCCAACCAGGCTCGGGTACAGGGCGCCTCGCTCGATCAGGTTCGCGCGCCGATCCGCGCGTTGTTGATACAGGAGCGGATGGAGGATGCGCGGCAGCGGTATGTCGGCGTGCTGAAAAGCAAGACGCCGGTACGCATCACGCTGGAGCCGCCCAGGCTGAACGTGTCGGCCGCCAGCGGACCCTCCAAGGGCGCCGTGAACGCGCCGATCCAGCTGATCGAGTTCTCGGACTTCCAATGCCCATACTGCCTGAGAGCTCATTCAACCGTGAAGAAGGTCCTCGAGACGTACGGCGATCGCATCCACTTCGTCTATCGTCACTATCCGTTGCCCAGTCATCCCGGCGCGAGGCCGGCCGCCGAGGCCTCAGAGTGCGCGGCCGAGCAAGGCAAGTTCTGGCAGTATCACGATCGCCTCTTCGACGACCCGTCGAGGCTGAGCGGCACCGAGCTCAAACAGCAGGCCGCGGCGGTGGGAGTCGACATGACGCGATTCAACACGTGCGTCGACTCACGCAAATACAAGGCGCAGGTCGACGCGGATCTCAAGGATGGTGACGAAGCGGGAGTCAACGGCACACCGGCGTTCTTCATCAACGGCCGGATGCTGAGCGGCGCGCAGCCGTTCGAGGCGTTCAAGAGAATTATCGACGAGGAGCTGGAGCGTCACGCCAAGAGCTGAAGCCCGTGCACGATCGAGTACGCAATCGCCAGAAACGTGATGGCCAGCAGGCCGAGCGCGATGATGAGATGGTCCCCCTTCTCGCGGCTCAAGGGGTTGAAGAGGACTGACGCGGCATAGCCGCCCAAAAAGCCGCCAGCATGCGCCGTGTTGTCGACGCCGGGCATGATGAGCCCCATCACGAACAGGATGACCACGTAGTTCAACGCTTGCCCATGGATCAGGCGGCTTCCGCTCTTCTGCCCGTAATGGAGGAGCGCTCCAAGCAGACCCAGGATTGACGCCGACGCCCCAAGCGTCAGCGGCGCGCCGTGAAAGAGCGGAATCGGGATCGGCGAGAGCGCCATCAAGGAACTCAGCAGAAACCCGCACATACCCGAAACGACGTAGATGATGACCGTGCGGGGCGCTCCAATCAGATCGACGACTGCCGGCCCCAGATCGCGCACCCACATCATGTTGAAAAGGATGTGCAGGAAGTTGGCGTGCAGCCAGCTCGCGGTGAGAAGCGTCCACCACCATCCGAGCTGGAACACCGGAACGGCGCCGCTCGCTCCGAAAAGCAGCATCGCGCGCCGGCTGGGCGCGAGGAACGACATCATCCCGCCGGCGATCTGGAGCTCACTGCCCGACGCGACCAGCATCAGCGTGTAGAGCACCGACGACGCCCCAATCACGAGCGGCGCGAACCCGAAATCGGCTCCAAGCTGCCTGAGCGCCGGGCCGAAGCCCCACAACCCCGGGTTGGCGCGCCCGCACGTATAACACTTCTCGTCGCGCACGCCCACGAGCGACCCGCACGACGGACAGACGACGGAGCCGGACGTTCGTCGTTTCAACACGACCGGATTCTATCAGCTGCCCGCACCCACATCGGCGCGTTTCGGTCTCATGTTCGCGGCGAGCACCCGCTTTCGCAGGCGGATGCTCGAGGGCGTGACTTCCACCAGCTCATCGTCGTTGATGAACTCGATCGCCTGCTCGAGGCCGAGCTTCCGCGGCGGAATGAGCCGAATGGCTTCGTCGGCGGTCGATGCCCGCATGTTGGTCTGCTTTTTCTCTTTCGTCACGTTGACGTCGATGTCGTTGGGTCGTGCATTCTCGCCGATGATCATCCCCTCGTACACCTCGGTCGCCGGCTCGATGAAGATCTCGCCCCGCTCCTGCAGGTTGAAGATGGCGTACGACGTCGCGAGACCCTGGCGATCGGCGACCAACGCCCCGTTGACGCGCGCCGGAATCGCGCCGTGCCACGGCTCCCAGCTCGAGAAGATGTGGTTCATGATGCCGGTGCCCCTGGTGTCGGTCATGAACTGCGACCGGAATCCAATCAGCCCCCGCGCCGGAATCCGGAACTCCAGGCGCACGCGCCCGCTGCCGTTGTTGACCATCTTGGTCATGACGCCCTTGCGCTCGCCGACCTGCGCGATGACGACGCCCTGGTGGTCTTCGGGCACGTCGATCACCAGCTCCTCGACCGGTTCGACGATGCCGCCATTTGACTGCTTGGTCACGATATCGGGGCGCGAAACCTGGAGCTCAAAGCCCTCGCGCCGCATCATCTCGATCAGAATCGACAGCTGCAGCTCGCCGCGCCCGACGATCTTGACCTGTTCCGGCGAATCGGTCGGCTCGAGGCGGATCGAGACGTTGCCGAGCAGCTCCCGATCGAGACGTTCTCGCAACTGTCGCGACGTCACGTATTGCCCGTCGCGGCCGGCCATCGGCGACGTGTTCACCCCCAACACCATCGAAACCGTCGGCTCGTCGATGGCGATGGGTGGAATCGCAATGCGGTGCTCCGCGTCCGCGATCGTCTCGCCGATGGTGATATCGGCGATGCCCGCCAGGCACACGATGTCTCCGGCAGCGGCTTCCTGGATATCGACTCGCCTGAGCCCCTCGAAGGCATAGAGCTTCGTGACCGTGGTTTGCTGAACGGCCCGGTCGAGTTTGCAGACAGCGACCTGATCGCCAATTTTCACCCGACCGTTGAAGATGCGCCCGATGGCAATGCGCCCGACGTAGTCGCTCGAATCGAGATTCGCGACGAGCAGCTGAAGCGGCGCTTCCGGGTTCCCCTGCGGGGGCGGCACGTGCATCACGACGGCGTCGAAGAGCAAGCGCAGGTCTCGCCCGGACGTCGTCGCGTCGAGGCTGCACGTTCCGGTCTTGGCGTTGGTGTACAGCACCGGGAACTCGAGCTGCGCCTCGGTGGCGTCGAGGTCGATGAAGAGATCGTAGATCTCGTTGAGGACTTCGCGCGGCCTGGCGTCCGGCCGGTCGATCTTGTTGATGACGACGATCGGCGGCAGCTGGCGCTCGAGCGCCTTGCGAAGCACGAACCGTGTCTGCGGGAGCGGCCCCTCCGACGCATCCACGAGCAGCAGGACGCCGTCGACCATCGACAGCGTGCGCTCCACCTCGCCGCCGAAGTCCGCGTGGCCCGGGGTGTCGACGATGTTGATCAGGGTGTCCTTGTAGTGGACCGCCGTGTTCTTCGCAAGAATCGTGATGCCGCGCTCGCGCTCGAGCTCGTTGCTGTCGAGGGCGCGCTCGGCTACGCGCTCGTTGGCGCGGAAGGTTCCGCTCTGATGCAGCAACGCGTCGACCAGTGTCGTCTTGCCGTGGTCGACGTGCGCGATGATCGCGACGTTGCGCCGCAGAGGATTTGCGACCGCGGACATCCCCCCAGTCTACTTGAGGCGAGCGAGGATTTCACGCGCGCGGGCGCCGAACTGATCGTCGTCCACGACGCGCTCGGCGATCCGGACGGGAGGCTGGGCGTGCGGCGATCGCGGCGATCTCTGCTCGAAGGCGGCGCTCCAGCTGTTCCAGGCACTCACCGGCGCGCATCAGCGTGTCTGCCGTCTCGAGCCAGGCGCCCTGCTCGGCTCGTACGACACCCAGATAGAAACGAACCTCGCAGTCCGCCGGGTTGCGTTCCCGCGATTGCTCGAACCTCGCGCGGGCGACGTCGAGCTCGTGACGGCGATACGCGATGATGCCTGCGAGCTTCGGGACGTCGCTGTTCAGCAGTAGCTTCCCGGCTTCCTCGACATCGGCCCATGCCTCGTCGTAGCGCTGCAGCTCGGCCTCGTTCAGCGCACGCCAGTACCTGGCGTCTCCAAGGGACCAGTTTGACGCCAACAGCGGATCGGTCGCCGCGATGGCATCCTCGTGTCGCCCCAGGTAGGTGAGCGCCCGTACCTTCCCTAAACGCGCGTCCACCGAGCGGGGTTCGACGGCACTCGCTTGGCCATACAGCGCGGCGGCGTTCTCGAGATCCTCGGCTGTCATGGCCACGTCGCCCATCGCCTGGAGCAGGGATGGCCATCGCGGGCGCCAGTCGTGTGCCCGCCCGAAGAGCGCCTCGGACCCATCGAGATCCTGGCGCCCCACCGCGATCAACCCGAGCAGGTAAGGAACTTCCCCGAAGCGCGGGTCCTGCTGGAGCAGGGTCTCGAGCACCCTCTCATCAAGACCGCGGCAGGTCGCGCGCCGAAACAGCATCAGCGGGGTGTCGGCAAGCGCCGGGCTCGCGACGAAGATCTCGTCCAGAGTGGCGTTGCGCCACTCGGCCGCGATTCGGCACATATAGGTGGCCCAGGCGTACGCGCCGAGCTCATCGAACGCGGCGGCGTCGCGCAAGGCTTTGACGTACATGTCGCGATTCCTCGAAAACTGGATGGATCGATCGAGCTCATCGTCGCCGGCGAGCCGTCGGTTGACGCCGTAAATGACGCCGGTCAGCGCAGCGACAGCGTCGAGAAGCTGCGGTGCCCGGCCTGGCGCGTCGGGCACCGCAGCGCCGTGATTCCGGGCGATGGTCAGGTAGCCGGTGTCGACCATGCCGAGCTCCCGCTCGCGCATGGCCGCCAGCGCAGCGGCCCGAACCACCCCGGCCGCCGCGGCGGCGGCCACGACCGGCACGGCAGTCAGCGCCTCGAACTCACGATACGCGGCGACCAGGCAGTCGTAGCATCCGGCGCGAACAAGCCGATCAGCAGCGGTCAGGCGCGCCTGCGCGTGCGCGACACTGAGCCCTCCTTCGCCGGCGGACGCAGGCCGCCCGGCAGTTGAGCACGCCGGCATCGCGATGAGGATGGAGATCGCGCATAATCGGCGCATCCTTCGCTTAGACCCCACATCCCACCCGGCGGCTACCCGCGCGGCCACCTTCGCGCTGTTTGCGTTGCTCGCCGTCGTGCATACCTGGCCGCTCGCCTCGGCTCCCGGACGCCTGTCGCGCGACGACAACGCGGATACGCTTCTCAACCAATGGATCATCTCCTGGGTCGCGCACCAGGCGAGCCACGATCCGCTGCATTTGATCAACGCGAACATCTTCTATCCCGAGCGCGGCACCCTGGCCTATTCGGAATACCTCATCGTCCCGGCCGCGATCGGCGCACCGGTCCGCTGGGCGGGCGGATCGCCGCTCGTCGAATACAACGTGCTCGTCCTGGCCGGCTTGACGCTCACCGGGTGGGCGGGTTGTCTGCTGGTTTCGCGCTGGACGGGCGATCCGGTTGCGGGAATCATCGGCGGCGTCATCATCGCCTTCAACGCCCATACGCTCACGCGGCTGCCTCAGCTGCAGGCGCTCCACATCGAGTTCCTGCCGCTCAGCCTGCTCGCGTTCGAGTCGCTCCTGGCTGGCCAAGGCTCTGTCGTCCTCCTCGCGCTGTGCGTCATCCTGCAGGGGTTGACCTCGTACTACTCGCTCGTCCTGACCGTCACGGCCCTTGGTGCGGGATGGGCCGTCAGACTCGAGGATCGGCGCCACGCCCTTGTACGCCCGCCCCGGACGCTCCTGCGCGTGGCGGCTGCAGCGGCCCTCGCCCTCATCGTGCTCGTGCCTGCGCTCGTTCCGTACGTGCGGCTGGGCCGCGTCCGATCACTCGAAGAGGCGGCTCTCTATTCCGCCGCCGCACGCGACTACCTGGCCACGCCGGCACGTCTTCACTATGGGACCTGGAGCGCCAGGTTCTTCGGCGGCACGACGGCGCTCTTCCCGGGTCTCACGGCCATTGTTCTTTCCGGCTTCGCAATCTTCAGCGGCGTCGCGTTTCGGAACCCGCGGGCGCGAATGGCGCTTGCGATAGGCCTCGCCGGCATCGCGCTGTCATTCGGACCCTCGCTGCCGGGAGGGGCGCTCCTGTATCGACTGTTCCTGCCCCTGCAGGGGATCCGCAACATGGCACGCTTCGGCTACCTCGCCACAGTGGCCGCCGGCATCCTCGCCGGGTTTGGCGTGGCGCGCTTGCGTGAGCAGTGGTCCGGCAGGCGATCGTCGCACGGGCAATATTCCTTCGCCCGCTGGGTGCCTGTGGGAATAGTGGCCGTCTTCATCTCGACGAACCTCGATGCGTTCTCGGCGCCGATCGAATACGTAGACGGCGAACGCGTTTCGCCGATCCATGCGCGGCTCCGCGAGACGTCGGCAATTGTCGCCGAATTCCCGTTCTACCCGGCGGATCGGCTGTTTCGTCACGCGCCGTATCTGCTCCATTCGACCGCGCACTGGCGGCCGATGGCGAACGGCTACAGTGGGCTGACGCCGGACAGCTTCATCGAGCACGCGCGCGATCTGGCGCGATTTCCCGATCGCCGCGCCATCGAGACGCTGGGCGCGATCGGCGTCACGCACGTGTTCGTCCACGATCGGGCCATGCGCGAGTGGACGGACAATGAGACGGCGAACGCTGTCCGGACAGCGCCAGGCCTGAAGCTCCTTGAGACAGACGGCGACGTCACGCTCTGCGAGGTGGTCAAAACAGCGGATGGATCGTCGTGAAGAGCGCGAGACCGAGCGTGTAAAACAACGCGAAGAGAACGACGATCGCGGTGCCGATCCGGCGCGAACGCAGGGACGCCAACCAGATGAAGGCAGGGAAGAGCACCGAGCAGTAGCGTCCCACCCCCTCGAATATCCCCGATGACAACGGCAGCAGGAGGTTGAGCAGCATGAACAGGCCGTAGCCCGCCCCAAGCCGCGCCCAGACGAATGGCACCGCGACAAGAAACAGAATGCCCGCCACGCCGTAGAGCGTGTCGTACAGGGCCGTGCGCTCGCCGGCGAGAAAGGCATATGGACGCGTCACGAGCTCGCGTATGAGGCGGAGCGGAGCAGACCAGGGCGCACCGCCCACGTGGTAGTTCCATCGCTGCAGCGTCGCTGCCCACTCGAAGGGGTTGCCGCTCACGCCGTAGACGTATCCGCAATACCACACGAACCCGATCAGGGAGATCAGGAGCGCCGCGGCGGCGCGTACGCGGGCCCGGGGCGTCGGCTCAGCGTTCTTCCAGGCCATCCACGCAAGCGCGGGCCACATCAGCACTCCGGTGACGCGCGTCGCAATGGCCAGCGCGGCGCTCGCGCCGCCCATCAGCCAGCGACGCGTGCGTAACAAGTAGAAGGCCAGCACCGTGAAGAGCAGGAATGTGCTCTCGCTATAGATGACGCCAAAGAAGAAGGCAAATGGAAAGATCGCGGTCAGCAGCACGGCGCGTTCGGCACGGTGCCGCGGCAGGTCCAGACGCGCCAGGTAGTACAGAGCGACCATCGCCAGCACGAACGACGTCCATGAGACGACGATGCCGCCGAAGTAGAACGCGGCATGATAGCGGCCGAAGATCCGCCCCACCTGCCGCATCAACATCGGATACACCGGAAAGTAGGCGATGTTGCTCCGTCCGCCCGGAGCGTACTCGTAGCCGTTGCGCGCGATGCCTTCGTACCAGCCGCTGTCGTAGCGCGCGAACGTGTCCCAGAACGTGCTCGGCGTGGCGTAGACTGTCGCCTGGCGCGGGGCGTCGAGCGGGAATGCGATGTTGATGAACAGAGCGAGGATGGCAGAGAGCAGGCGGAACGCGAGCGCAGATACGGCGATGCGCAGCGCCGAACGCCGGTCAATTGAGCGCGACAAGGGGTTTGCGGTCAGGCGAGCGTAGAATAGCTCATGCCTCTTTTCGAATACGAGTGCCGCGGTTGCGGACGCCGCTTCGAGTACCTGACAAGGGCCGGCCAGTCACCGACGTGCCCGTCGTGCAGCAGCGCCGACCTTCAGAAGCTGCTCTCCGTTTTCGCTGTGTCCGGCGGAAGCGGGGAAAAGACGTTCGAAGGGACGCCCGCAGGTGCGTGCGGCCGCTGCGGCGATCCCCGCGGACCCGGCTCCTGTTCGATGAACTGACAGAGCGGGCGCGTCGGTCGCGACCCCTCCTGCCCCGTTTGCCCCTCCCGCCCTAACGATTCGGCCGAGGGATCTTCTGGTCGACGGTCGCTGCCTGCAGTGCGAATGCGGCCATGACGACGGCTGCCTGGCGGATGTCGGCGACGTTCACCCGGTCGACGGTATCCATGTTCGTGTGGTGCGTGCGGACATCGTAATTGACGTAATCCTGGATCGGATTGAAGCCGGGCACGCCGGCGTCGATGAAGCTGAGATGGTCGGTCGCGCCAACCGGCTCGGTGACATTGCGGCGAGCCTGCAGATCCTTGAACGGCTCGAGCCAGGCGTCGAACAGCGGGCGCACCGTCTCCATGTTCTGCAGGAACCAGCCGTAGATCGGTCCCGTGCCGTTGTCGATGTTGAAGTAGACGTCAAACTTGGTCCGGGCGTCGGCGTTTTTGTCCCCCTCCAGGTGCTCGGCTGTCCATGCGCGCGACCCGAGCAGGCCTTGCTCTTCGCCACCCCATAACGCCACGCGGATTGTGCGCCGCGGCCGGGCGCCTGTCGCCTTGAGAATCCGCATGGCCTCGATGACGGTGGTCGCGCCGTCGGCATTGTCCGTCGCGCCCACTCCCGTGTGCCAGGAATCGAGATGCCCTCCGATCATGACGACCTCGTCGCGCAGAACCGGATCGCTCCCCGGCAGCTCGGCCATCACGTTGTACGCATTGCCCGCATCGCCGTCGTAAAACTTCGACTCCACGTTGAGGCGCAGCCTCACGGCCACACGGCGCTCCAGCATGCCCGCAATCATGTTGTAATGCTCGGCGCTGAGCGTCACCGACGGCACGGCAACTGCCGCCCCCGGGCCGCCGACCCGCCCCGTCACGAACACCGTCCCATGCTCCCCGATGCTGGGCTTGAGGATGACGGCCGACCCCCCGTTGCGCGCGGCTTCGGCAACCCGTTGCGCGGCGGTCGGCGTGCCGCGACCCCCGCGGGCGCTGCCGGCGTTGGTGGCGTAGGCGGCGGACATCGGGACATAGCCGGGATCGCTCGGCTGCGGTCGATCCCTGCGGACGAAGTTCGTCAAGGCCGGTTGGGTCATGACCACCGCGCCCTTGAGCGAGGCTGATCCCATCGCCGCGACCTCCTCCGGCGACTTGCCGCCGACGAAGAGAGGCGTCGCGACGATCTCGCCCTTCGTGGAGGGCGACCACGCGTCCGCGTAGCCGATGAGCGGCATGTAGCGCGGCTCGATCATCTCGACCGTCAGCTTCTCGAGCGTCCAGCCTGGTCCGAACTTCCACGGCTCGAGCCGTGCGTTCGACAGGCCGTAAGCCGCCAGGCGCTCGCGGACGAATTCGGCCGCGCGCTTGTGCGCCGGCGATGCGGTCAATCGGGGACCAATGGCCACGGTCAGCTCGTTGAAGACCGGCTCGACCTGCGAGCGCTGCATCCCCTCGGCGCGGATCTGTGCGATCGTGTCGCGGTCGACGGCCGGCTGAGCGCTCAGTACGGCCAAAGTCACCACGAGGGCCACTACGGTGATCTTTGTCATGGCTAACGGATGGTGTCGATGGTTTAGTCCGCGGGTGCGGGCCTCAGCCCGATCGCAGCCTTCAGGCGACCGATCAAGTCCTTCCACCGACGGCTCAGCGCAGCCTGTTCGAGCCCGTCGAACTTCACGTAGGCCACCGGCACGAGCAGCAACGTCAGAAACAGGCAGAGCGACTGGCCGCCGATAATCGTCACCGCAATGGCCGCGCGCCCGGTGCCGCCGATGCCCAGGCCGAGCGAGGTCGGGATCAGGCCAGCGATGATCGCCGTGGTCGTCATCAGGATCGGGCGCAACCGCGTCCGGCACGCCTCGATGATCGCCTGGCGAACGGGCATTCCACCCGCGCGCAGCACGTTCGCGTAATCCACCTGCAGAATCGAGTTCTTCTTGACGATCCCGAGCAGCAGCAGCACACCCAGCGCGCTCCAGAGGTTCAGCGTACGGTTGGTCGCCCACAGCGTGAAGAGCGCGAAGGGAATCGACAAGGGCAACACCAGCATGATGACGACCGGCTGCACGAAGCTCTCGAACTGCGCCGCGAGCACCATATAGACGAAGACCATCGCCAATCCGATCGCCATGATGAGGTTCTGCGTTGTTTCGTCGAGGATCTTGGTCTGCCCCGACAGCTTGAACGACATGTCAGGGGGCAGATTGAGCGCGGTCAGCATCTTCCGAACCTCGTTGGAGGCCTCGTCCAACGCGTGGCCTGGCGCGACGTCGGCGTACAACCCCACCGAGAACTGCCGGTTGTACCGCTGGAGCGTGCTCGGGCCCAGACCGCGCTCGACCCGTGCGATGTTGTCGATGCGCACCGGCGTGCCGTCGATGGACGGCACTGTGAGCTTGCCGATGGCTTCCGCATCCCGCCGCTGGGTCTCGAGGACGCGAATCTTGACCGGGTACTGCTCGGTTCCCTCGCGGTAGTTCGAGATCTCGTCGTCGCCCGCCACCGCAAGCCGGAGCGTGTTGCCGATGGTATCCATGCGGACGCCCAGGTCGGCCGCCCGCCGGCGATCCACGGCGACATGAATCTCAGGATTCGAGATCGCCAGATTCACCTTGGGGTCGGCGAGACTCGGCATCTTCATCGCCGCCGACAGCGCCCGCATGGAGTAGTCCGCGAGGCGCGCCATGTCCGGCCCGAGAATCTGCGCGGTGATCTGATAACCGCCCTGTTCGCCGCCGCCGAGCGGATTCCGAATCGTAATGCTCGGCCTGTAGGAAGGATGCGCCGCCAGCCGGCGCCGGAGCTCGGAAATGATCTGCTCCTGCGTCACCTTCCGCTCCTCGAACGGCGTCGCGTACCCCAGCAGATGGATATGCGTCGGGCGGTCCGTGATCGTCGGCTCCATGTGCGCCACGCCCTTGATGCCGCCGAGCTCCTTGACCATGCTCATCGCCACTTCGGTGCTGCCTTCGAGCGACGTCCCCTCCGGCGTGTCCATATGAATGGTCCACTCTCCCATGTCTTCGTTCGGCACGAACGTGCGGCCCACCATCGCGTTCAGGGGGAACGTCAACAGGAACGTCACGACCGAGATCGTGATAATCAGGCCGGAATGGTCGAGCGCCCAGACGACCGAGCGTTCGTACTTCGTGTCGAGCCAGTGGAAGAAACCACTCTCCTTCGTCTTGTGATCTGCAGCGGCGTCGGACAATTTCAGGAACCGGGAGCTCAGCATCGGCGTCAGCGTGAAGCTGACGAGCATCGAGACCATGATCGAGAACGCCATCGTCCAGCCGAACGGGTTGATGTAGCGGCGCGCATACCCGGTCATGAACGCGACCGGCAGGAAGATCACCACGAGCGACAACGTTGTGGCCATCACGGCCAGGGCCACCTCGCGCGTGCCCTGGATGGCAGCCTCGAACGGCGTGCAACCTTTTTCCTCGATGTAGCGGAAGATGTTCTCCAGCACCACGATCGCATCATCGATGACGATGCCGACGGCGAGCGTGATACCAAGCAGCGTCATGTTGTTGAGCGTGAAGTCCATCGCACGCATCAGCGTGAACGTCGAGATGATCGACGCCGGGATGGCGAGTGCGGAGATGATCACGGCGCGCACGTTCCGGATGAAGAACATGACGACGAGGGCCGCGAAGAAGCTCCCCCAGATGAGGTGCTCCTCGAGCGACGCCACCGAGGCGTAGATGAACTTGGAGTCGTCCCGCGTGATCGTCAACCGCACGGCCTTCGGAAGCGCCCGTTGAACCTGCGCGATCTTCCTCTTCACGCCTTCGATGACGGCGACGGTGTTCTCGCCCATGGCCCGCTTGATGTCGAGCAGCACCGCCGGCGAGCCGTTCAGCCAGACCGCTTGCGTCGGCCGTTCGGTCGAATCCTCTGCGTAGCCGAGGTCCGACACGCGGATCGGCGTGCCGTTCTTCGTCGCCACCACGATGTTGTTGAAGTCTTCCGTCGCATCTATCCGCCCGAGCGTGCGCAGGAGCAGCTCGCCCTTGCCCTGCTCGACCGTGCCGCCGGGAATCTCGATGTTCTCGGCGACCACCGCGTCACGGACCTGGTTCATCGAGAGGCCGTACGCATTAAGCTTCTCGATGTCGACGACGACGTGGATCTCCCGGGCGCGGCCGCCGCCGAGGTCGACTTCGCCGACACCGTCCACGGTCTCAATCGCGCGCTTGATCTGCTTGTCCGCTACCTCCGTGATCGATCTGAGGCTCATGGTGTCGGACGACACGGCCACTGACATCACAGGATCCGAATCCGGATCGACCTTCGTAATGATCGGCGGCAGGATCTGCGGCGGCACGTACTTCATCGCGCTCGACACTTTCTCGCGCACGTCGTTGGCGGCGTCGTTGATGTCGCGCTCCAGGACGAACTTCACGGTGATCTGCGCCTTGCCCTCGCCAATGCGCATCGCCTGCATCTCGTCGATGCCCGAGATGCTGCTGATGGCCTCCTCCATCGGCTCGACGACCGAGGTCGCCATCTCGTCCGGGCTCGCGCCCGGGAGCGCGAACTGCACGCTGACCGTCGCCGGATCCGCCTTCGGAAACAGATCGACGCCGAGGTCGCGGAACGAGAAGATCCCGAGTACGACGAGCGACATCACGAGCATCGTCGCGAAGACTGGACGGCGAACGCAGAGTTCGGAGAGCATGAGACTTTGATGACCGCGCTATCGAGCCACGAGTACCGAGTCAGGATTCATTTGGTTAATTGACTGGGGTCGTTGACGACGGAGACTCTGGTTCCGTCGGAAAGCTTGTCGACTTCGGTGAGGGCGACGGCGTCGCCCGGCTTCACGCCGTCCACGACCTCGATGCGTTCGCCCATGCGCTCGCCGACTTTCAGCTCGCGGGCGACCAGATGGTCGCCATCGACAACGAAGACGCGGTTCACACCGTAGCGGTACTGAATGGCGGCGTAGGTCAGCGTCATGACCTGGTCGACCTTGCTGCTCTCGATGTGCACTCGCGCAAAGGTCCCGGGCTTGAGCAGCGCGTCGGTGTTCGGCACGAGCGCCTCGAACGGGAATGCCCGCGTCGCGGTGTTCACCGCGGGACTGATGCGGGATATCTTGCCGGTAATGGTCTTGTCCGGGTAGGCGTCGACGTGGAGCTCGACGGTCTGGCCGAGCTTGATCCACGGAGCCATCTTCTCGGGAATCTCGGCGGTGACCTTTAGCGGGTCGACTCTGACTACGGCCATGACCGGCGTCTGGACCTTCACGTATTCGCCGAGGGAGACCAACCGTTTCTGGATGTAGCCGTCGAAGGGCGCACGTATCGCGGTGTCCCGGAGCTCGCGGTCGGCCAGCTTCAAGGCGGCTTCGGATGCGGCGATGTCGGCGCGAAGATTTCTGGCGTTCTGCAGCGAGGCGTCGTAGCTCGCCTGCTTGGACTGAAACATCGCTTCCGCGTCGTCCAGAGTCTGTTTCGGGACCAGTTGACGGCGGTTCAGCTCGTCTGCCCGATCGAAGGCCTGCTTCGCCTGCACGAGCTCGGCCTGCGCTTTCAGAACGTCAGGCGTCTTCTCGATCGGAGGCAGGTGCGACGGGTCGGTCGCTCCGAACTTCGCGAGCGCGCGCTCGAGCGCCGCCTTCTGCTGATCGAGGTTGTACTGCGGCTTCTCGCGATCGAGCTCGAGAAGCGCCTGCCCTGCAACGACGCGGTCACCGAGATCCGAGAAGAGGCGTGCGACCCGCCCCTCGGCCTCGGACGACACGGTGACCTCGTCAACGGCCGCCAGGGTTCCGACGACTTCAACTGATCGACGTACCGCCTCTTGGCGGACCGACTCGGTTTTGATCGGCTTCGCCGCATCTTCGCGGCCCCGGGCTTGCGCGGTTTCGGACTTCGAGCAGGCGACCGCCACTACGGCCAACCCACCGATCCCCATACACTTGATCACTCGTAGAAACATAGAAATTCGATAATAAAATTATATGCGATTGATCAGGCTTCCTCCTTGTAACTGATTGTCTTGCTTAAAGTTCGTAGCGCCGCAACCGAAGGGCGTTGGAGATCACTGACAACGAGCTGAGCGTCATCGCGGCGCTGGCCCAGATGGGACTGATGAGCGGACCGCCGAACACGTAAAGAAGGCCCGCAGCGATTGGGACGCCCACGGTGTTGTACGCGAAGGCCAGAAACAGGTTCTGTCGGATGTTCGTCAGCGTCGCGCGAGACAGCCGGCGCGCGCGCACGATGCCCCGCAGGTCCCCCTTGACGAGGGTGATTCCGGCGCTCTCCATGGCGATGTCCGTGCCGGTGCCCATGGCGATGCCAACCTGAGCCTGGGCGAGCGCCGGCGCGTCGTTGATCCCGTCCCCCGCCATCGCCACGCGCCGGCCGGCGCGCTGCAGCTCAGCGATCGCGTCGCGCTTGGCGTCCGGCCGCACTTCGGCCCGCACATCGGCGATCCCGAGGCGCTTTGCCGTGGCTTCGGCCGCGGCTCGACTGTCGCCCGTTAGCATGACCACGTGCAGCCCTTCTCGCCGTAACGCGTCTAACGCGTCGCGAGCGGAATCGCGAACGGGGTCGGCCACGGCCAAGAGGCCGGCGAGCCGGCCGTCGACGGCAACGCCGACAACCGTCTCTGCGGCGTTTCCAGCCGCCTCTCGGCGCGCACCGGCCCGGGCGACGAGCCAGGCGGCATCGATGCCGCTCGACTGCATCAGCGCCGCGTTGCCCAAAAGGACATGATGTCCTTCGACAAACCCGCTCACACCCAGTCCGGCGGTCGACCTGAAGTCGGTGACCGCGGGCGGGACGATACCTCGCGACCCGGCCGCCTCAGTGATCGCCGACGCCAGCGGGTGCTCGCTGCCGCGCTCGACGGCGGCCGCGAGACGCAGGAGATCGCCCTCGGAGTCGTTGCCTCTCTGGACGCCCGCCCAGCCAGGCGCAGCCTCGACGGCCGTCACCTGCGGACGGCCGGCGGTCAGGGTCCCGGTCTTGTCGACGACCAACGTGTCCACGCGCGCGAGCAGCTCGAGCGCTTCCGCGTCCCTGATGAGAACGCCGGCCCTGGCACCTCGACCGGTACTCACCATGATCGCCATCGGCGTGGCCAGCCCCAGCGCGCACGGGCACGCGATGATGAGGACGGCAACCGCGTTGACGAGCGCATGCGGAAGGCGAGGCTCCGGTCCCCAAAGGCTCCAGGCCGCGAACGACCCGATGGCCGTCAGAACAACGGCAGGCACGAAATACGCCGCAACCTGGTCGGCGAGCCGCTGAATGGGCGCGCGCGTCCGCTGCGCGTCGGACACCATACGAACGATCTGCGCGAGCAGCGTATCGTTGCCGACGCGCTCCGCACGCATCCTGAACGTCCCGCTGACCGCAATGGTTGCCCCGATGACCGGCGCTCCTGCCTCCTTCGCGACCGGCACGGGCTCGCCTGTGACCATCGACTCGTCGACAGCTGCCGCGCCGTCGAGGACGACCCCATCGACGGGGATTTTTTCGCCCGGACGAACCCGCAACACGTCCCCCGGTTGCACCGACTCGAGCGGGACGTCAGTTTCAACGCCGCCGCCCCGCTGGTCGTCCTTCGTGACGCGCCTCGCCGTCTTGGGCGCGAGGCCGAGCAGCTGGCGGATGGCTGCACCTGTCCGGTGCCGCGCCTGCAGCTCGAGCACCTGTCCGAGGATGACGAGCGCCACGATGACAACCGTCGTATCGAAGTAGGTGTCGCTCCGTCCCGCAACCGTCGCGGCGACGCTGTAGACGTACGCCGCGCCAACGCCCACGCCAATCA
>Ga0182033_10000472_pt1 | contig 19240 bp, 12 predicted proteins | sample tim00Cox0000000H_FD_125968 | JGI IMG/M metagenome (GOLD analysis project Ga0182033, IMG submission 125968) | Lab enrichment of tropical soil microbial communities from Luquillo Experimental Forest, Puerto Rico - timezero.00C.oxic.00.000.00H | ecosystem: Environmental > Terrestrial > Soil >...
GCGCAAGCGGCCCTGGAGGAAGTTGCGATACGGTCGAAGACGAAGTCCGCTGACCACACTTCATTGGCCGCTCCAGGGCGGGTCGCCGGCTGTCGCTCGCTCACAGGAAACCTCTCAGCCCGCGCCCTTTGTCGGGGGCGGAACGCCGGTGCGGGCAAAGTTAAAGAGTTGAGTGAGCTGACTGAGTAAAGCCACTGCTGCAAGTAAAATTGCGGAGATCGCCTTCATGGAGCCTCCGGCTGCCCAACTGAGCCAGGCGATCAGCACCATGAGGAAAATGAAGAGGGGCACGCGGATGGTCTTCCATACGCCCTTGGCGGCGTCCTTTTGCCACTGTGCGAATTCTCGGGCAGTCTCGGAGCGGAGTATCAGTTGCTCCAACTCAGGCCACCTGAGTGCGGGCCAGGGGGCGAGATGGATGAGACCCTCAGCAAAGAGACGGTCAACCACCACCTCGTTACGAGGATTTGCCAAATGCCCAGAGGCGATCTGATAAAGAACGAGCCGCTCTGGACGCGCGAGCTTCTTCCATTCCTGTTTGAAATTCTTAGTGTTATAGGGGCACGCGGTGGGGTCGGTGTCCTGGCGCGACGCGTAGCATGCTGAGAGGCCGAAAAGACGCTTCGTGAGCAGACTCGCGATACAGGAGGTTCCGAGCGCTACGCCTATCAGTGCAGCGACGATGCCAAGCACGCGTCCCGCGGTCCATTCGCGGTCTTGCTGAATTAGCAGGCCTGATTGCGCGGCGGGAGTCTGCAGAGTCATGTACGTCCCGTCGGCCATGCGCACTACGCAGCTCTCCATACTGGTCCGCTTGTCGACGCCGCAACGGATGTCTGTTCGCGGAACATGTTGCTTCTTCTGCTCGTCCAGCAGTGCAATGCGACGCCGTTGATCAGCGGAACCGACAGTTGCCAGCCACACCAGATGCTCGAGCATGTTTATGTCTTCCGGTCCGAGCGCCTTGTCTTCGGTATCAAGGCACTTCGATTTGCTCGAGAAATCGCTTGGACCGGCTAAGTTTGTGTTCTGCGGCCCGAGTGCGCTGTCTTCGGTATCGGGACATGTCGACTTGATCGAAAGGTCGCTTGGAACGGCTTGATTCGAGTCGGACATGCCCATATCAGGTTCAAGTACAAGCCTCCATGGGTCAGGAAACTGTCTCGCGCCCTTGACCCACTCCTGACCATTGGGCGGAATCCAGCGGCGCAGATCCTGCTGGATGAGGTCATAGCGCTTCTGCGTCTGAAACGCGGCTTGAACGAGACCGTCACGAATGAGGGCGTCGAGCTGCAGACGATGAAACACGCCGAACAGGCCGTAGGCCGGCACGACAGAGAGCGCGGTCAGGAGGATGGCTACGCACTCGGTGTGTTGCTGGGCGGCAGTTCGTTGCGACTTCCGCTCGGATGATGGCCTGAATATGCGACCGGAAAGAGCGGCCACAACCATCGCGACGAGCGCGAGTGAAATAGCAGTGACTGACGGCAGACCGAAGAGCGTTGCGACAAGCAGGATATAGACGGCCCAGAGCGACGGACGGAGTCGGCTGATGTCGCGATGCCAGTCGCGTAACGGAAGTCGGGGCCAAAGTCGCTTTGCAAGGTCGAGCAGACTGGGGAAGTCGGGTCGAAACAATTGCACCAGCCAGCGTGCGAATAACAAAACGATCATCACGCCGAGAAACAGGCCCCCGTAAGTTGCTAATGCCGCCGTTCCCGCACGGAAGGGCAGATCGCCAAGTTCCTTATCGGAGTAGAAAACAATGACGCCCCATGGAACGTCTTTTACGGGTACGTAGAAGAAATGATGGGGATCGCCAAGATAGCGGCCACTGAACTCCTCGGTACGCTCAGAGTTGATGGCCGCTAGCAGCGAAGGGTCTCGTCCCGATTCCCGGAAGAAGTTCTCCGCCAGCCCACGTCGGTCGTTCGAATGAAACAGTACCGTGCCGGTAGACGTGTCGATGACGGCGAACTTCAAGAGCGGTGGGTCAATTGCGGCGATGAGGCTATGCATTCGCAGATCGCCCGTAATCAGTCCGCAGAAATTCGAGGCGTCGGAAGCCTGGCTTGAATCACACAAGGGAACGGCAATCTGTAGCGCCTTCGATGCGTCGCCACGGTTAAAGAGACGCTGCGCGACGAACGCAATGGGATCCTCCGCGTCTTCCGCGATCCGTGCCTGGCCGTGTTTGAGAGCCTGAAAATATTCGCGATCCGAGGCGTCGAGGCCCGGCTTGACTTGTCCGGATTTGAACACCGTGAACACCGGGCCGAACTGCTTACCGTTGATGTCAAGAGCGAGAATGTTGCGGATTTGGGACCAGTGCGGGGCGCTCTGGCCGCCCAGACGCACAGAACAAGAAGACCCATGCTTGCTATCTTCGCCGGGAAGACAGGCGAAGCGCGGTCCGCCCTCTTCGTGAAAGCCGATCAGGGGGCCATGCGCATCGGCAATGGCGCTGTCGCAGGAGGGAAAAACCTTTGAGAGTTCCGCCCTGAAGTCCCGCTGGCAACGCTCCGTGTACGGCTGCACGGGGACGAACGGCTTGTAGGCCTTTCGAAAGCTTGTGAGAATCTTAGCTCCGTCGTGGATGTCTCGTTGTAGTTGCCGCGTGAGTTCTTGAGCGTACGCATTAGCTTTAACGCGAATCCAGCTTTCAAGCTCGAACATGCTCCAGAGGGACATCGCGGCGACTGTGAGTATGGCTGGAAGGACAAGAACGCCGAGCGCACACGCAACCGCCTTACGCGCCGAGATCGATTCTTCAGCAGGCCCGAATGCCAGACTGAGTAGAGGCCAGGCGACCAGGTTCAGACCGATCAGCAGTGTGATTACCCAGAGGCCGAACGGCCAAAGGGCGTGGATGATCTCGTCGGCCACGGTGATGCGATGAACACCCACGACGTAAAGGTAGTTAGGCGCCTTGTTCGTGTCTGCCTCGTCAATGTTTTCCGCGAGTTGCAGGCGGTATGCCTGACGGAACGGTAGAACGTATATGTGGTAGGACTCGTCGCCGATCTTTGTTTCGAAGGCGACGGGTTGAAGCCCCTGCGTTGGTCCGCGCCGCGACGCATTGGATGGGAGCGAGGTCTGGCCAGGCGGGCTTCCTGCGGCGGCGGTGCTGCCTATCGCGGAGGCGCTCGCTACCGTGGAGGCATCGGCCGGCTCAAAAAGGGCCTTCGCGTTGAGAATATTCAGACGATCGGCGATCACACCGTGGAGCTTGACTGCGTTGTCGCGGGATGCAGGATCGTGGACGGGGAACTCGCCAACTACCGTTCCGTCCGAGAGTGCCAGCAGGGCTTCATCGAAGAAATCCTGGCTGACAAATTGGGCGGTTGCTTTCTCGAGAGACTCTTGGGCAACGATCCTCTCTTTGTCTTGGCACAAGATGGATATGAGGCGATTGTCCGGTATGCTGACGCTGAGGGCGACTTCTCCGCCGGAGCGGGCGCAGGTCGCAATGACTACTTTGGCAAGCCTCGACGGCGCGGACACGTCGCCAGCTTTCTCAGTTGGGGAACTACAGAGCCTTGCGTCGGGTAAATCGAGGCGGGCGAGGTATATCGAATAAAGAATCTTCGCCGCCCACTCGGGGAAATCCTGCGAGGCGCGAGGTTCGCCTGATCCGTCATCAGTGCACAAGGGCGCCACCTGCGCGAGAATCGTCGGCATGGATCTCAGGAGGGTGGCACGACTGTTCTCCAGGTTACGGATCTGTGTGGCGACTTCATCGAGGACGCGGAAGGCGCGCTCATCCTTGAATGCAATTTCTCGCGCGGTGGCTGAGCTGTAGTAGAGGATGGCGCTGAGGATTGCGACGCCGACACAGATCGTGACGACTTGCCACAGAGTTGGGCGTCTCCTGGTGGGGACTCCCTGATCTGAGTTATCGCCTGCATCCGCCAAGACGTGCCGCTCCAACAATAAATGGGCCTGGATCGCGGAGTACCTGTATGCGCTGTCGTTGTTGTGGTGCCTACAGCTTTGGGGTTGGCGCCTGCGCGAACGCTACAAGCGGTGCCTGGATTCTCGTACTGCCCCTTCCAACTCTCTGTTTTTCTCAGGCACGCAAAAAATTCAGCGGCCTGCCGTTTGCAATCTATTTGCGGAAACGGTCGGCCCAGACAGCGCGACCGCTGGTCCAAACATTTACTGTGTCCGCGAGTTCGCTTATCTCACCGAATCGGTTGAAAGCGCACTGAGCGCTGCACAAGTACCTAATGTGCGACCGACGCGTTTGTGTTCCGGGGCCGGCTTGATGCCCGAAACGCCGAACCGGGAATCGTCCCCGGTGCAGGCACGCATGGACTTGTCTATTCGAGCCACAGCGGCGACACCGCGATGCGACATCACCGGGGGTGTTCGAGAATCGCTCCTGTTTCCAGAGCGAACTGAGATTCGATGCGCTATTGGGACAGATACCCGCGTGGTCGGTTGGCCCGTGCAGCGCTCTAGGTTTCCTCACATTCCCAAAGGCGTGCACGAGGTGGCGTCGCCATGAAGCCGCTGTTTGAGAATGGCTCCAGGCGCCAAGTGGAGACGGACGCATGCGCATTGCGCCTCTAGTTGAGTTCGATTTAGCTTCGAACTGAAGGAGCGAGACCATGATTGCCAGACAAAGGCAAGAGGATCGATTCCCTGGCAAGCTCTCCGTCCCTAGGCTCTCTGCACGCGACGCCTACGGCTCGATTCGCGACTTCCAGGCGCCCAAGCCTTTTTTGCATGCTGCGCCCTTGCTCAGGTTTTCGCAAGGTCTGCCGGGGGCTGCCTTCCGTGATTGAACTGATAACGGCTCATCGAGGGGCGCCAGCCGAGAACGGTGAAGCGCCATGCTCGATCGGTCATGGCCGCCCTCAACCCGGCGAGCGAGCTCGGCTATCTCGGGAATCCGGCGGCCTGGAGGCTGAGGGCGCTGTCAGATGAGTTGAGGAGGGGGCGCGGCTGCGGTGTTTCTGAGTGCTGCCCAGCGGAAGGCCCTCATTGCCGCGGCCTCTCCGCAGGCCGATGGGTAAGCGCGACTGAGACAGGCAGGTCTGCGACGACAGATAGATAAGAGTAAGGAATACACTGCGCCGGTCGACGCGAGCCTCGATCCTTCCAGGTCATTCCCTTCAAAAAGAACTCGTCTGTGATTCAGCAGAAGGAATCATCTGTCATGAAAGAGGCGCAGCCGATCACGAAAGACCTCAACGCCCTGACGGATCTCAATCGTCGAATTTTTCTACGGGGTGTCGGAGCGGTCAGTACGTGCCTGGTGCTCGCAACCCTCGGCGGATGCGAGCATTTGCTGGAAGAGATCGAACACCGCCCGACTCGACGCTGGATCGGCTCGGGCTCGCACGCCGTGAATCACGATCTCGCGATCTATATCGAGGCGGTAAAGGCCATGAAGGGCCTTTCACCGGGTGATGCGCGAAACTGGAACTCAATCGCTGCCATCCACGGGACCGCACTCGCGGGATTCATCTGGTGTCAACACGGCAATGATCACTTCTTTGACTGGCATCGCGGCTACCTTCTCAACTTCGAACGGATCTGTCAGAAACTGACCGGAGAGAAGCACTTCGGCTTGCCATACTGGAACTGGAATCAGAACCCGGATGTTCCCGCACCGTTTCTGGACACTGCGAGCACCCTGTTCACTGCGCGAAGCAATACCAGCATGTCTGGCGACCCGTCGGGCGCGACGACGGGTGCGGCGCTCGACCCCATCTTCGGAGATTCGAACTTTTACACCTTCTCTTCCCAGCTGGAAGGTACGCCCCACAACACGGTCCACGGATACATCGGCGGCGGCGATCTGTTCGGTGGCGGCGGTTCGGCATCCGATCCGCTCTTCTGGGCTCACCACGGCATGGTCGATTACGCCTGGTATAAATGGAATGTCGAGCTTGGAAACGACAACACCAACGACCCGGCGTGGGGCGATGTGATCAACAGCCACTACATCGACGCGGACGGGAATGCCGCGAGTAATTCCGCCTTTGCAAGCACGCTCATGCCTTTCCTGAGCTATCAATACGAGAGCAGCCCCATCGGCAGTTTCGCCGCGAAGGCGCCCCCGAGTAAGAAGGAATTGCAGATCGTCGAGACCCGGGTGCGTAAGGGGGCTGATATCAGGCTGGTGATCTCCAATCGATTACATCTCGTTGATCGCACGATCGTGCGCATCGGCAAACCGGTATCGTTGCGAGCGCCACAGGGAAGCGAGGGGATAGCCAGGATATTGGGCGCGGACCTGAAGCGCGAACATGTATTTGTCAGCGTTCAGTATGCGAGGCTGCCTCCCACGAGCGACTTCGCGGTGCGAGTGTTCATCAATCTCCCCGATGCCAATCGGAACACGCCCATGAGCGATGCGCATTACGCCGGAAGCTTCGCCTTTTTTGGCACATCGATTCAAGGCGAGTCTGCTGGGGCGTCTACGCATCACCAGCCCAAGTTTCTTGTGAGCTTGAGCGCAGCGCTGCAGAGATTGCAGCAGGGCCAGGCGCTTCGTGATACCGAGCTATCGATTCAGCTCGTCGCGGTGCCCTTCAAAGGCAGTTTCGAGCGCGAGGACACCGAGATAGAAATGACGGCCGTCGATATAATCACAACACCGATCATCGTGAGAACGGTGCAATCATAGGCACGGCTCGCCGGCAATTCATTGGAGCGCTCCGGCTCCTGGGAGTGTGGGCCGTTCTCGGGAGCGCGACTTTGGCCGAGACACTTGCGGCGCAAAGCGCGGGGGAGACGGACTCGCGAGTGCTCGATCTCGCGCATCCGCATCTTTCTCAGCGCATTGACAATGACAATCCCGCCGCGTTCGATTACGTGCGCCTTAGCGTCGCGCAGGTCAACAATCCAAAGCGCGTTGGACTGATTTTCGACGTCGTGTTCGTCGCCGATGGTGGGTCCAGAGTTCAGTTAGGCGGATTCAGTCTGTATCCACCGGACAACCCGGGATCGTTCATCGTTTCGACCCGCCATCTCATCAACTCGCCGGGTCTCGTCGTGGTGTCGTTGCATACCGCCACGCCAGTCGACCCCGGCACTCCGCTCTCGGTCACGATGGGCCCCATTACGCTGGCCCAGAGCCTTTAGGGGCGCTCACGCGGAATCAATACGCTGCCTCTGGTCGGTTGTTTAGTTGCCTGAGATGCGGGTGTACCGGGTCTTGTAGTTCACTTCCCAGGTCTTACCACCATCGGCAGAAAAGGCCTGCTCGGAGGCACCGCCATCCCTGGGGGTCGGCCAGATCGCGAAGTGAATCACGACCTGTTTGCCGTCCATCGGCTCCGCATCGTACAGATCAATCCGGCCGTCCTTGAAGACTCCGGCCAACGGCACTCCGACCGTGCCGTCGGCCGCGTTGGCGAAGGTGAGAAACCACTGCCGCGCAGTTGGGCTATACCAGCGTAACGCCAGAAAATCGATCGGGCCGAGCGGCGGCTCTATGTGAACCTCGGCCAGGTTGGCTCTCCCGCCCCAGACCCTGCTGACCACCGTCGTGCCGTCCGTCTCGACCCATTGACTCGATCCGGTCAATGGCTTGAGAAGGCGGGAGGAGTGTGATTTGAAGGTGCCGATGTCGAAGTCGAAATCGTTGGAGGTGACCGGCACCGGCTTGACCGCGCTGGCCGGAATGCGCGTCTTGTGTCCGACAAACGCGGTTCGCCAGCTCTTGCCGCCGTCATCCGAGTAGTCCTCCTCGTAGTCGTGCACATCGGCGCTGATCTTGGTCCAGACACCCCGAACCAGAATCGCCCTGTCCTTGAACGTGTCGCCCGAAATGAGCTGGCCGTGTCCCTCCCGGTCGAAGGCGCCGATCAGCGGCGCCCCCAGCGTGCCGATCTGGCTGTTGAGAAAGTTCATGCTCCACTGGTGTGCCTGCGGGTTGTACAGAAAGAGCGTCATGGCCTCCCAGTGGCCTTTCGCGCCGTCTGCCTCGATCTCTTCGAGCCAGGCCCGGCCACCCCACACCTTGCGGCTGCTGACTGTGCCCTCGATCGTCATCGTGACATTGGGTTGGTTGAACGGGTCGGGTGTCCGGGTGATGTGGGTATGCCAGGTGCCTTCGCCGAAATCGAAGTCATGCTGTCCATCGCGCCCGAGGGCGGGCTGCGTACTGCCAGACTGCGCCGCGAGAGCCCAGATTAGACATAGGGCGGCGCCCGCGGCGGCAACTCGTGGCCCATTCTGCGATCGCGATCTTGCGCTTGCGGCTCTCACGTCGGTCCTCGATGTGCGTAGACAAGTCTCGGGTCCGGATTATCCGCAGCGCAATATCCTTCGATGAAGGGCCACTTGGCGGAAAAAAGCCTGGCTTCTGGTGCGATCGACGGCACGCTCGCGACAGATCCACGTGGGAACCCCAAAAAACGTGGCGCCGCTCGAAAGCGGAGGTGAACCCAATGCATGGTGACACCGGCCACGGAGTTCATCAGCGCCCTCGGGCGTGGCCAGGTCCCAGACGAAGAGACGTGCTCAAAGAAGCATCAGGGGAGGAACCCACGTGACTACGAGCCCATTCAGAATTCATGCGATCGCCGTGGCCAGCCTTGTTCTCGTCGCCTGCAGCGCTTTGTCGAAAATCACCAAGCCCCGGTCTGAGGGCGAACAGAACTCCGGATTCACGTACGTGCCCATTGACCCGTTTCCGGTAACTCCCAAGTACGATAGTCCGACCTGTTCCCAGCCAGACTCTCACGCTGTTGTGCTCGACGCTCTGCCGGACAACGCCGTGCGAGCGCAGGTCGAGCAGATAGACCTGTCAGGGCAAGTTACTTTCGGGGCGTCGAAGATTGCTGCCCAGGACAAGACATACCGTATCACAGTCGACTACATAAACGCCGACACGGTGCACGTGACGTACTGGATCAATAAAGCCATGAGAGTCGCTGGTGACCCTAACAACAGCACTCAATATGTTGATCTGTATGCTCCACCGCCGCCAAATCTGGTCCCGGGGTCAGAGTCGTACACGATCTATACCATCCGACCGACTGATGAGGTGATCAAGAATCAGAACCTGCTGGAAGTAAATATTCCCGTGTATGTCGGCGTCGGGCTGAGAATCATTGCGAACGTCCAGGCTATTGGCGGCAACGCGAATATCTCAGGAATTGGAGTCCTTGCTGCTGAAGCAGATGCGAAACTGGTACGCGGAACACTCGTTGTTCAGACCTTGGGAATCAACGGAAAATCGGTAGCAGCAGCGCTGCCGATTCAGAGTGAGTTGAATAGCACAACTGCTCAGAACGCAGTCGTAGCAGTCGGGTCGATCAAGGCGCTGTTATATTCGCCGGACACGCTCACTTCGGCGCGGGTAGTGGGCCTGTACCTGCCGATTGCCGGCGACCAGACATTAGTGAATTCTCTGGTGAGCGTTATTTCTAAGAGCGAGTTGGACTGGCACCCACAGTGTCTGTTGGGCCCGGTACAGCTGGCGCAGAACAAGGCTGGTGCGGCAGCACCGGTCATTCCGGATGCGACCCCGCCGCCCGCCAAGTCAGGGTCCTCTGCTGCGGTCAGGGCAACGCAGGGCGACGCGTCGGCAGCCTCCGTAAATTCCCGGCCCCTGAGTGGAGAACCGAAACCACAGGCGCAGAGTAAGGGCGCCAGGGGCGCGCCTCAGAGAAAGCCAGAGACATCGCCAGCGCAAGTGATGTAATAATGAGTTGAGGTCGGGCCGACCCGAATCAGGTCCGATCGTCGCTGGAAAAAGAACGCAGCGCGGCCATCCCCGCGTCGCACCTGAGTTCGCCTCCGCAAGCCGCTATGTCCGATAAAACCGATGCTGCTGCGCCCCCGCGATCGTCGTACAAAGACTTCGAGTTGCTACACAAGAGGGAGCGCGAGCTCCTGGGTATCGACGAGCCGCACAAGATCCCCGCCGGAGCAGGCCTGGCTTTGTCCGGCGGAGGCATTCGTTCGGCGTCTTTTGCCCTGGGCGTGCTGCAGCGATTGCTGAACTCAAATCTCTTGTGCCGCTTCGACTATCTGTCGACGGTGTCAGGTGGGGGTTATCTGGGCGCATCCGTGTCCTGGTGGGCGCACCAGGCGGCCAACAATCTGGACGCGCCGCCCAGGACCGGACGGGACCGCTACGCCGCCTTCCGCGAGCAGTTCGGGTCAAAGACACTCGGCGCCCGCAATGCCGGCGAGGCTGCCGACAGTCCTCAGCGAGAGCAGCCGTGGACTAAGTGGAATTGGCTCGCCTATTTGCGTCAGCACGGCAATTACCTCCACCCACCGCATGTGGGCCTGCTCTCGCTCGCCACCTCGATCCTGCGCGTATGCCTTTACAGCGTTCTCGTCTACCTCGCCACCGTCACCGGCATATTCGGAATCCTGCGCTGGTTGCTGACACGGGATTTCGATGTGTTTCGCTACAGTGGCACGGCCAGTGCGGTGCTGGGCGGGCTGTTCGTTGTCGGCGTAACCCTGGCGTACGGACCCATGACCTGGGTTGCCAGTACCTGGAAGTTCAATCCGACCTGGCTCTACAAGAGCCGCAACAGATTCCGGCAGATCTCCGGGTTGCTGATGGGTCTTGCGCTCGCGTTACTGATCCTGTGGAGCGTGCGCGCGGTGGCTGACTATCTCGAAGACCACGGTCACGATCTGTGGAAATGGGCGACCTCGACTTCCGCGCTCGGCTTTGTGGGCGCGCTGTATCAGTTCCGGCGGGGTGGCGCCCGCTCGAAAGACGGCCCGTCGGTGCTCAACGAGATCAGGGTCGCGGTTACGGCAGCGCTGGTGCTCTACGGGCTCCTGCTGAGCGCGTACGTGTTTTCGGGGTTGCCCGCCGCGTCACCGCAGCTGCGTGATTATCTGCTGCAGCTGTCGCTCGGGACGCTTTGCCTGGCACTCGTCTTCGGATTCCTGGTTAATGTCAACTACGCTGGAGTCGGGCGCCTGTACCGCGACCGTCTCATGGAGACGTTTCTGCCGGATGCTGCGGCGCTGAACAACAATACCTGGGCGCTGGCCACGCAGGCGGATGTCTTCCCCATCGCGGCGCTCCGCGGACGCATTGCCCGTAGCGGCGACCTGGCGAGTTGCGTGGCAACCAAGGAATGCCAGCGGCCGCTGCACCTGGTCAACTGCAACGTCCTGCTGCTCGACAGCCCGCAGGATATCTTCCGCACGCGCGGCGGGGACTCCTTTTGCATCTCCCCGCTCTACAGCGGCAGTAATGCAACCGGCTGGGTGGACACCCGGACGCTCGGCGACAATTCGATGACGCTGGCCACGGCGATGTCGATCTCAGGCGCCGCGGTGAATCCCAATGCCGCGCCGAATGGACAGGGCGTCACGCGAAACCGCCTGGTGGGCTTCCTGATGTCGCTCTTCTCCGTCCGCCTCGGCTACTGGCTCCCCAATCCCAACCATGAGCGCTCGAACCGGCACAACCGGCCGAACCTGTGGCTGCCGGGCACCCGGCAGGGACTCTTCGCTCAGGGACTGCGCGAGAGCGAGACCTTCATCGAGCTCACCGACGGTGGTCACTTCGACAATACCGGCATCTACGAGCTGGTGCGTCGGCGCACGAAGCTGATCGTCGTCTCCGCGGCGGGCTACGACCCCCACTGCGCCATGGACGATCTCGCCAACGTGATTCAGAAGGTGCGGGTAGACTTCTCCGTGTTCATCGAGTTTGATGATCCGGCAGTCGGCCTTCACCGGCTGCGCTACGAGCCGGGCAAGCCGGCCGATAGCGGCTTCGCAATCGGCCGTATCCGCTACCCGAACTCCGATCCCGGCTCGCCGGGCTTTTCCGATGGCTATCTGGTCTACCTGCAGTCAGTCCCCACTCGCTCCATGCCGGCGGACGTCGAGTCCTACCGGCGCGAGCACCCCGAGTTTCCGAGTGACCCGACCTCGGATCAGTTCTTTCACGAGCCGGCCGTCGAGGCTTACCGGGAGCTCGGTTATACGATCGCCGGTGAACTGAGCGGAGCGATCGCGCGGGGCACGATCGCCTCCTCCTATGTCGACAAGGTCACGGGCCTGCTGGCCTGAGGATGCAGATTCGGCGGTTGCTCGGGGTGGGATTGTTCGGCTCGCCGTTACAGACCGTTGATGGGGGTCTGGTGCGGTCTGCATACGGCCGTGACTGGCCGACAAGGATGTGAACTATCGGCTTGATTGCAGTATCGGTGCGCAGCTGGGTAACGATCGCAGAAGCGCCCGATTACCCATGCTGTGCGCCAAGGTACTCCTCCGACGCATCAACGGCTGCTGCGTCCGCCATGTATTGCGCCGTTGAGCCCTTGGAAGGCCAACTAAAGAACGCCGTGACGCCATCGACCTTCAGGTCATAGCCAATTTGCGCGGCTCTGATTGCCGCATCAGAGAAAGTGAGTCTGCATCCCGATGAACGAACGGAGCGGGTGCGGTTGGCTTACGGTCTTGATATGGACGTAATTGGTGCCGTGAGTACCGTATGGTAAAAGGGGCGCTTCAGCTGGCGGAGCTCGTCAATGCCTGAGAAGCGTGCGGACGGAAGTTTGGGGGAGGATCGCTCGATTCCGCGACGCGATTTTCTGCAGGGCGCGCTATTTGCAGCCGCAAGCACGCTAACGGGCTCTCTGAGGGCGTCGCCCGCTGAGAGCGGCCTGGAGTTTCCGGAGAAGCAAAATCTGGCTGGGTACTATCCGCCGACTCTGACGGGCCTTCGGGGTAGTCACGAAGGGTCTTACGCGGCTGCGCACTCCGTTCGCGACGGAACGTACCCGCGCGATCCAATTGACACCAAACAGAAGTTCGATCTTGTTGTGGTAGGAGGAGGCATCAGCGGCCTGTCTGCTGCGCACTTCTACCGTGAAAGCCGCGGTAAGCAGACCCGAATTCTGATCCTGGACAACCACGACGATTTCGGAGGGCACGCCAAGCGGAACGAATTCCACCTGCGTGGACAGCTGCACTTGATGAATGGCGGCACTCTGGAAATTGAGAGTCCGCGGCCGTATAGCGCGGTCGCTGCCGGATTGATCGAGCAGCTTGGCATCAATGTAGAGAGTCTCAGCCGGCGTGTCGAGCATCCCGATTTCTATGACACCCTCGGACTCAATGCTGGCGTGTTTCTGGATCGCGATACCTTTGGCAGCGATTACCTGGCGGTGGGCGTTGGCAGCTCGCCAATCAGGCAGGTACTCGCCGGCAGTCCCCTGCCGGAGCGTGTGCGAGGTGACATCGAGCGGGTGGAAGAGGGCTCCGAAGATTACCTGCCTGGTCTGACATCTGCACAAAAAAAGACTGCTCTATCGAAAATGAGCTACCGGGACTTCCTGGTGCAGATGGTCAAAGTGCAGCCGCTGACAATTGCCTACTACCAGACTCGAACGCACGGCTGGTATGGCATCGGGATAGATGCCGTGTCAGCGCTTGACTGCTGGGCGATGGATTTTCCCGGATTCAAGGGTCTGAATCTGGAGAAGGGCTCGATTGCTCACATGGGCTATTCCGCGGCGGGATTCGCGGATACCGGAGGCTCAAAGACACTCCATTTTCCGGATGGCAACGCGACCATTGCGAGACTTTTGGTACGAAACCTGGTCCCCAAGGCGGTACCCGGTGGCAGCGTTGAGGATCTCATCACCGCACGAGTCCGGTACGACCGGCTCGACGCCCCGGGAAGTCGGGTGCGATTGCGGCTGAACAGTACGGCGGTGCGGGTTCAGCACTACGGTGCGGAATCCGCTCCATCAGGCGTGCAGGTCACCTACATGCAGGACGGCAGGGCCTATCTGGTGCGGGCCGACCAATGCGTTCTTGCGTGCTGGAACGTGATGATCCCTTTTTTGTGCCCGGAACTGCCTGACAGACAGAAAAACGCGCTACACAGCCTGGTCAAAACCCCGCTCGTCTACACCAGCGTTGCGCTCCGGAACTGGCAATCATTTGCAAAGCTGCGTGTTTCCACGGTGTCGGCGCCGGGAGGGTATCACTCGTATCTGCGTCTGAACCCGAGGGTAGACATCGGTGACTACCGCAGCAGCGTTTCTCCGGATCAGCCGATCCTGCTGCATATGGTCCGGACTCCATGCCGCCCGGGCCTTCCGGAGCATGAGCAAAACAAAGCGGGGAGAGCGGAGTTGCTGAACACTCCTTTCGCGACGTTCGAGCGCAACATCCGCGAGCAGCTGGCGCAGATTCTGGGCCCCGGCGGATTCGACCCCGCGAACGATATACAGGCGCTCACGGTAAATCGGTGGCCACACGGGTATGCGCCGGAGTACAACCCCCTGTTTGATCCTGATGTGCCGGAGTCCGAACGACCGAACGTGATTGGCCGAGCGCGTTTTGGCCGCATCGTGATCGCGAATTCAGATTCCGGTGCCGCTGCTTACACCGATTCAGCGATCGATCAGGCTAAACGCGCAATCACCGAGCTCAACCAGATTTAGGCACAGCCGGCGCACGCCGGACCCGCTGGACTTGGAGCGATCGGCGTCGAGCGTCGAGGCACCGTTCGAAGCAGAACGATCTCTGTCTGTAGGTCGGCCGGCAACGATGGCGTCGGTGCAGGACTACAGTAGTGAAATTAACGGATGAAGCCCGCCGTCAACCTACTGAAGACCTGAGCTGCACGACCTAACATTGTCGTTGTTCAGCGACACAGACTCCTGCTTCTCTTGACAAGCAGACGCGGCGGAATACCTTCGATGCTCCCATGGCGCGGACCGCCGCTCCGCCTGGCAAAGAATGCGACGTGCGCGGCTTGGTGATCAGGCACGAAGCGGATCAGTTGGGGAGACATCGATGAAGCTCATCCGATCGAGGTGGTGTCTGGCGTTGGCGGGTGCCGTGATGCTCCCCACTGCCTGGGCACAGACATACGACATCAATACGCTGGCGGGCAAGGTTGCATCGGTCAACGGGACGGCCGGTCTGCAGATCCGCTTTTCGGCCTTCATAGAGGAGGAGAGTCAAGACAGTAGTGTCCCGGCGCCAGCGACGCCAATCACTCCGGCATTCGTCTTATCGAGCCCCCTGGACGGAACGTCCATTGCCGCTCCGGCCGTGACGGTCAATCAGGACACCGCGGGCGCTCCGCAGAACGAGACCTCCATCGCAGTTGATCCCAACAATTCCCAGCGCGTGGTCGCGAGCATGAACGACTACGTCACGCGAGCGTGGACCTGCACCATCTCCGGCACGCCCTGCAGTGCCCTGGGTGACGGCTATTCCGGGACGTACTTCTCCAACAACGGCGGCGGGAGCTGGTGTTGTGTCAGCACAGATCCGAGCCATCTCGGTACGCTGATCCCGGGCGTTGAGCGACTCGTCGGCGGAATCTACGACGCCGGCGGCGATCCTGCCGTGGCTTTCGACAGCCAGGGCCATGTTTACTACTCGGGGCTTGGTTTCGACCGCACGGCGCCTCCCAACACGGTGGCGGTCAACAAGGGCACCTTTGACGGCTCCGGCAACCTGAGCTGGGGTGCACCTACTTTCATCAACGCCACCACTGCACCCAGCACCCTCAACGACAAGCCGTGGATTGCCGTGGACTCGCACTCATCGAGTGCTTTCCGGGACCGGATATACGTCAGCTGGACGCGCTTTATCTTCAACCCGCAAAACGGCCGGTACGTGCAGTCCCCGATTTCCCTGGTCTACTCGAAAGACGGGGGTGCCACATTCAGCTCACCCCAATTGATCGTCGGCAACGTGCTCTACAGCCAGGGCTCGCATCCAACCGTTGCGCCCGATGGCACGGTGTATGTGTTCTGGACCGGCGCGACGCGTAAGGCGACCCTCGACAGCATCTGGGTGGTGAAATCCACCGACGGTGGCGTCAGCTGGAGCAAGCCTGTCGCAGTCTCGCAGCTGGTGAACATCATCCCGATCGCCAACACTTCCTTCCGCAACAACAGCTACCCGGGTGCCGCCGTGGCTCCCGATGGCAGCGTCTATGTGACCTGGTCATCATTGATGAGCGATGCTGGCGGGTTGTGTCCGACCCGCACCAACAACGGCTGCCACGCGACCGTGCTGTACAGCAAGTCCACCGATGGCGGTGCGACCTGGTCCGCCCCTGCCGTAGCTTTCCCGTCCTACGATTCCGCGACACAGACGGCTATCGGGTATCCGGCCGCGAACCCCGATGGCAGCCAGCTCACCGCGCCCACCGCTGCACGCCGCATCGATACGCTCTTTCCGGCAGTCAGCATCTCGTCCTCGGGCCGGGTGTTCCTGGGCGCTTACGCGGCGGATGTGATTTCCCCGTGGCAGACCTGTGCCGCCGGACCGCCGCCGCCGGTGGGACGGATCGCTTGCGACACGCTTGGCAACTACATCCACAACGCCCGGCTCGACTACGTGGTGCGGGATCTCACCACCAACGTTACAGAGGCAGTCAGCACCCATCCGATCAACACTCGAAACGGCTTTGGCGGCGGTTTCTTTGGTGACTACACCGATATCGCTGCTGGCTCAGATAACGTGTTGCACGCTCTGTGGACCGACAGTAACAACACACAAAACGTCGTGTGGTTCTACGGCGCGCAGTTCGTTCCAACGCCGATCAATCAGGAGGACATCGCAACCGCGGCTGCATCCTTCTGAAGCGACGCGTATCTGCAGTTGGAAAGCGCGGCCACAGGCCGCGCTTTCCTTTTTTGCGATGAGCGGCGCGCCGGCCCAAAACGCTGGTTTGGAGCCTTGCAGTCCGGCGATGTCTGCGGATTCACGGCCCGATCAGTCTCAACTGATGGCGGGCAGCTACGCAAGACTCGGCGGTTTGCTCGGGTGGGATGGTAGGGACGAAGGTCGATAACTCCCACTTCAGGCGAAATTTGAAGTTCTTGTGGGGATCCAACCGTTGGATATTGGCCGAAAACTGCTACGAGCCTCATCCTCCAGTGACGTTCTGGCATCCAGCGATCTGCTGGATCTGGATGACGACGAATTCGGCAGGGTAGAGCGGCGCGAAGCTCACCAGGATGTTGACCACACCCTCATCAATACTGGACTGTGAGTTGTTCTCCGCAGCACACTTTACGAAATAAGCCTGCTCGGGCGTGGTGCCCTGAAACGCGCCTTGTAGAAAGAGTCTCTGCATGAACGCACCGACATTGAGGCGGATTTGTCCCCACAAGGTCTCGTCATTTGGCTCGAAGACGACCCACTGCGTGCCGCTGTACAGGCTGGCCTCCAAAAAGAGCGCCATGCGACGGATCGGCACGTTTTTCCACTGCGACGCCGCCTGGTCGGCGCCATGCAGCGTGCGTGCCCCCCACACGACATCGCCAAAGACCTTGAACTGCGCAGGCAATTGATTCCCAGCGGACTCAGCGTGCCATTCTGCAAGTCCGTGAGGACATACTGGAGGCCCGTCACGGCGTGGGTTGGTCGGCGCGGCGCTGGCAGTAGCCCTCACGGGCATATCGATGAAGACCAAGCTCAAATATGGCGAGCGCGGCTACCGGTTCCTGCTGTTTGAAGCAGGTCACATCATGCAGAATCTACTGCTCGTAGCTAGTGCGCTTGGCGTGTCAGCGCTGCCGATCGGCGGATTTGTCGATGCCGAACTAGATAGTGCGCTTGGCATTGATGGGCTCGACGAGGTCTCCCTCTATCTCGCCGCCGTAGGGCCGCCGGAGAGACCCTCGCAGGGTTAGACGCAAAGTACCTGGCAACAATTCTCGAGACGGCGCGCAACCGCGAATTGTCCGAGACAGGGCTGTAGCGGGCTGAGCGCGCTCGGGAAGTCAGGGCGAGGCACGAACCGGTCCACACGCGAGACTTCGTTGCGCGAGGAGAGGAACGACTTCGTAGATCGACAATGAAGAAGTGTCGTCGTGCCCCCGCTCCGCGCATAGAGCGACCAGGAAGGTATCCCTCACCCGGAACTGCCAAAAGCGCCATCGATGGGACGCGTCATGCTGAGTCGTATCGATCCTGAAGCCGATCGACCGGCTCCGTGAAAGGTCGAAACTACAGCGACTCGTGGGTATCGAGAGTCCCGCCCCGCGGGCCTTCAGGTAGGATTCCTTGAGCGTCCAATACTCGAGGAAGCGCTGCCGCTGCTGCTCCGCTGGGAGCCGCGCCATTTCCTCGACCTCGGAGGGCGCGAAAAAGCGCTCTGCCAGCCGAGCGTAGTCATAACCGGCATCGAGATTCTCCGTATCGACGCCGAGGTCTCCGCTGGAAGTGAGACCGAGAACAATCAATCCCTTCGTATGGCTGATGTTGAACGAGATCCTGTCGGCTTGCGGATGCCGGTCCGAGATTCGGGGCTTGCCATGCGGACCGGTCGTGAACGTCCACTGATGCGAAGCGGTGGCACACTCGGAGCGTTGCGTGAGGGCGGTACGCACGAGCGCCCGCGTGACGAGATAGCGGTGCCGATCATCGGGGAAGCGGAACCGCTCGTGCTGGCAGCGCTCGCCTTCGCTGAGGAACCCACGGTATTCGATCAGCAGCCGCTCGTCGCGGATGGCCGGATAGAACACACACCAGAGTTCGATCTGTGCCATGTGGATGGGCGCGCAGTTTGTTGTCCTTATTCTATGTCCACGAGGTTCGCGCCCCGTAACAGCGACAAAGCGACTCGCGTGAGAACAGTGACCGCTCGAGAGAAGCTGCGCCTGAGCCTCTGCCGCCGGACGCCGCGCAGTCGTATCGCTCTGACCGGCGCGGCTGCTGAGCCAACTGACGTGAGCCGCACGCCCGCGCAGCACGGTCCGTTGCGATGCGTCATCGATTTTGCGTGACGGTCGCGTTACGCGCTTGGCCCACGAGCGCGGGCGCGTGCTGCGCCGTTGCTCCCCAATTGACCTGGTGAGATGATCGTCCGACCGCAACAAAAATCGCAGAAGAGACCGCTGGCGCGCACCACGTTCGCTGGATTTTGCGCAGGACTTGGGCGAATGAATTCGCAAGAACTGCGACGGTTGCGTACTGAATAACTCCAAGGCCATCGGCTGGGAGGCGAGATGGGGCAAAGTGGGACATCGGCGCCATTGGCGAACGAGAGACCGACGCTAGCGTAGGCGCTCGCCGTGTCGGCCGCCGCTTCCAGCATTCCGCTTCGGGGATCGCGCGCAGCCGCGTCGCTGTCATTCGCGCAGCAGCGGCTGTGGTTTCTGGAGCAGCTCAATCCTGGCACCGCGGTCAATAACATCGCGACGGTGACGCGGATCAGCGTGCGCATCTCGGCGGTGGTATTGCAGCGGTGTGTCGATGAGGTGTTACGGCGGCACGAGTCACTGCGGACGGTGTTTCGCTCGGA
>Ga0182033_10000480_pt1 | contig 19071 bp, 16 predicted proteins | sample tim00Cox0000000H_FD_125968 | JGI IMG/M metagenome (GOLD analysis project Ga0182033, IMG submission 125968) | Lab enrichment of tropical soil microbial communities from Luquillo Experimental Forest, Puerto Rico - timezero.00C.oxic.00.000.00H | ecosystem: Environmental > Terrestrial > Soil >...
CGCCTCTGCGCGCGCGGCAGCCAGGTCCTTTTCCGGATCGCGACGCGGATCGTAGCCATCCGCTAATCCACTTTGAGGCGCACAAGCCGCCGTGGGCTGACCGAAAAGCTTCCCATCATTTCGGGCGAGGCACGAGAAATGGCCGCTAGCAGCATCAGGAACTACAGAATTGTCATGAGTGCACGTCTGTGCCATCTACTGCTGCGACTCATCGAATTCTTTCATCCAGTTACGGTTTTTCAAAACCTCGCGCGGCTTGGTGCCATCGGGAGGACCAACGATGCCGTCTTTTTCCATAAGGTCGATCAAGCGCGCGGCTCGGCCGTAACCGATGCGCAGGCGGCGCTGTAACGTGGAAGTGGAAGCGCGTCCGGCGTCGCAGACGACGCGAACGGCATCCTGATACAAATTGTCGTCGACGTCGTCGCCGCCATCCGAATCAGATTGGTCTGCTCCCTCGGCGGCCTTGGCATTCTCTTCTTTGGGGGCCTCCAGCAGCTCTTCTTGATATTTTGCTTGCGCTTGCTCGCGCCAGAAGTCGCACACTCCGGTGATTTCGTCTTCCGTAACTAGCGGACCGTGAATGCGGTGCAGCCGCGCCGAACCCGCCGGCAAGTAGAGCATGTCGCCGCGGCCAAGCAACGATTCTGCACCGTTCGAATCGAGAATCGTGCGCGAGTCAACCTTGCTAGCCACGCGGAAAGAGATACGAGCGGGGAAGTTCGCTTTGATCAAGCCGGTGATGACGTCAACCGAGGGCCGTTGCGTCGCGAGAATCAAATGAATGCCTACGGCGCGTGCCATCTGCGCCAGGCGCGTAATGGATTCTTCCACGTTGTTCGTGTCGACCATCATCAAGTCGGCCAATTCGTCGATAACGATGATGAGATAGGGAAGCGGCCTGTGCTCGGGCTCTTCGACATTGTCGAACAGCGAGAGCGACTGTTCTTTCTTGAACGTGCGGTTGTACTGGTCGATATTGCGAACGCCCCGCTGTGCCAGCAGTTTTAGACGGTTCTCCATCTCACGCGTAGCGTTGCGTAAAACGTTCGAAGCTATCTTCGGATCCGTGACGACCGGCGCGATCAAATGCGGAATGTTTTCGTAAAGACTCAGTTCCAAACGCTTGGGATCAACAAGCACCAGTTTCACATCGTCCGGGCTGGCCTTGAACAGGATGGAAATCATGAGCGAGTTGATGAACACGCTCTTGCCGGTACCCGTCGAGCCGGCAATGAGCAGGTGCGGCATGGCGGCCAATTCCGTCACGCGAATCCGCCCGTGCAGGTCGCGCCCCATGGCCAGGGTCAGCTTGCTTGGGGAGTGAATGAACTCCGGCGCTTCGATGATTTCACGCAGCGCGATCGTCTGGCGCCTGTCGTTCGGGACCTCGATGCCGATGGTGGACTTGCCCGGAATGCGCTCGATCAGGATGGATTCGGCTTGCAGGGCTAGGCACAAGTCTTCGGTGAGGCCGATAATCCGGCTGTACTTGATGCCAGCTTCCGGCTTGAATTCGAACGTGGTGACGACGGGGCCGGGGTTGATCTGTGTGACGCGGCCCTGCACGTCAAATTCCTGACACTTGGCTTCGATGGCTCGCGCGCGCTGCTTCAATTCCTCTTCGTCGAGCTTCTGGCCGCGCTCGCCTTCGTGCAGCAGAGAGGGAGGAGGAAGTTTGTAGTTCTGGCTGTCCTTCGCAATCTTAGGCTCGCCGGTTTTCTTGGCTGCTGGTTTTTCGGTATCGCGGTGAAAAACAAAAATCGGCGCTTTCGCGACGCGGGACTTGCTCTCCTTATCGTCGGCCTCTTCCTCTTCCGGCTCATCGGCCAAGGCGACACCGGATTCGAGCAGGGCAGTTTTGCTGATCGCTTGTGGCGGCACAGGTTTTCTTCCGGAAAGGCGCGATTCTTCGACTCGGCGGCGCATACGTTGCTGCTCGCGGTGCTCGCGCCAGCTGTGCCAGCGCGTTTGGGCCTTTTGGAGAAGGCCCAGGCGTTCGACGGCGCCGATCGGCCCTTTCGGTCCGGTCGCCCAAGCATGTGTTCCGGCAAAGGAGAATCGCGTGGTCATAAACAAGGACGTGAAGAAAAGCGCCACGGCAACCAAGAGCGCCCCCCAGAAGTTGAACCCGGCGAGCAGTTCGCTGGAGATCAACGAGCCGACAGTCCCGCCCGCGGGAATGGCACCGCGCACGGCAGGGAAGGGAAACAGCGCCAGCAGCGACGGCAGGGAAACCAGCAACAAGAAGTAGCCGCCCACGGTGGCGGATTGCGAATCGAGAGACCGGCTGCGGCACCACCGCCAGCCCAGCACCGCGATCGCCAAGGGCAGAAGAAACGCGGAAAAGCCGAAAATCTGGAAGAGCAGGTCCGATGCATACGCGCCAACCGGGCCCATCCAGTTGTTGGTCACTCCGCTGTCGGCCGGCTGCGCGCTAACGTTAAACGAAGCGTCTCGCGGGGAATAGGAAATCAGCGCCAGGGCAACCAAAACCGCCAGCGAAATACATAAAAACCCAACCAATTCGTTCAGTCGCTTGTTTTCAGTCGGACTAAGAAGGCGCACGAGAACTCCTCAGCTTCTGGGGAAGGCTGAGTGTGGAGGCGGGTGCTGGCGCTAGCGCAATCCCGCCTGGAGGAACGCCCAAACCAGAATCATAATACCAAACACAAGGCGGTAGACAACAAATACTTTCAAGGTGCGTGTTTGCAGATAACGGAGAAAAAACGCGATGACGAAATAGCCGGCGATGCCGGCAACCAGCACACTGATCACGAGCGTCGAGAGTGGCAAATCGAGGCCGCCGGCTCGGTGCAGCTTGATCAGTTTTGGAAGCTCCATCACCACGGCGCCGGTGATCGCCGGCACGGACAGGATGAACGAAAAGCGAGTCGCGGCCGCCCTGGTCAGCCGGCGAAATAATCCCGCGGTGATAGTGATTCCGGAGCGTGAAACTCCCGGCCACAAGGCCAGCGCTTGCGCCGTTCCGATCGCGAGCGCGTCTCCCAACGTGGATTCTCCCTCTTTGCGCGTAAGGTCCTTCCTGGAATCCGCCCACCACATAAGCAGGGCAACCACCACGAGCGAAATGCCAATAATGGTCGGCTGGCGCAACTTCTCCTCAATTTCGTGATGGAACAGCAAACCAGCCACGCCGGCGGGAATCGTCCCGATCACCAGATACCAGAACATCTTCCGGGAGTGCGCGATCTCCTCGATGGGCGCCGTCGCAGGGTACTTCATTCCAAGTCCGCACAAGAGCAGCGTCAGCCAATCCTTGAAGAAGTACAGAACCAGCGCGAGTAAAGTTCCTGCGTGCAGAGCCACATCAAATGCCAGTCCAGGGTCCGGCCATCCGGCAAGCCACGGGAAAATAATCAGATGCGCCGTGCTGCTGATGGGCAGAAATTCCGTCAACGCTTGCACCAAGGCAAGAATAATCGCCTGATAGAGCGGCATTGATTAGGATTCCTTTTTTGCCGGTTGCAGCTTCAACGTCGCCGGCAGGATTTTGCGCATCTCGTAAGCGTCAATGCGGCCGAGATAATAGCGCTTCAAAGTCGCCTCGATACGATAGCCGCGACTCTTCCAGAAGGCAACCGCCGGTTCATTAGTGGTTGCGGTTTCTAGCAAGATGGAGCGTACGCCGCGCAAGGCCAGGTTGCTCTCGAGCGCCTCCAAGAGCGAGGTAGCAACACCGTGCCTGCGCTGCTTCGCATCCACGTCCAGCGTAATGATGTGCGCCAACGGCGGATTTTCCTCGCTCAGGATGAACCCGGCGATGCGCCCGCCTTCTTCCGCGACGACGCAGTCCGCCGATGGCAATGTTAGAAAATAGCGAAGCGTGGTCTTCGAATAGGAAATTCCGGCCGGAAAACATGATTGGTCCAGCTTGTACAGTGCCGCGAAGTCGCGCGGCTCATACGACCGAAGGATGTGCGGCATGGCTGCCCCGGATTTTAGTCCAGAATGGCGGGCTTTCACCTAGTCCTGAAGCGTGTTCTGCATTCCGCCATCCGTTCATCCATTTTGCACGAGATTATGACTAGACATCTGACTAGTTTAACTAGCATGACCTGAGGGGTGTCATGACGGCTTGGCAATTGCAGGACGCAAAGGCGCGCTTCACAAAATTCCTCAACACCGCCTTGAAGAACGGCCCGCAAATCGTCACGCGCCGCGGCGTGGAGATGGCCGTACTCGTCCCCATCCACGACTGGAGGCGGCTCGAACAGGCCGCGCGGCACACATTGAAAAGTTTACTGCTTGGTCCGGGCCCTTGCTTTCAGAAGCTGGCTCCGAAACGCGGCGCGCTGAAGCGCCGCAAGGGGACGGAATTCAAGTGATTCACGATCTGCTGGACACCAGTATCGTTTCCGAACTCCGCGAACCGGTCGTAGCTTGGCTCGAGAGTCTTCGGGAAGATCAGATCTATATCTCCGCTGTCACGATGGGAGCTCCAGCGCGGTGTCGAGTGCACTCGAAGGCAGAACAGCTCGAGAAATCGCAATCTGGCTCGACCAAATGGAAGCTTCAGCAACCTGCTCTCCATGGACGCAGCTTGCTTTCGCGAATGGGCCCGGCTTAGGGCACGCGGGTCCGAACATCTTCTTGAAGAAAATGCCATGATTACCGCTGCGCGTGTTCATCGATTGAAGGTCGCCACGCGCAATCCTTCCGATTTTGCCCTGCTTGGTGTGGATCTCTGCAATCCCTTCAAGAATTGAGACCGGACAGGCTATGCCCCTTACTTCTGCGGTTGAGGCGCCGGCATGGTTCGGCCGAGGGCTCTCACCGTCAACTCGTCCGGTACTGCCCGGCCGTCTTGCTTTACCGCCACGGCGAATCCGCCGCTGTAGTCCCACATAGTCCATCCGATGCCATTCTTTTCAAGCGTGGTCCGCACGTCGGAAATCCAAGCGGCGCGATCTTTGGGCAAGGCCGCCTTGCGGTAGACGCCGAACTCGTTGCAGGTTAGCGGCACGTTCCAGCGTTTTCCCCAACCGGCAATTTGGGAAATCTCGTCGTCGATCCGCGTCATGCTCCAACGGTCCATTCCGTACCGGATGACCTGGAGACGATTCACAGCATCGGGAACCAATGCGGCGGCTTGCTGCACGTTCTCAGGAGTCGAAGGATAAGGCAGGTCTTTCAGGTAGTGCACGAAGTTGGTGCTCCAGTTGGCGCCCTGATGGGTGAACACGTGCGGTTCGTAAAAATGGAAGTTATAAATGATATTCGGGTCGCGCAGGGGCTCGATGAAAAGCAGTTCGCTGTCGCCGGACCAGTTGGCTCCCGCAATGATGATGGTCTGTGCGGTAGCGCCTTCGCGAATGGCAACAGCCAACTTGGACTGTACGCCCTCCCAGCGGTAGCGGTCGCCGAACTCCGGCTCATTCAGAACCTCGAAAAAAACCAGGTCCGCGTTCCATGAAGAATAGTGCCTTGCCAGCGCCCGCCAGAAATCGGCGAACTGCTCCACAAACTCGTTATCGTTCGCCAATTTTTCCTTGAATTCCGAATCCGGGTGGATGTCGATGATTACCGCCAGCCCCTGATCCAGAATCATCTTGACCGCTGCATCCAGATATCCCAGGTAGTCCTCAGGAATGCTATCCGCTTGTTTCCTGCGGAACATCGGCTGCGGATTGACGCTCAGCCGCACATGGTCGAACGCCATCGCCTTGATGAGTGCGATGTCCTGCGCCGTGGTCCACGTTTCAAAGTGCTCCTTCGTGTAACCCTTCTGGTCATACACCTGAGCGAACCATTCGCTCAGGTTGATGCCGTGACGCAAATGTGCGGCGCGTCTTTGCACCAGGCGGGAATCCTGGGAAGTTTGCGCGAAAGCCACGACTGCGGCGCCGGAAAGCGCCAAAACGAGCACCACCACAACACGACGTGAGCGTACATTCCCCTTCTTGGCCCCGTCAGTCATGATTCCTCAACCTGCGTTTCCCTATTTCAGTCCCAAAGGCGAGAAAAGCCTATACCGCCCGCGGAAAGCAAGCAAGAAGGGGACCCGGAAGGTGGGTACGAGCCTGTGTCCGCTTTTAGGTACGACTACCCAGGTGGAAATTCACCGCAATCCTCCTGCGCGCTAAGGTATTCGCTTGATTGATGGGTTTATTGCATTGCTCACCGTCAACATGGCGGGTCTTTTCGCCGCAGGATGTGCGGGCAGCACCGCCGCAAAACCTTCAACCCCTCCCCCAATCGTGGTTCCACCGGCGAGCCAAACGGTCACCGTGGGTCAGACGGCGGCCTTCAGCGTCACCACTACCGGCTGCTCCATTGAGCTATCAGTGGAACAAGACCGGCGCAGCGACTAGCGGCGCAACGTCCGCGACGTATGCAACGCCGCCAACGACGTAGAAGCGTGAGCAAACCCTCGAAGCTCAATCGATGGGCACCTAGACCTCGAGGATGACTGGCAGAATCAGCGGCCGCTTGGAAGTTTGCTTGTTGATGTACCGTTTCAGGTCGACGCGAATTTTTTCCTTGATCACCCCCCAATCGGAATTTTCTTCCGAGCTCGATTCGGCCACGGTTTTCATCAGGACCTCGCGTGCGCCGACCAGCAGTTCCTGGCCATTTTCGCTCATCAGCCCGCGGGTCACGATTTCCGGTTGCGATTCGAGCTTCCCGGTGTGCTTATCAATGGCGATGATGGGCACCACGACACCGTCTTCGGAGAGGTGTTTTCTGTCGCGGATCACCACCTCTTCGATTTCTTCCAGCGAACCGGAGTCCACCAGCACGCGGCCCGCCGGGACGGGATCTCGCCGGCGCGCCCTTTCTTCTGTGAATTCGACCGCCTGACCGTTCTCCAGCAGGAGAATTTCTGCGGAAACAGCCCCGAGCTGATGCGCCAGCGCGGCGTGGCGGAAAAGGTGGCGGTATTCGCCGTGGACAGGGACAAAATACTTCGGCTTTACCAGTTGCAGGATCAGTTTTTGTTCTTCCTGGCTAGCGTGCCCGGAAACGTGAATCATGCCGCCGGAGTTGTCGTAGTAGACCAGCGCCTGGCGGCGGAACATGTGATCGAGCATGCGAAAGATGGGTTTTTCGTTGCCCGGAATAATGCGGGCGGAAAGAATGACCGTGTCATTCTCCTCCACGGAAACGTGGCGGTGGTTGTCCACGGCGATGCGCGAAAGCGACGACATGGGCTCGGCCTGACTGCCGCTGGCCAGGATGACAAGGCGCTTCGGATCGAACCCTCGAATGTCCTGCGGACGCACCACCATGCCGTCGGGGATCTGCAGCAGGCCAAGCGAGTGCGCGATCTCAACATTGTCGATCATGCTGCGCCCGACAAAAGCCACTTTGCGATTCACCCGCGCGGCGATGTCAATGACTTGTTGGATGCGGTGAATCGAGGATGCGAAACAGGACAGGATCACTCTTCGGGGCGCTGAGCGGCACAAGTCTTCGATGCGCGGCACGACCGCGCGCTCGGAAGGCGTGAAACCCGGGCGCTCGACATTCGTGGAATCACTGAAGAGCGCCAGCACGCCTTCCCGCCCATACTTTGCAAGGGTATGCAAATCGAAAGACGCGTTGTCCACCGGCGTTTGATCGATCTTGAAATCGCCGGTGTGGACGATGACACCGAGCGGCGTCCGGATCGCCAGCGCCACGCAATCCAAAGTGCTGTGCGTCACAGAAACAAATTCAATCTCGTACGGGCCGATTTCGATCGTGCGGCCTGGCATGACTTCGCGCAGCGTGGTGGACTCCAGCAGTCCTGCTTCTTCCAGCCGCTTTTTCACCAACGCGAGGGTGAAGCGCGTCCCGTAAATCGGGACGTTCAAGTCGCGAAGGATGTATGGAAGCGCGCCGATATGGTCTTCATGACCGTGGGTGAGAACGATTGCGCGAACTTTCGCGCGGTTCTGTTTCAGATAGGAAATGTCCGGAATGACAAGGTCAACGCCAAGAAGCTCGGATTCCGGGAACATCATGCCGGCGTCGATGACCATGATGTCGTCGCCAAGCCGCAACACCAGCATGTTCATGCCGAATTCGCCCAGCCCCCCCAGCGGAATGGCGGTGAGAGACTGTGGTGATTTGCCGGTCGTTTTGCCTGGGGTCTTGCTCAAGGAAGAATCGACTCCGCATCCTAAACGAGCATCGTATCACACGACAGCGGCCGGGACAGGGACAGCCAATCGTCGCTTGCCGACCAGTTGGGTGCGACCTGTGCTAGGCCGGCGTGGCAGAGTTTCAGCAGCAACATCAAAACTGGAAGTTCTTCCCGTGTTTGAATCTGTATTGACGTGGCGATATCGCGGCGGCGCATCCGGTTGATCCTTCGGAGGTTCCCATGACAAAACGCTTCGGCCTCCTGCTTCTACTCGTATTCCCCGCCTCGCAAAACAAATGTGCAGAAACAGAGGCCCGTCGCCATGATCACCGCTAGGGACCGGAAGGATTTAGTGTTCGTGGCCGTCAGTAAAGAGATGGGCGATGGAGACCAGAATCACCGCGCCGAGCGTCGCCGCCGCGAGCGAATACCAGAAACCGCCGCCGAAAATCCCGAGCTTCACAAAAACCCACCCGCCGATGAAGGAGCCGACTAATCCGAGAACAACATCCGCGATACAGCCAAAGCCGCGGCCCCGCGCGATTTTTCCGGCGAGCCAGCCGGCGACGAGACCGAGGAGAACCCAATAGAAAAAGCCGTGTGGAAGCACGGTGCGGATGTCCCACTCTCGAGCTTGACTTCTCAGCAAAAAACCATAAAGGCAGGCAGGGAACATCTGATTTCTCCGCGGTATTTGCAAACGGCTAAGAGCAGGCAAGTCTACCAGAACGCCAGACCAAATACCTCGAAAGGGCAAGCCTCGGCCAAGCTCTTTGGTCTAGAGTGGCGGGGCACGGTAGTTTTCAGGGATTCTGCTGGGTCATGCAGTGGATGGTCCCAAGGCCAAGCACCAAGTCCCGGCACGGAATGCCAACAACCTCGCGATCCGGAAACAGTCGTGCGAGAGTGTTGAGGGCCACGCGGTCGTTCGCATCGTTAAAGGTTGGCACCAGCACGAGTTTATTGGCGATATAAAAATTTGCATAGCTCGCGGGAAGACGTTGGCTGTCGAAATAGACGGGGGAGGGCATCGGCAGCGTTTCCACGCGCAAGGGCTTGCCGTCCTGATCCGTCATGGTCTTCAGCAGTTCGAGGTTTTCCTGAAGCGGTAGGTAGTTGGCGTCGTTCGAGTCCGTTTCGGCGATGGTCACGACGGAAGAAGGGTTCACGAAGCGCGCCAGATCGTCCACGTGCCCGTGTGTGTCATCGCCGGCGATGCCATTCTTGAGCCAAAGGACGTTTTTCACACCAAGGTATTGACGAAAAACTTCTGCGTAGTCTCCCTTTGTGAACCCGGGATTTCTCTCCTGAACTTTGCTCAAAAGGCATTCTTCGGTGGTAAGCAGCGTGCCACAGCCGTTCACATCAATGCTGCCGCCTTCAAGAACGACTCGGCGGCCCTGGTGTTGCGGTTGCCAGAGGCGGCGCTTCAGTTTCTTGTTTGCCTTGGCGACGACCGCCGCATCTTTCTTGTGGTTCGAGTATTTCGCCCAGCCGTTGAACAGGAAGTGGTTGAATGCCACTTCCCCCGAACGGTTTCGAACGCAGATCGGGCCGGAGTCCCGCATCCAGCCGCGATCGGTGGGCGCGACGCAGAAATCCACCGCGTCAAGGTCGGCACCCGATTTTTTCAGGATGGTACGCACCCGCGCTTGCGCCTTGCGATTCTCAACCAGCAAGAAGATGCGCTCGACTCTCGAGAGCTGGCGAACGATTTCCGCGAAGGCCCAGGGAATCGGTGCGAATTTTCCTGGCCAATCCGTTGGTTCGTGCGGCCAACCGAGCCACGTTGCCGCATGAGGTTCCCATTCGGCCGGCATGCGAAAACCCAGAGTATCAGGGGCTGGTGAGCTCACCGGAGATCGCACCAGAGCAAAAGGAGGGCTCCTCGAGGCTCGAGGTAAACGAACGGGGTGGGGCAAGAGAAGAGCACGTTATTTTTCGCCGAGCCAGCGGTTCAAGATGGGTTGATACGCATCAATTCGCCGATCACGCAGGAACGGCCAATTGCGGCGGGTTTCTTCGCTTTTGGCCGGGTCGCATTCGGCGACAAGAATCTCTTCCTTGCAATTGGAGGCCTCCGAAACCATTTGGCCAAAAGGATCGGCGACAAACGAATTCCCCCAGAATTCCAATCCGGGGTCGCCATTCTCCGGATGCCCTTCGAAGCCGACACGATTGACAGCGGCGGTGTACACTCCGTTGGCGATGGCGTGACCACGTTGAATCGTTTTCCAGGCGTCCAGTTGCGCGGCGCCGAATTGCGCTTTCTCATGAGGATGCCAGCCGATGCTCGTGGGATAAAAAATCACTTGAGCGCCGCTGAGAGCAGTGAGCCGCGAGCCTTCCGGATACCATTGGTCCCAGCAGATTTGCACGCCGATGCGCGCATACTTGGTGTCAAAATTCGGAAAGCCCAAATCTCCGGGGGTGAAATAAAATTTCTCGTAGTAAAGCGGATCGTCGGGAATGTGCATCTTGCGGTATTTCCCGAGGAAGCTGCCGTCAGCATCGAGCACCGCGCAACTGTTGTGATAGACGCCGGGCGCGCGGCGCTCGAAAACCGAAACCACCAACGCGACTCTCTTTTCTTTGGCCACCAACCCGAGTTTCTCTGTGGTGGGTCCCGGGATCGGTTCCGCGAGATTGAAAAGTTCGGCGTCCTCTATCCGGCAGAAGTATTCCCCGCGGAACAGCTCATGCAAGCAAATGATTTGCGCGCCCCGGCGTGCCGCCTCATGGATTTTGTCGATGGCGCGCTCGAGGTTTTCCTCGGCATTTTTCGTGCATTTCATCTGCACGAGCCCGATGGAGAATTTGTCGGCCATGAAATTTAGTTTAGCATGAGCCGAGAAGCGGCTTGCCATGCGCGATTTTTCTTTCTTTTGTGTGTCGTTTGTACTTAAAATCTTGCGAACGTTCAAGTAGCATCGCGAACCGCCGGCAGGGTATCAGTTCTTTCGCTCCAGGCAATTAACCTTCTAAGCTCGAGGAGATACGATGGGGAGGCAGCAAAACAAGACTGTGACCGGGCGGGTGTTGCACGACCCGGTGAAAGATAAGCTCCGGCCTATTTTCCCGTTGGACTTATCACGCTGCCGAACGATCGACGATCTCGTTCGCGCTATGGGCAACACCGCTTTCACCGGCCGGCAGATAGGCGATGCCGCGGACGTGCTCGAGGCTATGGCGCGAGATAAAGACTGCTTTGTGGTGATGACACTCTCGGGGGCCTTGACCGTCGGCAAAATGGGGCTGATTTTCTGCGACCTCGTCGAATCCGGTGTTGTGAAAGCCATCGTCTCGACGGGCGCGTTGGTGGCTCACGGTCTCGTGGAAGCCACCGGCCGCTCGCACTTCCGCTACGATCCCAGGATGGATGACAAAACGTTGTTCGAGGCCGGGTACAATCGCGTGCATGACTCGCTTGAGCCCGAACTCAATCTGGATCACGTCGAAGAAGTGATGCAGCGCCTGCTCAACGAGTGGAAAGCCGAAGAAGTCGTCTGTAGTTGGAAGATTCACCGGCGCATCGGCGAATACCTCCACAAAAACTTCGCGGACCGGCGGGGGATTCTCAAGTCGGCATTCGAGCACAATGTTCCGGTGTTTGTTCCCGCATTTAGTGATTCCGAGCTGGGCATCGACTTTGCTCTCCACAAAATTGCCCGGAGGAGGGATAACCGGCCGGTTCTGGCTTTCGACCCCTTCGAAGATTTCGAGAAGTTTGCCGGCATCATGCTGGAGACCAAGCGCATGGGGATTTTCACCGTGGGCGGCGGCGTTCCGCGCAATTGGTCGCAGCAATTCGGCGTTTACGCGGAGTTGCTCGCGAGGCGAGGCTACAAGGACCTTCCGCTGAAACGCTACAATTACGGCGTGCGCATCTGTCCGGAGCCGGTGAGCTGGGGCGGGTTGAGCGGAAGCACGTACACGGAAGCCGTGTCGTGGGGGAAATTCGTTCCGAGGGAAGAAGGCGGCCAGTTTGCGGAAGTCTTCGACGATGCTACCGTTGCGCTGCCACTGATTGTCGGCGCGGTGCTCGAGCGCCTGGGCCACTTCCAACACGGCAAATAAGCAAAGGGAGCGTTTTCGCCTGAATGGTAAAGAAAGTACAGCGAGGAGTCAGGACCTGACGTACGCCGCGGAGGGAGGAGAAGCGATGGCCAAGCGAGTCGCGATTGCGGGGATCCTCGGTGGAATGGCGATGTTTGTCTGGTTGTTTGTGGCGCATGAGTTTCTGCCGCTCGGTGAAATGGGAGTCGGAGAAATTCCCAATGAGGCCACGGTGCTGACCGCCATGCAGTCAGCGATACCGCTGGGCGGGCTTTATCTGTTTCCCGGTTTCGGGCTCGGGCCAAATCCGACTTCCCAACAGCGCAAAGAGGCAATGCCCGCCTATATGAAGAAGTATGAACAGTCACCCCACGGAATCCTGGTCTACCATCCTGCCTCGGGAGCGTTTCCTTTTGGGGCGGCGTTGGCGCGAGAAGGCCTCCTGAATCTTGTCGAAGGTTTGCTTGCTGCCTGGCTGCTTGCCTGGGCGGCGCCAGCAAGGGCTTATGGGGCACGGGTGGGATTCGTTCTGCTCGCCGGCAGCCTTGCAACTCTCACGACCAATGCGGAGTATTGGAATTGGTACGAATTTCCTTCGAGTTACACTGCAGGCTACATGATCACGCAACTCATCGGCTACACGTTGGTGGGGCTCATCGCAGCCGCATTCGTCAAAAGCGACATTGCGGCCGGGAACTAAAGTCATGGCTACAGCGAAATCGCAGCCGCTTTATGACGTTCATCCGGGCGTTGCCATGGTCGAGAAGTGGGTAGGTGAGCTGAAAAGCAAGACCGGGCGCACGCTCGAGGAATGGATTGCCATGGTGAAGAAAGAAGGCCCGAAAGACGAGAAGTCGCGCCGCGAGTGGTTAAAGGCAAAGCACAAGCTCGGCACCAACAGCGCGTGGTGGATCGCCGAGCGTGCCGAGGGTAAGGGCGAAGACGATTCGCCGGAGGCCTATCTGGAGAGCGCGGCGCGGTATGTGGACGAGCAATATGCCGGGCAGAAAGCGAAACTTCGCCCCATCTTTCTAGAGTTGCTGAAGCTGGGCAGGGCGCTCGGCGATGACGTGAAAGTTTGCCCCTGCAAGACGATCGTGCCGCTTTACCGGCAGCACGTGTTTGCACAGATCAAGCCGACGACGAATTCGCGAGTCGACTTCGGCTTTGCGCTGACACACTACCAAGGGAAATTACCCAAACGCCTGATCGATACCGGCGGCGCTGCCAAGAAAGACCGCATCACCCATCGAATGGAACTCACCTCGACGGCGCAGATCGACGAGGAAGTGAACAAGTGGCTGAAAACGGCTTACGATCTGGACGCCTGATTCACCCTGGGGTGGCCGCGCATTCCGCGTCTGCTTGCATCAAAGCGGGCTTCAGTCGTCTTCGCCGATGAGGATTGCTGCGCCCAACACCGTGGTCCAGAGGCCGCGCTTGTCGCCGACGGCCGACTGCGTGATGTTCATGGTGCGGACGATTTTATTGGAGATGCGGTAAACCTCTTTTTTTTCGTCGAACGACAAATCGGGATCGAACTCCACGTTCAGCGTGGTTGCGAGCATTTCGGCAGCGAGCTCTTCCGCGTATTCGCCGGCAACTTCTTCCGTCTCCCCGAACGAGTGGTGCTCCGAGAGATAGCCGTACATGCTTTTGTCGCTCGGCAGCGCCAGTCCGATGCTTGCAGCGATGAGGCGATGAGGTTCCTTGGTGGAATTCTCGCTGATGACCGTAAACGCCACCTGGCCAGGCTTGAGGTGTTTCAAACCTTCGCTTCGGGAAATGAGTTTGCAATTTGGCGGGAAGATGGAGGAGACGCGGACGATGTTACAGGCAGCAATGCCCGCGTTGCGCAGCGCCAGCTCGAAGCTGGAGAGCCTTTCTCTATGTTTTCCGACACCTTTCGTGAGGAAGATTTTCTTCGCGACGAACGCCATGGTGCCGGTTTTTCGGGCCTCCCTGACAGGATTGAGAGCAGGAAAAATTTTAGGGCAAGGCAAAAGTAACAAGAAGGTTTTCGAGTGTCAATCCATTTCGATGCTCGCGTTCGTGCGGCTTGCGGGGTTGTGAACGCCGGTTCGAGCGTTCGGTGGCGCTACTCTCTCGCGGAGCGCTTCACGAGCTTCCCGGAGTCCCTTCGAGGAGCGCCAGCAGGTTGCCAAGATGCTTCGGCGTGACATCCGGGCGCCGCGCTTTCCGACGTTTCGCGTTTGCGGCGGACTTGGATCACCGCGACGTTCAAAAGAATCAGCGCGCTCCAGGATCTTCTCCAACGAGCGCCGGTGTGTCTCCGCCGATGTTATGCCTGCGAAGATAATCGGATGCCGGGCGGCGCCGAAGTTACTGTCAAACGCAGGCCGGCGGTCGTGAAATTCCGGCTTCCTTGCATCGACCGATGCATCTGCCTATACTGAAGTTAGCCGCGATTCTTTTCTCTCTTCCGGTTCGTTGAGCGTGAACTGGCAAGGAACCCCGCGGCGGAGAGGGCATGTCTGCCACCGTAAGCCAGTCTGATTCGGGTTACCTTCTCAGAAAGCTTCATTCCTTTACCGGCGTACTTCCTGTTGGAGCGTTTTTGGCGGAACACTTCTGGTCGAACAGCGCCGCCCTCGTAAACGCCCCGAAATACGACGAAGTTTCGCGAGATCTGCAAACCATTCCGTTCCGGCCCATTGTCGAGTGGGCCGTCATTTTCCTGCCGATGCTGTTCCACGCGGTTTATGGCGTGTACATCTGGGTGCGCGGGAAATCCAACGTGTCCTCCTATCCGTGGGTGGGGAATTGGCTGTACGTGGCGCAGCGCTACACCGGCCTGATCGCGTTTGCATACATCGGCTGGCATTTGTACACCGAGCGCTGGCTGACCCACGGCCGGTCAACCTATGCGACCGTGGCCAGGGATTTGCAGAATCCCTGGTACCTAGCGTTCTTTGTGATCGGGATTCTCGCCTCCTCCTTTCATCTGGGCGTGGGCATCTGGAATTTTCTCTGTAAGTGGGGATTAGCCGCCACCGTCAAAGCGCAGCAGGCCGCGGGCCGGCTTGGCATCGTGATTGGAGTTGCGTTCGGCATCGTAGGGATTCTTATCGTGCTCAGCTTCCGCCTGAATTGGCACCCCTTTGCTTCCTACTACATACCCAAATGAGACAGCCGAAGATCATCATCGTCGGTGGAGGTCTGGCCGGACTGATGGCCACCATTCGCGCCGCCGAGTCCGGACTCGTCGTCGACCTTTTTTCGATCGTGCCGGTCAAACGCTCGCATTCAGTCTGCGCGCAGGGCGGCATCAACGCAGCGAAAAATCAGAAGGGCGAAGGCGACACTACCGACAAGCACTTTGACGACACGATTTATGGCGGCGATTTTCTGGCCAACCAGCCGCTCGTTAAGCGCATGTGCGAAGCTGCGCCCGGCATCATCGACTTGCTGGATCGCATGGGCGTCATGTTCAACCGCACCCCCGAAGGACTGCTGGATTACCGGCGGTTCGGCGGCACGCTGTATCACCGCACGGCGTTCGCCGGCGCGACCACGGGCCAACAACTTTTGTACGCGCTCGATGAGCAGGTGCGCCGCCACGAAGCCGAAGGCAGAGTCAAAAAATTTGAGGGCTGGACCTTTCTCTCGGCAGTCATCGACGAGGGCCGAGTTTGCCGCGGCATCTGTGGGATGGACTTGCGGTCGATGGAAATAAGAACGTTTCCTGCCGACGCGGTAATTTTTGCTACCGGCGGGATCGGCGCAATCTTCGGCCGCTCGACGAATTCCGTGGTTTGCACCGGCTCGGCGCAGTCCGCGCTGTTTCAGCAGGGTGTGGATTATGCCAACGGCGAATTCATCCAGGTGCACCCGACGGCCATTCCCGGAGAAGACAAGCTCCGGTTGATGAGCGAGTCCGCGCGTGGCGAGGGCGGCCGCGTGTGGGTTCCGCGGAATCCTGCGGAAAAGCGCCATCCTAAAGACATTCCTGAATCCGACCGATTCTACTTTTTGGAGGAGTGGTATCCGAAGTATGGCAACTTGGTGCCGCGTGATATCGCCACCCGCGCGATTCACCGCATCGTTTATCAAGAAAAACTGGGCCTCGACGGCCAAGCCGCGGTGTACCTGGACGTCTCGCACATCCCCCGCGAAACCCTGAACCGCAAACTCGAAGGCATCCTTGAAATCTACGAAAAATTCCTCGGTGTTGATCCGCGTGAAGAGCCGATGAAGGTTTTTCCGGGAATGCACTACACCATGGGCGGCATCTGGGTGAATGGCGAAGACCAGGCCACCAATGTGCCAGGAATTTTAGCGGCTGGCGAATGCGAGTATCAATATCACGGTGCGAACCGTCTTGGTGCCAACTCCTTGGTCTCTTGCATTTTTGGTGGTGGCCTTGCCGGAACATCGGCGGTTAAGTACGTGAAAAATCTTGAAAAGGGCGCCGAGGCCACCGCGCAGGCGGTATACGAATCGGAACGCAAGCGTCAGGAAGAAAAGAATCAGAAACTGATCCGCCAGGACGGCTCGGAAAACCCAGTCACCATTTGGCGCGAACTGGGAGACTTGATGACCGAGCACGTCACGGTGACGCGCATCAACAAGAATTTGCAAGCCACGCATGCGAAGATTCAAACGCTCGAGGATCGCTACAAGAAAATCAACTTGAGCGACCGCGCCAGGTGGTCCAACCAGACGCTGAACTTCGCGCGCGAGCTGGAAAACATGCTGGTGCTGTCCCGGGTAGTTACCCTAGGGGCCTTGGCACGCAACGAATCGCGTGGCGCGCATTACAAGCCGGAGTTCCCCGACCGCGACGATGCCAATTGGCTCAAGACCACGCGCGCCAAGTGGGTCAATTGCGACGTTCAGCTTACTTACGAGCCGGTGGACATTTCTTTGATCAAGCCGCGCGCGCGCCGATACGACGTGGCGAAGTGACCACGCGATCAGGATGGCTAACTCGAGAGCGTAGTGATGAGAAGGTCTCTTCGGTTGAAGAGAGCGGTTTGTAAATCGATCTGAGGGCGTATGGCAGAAACGAAAAAAGTCGTCATCAAGATAAAGCGGCAGTCGGGACCAAAGGAGCCGTCGAGCTGGGAAGAATTCTCCCTGAACTGGCGTCCTTCCATGAATGTCATCATTTGCCTGCGGGACATCGCGGAGAACCCGGTCACGAGTGCCGGCAAGAAAACCACGCCCATCGCCTACGATTCGAACTGCTTGGAGGAAATTTGCGGCTCCTGCGCCATGCTTATCAACGGCAAAGCGCGCATGGCCTGCTCCGCTCTTGTCGACCATCTCGATCAGCCCATTCGCATCGAACCGCTCAGGAAATTTCCGTTGGTTCGCGATCTCGCCGTCGACCGCCAGTTCATGTTTGATAGCCTCAAACGCGTGAAAGCCTGGATTCCCATCGACGGAACTTACGATCTCGGCGAGGGCCCGCGGTTTTCGCCTGAAGTTCAAGCAAAAGGCTACCCACTTTCGCATTGCATCACCTGCGGCAACTGCCTCGAAGTTTGCCCGCAAGTGAACGAGCACAACCGATTCGTCGGCGCGGCCATCATTAGCCAGGTGCGCCTCTTCAACATGCACCCCACCGGCGCAATGAATAAGCGCCAACGCCTGGAGGCGCTGATGGGTCCCGGCGGGGTCCACGAATGCGCCAACGCACAAAATTGCGTAAAGGCCTGCCCTAAAAACATTCCGCTCACCGAATCCATCGCTGAAGTGAATCGTGACGCATGGAAACAGGCCTTGCTTGGCTGGCTTTTGGGCTGAACTCTTCTTGATGGGTCCGTGCGCCTGGGAACGTTCTTAGGGTAAACTCTCTGCGCACTCTGGGGGATTCGATGCGCCGCATTCTGGTGATTCTGTGTGTCAGCGTCTGTATATCTCGGGGAATTTTCCTGTCGCGCACCGTTTCTGCTGACGAGATCGCCGCGCGCGCCAAGAAGCTGCACTTTTCTTCGATCGTGCTCGATACGCACGACGACACCACGCAGCGCTTTTTCTCCAAGGACTTCGATCTCGGCAAGCGCAATCCCGACGGTCACGTGGATATCCCGCGCATGCGCGAAGGCGGCATGAATGCGATTTTCTTTTCCATCTGGATCGACGGCCGCATCATGGGTCCACCCGCGGTCGAGAAAGCCCTCGACCAGATTGATGCCGTCCACGAGAACGTCCTCAAGTATTCAAAAGATTTGGTCTTCTGCCGCACCGCCGAAGAGGTCCGCCGCGCGCATGCCCAGGGAAAAATCGCCGCCCTCATCGGCGTCGAAGGCGGCCACATGATCGGCAACGACATTCGCGTGCTACGCATGTTCGGCGACCTGGGCGTGCGCTACATGACCCTCACGCATTTCTACAACGACGAGTGGGCTGACTCCTCCACCGACAAGCCCGCGCACAACGGCCTTACCGACTTCGGCAAGGACGTCGTTCGCGAAATGAACCGTCAGGGAATCATGGTGGACATTTCGCATGTCAGTGACAAAACATTCTTTGACGCCCTCGAAGTCAGCAAGGCTCCGCTGATTGCTTCACATTCTTCCTGCCGCGCGCTATGCAATCATCCGCGGGACATGGCCGACGACATGATCAAGGCTCTGGCCGCCAAGGGCGGCGTGATTCAGATTAACTACGAGCGCAGCTTTATCGACCAAGCCTATAAAGATGCCTACGATAAGGTCTCTGGCGGCGTCGTGGCTGCCACAGAAAAGATTACCCAGGAATGTTCCGGCGATGGCGACTGCACCAGCCGCAAATTGAGAGACCTCCAGACGCAGATGGAGGGTTCCGGAGCTTTGCCGCGGGTCAGTTGGGAAAGAATCGTCGAGCACATCGACCACGTTGTGAAACTCGTCGGCCCGGACTATGTCGGTCTCGGCTCCGATTTCGATGGCGCAACGATGCCCGACGGATTGGAA
>Ga0182033_10000482_pt1 | contig 19032 bp, 13 predicted proteins | sample tim00Cox0000000H_FD_125968 | JGI IMG/M metagenome (GOLD analysis project Ga0182033, IMG submission 125968) | Lab enrichment of tropical soil microbial communities from Luquillo Experimental Forest, Puerto Rico - timezero.00C.oxic.00.000.00H | ecosystem: Environmental > Terrestrial > Soil >...
GAGCCTGCGGGGCACCGATCATCTGACGGCCGGGGTCCAGGGGTTCGTCCCACGGCCGCGTCTGACGTCGCCCGGCTTCGGTCGACTCGAGGGCATTTTCCCGCGAGCCTACGTGGCGGGGAGCAGCGCCAGCGGACAGCTGCGCTACGTCGCGGCAGCAGAGTACGACTTCGAGCGCATTGCCGTGCCCGATGTCACGACGTGGTCGGGCCCCTATCTCGTCGAGCAGAGCGCCGTGGTGTTCTCCCGTGTGGATGCTGAGGTCAGCGCCCACAACACGATGACGTTCGAGGGGTTTGTGTTCCCGAGTTCCTCGCAATCATCCGGTCTCAGTGTGCGGCGCGAGCTTGATGCAACCGTCAACCTGACGAGCAACGATCTTTTCGGGGGCGTGACCGATCGGTACGTGTCATCAAACGGCGCGCTGCTGACGGTCCAGCTGGGCATCGTCTCGCGCGACGCCGAGTCATCGCCGGTAGGCGCGGGCCTCTCGCGTCTGTCGCCCGACAGGTGGAGCGGCAACTGGTTCTCGCGCGTGCGCCGCTCCGCCACGCGGTACATCGCCGCTGCCATGTGGGAGCGGGCGGTCGCGCTTCGCGGCCGGGCCCACGAGCTGGCCGTCAGCGGCGAGCTGACGGGCCGGCATCTGTCGGGGACCGTCGAGGAGCAGCCGCTTGCCGTGACCGACGGCTTCGGCCGCACGGTGCGATCGATCGAGTTCGGGCCCGCTTCAGCGTTCGCCGCGCACGATTGGCCCGCGGGGCTGACGATTCGTGACGTATGGCATGCCACGGATCGGTTTCAGCTGGATGGTGGGGCGCGCGTTGATCACACTCGCCATGGTGGGGGCGTACCTTCAGGCCGCCTGGGCGGTCGCTACGCGCTCGACGCGCAGGGCAAGACCATCCTGAAAGCCGGATTCGGCCGCTTCGTCGGGAACCTGCCGCTCGCGGCGCCGGCGTTCGGCGGGTATCCCGTGCGGATCGACCGGTCGTTCGACGCCGAGAGCGGCGCGGTCGTGCAGGAGACATTCCTGCGGCCGGTGGTGGGCCGCATGCGTTTGCCGCGCGCCCTCGCCGCTGTCGTTGGCGCGGAGCGCCAGCTCGCGCCTGGTCTCGACATGCAGGCGGTCGTCACGTGGCGGCGCTCGTCGAACGTGGCGACCGTGCGGGTACCCGGTTCCAGTGGAGATCTCGTTGTCGAGAGCACCGGCGCCGCGCGCTACCGCGAGCTGCAGCTGTCGATCCGGCGCAAGTGGCCGGGAGATCAGCAGCTGTTCGTGAGCTATGTTCGCTCGTCAGCCATCGGCGAGCTGAACGATTTCGCGACGCTCTTTCTGAGCATGGATGCGCCGCTCCTCCAGCCGGGCGGGATCGCGCGCGCGCCGAGCGACGCTCCGCACCGTGTGCTCGCGTGGGGGACGGTCAACTTTCCCTCTCGAGTCGTCGTGTCTCCGGTCGCGGAATGGCACTCGGGCTTCCCGTACTCCGGCCTGACCAATCGCTACACCTACGCCGGCGCGCCGAACACGCAGTCGTTTCCGGCCTTCATGTCGGTCGACGTCATCACCTACAAGACTTTTACGGTGAAGGGCCGCTCGGCCGACATTGGTGCGCAGCTCTTCAACGCGACCAATCACTTCAATCCACGTGACGTCTATCCCGTTGTGGGCTCGCCTCGCGCCGGACAGTTCACCAATAGCGTGGGACCGCTCCTCCGCGGCTATCTCTTGCTCAAGTGGTGAGGCTCCGAATTCATTTCTCCGCGATCGGCTCCATTCCAATGCGCTGCGCCAGCTGGTTGAAGCGAGGAAGATAGGTCGAAATCGCGACCTGCAAGCGGTCGGTCTCCCCTTTGAGCTCCGCTTTGAGGTCCTCGAAGATCGGACCAGTGTTGCCCGTGGGTTTGCCATCGCCTGCCAGCACCACGCGCAGGAGTGACGCCAGACGATTGTTCGTCCGAATCGGAAAGTTGAGCGGGTCTTGATTGCTCTGGTTCCGGACCTGATAGAGATCCACTTCGACGCCAGTCAGTTGCCTGGTGAATTCCTCGGCGATCGCCTTGGCGTCTGCGTTCGACGTCTTGGTCACCCGGTCGGCCAGCTGCTGTTTCAGGCGCCGGATCTGGATAACGGCGCTGTTGGCCTCGTTGACCTTGTCGCGGATCTGGCTTGCGAAATCGAACTGCGCTTGAAGGTCGGCGTCGCTCGCCGTGTGCCACGGCTGCTTGATGACGGCGAACGACTGAGTCTGGGATCGGCCGTCGACAGTCAGCCGGACCTGGTAGGTGCCGGGCAGCGCCGTCGGACCGCTTTGGGTGGCGCCCCACAGTACCATGCCCGGAAAGCTCACCACGGGCTGGTACTGGACATCCCAGTTGAAGTGCTGGAGGCCGGCGGCCATCGGCGCGGTCGTCGGGGCCGCGCCACGCCCGCCACCTTCCTGGTCATCTAAAGGCGCTTCGCCTTCGGCTCCGCGCCCTTGTCCGCCTTCGGCTCCGCGCCCACGTCCGGCAGCCTCGGCTCCGCGCCCTTGTCCCGCGCCTTCGCTTCCTGCCTCTCCTGCCCGTCCAGCGCCCTCGGCTCCCCGGCCTCGTCCAGGCAACGCGCCGTCGAAGGATCGGATCGCCTGACCCTTGCTGTCCAGAATCTCGAGCTTCAGGCTCTCGGTCGGTCGGCGCTTCAACCAATACGTGATCCGCGCGGGTCCCGCCGTGCGAATGGCGTCGCCCGGCTTGAACAGGTAGGCGTCGGTCGTGGACGTGACGTTCGTGCCGAACTGCCTGAGCGGATTCACATCGTCGAGAACGTAGAAACTGCGGCCCATGGTGGAGATCGCGAGGTCATTGCCCTCCACCCAGATGTCCGACACCTGCGTCACGGGCAGGCCGAGCGAGAGCTTTCGCCAATGGTCGCCGTCATCGAGCGAAACGTAAAACGCGTGCTCCGTGCCGGCATAGAGCAGCCCGCGGCGAACCGTATCTTCCCGCACCGAGCTGGCGAAGTCGTTCGGCGCGATGCCGGTCACAATCTTCGTCCATGTCCGGCCGAAATCGTGGGTCCGGAACACGTAGGGCGTGAAGTCGCCGAGCAACGGCTTCTTGACCGACACATAGGCGGTTGCTGCGTCGAACGACGACGCGTCGATCTGGCTGACGCGTCCGAGATCGGGCATGTCGCGCGGCGTCACGTTCGTCCAGCTCTTGCCGCCGTCGCGCGTGACGTGCACGAGCCCGTCATCCGATCCGGCCCAGATGATGTTGACGTCCGTCTTGCCGGGCGCCAGCGAGAACACGGTGCCGTAGATTTCGGGGCTGTTCATGTCGTGCGTGATCGGTCCCCCGGATTCCATCATCGTTTTCGGGTCGTGTCGGGTCAGATCACCGCTGATCCGCTCCCACGTGTCGCCGCCGCTGGTCGTCTTCCATACGTGCTGCGACGATGTGTAGAGAATGCGGGGGTCGACGGGCGAGAAGATGATCGGGTAGGTCCATTGCCACCGCTCGACCACCGCGCTCGACGGCTCGCCGGAGAAAAAGCGCGGATAAGCGCCGACCTCCTTAATCTCTCCCGTGCGGCGATTGAGCCGCGTGAGGAAGGAGCCGTTGTTGGCCCCGGCGTAATAGAGATCGGGATCACGGGGATCGGTCGCGATGTACCCCGGCTCTCCACCACCAGCTTCGTAGGGTGCGACAAGGCTTCCGCGCCCGAACCCGCCGCGGCCCATGTTCGTCCGGCTGTCCACGCACAGCGTCGAATTGTCCTGCTGCGCGCCGCAGACGTGATACGGGACGTGCTTCGTCGTGACGACGTGATAGAACTGCGCCGTCGGAAAGGCCTGGTTCGACCAGTGACGCGGGTTGGCGCTCATGTCATAGGTGACGGTGCCGCCGCCGTCGTTGCCGAGAACGACGTGATCGGAGTCGTCGGGATCAATCCAGAGATCGTGATGGTCGCCGTGCGTGCCGGTGCCGATGTTGGCGAGTGTCTTGCCGCCGTCGGTCGAGCGGAAGGCGCTCGTGTTCAGCATGTACACCGTCTCATTGCTGTTCGGGTCGGCGAAGTCGTGGGTGTAGTAGAACGCGCGCTGTCGAATGTTCCGCCCCTCGTTGACCAGCTTCCACGACGTGCCGGCGTCGTCCGACACGTACAGGCCGCCTTTTTCGTTCTCGATGAGCGCGTAGACGCGATTCGAATCCGCGCCGGAGATGGCGATGCTGATCTTGCCGATGAGGCCTTGCGGCAAGCCCGTGGCACGCGTGATGTCGCGCCACGTTTCGCCACCGTCGGTTGACTTGTAGAGACCGCTCCCCGGACCACCGCTCGACATCTGGTACTCGACGCGATAGGCCTCCCAGAGCGCCGCGAACATGACGCTAGGATTCTTCCGATCAATCGCGACGTCGACGGCGCCGGTCTTGTTGTCCTTGAAGAGCACTTTCTTCCAGGTCTTGCCGCCGTCGGCCGTCTTGAAGATCCCGCGCTCGTCGCTCGGCGTTCCATAGCGGCCGAAATCGGCCACGAACGCGATGTCGGGGTTCGAAGGGTGGATGCGAATCTTCGAGATCGCGTCGGAGGATGCGAAGCCGACGTGCGCCCAGGTCTTGCCCGCGTCTGCTGACCTGTACACGCCGTCGCCCGGCATGATGTTGCCGCGAATGCACGACTCACCGGTGCCGATGTAGACGATGTTCGCGTTCGATTCCGACACGGCGACGGCGCCGACCGACGAGGACGTGATCTGGCCGTCGGTGACGGGCGTCCACCTGACTCCGTTGTCGGTCGTCTTCCACAACCCGCCGCCGACCGCGCCGAAATACGCTTCCTTGGGACGGCCCTTGATGCCCGTGACCGCGATCGAACGGCCGCCGCGGTCCGGACCGACGCTGCGCCACTTGAATGAGTCGAAGAAGGTCGACTCCGACGCCGGATCGGCGGGGGTCGCAGGTTGCGGCGATGGTTGAGCGCTGGCGTGGAACTGCCAGCCGGCTGACGAGAGCAGAAGAAGAGCGAGGCACCAGAAAGGAAGACGCTTCATGCGAAGGAGTGTAGCGCACGGAGGCGCCGAACCGTTAAAGTGTGAAGGTGTTCATCGGGCATTTCGGCGTCGGGCTCGCCGCGAAGCGCGTGACGCCGCAGGTGTCGCTCCCCATCCTGTTCGGGGCCGCACAACTCGCCGATCTCCTGTGGCCGGTCCTCGTGGCTGCTGGCGTCGAGCAGGTTCGGATTCATCCTGACAACGCGCCGTTCACCCGGCTCGAATTCATCAGCTATCCGTATTCGCACTCGCTCGTTGCGCTCATCGTTTGGGGCCTCGTGTTCGGCTACGCGTTCGTGACGTCCCCGCGACGTGTGACGATGCTCCTCGTGCTCGCGGCTCTCGTGGTCAGCCACTGGGTACTGGATTTCGTCACGCATCTGCCCGACCTGCCGATCTACCCGGGAGGGCCCAAAGTGGGTCTCGGGCTGTGGAGTTCGACGCCTGCGACCCTTGTCGTCGAGTTCGCGTTGTACGCGATTGGCCTCGTGATCTACGCGCGGGCGACGCTGGCGAAGGATGGAATCGGGCGCTGGGGGTTTCTGGCCGTTGCGACGCTCCTGGCGGTGTTCTACGCGGCGAGTCTTCTCAGCGCACCGCCGTCCGTGACCGCGATCTGGACAGGAGCCCTCATCGGCGCCGCCATGATTCTCGCGCTCAGCTGGTGGGCTGATCGGCATCGTGCGCCGCGAACGCGAGCCTTCGCTCCATCCTCCAGTCGGGTATGAGCCACATCGGAGCCGACCGCCCTCCTCAGCTTGGAATCCGGGCTGTCGTAGCGGGATGACCACTCGCGCGGACCCACCAATTCGAGTGAAGTCAGCGAGATCCTGGACGATGCATACACAGAGCGATCGGCGAATCGCGCGCGTCGTGTTCCTGGGAGCGGCGGCGGGGGCTTTGCTCCTCGGTGTCGAGTGGCAATGGGGGCGGATGCTCTGGCTCGACGAGGAAATGATCGCGATCAATCTGCGCGATCGCTCGATGCGCGAGCTGGCCGGGACACTCTCGCTTGGGCAAGCTGCGCCTTACGGGTGGCTCGTTCTGCAGCGCACGATGCTCCTCGCCGGGGGTACAGGCGAGCGCACGTTGCGTCTCATCCCGCTTGTGTTTGGCATGGCGACCCTCGCGACGGCGTCGTGGATTGGACGCCGGTGGATGACGGCGGCGGGCGCTCTCTCGCTTGTCTTTCTCTGCGCGATGGGGCAATGGGTCTCATTTCACGCGCTGGAGCTGAAGCATTATTCGGCGGACGCCTGCTTTGGCTTATTGCTGCCGGCGCTTGCGGCGTGGGCGGTGGGAAAGGACGCTGAGGGCGTCAACCGCAGACGGCGCGTGCTCGCCTGGTGGATCGTGGCCGCGGCGGCGCAGTGGATTTCGAACGGCGCGCTCTTCGTCACGCCTGCCTGCGCGATCGTCCTCGTCCTGTTCACGGCGAGACGATTCGGGTGGCAAGAGGGGATGCGGGCCGCGATGCCGGGGTGTCTCTGGCTCGCCTCGTTCGCCGTCAACTATCGCGTGACCCTCGGTCCCGCACTCGGCAACACGTTCCTCAAGGGGTACTGGGCGAACGCCTTCCCGCCGGCAGCTGCGGGGCCCGTCGAGATACTTCGATGGCTGGCGAGTCAGCTCACGCCGCTCGCGGTCAAGCCGGGAGGCAGCGGGTTCGGCGCGGCGTTCTGGGGCGTCTCCGCCGTTGGCCTTCTGGCTGCGCCCGGCTATCCACTTGCGTTTCGCGTCCTGTTCGCGTCCGTGCCCTGCTCCGCGTTCGCCTGGGCTGGCCTCCGCCTGGTGCCGGTGTCGGATCGGTTGGGTCTGTGGTTCGTCCCGGCGCTCTACGTTGGCCTTGCAATGTCCGTCGAAACGTCAATCGCACTCCTCCGCCCGGGGATCACGCCCCGGCTGCGCTGGATCCGCCCGGCCGCCGGCGCCGGCAGCCTTATCGTGCTGCTCGCCATGGCGGCGGACACGTACGCCAGGGGCAAAATCTATCTCGCGATGCGCCCGTACGCGTCCAACCATGACCTCAATGATCGTGGCGCGATCAACTGGCTTCTCCGGCAGCGGCGGGACGGGGACGTCTGGCTGGCCTCTTACCTGTCGCTGCCGGCCATCTGGTGGTACGCGGGCCGGGAGGCTTCCACGCCTGCGGTCGAAGCCTCCCTCGAACCCGGATCGTCGAACTGTGGCGGTTCAGATGTTGGCGCTTGGGCGAAGGCGGGCGGTGCGCGTCGGGTCCTGGTGTACCTGGGATTCGGCCACGACACCCCGCCGGAGTTCGATGAAACGCTGCTCGATCGCCTGAGCTCGGTTGGAAGCGTCACGGCCTATCGCCCGTTTCATTCAGGCCACGCGCTGATCGTCGACTTCACGGAACCCTCGGCCCGTCCTGTTACGCTCGCGTCTCTCGCCCGGCAGCCTGGCGGGTCGGGCCAGGCGCCAGCCTTCTCGCCGGACCGTCCGGCAGCGAAGCCGGGCTCGGGCTGCATCACGGTCGCGCCAGCACGCCGCTGGTAGCGAGCCCGGCCCGCGCACGCGCCCCGCCACCCCCCCAGTTGACTTGGACGGCCGATTTCTGCTTTCCTTAGAGTTGAGGATTAGACTGGTCGTGACGTTTCCGGTCCCGGTTCTCCGCGTTTCACTGCTGATTAGCCTCGTCCTTATCAGCGTCGGCATTCCTATGCCGACATGCAGCGGGTGATGTAGCCAGAACACAAACAAAGCTTCAAATCAAAAGGCCATCACTCGAAAACGGGTGATGGCCTTTTGGCGTTTAAGGAGTGACCCATGGATCCGGCCCCACATGACGAACCCAAACAGGCACGCCCGCCGGCGTTGCAAGTGCCGACTGGCGGGCCGACGCCACCGCCTGGCGGTCGCCCCCCAACACCGCCGGGCCAAGATCCCCCCGAGCCCGGTGAGGAACCGGGCTACGGCCACGGCGTTTAGGCCCTCGGTTCTGAAGAGGGCTTCGCGCTTTGCGCTCCGCCGGCCAAGTGCTAGCATCCGCGTGCAAGGAGCGCTGGCGATGATGAAAGCGACGATGGTTCTCGTGTTCGGCGCGGGGGTGCTCGTCGGAGGGATGCTGACGCCGTTTGGCACCGCGCGCGCGCAAAACAGTCAACGCGTGTTCGAGCTGCGCACCTATACGGCCCCCGAGGGGAAGCTCAGTGCGCTGCAGGCGAGGTTCCGCGATCACACGCGCCGTATCTTCGAAAAGCACGGCATGACCAGCATCGGCTACTGGGTGCCGGAGGATGCCCCGCAGTCGCAGAACACGCTCATCTACATTCTGGCGCACCCGAGCCGCGAGGCGGCCAAGAAGAACTGGGCCGAGTTCAGCGCCGACCCCGAGTGGCAGAAGGTGTCCGAGGAGTCGCAGCGGGACGGCCGCATCGTCACGAAAGTCGAATCCACCTTCATGGTTCCGACGGACTTTTCGGCGATCAAGTGAAGGGGCCACAGTCCGCCGGAGGCAATCATGAAACGTCTTGTCCTCGTATTGTCCTTCGCTCTCGCGCTGGCCGCCACGTCGGTGTGGACGGCGGCGCAGCAGGCAAGTGCTCAGGGGAGGGGAGCCGCTGGAGCGGGCAATGACCCTCGGTTCACGGGCCGGTCCGACGCGCTCGACTCCAAGGATCTTGGCGTGGGCCGCCGCAGCTTCGAGCCGGGCGCTCGCTCCGCCTGGCATAGCCACGACAAGGGTCAGCTGCTGTTCGTCGAGGAGGGGCGGGCGCGCGTGCAGCGCAAGGGCGAGCCGATCAAAGAGCTGAAGCCAGGCGACAGCGACTACACGCCCCCGAACGTCGTGCACTGGCACGGCGCCGTGCCCGCCGAGCGTTATGTTCAGGTCGCCGTCAGCTTCGGCGGGGACATCAAATGGATGGAAAAGGTCACCGACGCCGAATACAGCGGAAAGCCCTGAGCCCAGAACGCAACCGATGAAGACCTCGGCCGTCACCGTGGCAGGCGCAGCCGTCGCGTGCCTCGCGAGCGTGGCTCTCGTTTCGCGGCCGCCTGTCGCGCTCATTGTACAGGCGCCGCCGGACTGGAAAGTCATCGAAGAAGAAACGATGCGTCACTACCAGACGCTCGTTCGCTTCGATACGACCGTCAAGGAGCGGCCTGCGGCGGAATACCTCAAGCGGGTGCTCGACGAGAACGGCATTCCGGCCGAACTCTTCGCGCTCGAGCCAGATCGTCCGAGCGTGGTCGCGCGCCTCAAGGGCAGCGGCCGCAAGCGCCCCCTGCTCATCATGGGCCACACGGACACCGTGAGCGTCGATCCGTCGAAATGGAAGTTTCCCCCGTTCAGCGCGACGCGCGACGGCGGGTACGTCTATGGACGCGGCACGATCGACGACAAGGACAACGCCACAGCGGCGTTGATGACGATGCTGCTCCTGAAGCGACAAAACGTGCCGCTCGACCGGGATGTGATCTTTCTCGCCGAAGCGGGCGAGGAGGGCAACTCGAGCGTCGGAATCGGGTTCATGGTCAATCAGCGCTTCCCCGAAATCGACGCCGAGTACTGCCTGGCCGAAGGCGGGAACGTGGCGCGTGTCGGCGGCGAGGTGAAATACGCCCGTGTGCAGACGCTCGAAAAAGTGCCGCACGGGATCGAGCTGGTCGCCCACGGCATTTCCGGTCATGGCTCGGTCCCGCTCAAGTCGAACGCCATCGTCCACCTGGCGGGCGCCATCGCGAGGATCGGGGCGTGGAGGCCGGACATCCGCCTCAATGAAACGACCGGCACGTATTTCCGGAGGCTCGCGACCGTCTCGCCCCCGGACGTGGCGAAGCATTACCAGGACGTGTTGTCACCGGATCCGAAAGTTCGCGCCGCGGCGGATGACTGGCTCTTCGAGAATGAGCCGTCGCATTCGTCAATGTTGCGGACTTCGATCTCGCCCAACATCTTTACGGGCGGCTACCGCTCGAACGTCATTCCGTCCGAGGCCAAGGCCACCCTGGACGTTCGGATGCTGCCGGACGAAGATCCCGCCAAATTTCTCGACCTGGTGAAAGACGTCGTCAACGATCCTACCGTGGAGGTCCGCTTCGCGTCGCAAGAGGGCAGGCCGTCCGGTGCCCAGGCCCGGCTCGATGTCGAGGCGTACAGAGCCATCGAAGCGTCCAACACGCGCGTATACAACGTCATCACCCTGCCGACGATGAGCACCGGGGCGACCGACATGGCGCAACTGCGCGCCAAGGGCGTGCAGTGTTTCGGGATCGGTCCCGCCGTGGACAGCGAAGACGGTCCCAAGGGCTACGGCGCGCACAGCGATCAGGAGCGGCTGCTCGAGAGCGAACTGCACAGGTTTGTCCGCTTCAACTGGGAAGTCGTGACGGAGCTGGCCAGGGCCCGGTAGCCGTCCGCGGGGGCGGGATCCCTCGCATTGGGCAACGTCGGAGTATGATTCGGGGAGCGCCTGCTGGCGGAGTGCCATGCTGCCAGCCCGTTCCTTTATCGTCGCACGCGTTGCCATCGTTCCCGTCATGAAAGTCCTCGCCGTTGTCGTTGCGGCGGTAGCGGTCGGTTCCGGCCAGTCGCAGTCTCAGCCACCGCCCTTCTCGGTAACGAACCGCACGGTTGCCGTCTTTGCTACGGTGACGCAACAATCCGGCCGCCTGGCGCCCGATCTCGACCGCGATCAGTTCGAGGTGGCCGACAACGGCAAGCGGCAGGATCTGACGCTCTTCGCCAACGACATCCAGCCCATCACGATCGTCATGCTCCTGGACCGCAGCGGCAGCATGCGCGCGAACTTCGCGCGCGTCGAGGCGGCGGCGGAAGAATTCGTTCGTGAGATGCTCCCGGCGGACAAAGCCCGCATCGGGAGCTTCTCGAACCGGATTCAGATCGACCCGCCGGATTTCACGTCGGATCACGCCGCGCTCATCGCGATCCTGCAGCGCGATCTGCAAGAAGAAGGTCCGACGCCGCTCTGGAACGCGGTGAACGTCGGGATCACGGACCTCCTGCACCAGCAGGGCCGGCGCGTCGTTCTCGTCTTCACGGACGGTGTCGACAATCCGATGAACTTCAGCAACCACAACAACTCGCTGAAGTCCGTCATGAAACGCGCCGAGGAAGAAGACGTGATGGTGTACGCGATCGGCTTCTCGGGCGACAACGGACCGCATGCGGGCGGTTACCCGGGCGGGCACGGGCATGGCGGGGGGCGCGGCGGGTTTCCCGGAGGCGGGTTTCCCGGGGGCGGCTTTGGCGGCGCGCGGATCTACGGTGGCAAGCCGTTCGACGAGGGTCCCGACCCCGGACTGAAGGAGCTTGCCGGCGCGACGGGCGGCGGCTACTTCGAGCTGATGTCGACGTCCGATCTCGGGTCGACATTCAAGCGCGTCGCAGACGAGCTGCACCACCAGTACGCGCTCGGATTCACGCCGGCCGTGCTGGACGGCAGGCTGCACGCGCTGACGGTCAAGGTGAACGATTCGTCCATGATTGTCCGCGCGCGGCGGCGCTACCTGGCCGAGAAAGCCGGCACCTAGTCACAAGCTGTTCACGGCCGCCAGGACGTCGTCGGCGTGGCCGTCGACTTTCACGTTGTCCCATCGCCTGACGACCTTGCCGTCCCCGCCAATCAGATAGGTCGTGCGGGCGATGCCCATGAACGAACGCCCGTAGAGCGCTTTCTTCTGCCAGACGCCGTACTTCTCGGCAACCTCGTGATCGACGTCGGCGAGCAGCGGGAAATTGACGTCGAACTTCCTCGCGAACTTCGCCTTGCTCTTCTCGTCGAGGATGCTGATGCCGAGCACTGCGGCTTTGCTCGACTTGAACTTCGGCAGGTTGTCGCGAAACGCGCACGCCTCTTTCGTGCAGCCCGGCGTGTCGTCCTTGGGGTAGAAATAGACCACGACCGGCTGTCCCGCATGATCCGAGAGCCGGTGCGTCTTGCCGTCCTGATCCTTCAATGCGAAAGCCGGCGCCTTCTTTCCTTCTTCGATGAGCGGCATGGGCGGAAATGCTAGCATGTGCGGCCGGACGGCATTGAAGACGCGAACCCTCCTGCTCGCCGCGCTCCTGGCCGCCGCGGTCTCGCTGTCGCACGCGCAGACGGCCGCCTACGATCTGATCCTGCGCCACGGCACGATCGTCGACGGCACCGGGCTGCCCCGGTATCAAGGCGACCTCGCGATCGCCGGCGGGTCGATCGCCCGGATGGGGCGACTGAACGGCGAGCATGCTCCGGTCGACATCGACGTGACGGGGCTCTTCGTGGCACCTGGCTTCATCAACATCCACAGCCACGCCACGCTTGATGGTCTGCCGCGCGCCGAGAACATGTTGACGCAGGGCGTCACCACCGAAATCCTCAACGCCGATGGCGGCGGCCCAGTCGACATCGGCAGCCAGCTGGATGCGGCGTTCGCGCGCGGTCTCGCTGTGAACATCGGCGCGAACATCGGGTTCAACAGCATCTGGTCCGCCGTGGTCGGAGCCGTCGATCGCCGCGCGACGGCCGCCGAAATCGAACGGATGCAGACGTTGGTCGTGGCGGGCCTGGTGCACGGTGCGTGGGGCGTGTCGGCGGGGCTCGACTACAAGCCCGCGTACTTCGCGCAGGCCGAGGAGGTGATCGAAGTCATGGAAGCCGCGCGGCCGTGGCGAACCAACTTCACCAATCACGATCGGGTCACGCCCGAGTCGGGCTACAGCTCGTACGCCGGCATGATGGAGACGCTCGCCATCGGCGAGCGGTCCGGCCTCGCGCCGGTCATCACGCATATGAAGGTGCAGGGGCACGAACAGGGCACGGCGGATCGGATCCTCGGTCAGATGCGCGAAGCTGCGGCGCGCGGCACGTACGCGGCAGCCGATGTGTATCCGTACCTGGCCGGTCAGACCGGCCTGGTCGCGTTGATCACCCCTGGATGGGCGCAGGACGGCGGCCGTGACGCGATGCTCGAGCGCTTCAGGGATCCGGCCCTCCGTGCGCGCATCGTAAGGGAAGCTGAGGAGGCGATGGACGCGCGATTCGGAGGCGCCGCGGGTGTCTATCTGACCGACACGAAGCAGGAACTCGCCGCCGTCGTGCGCGAGCTTCAGGTCACGGCGGGCGAAGCCGTCGTGCGCCTGCTGGAGCGAGGAAGCCCGGGTATCATCGCCCGCTTCGGCGCCGAGCCGGACCTTGTCAAGATCCTCCAGCACCCCACGACGTCGATTGCGTGCGACTGCGGCGCCGTGGCCCGTCAGGCGTCTCACCCGCGCTACTACGGCACGTTCCCACGCGTGCTGGGCCATTACGTGCGCGAGCAGAAGGCCCTGACCTGGGAAGACGCCGTACGGAAAATGACCGGACTGCCGGCGACGACAATCGGGCTGGTCGATCGGGGATTCCTGGCGCCCGGCATGGCCGCCGACGTGACGGTCTTCAATCCGGACACCGTCATCGATCACGCGACGTTCGAGGAACCCATGCGTCCGTCCGAGGGCGTCCGGTTCGTCGTGATCAACGGCCGTCTCGTCGTGCGCGACGGGGAGCCGCTCGGGGTTCAGGCAGGACGCCCACTGGTCAGAACCGAGCACATGCCGACGCGGCCGATGAATCTGGACAGCCGGCGATCGCTCGCTCGCCGTGGTCGAGTCGATCAAGCGGAGGTGGTGCTCGAAGTTGCGCAGGACGCCCGGGCGAAGCACGCCGCCGGCTCGTTTCGCCTGCGGGATCCTCAGTCGAAAACGACGATCGACATGAAGGATTTCGGGCTGCTGCAGACGACGGCCGACTGGGCCAGCTTCTCTGGCCGCGCCCGCCTCCACCCGTCAGACGCCGAACGCTCAGTTGTCGTCATCCTCGACGCCAGCAGTCTCGTCGTCGACGCCGGCGACTTTCAACTGGCCGGCCCAATCAAATAACGGTACTCGTGGCTCGGTACTCGTGGCTCGGTACTCTATTCATATCTGAGCGCGCGCATGGGCTCGACTTGCGATGCGCGGCGGGCCGGAATGAGTCCTGCTCCGAGTGCCACCAGCGTGAGGAGCCCCGTAGATCCCGCGAGCACAGTCGGATCCCAGCCTTTGAGCTCATAGAGCAGTGACGCCGCCAGGCGCCCGAGTGAGATCGCGCCGATCAGGCCGACGGTGCCGCCCACGATGGTCATCACGCCGACCTGCCGCAGCACCATCGCGCGCACGCGCGCGGGCGCGGCGCCGAGCGCCATGCGCACTCCGATTTCACGCGTACGCTGCGAGACGGTGTATGCGAGCACTCCGTAGAGGCCGATGGCAGCCAACACGGTCGCCAGACAGGCGAACGCCGTCGACAAGACGCTGATGAAGCGATCGAGAAACACGTTATCGCGGATCTGCTGCGGCAGCGTCTTCAGGTTCTCGACCGGCAGGTTGGGGTCCAATAGCGCGATGGTCTTCGTGACGTTGGCCACGAAGCGCTCGGGGTCGCCCGCGGTTCGCACGTAGAACGTGATCGACCCGACGCGCTCCCTCTGCCGATAGGGGAGAAAGTATTGCGGGGGGATTTCGCGCTTCACTTGGCTGTACTTGGCGTCCTTCACGAGACCCACGATTTCGACGTCGAGAGGCTTGTCCCTGCCTTCGCTGGTCATGTGTTTGCCGATCGGGTCCGCGCCCAGGTTGAACTTCTTCGCGAACGCCTCGTTCACGACGCCAACCTTGGGGGAGCCGAGCGCGTCGGTTCTGCTGAACTCGCGCCCCCGGAGCACGGGGATGCCGAGCGTTCGAAAGTACGCCGGCCCGATCGGATTGAAGCTCGCCGCCGTGTTGGTGTCAGGCCCGGCCTCGAAGCCCTCGACCCTCATGCTGTTGTTCCAGTTGTTGCCCGAGAGCAGCGCGACCTGGCCGCTCGTCACTCCGTTCGCCCCCGGCAGCGCGCTCAAGGATTCCTCCACGCGCTCGAAGAGCTGCTTCGTACGTTCGGGCGAGTAGCCATTCAGCTCGGGAGAGATCGCGAACATGATGACGTTGTCGGCGTTGAGGCCCAACTGCACGCGGCTGACGTTCACCAGGCTCTTCACGAACAGCCCTGACGCCACCAGCAGCGCCATCGAAAGCGCTATCTGCGACGTGGCGAGCGCCGTGCGGAAGCGCGCGGCCGTTCGAGCCCCGGCCGTCTGGCTCGTGGCGCCCTTGAGCGCCGAGACCAGATCCGGGCGCGTGCTATGCAGCGCCGGGAACAGACCGAACAAGAGTCCCGTGCCGAGCGTCAGGGCGGCCGCGTACAACAGCGCGCTGTTGTCGACGCGCAACAGCACGGCGTCGGTTGCCTGCCTGGGGAGAATGGCAGCCATCAGGCTCAAGGTCCATTGGGCGACAAAGATGCCGCCGACCCCGCCGAGGAGCGCGAGCAGGAAGGACTCGCCGAGCAGCTGCCGGATCAGATGCCCGCGACCTGCCCCGATCGACAGTCTCACGGCCATCTCGCCCGCGCGGGACGCCGCTCGCGCGAGCAGCAGGTTCGCAACGTTCGCGCACGCGATGAGGAGGACGAACGCCGTGACCCCAAGAAGAATCCTGAGGGGCGCGCCGGCCTCCGTGGACACAGTGCTCTGTCCGCGCGCGCCGCGCTCCATGATGAGCGTCTTCGTCCTGAATCTCGCCATCGTCTGATCGCTCATCCCGCGCTGCAGCGGCACCTCGACCTCGTTGACGATGTTGTGGTAGGGCGTCGCGAGCGCGGTGCGCGCTTGCTCGATCGTCAACGAAGGTTTCAGGCGCGCGAAGACGTACGCCCAGTAGCTGCGGCGGTTGTCGAACTCGTTGGAGGGCTGAGAAAACCCGAGCATCGTGATCGGCGCAAAGAGCGCCGGCTTGAGACCGATCGTGGTTCCATCGAATCCACGCTCGCTCACGCCGACCACGGTCATCGTCTGGCCGTTCACGACAATCGGTTGATCCAGGACCGCCGGGTCGAGCCCGAAGCGGCGCTGCCAGTAGCCGTAGCTCAGAACGACGACGTGCGACCCGCCGGGCGAGCGGTCGTCATCGGGTGTCAGGAGGCGGCCAATCGCGGGTTGGATGCCCAAGACCGGAAAGTAGCTGCCTGAGACCAGGATGCCCTCGAGGTTCTCGGTCTGGCCGCGGGCGGCCAGGTTTGCGTCGAAGGTGACGTGCGCGGCGAGACCGGTAAACGGCGTTTGAGCGCGCTCGAGATCGCGGAACATCGGGTAGCTGAAAACCCAATCGCAGCTTCCCTGCATGCTGCAGGAGTTCGAGCCGGGTTTCGGGCCGGGCGCGCCGATATTGACCAGGTGATCGGGGTCCGGCACGGGCAGCGGCCGCAGCAGGATCTGGTTGAAAAGAGAGAAGATCGCAGCGTTGGCGCCGATTCCGAGGGCGAGCGAGACGATGGCGACAGTCGTCACGAACGGCGCTTTGAACAGCGTGCGGAGCGCAAACTTCAGGTTCAGCATATGCTTTCTCACGAGCCGATTGCGGGCCTTGTGGCCGCTCGGTCGGATGACGTGGACAAGAGTCCCGGAAAGATAGACGAACGGGCGACGCTGAGAGTTTACCGCGGGCGACGGCCGCGTTCCGGCGCGTGCGCGGGAAACCCAGATGGTACGTCCATTCGGAGACCTCATGGATCGTGAGCCGGCCCGGCTGGCCAATCACATCACGCGCACAGTCACCGGACCGATGTGGCACGGACCTGCGCTCGCACAAGCGCTCAATGGTGTTTCGCACGAACAGGCGGCTCGGAGACCCGTCGCAGGAGCTCACACGATTTGGGAGATCGTCCTCCACGTCACCGCGTGGGCCGACATCGCGCGGGCCAGGATCCACGGCGAGCGGACCGGCGATCCCACGCCTGCCGAGGACTGGCCGCCGGTTGGAGCGACGGGAGAAGCGGAGTGGCACGCGGTCGTCGAACGATTGCGGGAGAGCCACCGCGCGTTGGCCCGGGAGGTTCGTCACCTCGACGAGCACGCGATTGGCGAGAAGGTCGCCGGCCTCGACTACACTGTTTCCAACCTGCTGCACGGCGTGATCGAGCATGGGACGTACCACGGAGGGCAAATCGTGCTCCTCGGCAAAGTCCTCGAACGGTCCTCGCGATGAAACCGCGATTCTTCAAGTCGCCCCCGGCGTTTCGCGCGTGGCTCGAGAAGTACCACGCGACCGCTCGCGAGCTGGTCGTCGGCTTCCACAAGAAGAGGACGGGCGCCCCGAGCATCACGTGGCCAGAATCGGTCGACGAGGCGTTGTGCTTCGGCTGGATCGACGGCGTGCGTCACAGACTCGACGAACGAAGCTATTCGATCCGGTTCACGCCGCGCAAACGCGGGAGCATCTGGAGCCTGGTCAATACGAAGCGCGTCGAAGTTCTGACACGCGAGGGGCGCATGCACGCGGCGGGGTTGGAGGCCTTTCACGCGCGAGATGCACGCAAGACAGGTGTGTACTCGTTCGAGCGGGAGGCGGCGAGCATGCCGCCGGCGTTCGTGCGCCAGCTGCGAGCCAACAAGAAAGCGTGGGCGTACTTCGAGACCGCGCCGCCCTACTACCGGCGGATGGTCACCTACTGGGTGGTCAGCGCCAAACAAGAGGCGACGCGCGCCCGCCGGCTTGCCGTGTTGATCGACAGCTCGGCGAAAGGCGAGAAAGTGCCCCCGGCGATGCCGACGAGCAAGAAGGGGGAGAAGCGCTTTGGTCCGGGCCAAGCCAGGGACGACCGGGCCCAGGCGAACGACTCTGGCCGGCCGTCGGCCCCCTCGATTCGCGTCGATCGCGCAACGGAGCGCGATGTGCCGACGGTCTTTCAGATGATTCGGGCTCTCGCCGAGTACGAGCGCATGTCGGATCAGGTCGTGGCCACCGAATCCGGGCTGCGTGAAGCGCTGTTCGGCCCGCGTCCGGCCGCGGAGGTGATCATTGCTTACGTGGGGGGACGGGCGGCCGGCTTTGCCCTGTTCTTCCACAACTTCTCCACGTTCGTCGGGCGTCAGGGGTTGTACTTGGAGGATCTGTTCGTCAAACCTGAATTTCGAGGACTGGGCCTTGGCAAACGGCTGCTCGCCGAGCTGGCTCGGATCACTGTCGAGCGGCGGTGTGGGCGCCTGGAATGGGCGGTCCTGGACTGGAACGAGCCGGCGATAGGGTTTTACAAGAGGCTCGGCGCGCGGCCCATGCACGACTGGACGGTCTTTCGCCTCGCCGGGGACGAGTTGAAACGGCTCGCAGAGGCGCCGCTTCCGCGCTAAAATGCGGGGACAAGGAGGAACCATGAGTGTTTCCCGCCGGAGATTCATGGGCGGCGTCGCCGCCGCGGTCGGATATCTGGGCGTCGGACCGGAGGCAGACCTCTTCGCGCAGCAGAACGCGCCTGGCGCCGCCGCGCGGGTCCGGTCCGCGGCGTCTGGCAACGAAGACTGGGATTCCTTCGCGCACCTGTCGAGCAACGAGAACTGCTGGGGACCGCCCGATTCCGTCATGAAGGCGATGACCTCGGCGTGGAAGTACTCGAACCGGTACGGGTATCCGGACGGCAACATCGTCGGAGAGATTGCGAAGCATCACGGCGTGAAGCCCGACAACGTCCTGCTCGGCGCGGGCTCCGGCGAGATCCTTGACGTGGTCGGTACCACGTACCTCCTGGGCGGCAAGAAGGTGCTCGGTGTGGAGCCGACCTACAGCTCCGTGTATCAGCACGCGACGAGCATCAAGACGTCCGCGATCAAGCTGCCGCTGACCAAAGACTACCGGCAGGACATGAACGCGTTCATCAAAACGGCGAACGCGCGCGCGAAGGAGATCGGCCTGGTTTACCTGTGCAACCCGAACAATCCGACGGGCGTCGTCGTCACGAAGAATGAAGTCAAGCAGCTCCTCGACGGCCTGCCGCCCGGCATGCCCGTGCTCATCGACGAGGCGTATCACCACTTCGTGGACGACCCGCAGTACGCGACGTCGGTGCCGTACGTCATCGAGGGGCGCCCGGTGATCATCGCGCGAACGTTCTCGAAGATCGCTGCGCTCGCCGGCATGCGCCTC
>Ga0182033_10000483_pt1 | contig 19018 bp, 13 predicted proteins | sample tim00Cox0000000H_FD_125968 | JGI IMG/M metagenome (GOLD analysis project Ga0182033, IMG submission 125968) | Lab enrichment of tropical soil microbial communities from Luquillo Experimental Forest, Puerto Rico - timezero.00C.oxic.00.000.00H | ecosystem: Environmental > Terrestrial > Soil >...
CGGCGAAACGGTCAGGAAGACGCTCGTGCTGACGTTGCAGCGTGCCATCCTGAAGGGGGACAAGGAGATTACGGGGCGATGGATCGTGACGAGCGCGCGTGAACAAAAGACGTGATTTTGGGATTCGCGACGCGCGTTCTTAAGCGGGTTCGAGGCGGGCGTATCGGGCGTGAAGGGTCTTTTGGCCCACGGCCGCGAAGCGGACGACCAGCTTGATGTCGTTGGTGACTGATTCGATGCTGACGACGCTGCCGACGCCGAACAGGGGATGGCGGACCCGCATGCCCGGTCGTAGGGTCATGCCCGTCGATTGATCCTCGTCTTCATACTTGTAGTCATAGGCTGGCTCGCCCTCCGCCGGGGAGCGGGGGCCGGCGGAACGGTCTCTCCCTTCAGTGGCCCGGCGGCCCCGACTGTACGGGTTGGTGCGGAAAGCGTAAAAGGAACTCTGATACGCCCGACTGCCCTGGGGCGACGGCGGGGGTTCGATTCGATCAATCAACTCGGAGGGGACTTCGTCGATGAATTGAGACGGCCTGCTGGCCTGGTACTCCCCGAACACCCTGCGTCGTGCGGCGCCGGTGAGCACCAATCTGGCGCGCGCGCGCGTCATGCCGACATAACACAACCGTCGTTCTTCCTCGAGTTCCTCGCCATCGTTGCTCGAGCGCGAATGTGGGAACAGGCCCTCCTCGAGGCCGGCGAGGATCACCATCGGAAACTCGAGGCCCTTCGCGCTGTGGAGCGTCATCAACCAGACCCGCGCGTCCTTCGATCCCGCCTCCTCGTCGGCATCCGAGAGCAAGGACAGGCGGTCGACGAATCCTCTCAACGTGGGCTCGGATTCGCGGCTCTCGTATTCCCGCGCGGCTGAGACGAGCTCCTGAAGGTTCTCGATCCGGCTTTGCGACTCTTCCGTCCGGTCATCGCGCAGTTCCTGCAGGTACCTGCTGTGGTCGAGCAGCTTGCCGATGGCGATCGATACCGGTTCGGTGCGGGCCACCTCAGTGAGACGCTCGATCAGATCCCGGAACGCCCTGAGCGGAGCGGCCGCTCGGTTTGGAAACGCCCGCCCGTCGAGACCGCGCACGATGCTCACCCAGAGCGACGCGGGCGCCGTCTCCCGGGCGCTTTCGAGGCGCTCGCGGCCGAGCGTTTCGATCTGCTCCATCACGCCTTTGCCAATCCCGCGCGCCGGCGTGTTGATGACCCTTCGCAGGCTGACGTCGTCATGCGGATTGATGATCAGCCGCATGTAGGCGAGGGCATCCTTGATCTCCTTGCGCTCGTAGAAGCGAACGTTGCCCACGATCTTGTAGGCGATGCGCTCGCGCATCAGGGCGTCTTCGATCGTGCGTGACTGCGCGTTGGTGCGGTACAACACGGCAACCGTCGCGTCGACATCGTCTGCGAGGGCGCCGCGAGCCGTCCGTGTGATGAAGTCCGCCTCCTCGAGGTCGTCGGCGCCGCGGAAGTACGTGATGCGCGCGCCGCCCGTGCGGTCGGTCCAGAGGCGCTTGTCCTTTCTCTTCGTGTTCTGTCGGATGACGGCCGACGCAGCGTCCAGGATGATCTGCGTCGAGCGATAATTTCGCTCCAGCTTGACGACGGTCACGTCGGGGAAGTCTTCCTCGAAGTCGAGGATGTTGCGCACGTCCGCGCCGCGCCATTTGTAGATCGACTGGTCCGGGTCGCCGACGACGCAGAGGTTGCGGTGGAGCTCGGCGAGACGCCGAATCAAGAGATATTGGGGCCGATTCGTGTCCTGATACTCGTCGACCATGACGAATCGAAACTGCTCACTGTATTTCGACCGGACGCGCTCTGACTGCTCGAAGAGGTCGACTGTCTTGAGAAGCAGGTCGTCGAAGTCCACGGCGCCGGACTCTTTCAGGGCTTTCAGATAGAACTCGTAGACTCTCGCCACTTCCTGGTCCCGGAGGCTGGGACCGGCGGCCATCGCCTCGGGCGTTTGCATCCTGTTCTTGGCGTGGCTGATTCGGGAGAGGGCGGCTCGCGGTTGAATGAAGGCGTCGTCGATGGCGAGCTCTCGGAGCGCCTGTTTGACGACCGTTAACTGATCGGAGGCATCGTAGATCACGAAATCGCGCGAGAGGCCGATTGCCGGCGCCTCACGGCGCAGCAGGCGCGCGCACAGGGCGTGGAACGTCGAGACCCACAAGCGCTCGCAGTCGGAGCCGAGCAGCGTTTCGACGCGCGCGCGCATCTCTTCTGCAGCCTTGTTCGTGAAGGTGACGGCCAACACCTGATGGGGCTCGGCGTGGCCGTCGCCAACGAGGTAGGCGATGCGGCTCGTGATGACACGCGTCTTCCCTGAGCCTGCGCCGGCAAGAATCAGGAGCGGCCCGTTGACGTGCAGGACCGCTTCGCGCTGTTCAGCGTTGAGCGTGTCGAGGAAGTGCACACTGTCTATTCTACCGTCACACTCTTCGCAAGGTTTCGCGGCTGATCGACATCGCAACCGCGACGGACCGCGATGTCGTAGGCGAGGAGCTGTAATGGAAGCGCCAGGACGATCGGCATCAGCAGCTCCGGCGCACGCGGCACGCGCACCACGAAGTCGCTGCGGCGATCGAGAATAGCGGCCAGCTTCTCGTCCCCCTCTGTGGTGACGGCGATCACCGATCCGCCGCGCGCCTTCACTTCCTGCATGTTCCCGATCATTTTCTCGAACACCTGATCGTTCGGGGCGAGGGTGACGACCGGCATCTGTTCGTCGATCAATGCGATGGGCCCGTGCTTCATTTCGCCGGCAGGATAGCCTTCGGCGTGGATGTATGAGATTTCCTTGAGCTTCAAGGCTCCCTCGAGGGCAATCGGGTAGTTGATGCCGCGGCCCAGGTACAGGAAATCGGTGTTCTTGTGGAACTTTGCGCCGATTTCTTCCACTTCGGGCGCGAGCTTCAACGTGTGCTCGAGGACGTGCGGTAATTGGAGCAGCGCGTCGATGTGCGGCCGGGAGGCCTGCGGCGGAAGCGTTCCGCGCACCTGTCCCAGGCGGAGCGCCAGGAGATAGAGGGCCACGAGCTGTGAGGTAAACGCCTTGGTCGATGCGACGCCGATTTCGGGGCCGGCGTGCGTGTAAATCGTGCCATCCGTCTCACGCGTGGCCATGCTGCCGACCACGTTGCAGATCGCGATGCTGGCCGCGGCGCCTTCCTTCTTGGCCTCTCGAAGGGCGGCGAGCGTGTCGGCTGTTTCTCCCGACTGGGTGATGACAACCGCCAGGGTGTGCTTGGAGACGATCGGCTGGCGGTAGCGGTACTCGGAGCCGTAGTCGACGTCGGCGTGAACGCGTGCGAGCTGCTCGATCATGAACTTGCCGACCAGCCCCGCGTGCCATGAGGTGCCGCAGGCGAGGATGGTGATCCGGTCAACAGCGGCGAGCGTCGCGTCGCTCACCTTCATCTCCTCGAGGAACACCTTGCCGCTGTCCTGAGAGACGCGGCCGAGAATCGTTTCTCGGGCGGCGGTTGGCTGCTCGAAGATCTCCTTGAGCATGAAGTGCTTGTAACCGGCCTTCTCGGCCATGATCGGGTCCCACAGCACGCGCTGCGTGGCCTTGGAGACCGGCCGGCCGAAGAAGTCGGTGAATTGCACGCCGCTCTTGGTAATCACGGCCATCTCTTCGTCGCCCAGGAACACGACGTCTCGGGTGTGGCTGAGAATGGCTGGGATGTCGGACGCGACGAAGAACTCGCCGTCGCCAAGCCCCACGACGATCGGCGGGCCGTTTCGAACCGTCACGATCTTTTCGGGGTCGTCGGCCGATATCAGGACCAGCGCGAAGAGGCCGCGCATCAGCATCAGCGCGCGCCGCACGGCATTCTCGAGGCCGTCGTCTTTCATTTCGCGCTCGACGAGATGGGCCACGATCTCCGTGTCGGTCTCGGTCACGAATGTGTGGCCCTGGCGTTGGAGCTCGAGCTTCAAATCCAAGTAGTTTTCGATGATTCCGTTGTGGACGACGACGATCTTGCCCGTGCAGTCGCGGTGCGGGTGAGCGTTTTCCTCGGTCGGGCGGCCGTGAGTGGCCCAGCGGGTGTGTCCCACGCCGTAGTCGCCGGAGAGGGGCGCGCTGCCGATGATGCTCTCGAGATTCGAGAGCTTGCCGGCGCTGCGTCGCAAAGCGACGTGACCGTCCTTCACCACGGCGACGCCGGCAGAGTCGTAGCCGCGATATTCGAGCCGCCGCAGCCCGTCAATGAGGACCGGGACGACGTCTTTAGGGCCGATATAGCCGATGATTCCGCACATGGTCGTTGCTCGTGACTCGGTACTCGTCGCTCGTGGATCACACCGCCAAGCGGCTCGTCATTTCTCGGTCGTGACTCGCTCACGCTTCTTCCGGCGCTCGGCGACCCATCCTTCGATGTTCCGCTGCTTGCCTGCGCTGACGGCGAGCGCTTCGGCCGGAACGTCTTCCCGAACGGTCGTGCCGGTCCCGACGTACGCGTTCTTGCCTACAGTGACGGGCGCGATGAATTGCGAGTCGCTTCCGATGAACGCCCCGTCTTCGATGATCGTGGCCTGCTTTTTCTCCCCGTCATAGTTACACGTGATCGTGCCTGCGCCGATGTTCACGTTCTCGCCGATTCTGGAATCGCCAAGGTAGGTCAGGTGCATCGCCTTCGATCGGGGGCCCAGCACAGTATTCTTCATCTCGACGAAATTGCCCACGTGCGCGCCTTCGCGCACGTCCGCATTCTTTCGGAGACGCGCGAAGGGGCCGATCCTGGCGTGATTGCCGACGCGCGCCTCGACCAGGACTGAATGGTCCAGGATGATCGCGCCGTCACCGATCTGTGAGTTCGTGATGCGCACACCGCTGTAGATTTCACAACCCGAGCCGATCGTCGTTGCACCCTCGAGCGAGACGCCAGGGTGGATGACCGTGTCGGGGCCGATCGTGACATCCCGGTCGATATAGACCGTTGCCGGATCCTCGATCGCGACGCCGGCTTCCATCAACGACTCGTTCTTTTCAGTTCTCATGATGCGGCTCACTGCCGCGAGCTCGCTGCGGCTGTTGATCCCGCGGATTTCATTGGCGTCAGCGACGGCCACTGACTCGGCGGCGCGCCCCTCGTTGCGGAACACCCGCACGATGTCGGGCAGATAGTATTCCCGTTGCGCGTTTTCAGTGCCGATGTGGTGTAGCGTGTCGAACAGGCCGTCCAGGGCAAATGCGTATACGCCCGAATTGATCTCGCGAATTGTTCGCTGTTCCAACGTTGCGTCGCGTTCTTCCACGATATTTGCAAGCTGCCTGCCGGCTGGAGCCGCAACGCGGATGATGCGGCCATAGCCAGTGGGATCGGGGACTTCCGCGGTGAGGACCGTCGCGGCGGCGCCAGACCGAATGTGGTGGGTCAGCAGCGTATCCAGCGTGCGCTCTGTGAGAAGCGGCACGTCGCCCGAGAGCAGCACCAGTGTGCCGTGCTGGTGGCGAAGGACGGGCTCCGCTTGCAACAGCGCGTGTCCGGTTCCCAGCTGTGGCTTCTGAGCCACAAAGGTGAGGCCAGAATGTCTCGACAACGTGTTGCGCACGGAGTCGGCTTCGTGTCCGACGACGACGGTGGTGGAGAGAGGGCGGAGAGACGCGGCGGTGGCCAGCACGTACTCGATCATCGGAAGTCCGGCGACCCGGTGGAGGACCTTTGGAATCGCCGACTTCATGCGCGTTCCCTTGCCGGCGGCAAGGATCACGACGTGAACGTCCATGTTTGAGCCTGCTGAGGTCAGATTTTGACCCGTGATGTGATCACTGTCTCGAATTGGCTCGAATCGGGCGCCAGACGGACGCCTCGTGACAATTATCGTCCGGTTCGTGTGCGGAAGGGGCGGCGCCTCGTATCGGTCGGTTTTGGGGCAGACGGGGGCGCTTCGAGCGCCGCACGGAACGTCTCGTCGTCGTGCAGCGGCTCCAGATCGGGGTCGTTGCGGGCAAGCGCCCGATTTTCGGGATTCAAGGCGATGGCGCGCTCGAGATGGGCGATGGCTTCGGCGTGCTCGTCACGCTGTGCATGAGCAACGGCGAGCATATAGAGTGCGTGATCGTTATCCGGATCCTCATCGCGGACCAAGCGGAGATGGGCGATGGCTTGATCGTAGTGTCCGCCGTTGATCGCCAGCGTTGCGGCGTATAAGCGTTCGTCCACGGTTTGGGGCAGTGCCTCGCGGTGCGTGGCTTGGCGCTGGCAGATATTGAGATACAAGCGGACGCGCTCGTGGAGCTCCTTCTCCTCGGGGTACTGGCGCAGGACGGATTCGAGCGTGTCCGTGGCTTCCCGATAGTCATGCCGCTGGAGCGCTTCAAGGCCGCGCTCATAGAGTGCAACAGCCTCGACGTAGGTTGTCCGTCGGGGTGGGTTTGCGAGAACCGAGTCGCCGGACCCAGTCGGGCGAAAATCCGCGGCCTGGGAAGGCTGATCGGTCGAGGATTGTGCCGGATGCAGGTTGCGAGGGTGTGCCGGACGTGGAGAAATGGTCTGAGGCGAGGATTTTACGGATCGGGACGGCTGCCGCTCTTTCGTCATCGAGGTCGCGCGGGCAAAGTGGTTGCGCCCCAAAAAGAGGGCGGTAAATTAACAGAACGGCAGCGAACGGTCAAGTTGGGCGTTCGCCAGATTTCTTGGCCAGTTCGATGGCCGCGTAAAGCTGATTGGCTGTCAGTCCATGAGCTCGAGCCAGTGAGGCAACTGCCCGACGTCTGGACTCGAATTGGTCTGGAGGCCCACCCTGTGGTTCCTTACCGGCCTCGAATAGGTCATTAGACATATTTCCACGGGATGCCGTTGCTCGTCCCGAGGCGATTTCTGTTGTTAGCCCAATATTTGCTACAATCGTGAATTCGCCCTTGGGTGTCTTGAAATAGCTGAGAATGTGAGAAATAGGTCCAGTGACCAATTCTTCGTGGAGTTTTGTGAGCTCGCGGCCGATAGCGATTTCACAGTCACCTGCGATGGCTAGCAAATCGGTGAGCGTTGATGAGATCCGATGGGGGCTTTCGAAGAATACGACCGTTCCCTTGACGTGCGCTAACTGTTCGAACCAGCGTTTTCGGTCGCTAGACCTAATTGGAGGAAAGCCAAGAAACGTAAACTGATCTAACGGGAGCCCGGATGCTACGAGCGCAGCAAGGATGGCGCTCGGGCCGGGTACGGCCTCGACGCGAATGCCGGCGGCCATGGCCGTGCGGATCAGGTGAGCGCCGGGATCGGACACAGCGGGCGTGCCCGCATCCGATACCAAGGCAACGTTCTCGCCTCTCTGCAGTCTGGCCAGGATGATAGGGGTTTTGCGGCTCTCATTGTGTTCGTGAAGGCTCGTGGTTGGCGTTGTAATTGCGTGACGCGCCAGCAAATGCGCTGTCCGTCGGGTGTCTTCGGCGGCAATCACCGAGACTTCGCCCAACACCCGGAGGGCACGCAAGGTGATGTCCTCGAGGTTGCCGATCGGCGTAGCGACGACGAACAGGATCCCGGGCATACGGCGGTCCGCTCGGCAGGAAGACGTCGACGAGGCGTCAACTATTGTACTATTGGCGGATCCGGTATCGAGGATCAGCTCAGCCGGGCGACAAACGGCGTAACTTTCGATGGATGGATGTCGTATCACAGTTGAACCAGCATGGCACTCCTGGGACTCGCTCCCCTGGCGGTCTGTTATTGAACGATGATAGCTTCTGAACCCTTTCCGCATTTCGTCGACGACTTGCTCGGGTATCTTCACGAGACGCATCCCACTTACGCGACCCTTGACGGGGTACACGCGCACGACGATCTTCTCGAGGATTTAAGCCGGCATGCCATCGACAGCGAGGCGCGCGCGCTCGCAGGTTATCTGCGCCGGCTGGACGAGATCGCTCAGGACGGGTTGACGCCGGTCGAGCGGGTCGAGCATCGCATGCTGACCTCGAATCTGCAGGGGCGCATGTTCGACCTCGAGGTCGTCCGCCCGTGGGAGCGCAACCCGCAGTTCTACTCGGACCTCATCGCGTCGAGTCTCGCCGGTCAGACGCTCTTCTCCCACGCCCCGGTCGCGGAGCGCGCGCGCCGTGTTCTCTCCAAGCTGCGTCAGACGCCGCGGTTGATTCAGGCAGCGCGCGATAACATCAAAGAACCGCCCGGCATTTTCATCAAGGTCGGGATCGAGACGATGAAAGGCGCGCTGAAGTTCATCGACGACGAGCTGCCGCGCGCGTTTGCCGATCTCGATGACATGCACCTGCTCGGGGACCTTGCGGACGCGCAGACTGAAGCGTCGCATGCGGTCGGTGGATTCGTCCAGGAGCTCGAGGCCATGGGGCCCAAGGCCCGGGCGTCCTTCCGATTGGGGCGTGATCGGTTCGAGCAGAAGCTGCGGCTCGAGGAAGGGGTCGCTCTTCCGGTCGACCGGCTCTTGGCCATCGCAATGCGCGAGCTCCGTGCTACGCAAGAAGCGTTCAGATCGTTGGCCGGGCGGGTCAATGGCGGCGATCCGCTCGAGGCCTGGGCAAAGACACGGTCGCAGCATCCGGCGCCGGGTCAGCTCGTGACTGTCGGCCGCGAGCAGCTCGACGAGCTCATCGCGTTTCTCGAACGGCAGTCGATTGTCACGATCCCGCGGGGCGAGGAGATCACGGTTGCGCCGACGCCCGACTTCTACCGCTGGTCGTTCGCGAGCATGTGGACGCCGGGGCCTTTCGAAGCCAAGCCGTCGCGCGCGTACTACTACCTCACCGACGTCGACCCGTCATGGACGGCCGATCGGCAGGAGGAGCACCTTCGCGACTACAACTATCCTGCGCTCTGGTCGATTTCGATTCACGAAGTCTTTCCCGGCCATTTCCTCCACTACCAGCACTTGCGCCGGGTAGAATCGAAAGCGCGCAAGTCCATCATGTTCTCACCCGCGTCGTTCGTCGAGGGCTGGGCGCATTACTGCGAGCAGATGATGATCGAGGCCGGGTTTGGCCGACGCGACTACGGCATTCAGCTTGGTCAACTCGCGGAGGCGCTCATCCGCCTGGCTCGTTTCGTCGTGTGCATTCGCCTCCATGCAGAGGATCTCTCCGTGGAGCAAGGCGTCCGGTTCTTCCGCGAGGAAGCGTTCATGGAGGAAGCGAGCGCCCGCCGCGAAGCCGAGCGCGGCACGTTCGATCCGACGTATCTCGTGTACAGCATCGGTAAGCTGATGCTGCTCAAGCTGCGGCAGGACGTGAAACAGAAGCAAGGCAAGTCGTTCTCGCTTCGGGCGTTTCATGACGCGCTGCTCAGCAACGGCACGGCGCCGTTCTGGCTGCACCGTCAGCTCATGCTGGGCGCCGACACCGGCGACGCGCTCGAATAGGCTCACAGACCATGCCCCTGTACGAATACGAATGCGACATCTGCGGACACCGCTTCGAGAAGATTCAGAAGTTCTCCGATCAGCTCGTGGAGAGCTGCCCGAAATGCGGCGGTGTCGTGCGAAAACTGCTGTCTTCCCCCGCCATTCAGTTCAAGGGGAGCGGCTGGTATATCACCGACTACGCGAGGAAGGACTCGAGCTCCGGGAAAGACGGAAAGGGCGAGACGGGCGAGACAGCTGAGAAGGGCAAGGCCGACGGCGGTACTGAGGCCAAAAGCGAGGTCAAGCCGCAGTCGTCGAAGTCTGAGTCGTCGAAGTCCGAGTCCTCGAAGGCGGAGTCGTCGAAATCCGGGAACGCGCGCAAACCCGACACCGCGAGCGCCTAACGCGTCACGCGTTGTTCGTCGCTCGCCACCTCTCTCCGGAGATACTCGGAAAAGGGGCCGGCGAGGTCGGGCCTCCGCAGCGCAAAATAGACCACCGCCTTCAGGAACCCCAACTTGTTGCCGGTGTCGTGGCGCACGCCCTTGACTTCGCACGCGTAGATCGGCCGAGAGCGCAGGAGCTCACGCAAGCCGTTGGTCAACTGAATCTCGCCCGTGCGATCGCTCTTGGTGGCTGCCAGACATGGGAAGAGATCCGGCGTGAGGACGTAGCGGCCGATAATCGCAAGGTCGGACGGCGCTTCGTCACGGGGCGGCTTTTCCACGAGATCGCGCACCTGGTGGATGCCCTTGCCGAGTGATCCGTTCGGTTCGATCGCGATGACCCCGTAGCTCGAGATCTGATCGCGCGGCACACGTTCGACTGCAAGCACCGGACCGTCGAGCTGATCGAAGACGTCGATGAGCTGCCGCGTGGCCGGGGGATCGGCATCGATGACGTCGTCCGCCAGGATGACGGCGAACGGCTCGTTGCCGACGAGCTCGCGCGTGACGAGCACCGCGTGGCCGAGCCCGAGCGGCTCGCCCTGCCGAACGTACGAGACGTTGATCATGCTCGAGATCTTGCGAATCTCGGACAGTTGATCGCGCTTCCCGCGAGCCTCCAGAAAAGACTCGAGCTCCACGGACACATCGAAGTGATCTTCGATCGCATTCTTGCCGCGGCCGGTCACGAGGATGATGTTGCCGGCGCCCGATGCGACCGCCTCTTCGACGCCGTACTGGATGATTGGCTTGTCGACGAGCGGCAGCATCTCCTTCGGCTGCGCTTTTGTCGCCGGAAGGAAACGGGTGCCGAGACCGGCGGCAGGAAAGACGGCTTTGCGGACCGTGGCCACGCGAAGATCGTAACGTACAATTGCGCCGAGGATTACATGCTCGACCCGGCCTATATTCGCGATCACCTCGAGCAGGTCAGGGAGGGGCTGCGCAGGCGCGGCACCGATCCGGACCAGGCGCTCGAAGAGATCGTGACGCTCGAAGCCGCCAGGCGTCAAATCATTCCGGAGCTCGAGCGCTTGAACCAGCAACAGAATGCGTCCGGCGAAGAGGTTGCGCGAGCCAAGCGCCAAGGTCAGGACACGACGCATCTTCACGAGGCGAGCAAGCAGCGCGCGGCCGAGATCAAGCGCCTTTCGGTGCAGAGGGATGCCGTCGAACATCAGCGCACCGCGACGCTGCTGACGCTGCCCAACCTGCTGCACTCGAGCGTGCCTGACGGGACAGACGCGAGCGACAACGTGGAAGTCCGTCGGCACGGAGCGCCGCGGCGGTTCGATTTCGAGCCTCAGGAGCACGGGGCCCTGGGTCACGCGCTCGGCATTCTTGATTTCGAGCGCGCCGCCCGGATCGCCGGCGCAAGGTTTTCCGTGTTGTGCGGAGCGGGGGCGCGCCTGTCGCGCGCGCTGATCAACTTCATGCTGGATCTGCACACCGGGAAGCATGGTTATCGAGAGGTGGAGCCGCCGTTTCTGGCAAACGCGGAGACGCTGGTTGGCACCGGACAGCTGCCCAAGTTCGAGCAGGATCTCTTCAAGATCGCGGGCGAATGGAATCTCTATCTCATCCCAACCGCCGAGGTGCCGCTCACCAATCTTCACCGCGGCGAGATACTCGATGGCCGAGATCTCCCGCTCAAGTACACCGCCTACACGCCCTGCTTTCGCAGCGAGGCGGGATCGCACGGCAAGGATGTCCACGGGTTGATCCGGCAGCATCAATTCGACAAAGTCGAGCTCGTGAAGATCACGTCGCCCGCGCAGTCATACGAGGAGCTCGAAACGCTGACGACGGACGCGGAGGAAGTGTTGAAGCGTCTCGAGCTGCCTTACCGGACGGTGCTCCTGTGTGCGGGCGACACGGGATTTGCGGCTGCGAAGACGTACGACATCGAGGTGTGGCTGCCGGGCCAACGCGCCTACCGCGAGATCTCGTCGTGCAGCAACACCGAAGCGTTTCAAGCACGGCGCGCACAGATCAAGTTCCGCGCCGGTGCTTCGGGTTCCGGGAAAGCGCAGCTGGTCCACACGCTCAACGGCTCGGGGCTTGCGGTGGGGCGGACACTGATCGCGATCCTGGAGAATTACCAGCAGAAAGACGGCTCGGTTGTGATTCCGGCCGCGCTGCGGCCTTATATGCGAGGGAAGGAAGTCATCAGGCCGCAATCTTGATGAGCTCCATTCATTGGAGACCTACCCGAACGGGCGGCGGCCGGAGGGAACGCGCGCCGTTACGATAACAGCCGGCGGCGGGAACGACGCCGTGCGCCGTTCGTCAGAATCATATCGGAGCGCCGACATGAACCCACGCCTTCCCTCCGTACGGACCCATTGCTTATCGCCGATGCGAGCTCGCCCGCCGGTTGATGCTGCCATCGGGCCTGCCCAGTACGCTCGCATGTTTCCGGACCTGCCTGCGTTTGAAGCCGACGAGGCGTTTCTGCGAGCGCTCGGTCGATCGGGAGGGCTGTGCGACTGCGGCGATGTCACCGACACGCCGGAATCGCTTGGCGAGAGCGCGGCCGGTTGGCCACTCTTTGGTCAGTTCGTCGCCCACGACATCACGGCGGATCGCTCGGCGATCAAGCACCATGTCGACACGCGCAAGCTCCGGAACGCACGTGCCCCGCGACTGAATCTGGAGTGTCTGTACGGCGATGGCCCGGTCGGCCATCCCTTCCTCTATCAACGTGATGATCCCGCGAAGCTGTTGCTCGGGCCAGGCGGATCGGACGTGCCTCGCAACACGGAGGGGATTGCGATTGTGGGCGACCCGAGGAACGACTCGCACATGCTGATGGCGCAGATGCACCTCGCGATGTTGAAAGCGCACAACGCGCTCGTCGACGATGCCCGGCGGCGGCGTGTGCCGGAGTCGAGGGTGTTCGACTCCGCCGTTCACGAGGCGTGTTGGCACTATCAGTGGGCCGTGCTCCACGAGTTCCTCCCGACCCTGGTCGGTCAGACGCTCGTTGACGAGGTGCGCGCCGAGGGCGCCCGATGGTTCCGGCCGGCGGGCGACGTGTTCATTCCGCTCGAGTTCGCGGACGCGGCCTATCGGTACGGCCACGCTCAAATTCGCCATCGGTATCGGCTGAATCGCGAGGCGCTGCCGGTGCGGATCTTCCCGGAGCTACTGGGGTTCCGGTCGGTGCCGCGCGAGCGAACCGTTGACTGGACGCTGTTCTTCGACGCGCCCGGAGCCGAGCCGGCGCAGCGGGCGAAGAAGATTGACGGGCGTCTCGTGCGATCGCTGATTGAGCTGCCGGTCGCTATCACGGGCGAATGCGAAATCGACGAATACCACTCGCTGGCGTTCCGGGACCTCGAGCGGGGTCAAGGCGTGGGACTTCCGTCGGGCGAAGCCGTCGCGCGCCGCATCGGCGTGAAGCCGCTGGCGGCCGACGAAGTGGGACTCCGTGCCGCGGGCTGGGCGGGCGAGACACCGCTTTGGTACTACATCCTCCGTGAGGCGGCGGTGACAACGTCCGGGAATCGTCTGGGGCCGGTCGGCGGACGCATTGTCGCCGAGGTCGTGGTGACGATGGTCGATCGCGATGAGACGTCGGTCATGTCGGCGCCGGGATGGCGACCGCGCGCGTCGCTGATCGACCTGTTGCTTCAGCGCGAACCGATCGCGGCGGCCTGAAGCTCCCGGTCCGAGGCCAGATCCTTAGGTAGAATGCGACGTGATTGTCCGTCCTGTTCCCGGCGGCGTGCAACTGATTACACAGCCAGAGCACGCGCGCCTTGCACGGACGATCATGGAGCACCACGTGCCGCTTGCGGGGCAAGTGCGACGGGACGTGATTCTCGAGACCATTGCGGAGCACGACAACGGGTGGGCAGAGGAAGACGCGGCGCCGAGCGTCAACCCTGAGACCGGTCGCATCTACGACTTCGTCAGCGCGCCCCTCAATGTTCGACACAGAGTGTGGCCTCGCGCTGTTGCGCGCCTCGAGGAGGACCCGTGGGCCGCGGCCCTGGTGGCGCAGCACGCGCTGACCATCTACGACCGGTTTCGATGCCAGACTGAGTGGTCGTCGTTCTTCGCACAGATGGAAAAGGCGCGAGCAAGGATGGTGCACGCAAGCGGATTGCACCCGAACGATCTCGCAGCCGATTATGTGTTCCTGCGGCTCGGCGATTTGATCTCCCTTACGTTCTGCACCGGATGGACGGGCGAACAGATATTCGACGAGTGGACCGTCAACTGTACCGCAGGGTGCGTCGTCGTCACGTCCCAGGAGCCCAACTCCAGAGACGTTTCGAGCGCTGCGCCGGATGTGTTTGACGGAGCCACGATTCCGATTGAGCTGAGCATCAGAGAGATCCGCCAGCAGGTGTTTCGATCGGATGCCGAGCTGCGAGAGGCACTGAACAGTGCACGCGCGGCGACGTTACGAGGCGAAGTCGTGGGAAGGAGATAAGGATTACGTCAGATCGTCCTCGCGCAGTCGTGGTTTCGAGCGGCAGACCCGATGCCAGCCATCCTTCGATGCCGTCGATCAGAATGGCAACATCGCCTGCGCCCCCTTTGAGCAGAATGCTCGCTGCGGTGGTTGCGCGGTATCCCTCGTAGCAGTACACGAGGCTCGGCCTGGATGGATCGATGAATTGTCCCTTCGACTCCAGGTCGAGCAGCGGGAGTGAGATCGCCCCCGGCAAATGCCCCTTCAACCATTCCGATCGGCTGCGCACGTCGACGAGCTGGATCGTCGGATCGTTTTGGAGGACTGTGTTGAGACTGCGAGTCCCGTGGATGGACATGCTCGCGACGCTCACCCCTCCCTCGAGCCAGCGCTGTTCTTCTGCCAACGCGTACCCGGTTACGCTTTCCAGGCCAACTCTCGCCAATCGAATCCGAGCCTCTTCAGCGTCCTCGAGGTCTGCGGCCAGCAGCGCAATCGGTTGAGTCGGCCGGATCAACATCGCGGCCCAACTTGCGAAAGGTCCTTGAAGGCCAATCTGAACTGCGCCCCGAATGAACAGGCGGGCGAACCGTTCGGCCGGCCGAGTGTCCAGGAGCAGGGCCCCCTCGGATTGCTCCTGAAGGGCTTCCGCCGTGGTCAGAAGCCGAAGGCTCGGCCGGCCGGGCGTGTGATGGGGCACCATATACATCAACTGCGCAATCAATTATAGATTTCGATCACTTTGCTGATCCGGCCGGCTTGGCGGCGCCTCCGACCGGCCCTCGCAACCGAAGGGGGTCAGGTTCGTACGTCTCTCGTTTCGCGAGGAGACGTTCCACCTTGTGGCGCTCGACTTCGCTCGCGGGCGTCGCCACGCCGCGCCTGTTCCATTCATCCCATGTATCAAGGCTTCGTTGTAGCCATTGCCGTGAGTCAGCTGCGGCGGCGCGCCTCTCCGACGATGGCAGCGAGCGATTCGTCGCTTCGCGGGCGGACACGTTTCCAAGGCTCTCGAAGCAGAAGCCCAGGTAACTCAGCACAAGCAGGTTCGGCGACGTAACCTTGAACTCGTCGAAGAAGGGCCGAGCGGCGTCGGCATGCTGCCGGGCCTGTTCGAGGTCGTTCACGGCCAGCTCCGCGTCGCTCAGCCTGCAATAGGCACGCATGAGACGGACGCGATCGAGTGGCGGGAGCTTGCTCTTCGCGAGCTCTTCCCTGAGCGCGGTGGCTTCCTGCGCAAGATGGAGCCGCTCTCGGGCTTGCGGTTTTGTGACCAAAATGTCCGATAACGCTTCGTCGCGTGCCGCGGTCTGACGCTGCGCTTCTGCGCGAGGCGCCATCTCCTTGGTGAGCGCGATCGCTTTTCGGTACCAGTCGCTCGCGATGGCTGGGCGCGTGGAAATGATGGAATCGCCCATGGCGGCATACGCAGACGCCAAGTCGTATTTGCCCTGCACGTTCTTGCTGTCGCCGGCGGCCAGCGTTTCTGCGATCGCCAACGCTTTGCGAGCGTAGATCTCGGCGTGGGGCGAGTCGCCGATGTTCAGGGTCTCTCGTCCTGCCAGAGGCCCGACGATATTGTGGTACAACGCGAAGAGGGTCCTGGTTGCTGCTCTAGAAGGAGATCGTCGAGCCAGCTCCTCTGCGACTGCTATCGCTCTTTGAAAGCCGGTGATCGCTTCCACCTGCGGACCGAGCTCGTTGAATGCCCACCCCATTCGTGAAGACAGGCCCATCAATGTCCGATCGTGATCATCGTTGCCGTTTGTGTCCGTCCCAAAGACCTGGAACGCGGCGCGCAGACTCGCCACGGCCTGGCCCGTCTCGAGACTGGCGATTTGGACATCCGCGATCCCCGCGTAATTCGTGGCGAGCAGCCGCTGGCGAATTGGATCCGCAGGTTTTTGCTGCCAGAACTCGCGCACGACGGCGAGGCTTTGCTGATAGTGTCCGCGTGCTTCCTGCAGGAGACCAGCGACGGTCTCCAGACGGCCCAGCCGCCAGTACGCGTCGTTGACCGCCTGAGTACTCTCATCCCCGGGCATCCGAGAGCGAGCGTCCAGGGCGGCACGAAGCCCGTCCTGGTAACTGGCGAGCGCGGCTTCCGATCTTCCAAGATTCGCGACGAACGGCGACCCCTCGACGTCACCGACGCGCAGGTACGCTTTCGAGAGCTCGAGCAGCACGCGAGGATCGTTCCCGTTGCCTGAGCTCGTCCTCAATTGGTTCAAGTACTCGATGGCGCTCCGAAGTAGTGCGGCTTGCGTTTCGGTTGACGCTGAAGACTCCTGGAGTTTCTCGGTCAATCCTCCAATGGCGGATTCGGCCAACAGGTGAACCTGCTTGACCCTTTGATCGGCCACCCGTAATCGCCAGTTGTAAAAAAGGAGCGACGCTCCAAGGACGAGACCCGTCGCGCACGCCATCAGCGAGGCGGTCTTGTGGCGTTTGATGACCTTGCTCAAGCGGTACCAGCTCGTGGCTTTCCTGGCCGTCACTGGCCTTCCTTGCCGGAATCGCAGGAGATCGTCGTCAAGGTGCTGGACCGACGGGTAGCGTCTGGCCGGATCTTTGTCCATGGCCATCGCGACGATCCTGTCGAGGTCCCCCGCCAGCTCTTTTCGTATCGCTTGGGAGAGACCCGGAGCGCCGCTGGGCTTCGGGCTTTCGTAATTACAGACCAGGTGCTCGGCGGCAGCGGGCGAGAGACCGTGGAGCATGTAGGGGCGCGAACCAGTCAGGAGCTCGAAGAGCAGCACACCCAATGAGTAGATGTCCGTTGCGGGGGTCAACGGCTCCCCCCGTAATTGCTCGGGGCTCGCGTAGTCGGGAGTCATGAATCGTTGACTGCTCTCCGTGCGCGGATACTCGACAGGTGTCATATCCGGCGCCAGCGCCTTGGCTATGCCGAAGTCAATGAGCTTGACGACGCCTCCTGGAGTCACCAGCACGTTGCTCGGCTTGATGTCCCGGTGGATCACCAGATTCTGGTGCGCGTACTGAACGGCGGCGCATGCCGATCGAAACAGATCCAGACGCTCCGTGATCGACAAACGGTGGCACGCGAGCGTAATGGGCTGTCCTTCGACGTACTCCATCACGAGGAAGGGGCGCCCGTCCTCCGTGTCGCCGCCATCGAGGATCGCGCCGATGTTGGGATGCGCGAGATTTGCCAGGATCTGTCGCTCGACGCGAAAGCGTTGGATGAGCGACGGGGACTCGGAGCCCTTGCGGATTGTCTTGATCGCGACAACCTGGAAGTAGTGATCGTCGGAACGGAGCGCCAGAAAGACGGCGCCCATGCCTCCCGTGTCTATTTCCCTGATCAGGCGGTAGGGACCCAGCTGTTGGCCCACGTCCCCGACACTTGAGGATTGCGCCAACTCGTGCAGGCCGCCAGCCACGAGCGAGTGAAGCACCGTTGCGGCGCCACCGTCGCTGGCGATCAACGATTCCAGCTCGTCGACGAGCTTCTGGTCGCCGTGACAGACCTTCACGATGTAGGCCCTTCTCTCCGACGGTGGGTGCTCCAACGCGGTCTGAAAGATCTCTTCAATCAGCTTCCAGCGGTCGGCGGTGATGTGGCGCGCCGTGCTCCTGGTGCTCATGCAGACTCAGGTGACAACTCGCGCCGCAACCAGGCCTGTGCCATCCGCAATTCGCGTCCGACTGTTCCCACGGAAATGCCAAGCACGCGACCAATATCTTCCGCGGTCAAGCCGCCGAAAAATTTCAACTCGATGACCTGGCTCTTTCTGTGGTCGAATTCAGCCAGTTTGCGGAGGGCGTCGTCCAGCTCGACGACATCAGGTGGACGCTCCTGAGCCAGATCCATCCCGGTTTGTAGCGTGACGCGCGCCCCGGCTCCTCGCTTGTGTGCCTTTCGCTTCCTGGCGTGATCGATGAGCACGCGTCGCATGACGCTCGCGGCGACAGCCAAGAAATGCGCGCGATCGTTCACTTGCAGTCTCGTTTGATCCGTCAGCCGCAGGTAGGATTCGTGAACGAGCGCCGTCGGCTGGAGCGTGCAGTCGCGAGATTCACGATTCAGCCTCGCTCTGGCAAGCCGAATCAAATCGTCGTAGATGATTGGGGTGAGCTGCTCCAAGGCGGAGCGATCCCCATTTCCCCAGTCGATGAGCAGCCTTGTGACGTGGCTTGCGTCCCGAAGCACATCACTGGCACCGGACCCCGACATCGTGCGTCTCTCTTTCCGGCCGGGCAACACTGATCATAGCTGACCCGCGGGCCGCTATCTTCTTGCGAAAAAGCGGGGAGAAATCGATCACCAGCTCAACGGTAGGCTTCATCGCATTCTTGTAGCCATGGCTGTAACGTCCGCGTCACACACAGCGTGATCGAATTCGACGGCCTCTTGCGCATACCTCCATGGGGGGAGGCACGTATGAAAGCGGTCGAAATGTCGTGGTGGCTGGAGGGGCTCGCGTGCCGGCGGAAAGCGTTGCCCCGGCGCGAGGCCCGCAGTCGAGGGTAGTTATGGCTCGCCTTCCGTACGCCGCCGTCATCCAAGGCACCGAGTTGATGCGACAGAGCGGTCTGCCTGGAAGCACGCCTCAGACAAATGCATTCCTGATGTTTGCGCACACGCCTGCAGTCGGTGCTGCGGTCCTGCGGCTGGTTCTTGCGCTCCTGACGGACACCGATCTCGAACCCAGCGTTCGAGAGATGGTCATCCTGCGGGTGGTGCAGCGCTGTCAAGGGCGGCACGCATGGGTGCGGCACGTTGCCGTGGCAAGGAACGTCGGTGTGTGCAGTGCACAGATCGCGGCGCTCGAGCGAGGCGAGGCTC
>Ga0182033_10000485_pt1 | contig 18966 bp, 18 predicted proteins | sample tim00Cox0000000H_FD_125968 | JGI IMG/M metagenome (GOLD analysis project Ga0182033, IMG submission 125968) | Lab enrichment of tropical soil microbial communities from Luquillo Experimental Forest, Puerto Rico - timezero.00C.oxic.00.000.00H | ecosystem: Environmental > Terrestrial > Soil >...
CCGGCGAGGTTCAGGTCAGGATCGGGGCGCGCGGCGCGCAATATGTCGACGTCCTGATGCTGGCCGGCAAATACCAGTTCCGGCCGGAGCCGCCATTCGTCCCGGGCAGCGAAGCGGCTGGCGAAGTGGTGGCAATCGGTCCCGATGTGACCCGGTTCGAGATTGGCGACCGGGTAATGAGCCGGCATCGGCTCGGTGCCTTCGCCGAGCTAGGCAATGCCGGCGCCGAGCATTGCGATCCCATTCCGACCGGCCTGAGCCTTGAGCACGCCGCAGTGTTCCGCGGCGCCTACAGTACCGCCTATCACGCGCTGTTGCAGCGAGGGCGGCTCCTCAAGGGTGATCGGGTGCTGATCCATGGGGCCGCCGGCGGCATAGGCATCCCGGCGATCCAGATCGCCAAGCTGTTCGGCGCCGAGGTCATCGCTACCGCGAGCACCGACGAAAAACGATCGGTTTGCCTCGCTGAAGGTGCAGACCACGCGATCGATTACCAGAGCGGGTTTCGCGACAGGGTCATGGAGCTGACCGACGGCCGCGGCGTGGACATTGTCTACGACCCGGTCAACGGTCCGACATTCGAGGAATCGCTCCGCTGTCTGGCATGGGGCGGGCGTATCTTGATCCTCGGGTTTCTCGGTGGTCCGCCGGCGCTCGCCCGCACCAACTATCTGCTGATCAAGGGCATCGAGGCGATCGGGGTGCGCATCGGCGGGCTCAATGAAGCGCACCCGGAGATCGCCGCTGCCAACAGCAAAGCGCTGCTTGAGCTGGCCGCGCAAGGCAAACTCAAACCGCGCCTCTGGCGACGCTTCCCGCTGGCGGCGGTGGCCGAGGCGGTGCAGGCGCTGATCGACCGCCAGGTCATCGGCAAGGCGGTGATCGTTGGTTAGGCGCGAACCGCGACGGCGATCCATAGGAGGACCGAAGCAATGCTCGACTGGAGCATAGAGGCTGTATCGTTCGGTAACTGCAACCGTGATTACGGCTGTCCGTGCCAGTTCGAGCAAAGGGCCACTCGGGGCAATTGCCGGGGATTTGAGGTGGGTCGCATCAAGAGTGGTCACTTCGGCGGCGTCACGCTCGATGACCTCTGCTACGTCCTCCTATACGCGTGGCCGGGGGCGGTGTACGAAGGCAACGGCATGATGCAGGCGGTCATTGACGAACGCGCTAACGAGGAGCAACGCGGGGCGAGCACGACGGTGCTCTATGGCGGGGAGACCGAGGAGGCGAGGAACCACTGGTGGGTCTTTCACGCCATGTCGACGACTGTCCACGAGCCGATCTTCAGGCCGATTGACTTCGAAGTCGATATCGAAAGGCGCACTGCGCGAGTGTCGATCCCAGGCCTTATTGAATCGACCGGCCGGCCGATCGTGAGCCCTGCCATCGGCAAGCAGCATAGAGTACGCATCGACATCCCTAACGGCATCGAGTTCGAAATTGCCGAAATAGGCAGCTCATCAACCAAAGCGACCGGCCCAATCGCTCTCGAACTGAATGAGAGCTACGGCCAGTTCAATATCGTGCGCCACTCTGGAACAGGCGTGATCCACACTCGTGCCTGATTGTCCCCGAAGCCGTTGAGGGGTGAGGATTTCAGTGAGGCTCCACTTTTACATTCTATTGGCTAGAAACCGGAGAAGACCCAATGAAGATCAGCAATGTCACCTTGACCCTGTTCTCCTGGGAGAGCATCCCCTCCACGATCTACGGTCATCACACGGCCCGGCCGACCGGCAAGAGCGATCTGGGGCTCCTGGCGGTCACCACCGATGACGGGATCACCGGCCACGCCTTTCTCGGCACCTCCTCGAACCCTGCGAGCCTCGACGGGCCCGGCCTGATCCGCTTTCTGAAGCCGATCCTGATGGGTCAGAACCCGCTCGACCGCGAGCGCCTCAACCGATTGCTGTGGGCGCGCGCCCGCGCTGCAACGGTGCGCGCGATCGGCGCCTGCGACGTAGCGTTGTGGGACATCGCCGGCAAGGCCGCAGGGCTGCCGATCCATCGGCTGATCGGCACCTCGCGTGATAGCATCGCAGCCTACGCCAGCTCCGAGATCCACACCACGCCCGAGGCGTATGTCGAGCAGGCTCGGCATTACCAATCGACCGGGTGGCGCGCCTACAAGATTCACCCGCCGCAATTCTGGCGCGAAGACATCAAGGTGTGCGAGGCGGTGCGCAAGGCTGTCGGCGAGGACTACACAGTCATGCTCGATTCGACGTGGAGCTATCGCTACGAGGAGGCATTGCGGGTCGGGCGGGCAATCGAGGAACTGGGCTTCTATTGGTATGAGGACCCGCTCACCGAGCAGGACATATACAATTACGTCAAGCTCAGGCAAAAGCTCGACATTCCGATCCTCGCCACCGAATTCCCAATCGCCGGCTTCGATTCCTACGCGCCGTGGATCATGCAGCAGGCGACCGACTTTCTGCGCGGCGACGTGGCGGTCAAGGGCGGGATCACGACCCTGATCAAGACGGCCCACCTCGCCGAAGCCTTCCGCATGAACATGGAGGTGCACCACGGCGGCAACTCGCTGAACAACGTCGCCAACCTGCATGTCATCATGGCCATCCGGAACACCGAATTCTTTGAGGTATTATTACCCGACGCGATGCAGAAATATGGGCTCGCCGAGGATATCAGCGTCGACCGGGACGGTCTCGTGCATGCACCGACCGAGCCCGGCCTCGGCGCGCAAATCGATTTCGACCTGATCGAGAGGAAGAAGGTCGGGGTGCTGAGCTGATCGGGTTTTTCGCTCGCAGTCACTGGCAATCGTGTCGCCACTGATGCTCGATATACCGGTCTGGGAATACCGGACCGCTCACTGTTATGATGTCCACTTGGTCGATGGTGTAGGTCGTGGGGTCAAAGGTAAAATTACCGGCAGTGGTATCCAAACCGACAGGGCAGGTTTCGATGCATGAGCAAGACCTGCGAGAGCTCATTGCTGCAGTGAGCGCAGGCCGCGTCTCGCGTCGCACTTTCGCGCACAGAATGATTGGTCTCGGTCTCACTGTCCCATTTGCAAGCCAGCTCTTAGCTCATGCCGGCTTCGCGCAATCGCCGGCCCCAATCGACTACAAACCAACCCGAGCCGGCGGCGGCGGAGCGCTAAGGACATTGTTTTGGCAGGCGCCGACTGCGCTCAACCCGCATTTCGCTGTGGGCGCCAAGGACGCGGAAGCGGCGGGAATTTTTTACGAACCGCTGGCGGCTTGAGATCCCAATGGGAAGCTGGTTCCGATGCTCGCCGCCGAGATCCCGGACATCGAGAACGGCGGGGTTGCCGCTGACGGCATGTCGGTGACCTGGAAGCTGAAAAAAGGCGTGCAATGGCACGACGGCCAGCCCTTCACCGCCGATGATGTCGTATTTCCCTGTTCGGCCATCTAGGGATTTGGCTCGGGCAGCCAGCCCATTTCAAAGGCTTAGCGATACCTTTTGGGCTATTAGCAGCGGCAAAAGCCGGTTTCCCAGCATCTTCCCGTCGATCTGGGATCTACGAGCCCGGCTTCGCCTGGGGCGGTTCGACCAGCACATTGACACCGCGGGCGGCGACGGTGAGCTCGCGCCAGGTCTCGTCATCGACCGGCACGCCGTTCTTGACCCGCTCGGCCCGGCTGATGCGCTCGGGGTCGCCGGGGATCAGCACCGGCTCGTTCGGGTGCTGCGGCGGCGAGGCGGTGATGTAGGCCGTCATCGCCGCGATCTCGTTGCGCAGCCATTCCCGGTCGACCATCCGCTCGGGGTCGATCACGATGGTCAGCATGCCGTTCGTCGCGGTACCCGCGCCCTGCCGCTCGGGCCGCATCGTGCCGCCGCCGCACAAGGCGCCGGCTAGCATCTCGCAGACAAAGGCGAGCGCATAGCCCTTGTGCTCGCCAAAGGTCAGCACCGCACCGCGCGGCTGGCGGTACATCGCGCCGGGGTCGGTCGTCGGCTTGCCGGCGCCGTCGAGCAGGGTCCCGGGCTTCATCTGCTCGCCCTTGTTGCGGGCGACCCGCACCTTGCCCATCGCCACGACACTCGTCGCCATGTCGAGGATGATCGGCCTGTCGGGCTCGGGGCCCGGGATCGCGATGCAGACCGGGTTGGTGCTAAAGCGCGCATCGCTGCCGCGCCAAGGCGCCACCGCCGGCCGCGTGTCGGTGACGTTGACGAAATGGAACGAGACGAGGCCCGCCTCGGCGCACATCTCGCCATATTTGCCGACTCGACCGATGTGGTGCGGGTTGCGCAAGGCGACGACCGCGACCCCGGTCTCGCGGGCCTTGGCAATTGCGATCGAGGTCGCTTCGCGCGCGGCGATCTGCCCCCAGGCGCGCTCGCCGTCATAGACAATCAGCGAGCCGTCCTCGCTGACCACGCGCCCCTTGCGGTTGGCGACGACCGTGCCGCCCGAGAGATGACTCAGGTAATTCGCGATCAGGCCGACGCCGTGGCTGTCATGGCCGCGCAGATTGGCCTCGACGAGGTAGTCGGCGATGGTGCGCGCCTCGTCGGGCTCGCTGCCCGCAGCCGTGAAGATGCGCTCCGCGATACCGTGCAGTGCCGAGTGATCGATCACGATCATTCCGGTAATCCTTCGTTTCAGGTTCCCTCGCTCGCCGAGGCGGCGATGCGCATCGGGTGGGCAGGGTATACGCCGAGGATCTTGACCTCGCGCGAGAAGAACGCGAGCTCTTCGAGGGCCAATGCCAGGGGCCGATCCTCGGGATGCGCCTCGACATCGGCGTAGAACTGGGTCGCCGCGAAGGCGCCGTCGACCATGTAACTTTCGAGCTTGGTCATGTTGACGCCGTTAGTGGCGAACCCGCCTAAAGCCTTGTAAAGCGCTGCCGGAACATTGCGGACGCGGAACAGAAAAGTTGTCACCGTTGGAGTGCCCCGCGCCGGACGGCGAGCTTCGCGCGACATGATCAGGAAACGCGTCGTGTTGTGCTCGGCGTCCTCGATGTTCTCTTTCAGCGAGACCAGGCCGTAGATCTGCCCGGCGAGCTCGGAGGCGATTGCCGCGACCGTCGGGTCGCCGCGGGCGGCGATCTCGGCGGCAGCCCCGGCGGTGTCAGCCGCGACCACCGGCGTGAGCCTGAGTGAGCGGATCAGCTGCCGGCATTGCGACAAGGCGTGGACATGGCTTATGACCGTGCGCAACGTCTCAATGGTCGCGCCGGGCGCGGCCAACAGGTGATGGTTCACCCGTTCGAAATGCTCGCCGATGATGTGGAGGTCCGAACCCGGCATCAGATGATGGACGTCGGCGACGCGGCCGGCCACGGAGTTCTCGACCGCGATCATCGCCAGCGCGGCGCGACCCTCGCTAACCGCGGCGAAAGCGTCGTCGAATTGCGTGCAGGGCAGAGTTGCCATATGTGGAAAAACGCGCCGGCAGGCGAGGTCGGAATAGGCCCCGAAGGTGCCCTGGAACGAGATCGTCTGCTCGGGCATCGGTCTAATGCACCTGTTGGAACAGCCGGCGTGCGCGCTCGAGATCGGCGGGGGTGTCGACCTGCACCCCGAGCCGGTCGGCCTCGATCAAGCTGACCGAGATGCGCATTCCAGCCTCGAGCGCGCGCAACTGCTCGAGGCGCTCGCGCTGTTCGAGCACGCCGCGCGGTAGCCCAACAAAGCGCTCGAGCGCCTCACGCCGGTAGGCGTAGAGGCCGATATGCTCGTAATGCGGCCCCACGCCCCATGGCACGACCGCCTTGCTGAAATAGAGCGCGCGGGCCGGGCGGGTCGGGTCGGCAAAGCCGGCAACCACCTTGTTGACGCTGGTATTCGTGAGTGTGGCTTCGTCCTTGATTACCGCGGCGAGTGTGGCGATGTCGGTCTCCGGATCCGCGAGGCTCTCAAACGCTACGCGAACCGCCGCCGGGTCCAAGAGGGGCAGATCGCCCTGGACATTGATGACGGCATCAAAGGCGCGCCGCGGGTCGAGATGCGCGATTGCTTCATGGATGCGGTCGGACCCGGTCGGATGGCCCGGATCGGTCATGACGGCGCGCCCACCGGCCGATTCGACAGCAGCGGCGATCGCGCCGTCGCCGCAGGCGACAACGACGGGTCCGATTTCAGCGGCTACAGCGCGACGCCAGACATGCACGATCATTGGTACGCCGGCGATTTCGGCCAACGGTTTGCCCGAGAGACGCGTCGCGGCGAGCCGGGCGGGGATTAGAATGATCGGGTTCTCGGGTAGGACTCTCGTCACGGGATTACTTCGCAGCCTATCGGGCAGCGACAACATGCCCGGTTCGGTCGAACGCCGGAAGCGTGATAATTCATGTGCCCCACCGGGGGAAAGGTTGTCGATGTCGTCGTTCGAGTGGAACAAGATTATCGCCTCGGTCCTGACGGCGATGATCGTCGCGATGGTGTCGGGTATTCTTGCTAGCGAGCTCGTGCGCCCAAGGGTGCTCGAAAAGCCGGTCTTCCTCCCCGCGGGCGAGCAAACCGCGGCGGCACCAGCGGAGCAACCCGCGGCGGCAAAGCTCGAGCCGATCGCGCCCCTGCTCGCCAACGCCGACCCGAAACGCGGCGAGCAACTCGCCAAGGTCTGCAACACCTGCCATACTTTCAACAAGGGCGGACCGAACAGGATTGGTCCGAACCTCTGGGATGTTACCGAGGAGGGGATTGCCGAAGTCCCGAACTATCAGTTCTCTACTGCGTTGCAGGCGGACAAAGGTCAAAAATGGGACCCGGAAAAGCTGAACCAGTGGCTCTATAGTCCGCAATCCTTTGCCAAGGGAACAAAGATGACGTTTGCCGGGTTTCCCAAGGCGCAGGATCGCGCCGATGTCATCGCCTATCTCGACACGCTGAAATAGGGCTGTGCCCGAGATAGATATCGACACCCTTCTCGCATTCGCGTCGCACCTCGCCGATGCCGCCGGAGATTTGATCCGGCCCCATTTCCGCAAACCCCTCGCGATCGCCGAGAAGGCGGATCTCACCCCGGTAACCGCCGCCGATCGGGCGGCGGAAGAGACGATGCGAGGGCTGATCGAACGGCATTTTCCGGAGCACGGCATCCTCGGGGAGGAGTTTGGCGGGGTGCGCGAGGATGCCGAATTCGTCTGGGTTCTGGATCCGATCGACGGCACGAAGTCTTTCATCAGCGGGGTTCCATTGTTCGGCACGTTGATCGCGCTGACCCGCAATCGGCACCCGATCCTGGGCATCATCGATCAACCGATCTCGCGCGAGCGATGGGTGGGCGCCTCAGGGCTTCAAGCAACGCTCAACGGCGCGCCGATCCGATGCCGGCCCTGCTCGGTGCTCGGTGCCGCCACGCTTTTCGCGACCACACCGGACATGTTCAAGGGAGAAGATGCCGCCTCGTTCGCCCGGGTGTCTGCTGCGGTGAAGCTGACGCGCTTCGGTGCCGATTGCTATGCCTACGGCCTGCTCGCCGCCGGGTTTGTCGACCTCGTCCTTGAAGCGGACCTGAAGCCGTACGATTTTTGCGCGATGGTGCCGATCGTCGAAGGGGCAGGGGGCATTGCCACCGGTTGGCGGGGCGAAAATCTAGACCTCGCCTCCGATGGCCGCGTCCTCGTGGCCGGCGATCGCCGCACGCATGGTGCGGCGCTCCCTCTGCTCGGCGGCTGAGAAAATCGCGCGGAGGCAACGGATGCGGACAGCACCCGCAATAATCGTCGTCGTTCTTCTGCTGGCATTTACCGGGGTCGCGCATGGCGCGGCGACGCACGGAATGTCGTTGTTTGGTGACCTGAAATACGGTCCGGACTTCAAACATTTCGATTACGTCAATCCGAATGCGCCGAAGGGCGGCACGATGCGGTACGCGGCGATCGGCACTTTCGACACGCTCAATCCTTTTGTGATCAAGGGTATCCCGGCCGCCGGCATCGGCAGCGTTTTCGACACGCTCACGGTTCGCTCCGAGGACGAGCCCAGTAGTGAATACGGCCTCGTCGCCGAAACCATCGAACTCGCACCCGACAAGCTCTCTGTACTCTATACGCTGCGCAAGGAAGCGCGGTTTCACGACGGAACCCCGATGACACCCGAAGACGTCGTCTGGACCTTCGAGACGCTGCGGGCGAAGGGCCAGCCGATGTATCGATCCTATTACGGGGACGTGACCAACGCGGAAAAGGAGGGGGAGCGCGGCGTCCGCTTCTCGTTCAAATCGGCCGACAATCGGGAATTGCCGCAAATCATCGGAGAGATGCCGGTCCTCTCCAAGGCATATTGGTCCAGGCGCGATTTTGCCAATACGACGCTCGATCCGCCGCTCGGCAGCGGTCCTTACAAAATCGAGTCGCTCGATCCCGGCCGCTCGATCACCTATCGCCGTGTAACCGATTATTGGGCCGCCGATCTGCCGGTCTATAAGGGTCGCGACAACGTCGATGTGATCCGGTACGACTATTACCGTGACGGCACGATCGCGCTCGAGGCCTTCAAAGCCGGACAATACGACGTCCGGCGCGAGAATTCCTCGAAATCCTGGGCGACAGGATATGACAGCCCGGCACTGCGAGAAGGGCTGATCAAGAAAGAGCAAATCCAAAACCAATTGCCTAGCGGTATGCAGGGCCTCGGTTACAATCTTCGCCGTCCGCTGTTCCAGGACCCGCGGGTACGGCAGGCCCTCGCCTACGCCTTCGATTTCGAATGGTCGAACAAAAACCTGTTCTATGGTCTTTATGCGCGCACCCGCAGCTATTTCGACAATTCTGAGCTGGCGGCGACCGGTTTGCCGCAGGGCAAAGAACTGAAAATCCTCGATAAGGCCCGCGGCAAGGTCCCCGACGAAGTCTTCACTCAGGAGTACGACCCGCCCAAATACGACGGTTCCGGCAATATTCGCGATGGGCTCCGCGCGGCGTTGAAATTGTTGAAGGAGGCCGGCTGGACGTTCAAGGGCGAGAAACTCGTCAACGACGAGACGGGTCAGCCTTTCGAATTCGAGATCCTGCTCGACGATCCCGCATATGAACGCATCGCATTACCCTTCGCGAAGAACCTCGAACGCATGGGGATCACCGCCCGGGTCCGTACTGTCGATGTCGCGCAATATGAAAAACGGATGGAAACCTTTGATTTCGACATGGCGGTAGCGCTGTTCCCGCAGTCGCTGTCGCCCGGTAACGAGCAGCGCGAATTTTTCGGTTCGCCAGTTGCCGACCAGCCGGGAAGTCGCAATGTTCTCGGCATCAAGAGCCCGGTCATCGACGAGGTGATTGAAGAGTTGATCAGGGCGCCGGACAGGGCGAGCCTCGTCGCCCACGCGCGGGCGCTCGACCGCGTCCTGCAGTACGGCTACTACGTGGTCCCGCAATTCCATCTCGGAGCGTTCTGGGTGGCGTATTGGGACAAGTTTCGCCGTCCGGAGACCGCACCGAAATACGGTTTGGGCATCGACACTTGGTGGGTGGATCCCAACGCGGAGCAGTCGGTCGAGGCAAAAAAGGGCGAAGTAACGAAGCAATGAGGACTGCCGCATGATCGCCTACGCGATCCGGCGCGTTCTGCTGATGATTCCGACCCTCTTCGCGATCATGGTGGTCAATTTCATGATCGTGCAGGCGGCGCCAGGCGGGCCTGTCCAGCAGATCATTTCAAAGCTTAAGGGCAATCAAATCTCGGCGACCGAAAGGGTCAGCGGTGCTGGGGGTGAGATAAAGTCCAGCGGCAGTACCGAAACCGGCTATCGCGGCGCCCGCGGCCTCGATCCCGCACTGATCAAAGATCTCGAAAAGCAATACGGCTTCGACAAGCCGCCGCTTGAGCGTTTCTTGCTTATGATGCGCAACTATTTGACCTTCAATTTCGGCAACAGCTTTTTCCGCGATCGCCGCGTCGTCGATCTGATTCGGGACAAATTGCCGGTGTCGATCTCGATCGGGTTGTGGACAACCCTGATCACCTATCTCGTCTCGATCCCGCTCGGGATCAGAAAGGCCGTGCGCGACGGCAGCCGGTTCGATGTCTGGACCAGTGCCATCATCATTGTCGGCTATGCGGTGCCGAGCTTCCTGTTCGCCGTGTTGCTGATCGTGTTGTTCGCCGGCGGCAGCTATTTCTCTGTATTCCCGCTGCGCGGCCTGGTCAGCGATAATTGGAACACGCTCTCCTGGCCGCTGCGGATTGCCGATTATTTCTGGCACATCGCGCTGCCGATCACCGCGCTGGTGATCTCGGGGTTCGCGACACTGACCATGCTGACCAAAAATTGCTTCCTCGAAGAGATCAACAAGCAATACGTACTGACCGCCCGCGCCAAGGGCCTCAACGAGCGGCGGGTGCTCTACGGGCATGTCTTCAGAAATGCGATGCTGCTCGTCGTCGCCGGGTTCCCGGCCGCACTGATTGGCATACTGTTCACCGGATCATTGCTGATCGAGGTGATCTTCTCGCTCGATGGGCTCGGCCTCTTGGGCTTCGAGGCGGCGATCAACCGTGACTACCCAATCATGTTCGCGACACTCTATGTCTTCACCTTGATCGGGCTATTGCTGAAATTGATCAGCGACCTGACCTATATGTTGATCGACCCGCGTATCGATTTCGCCACCCGACGAATATGACGCGTCTGGACCAGCGTAAGAACTACTTCGACGCGTCTTGTACCCGCTTGTCGAGCGCGGCCAGCTGTGCCTGGCAGTATGCCGCGGATGGCATCGCCGGAACGGCCTGCTCACCGAGAGAAAGACAGCGTCAAGGTTGATCGCGGCTGCCGGATGAGGCGCCCGAGCGTTTGCGCGCAGGCGGCACCAATCGCCGATGAGGCTACCTTGTTCTGGACCTAGCCCATTGGGGGCCCTAGGCAGCCTCCAGCCTAATGACACTCTTAGTTCAGGCGCTACGACTTGAATTGGACGGCCGGATGATCCGCTCTATCTCGTCGATACCAACCCCATACAGCTCGGCGACTTGCGCCTGCGTCATCCCATAACCCGCCAAGGCACGCACGCGTCCGAATTGCGAGGCCGGTATCGCGCCGGTGTTGCGCGGGACCGTCCGTTGCCGTCGTATCGGTTTTGGCTGGATCGGCCTTTCTACCACTGGCGCTTTCATTGGCACCGCCGGCGGGATTCTGAAAATACGCGGCTGGCGTTGCGGTTTGGCCGCGGCGAGCGGGACGGAGTTCTCGGTGGGCGCTGCCGCATCGGCAGGCCCGGATTGCGGTCTCGGCTTAAACAGGTCTTCTGCGTTTCGGCGCGCCCTGTCGATCTTTTCTCGATCAGTATCAGCGTCCGACGGCCATTCCGTCGCCAAGAGCCGCTCCAGAGAAATCGTTAATCATCGTTAATCCAAGATATAATGGTCACCGGGAAGGCTGCAAGACACGAGGCAAGCCGCTGGCGACGCGTCGCCAGTCTACCGAAGGATTCCATATCCCCGATCACGACGCGGACCGAGCCTACTCGTCGAGATTCAGCGATCAGGTCGAATAGCAATGACAATGGCCCGTGGCGGCTCTTGCCAGGCGCACTCGACACGACCGAACCCAACATTGCGCAGTGCGATCAAATGCCCATCAACGCCGTCGACAAACCGGTCGCAATTTAAGAAATAGCCGCCGGGTTTGAGAACGCGATGGATCACCGCGTAACACGCGAAGATCTTTTCGCGGCTTCCGAGATTGTGCAGGACGATCGCCGAGACCGCTAGGTCGAACGGCCCTCCGACACGTTGCGGCCATGCCGGATCCATCAGGTCTGCAAGGACATAAGAGAGCCGGTCGTCGTGGCTGGGAAGCCGCTGGCGCGCTTGATCGAGCATCGCCTGGGAATAATCCTGCAAGGTTATGCGAGCTTCGGGAAATGCTGCGAGCACCTCCTCGGTCACGACGCCGTAACCTGCACCGACATCCAGCACCTCGAGCTCCTCGTCACGCGGAAACGGCGCCGACGACAACATTCGTCGGAGCAGCGGCCGTCGCTCGGGATCCCGGGCGATGTCGTGGTCGATCCATCCTGCGACATAGTCGGCCGACTGCCAGTCATGCGGGAAGGGTCGAAAGGTCTTGGCTTCGGAGGGCATCGGACATCTCGCTTAGTGGTTAGACGCGCCGCACACCATAGAACTGTGGCCAGCCGTCGCGCACATCCTGCAGGTAGGCGTGGAACGCCGCCGGCTGGTCGTACATGCCGAGCGGTACATAAGACGGATTCTCCCAGAAATGCTGCTGCATCTCGCGGCAGATCTTCTGTTGCGCGGCGAGGTCGGGCGCGTCGAACCACGCCTCCCGCAACGCTTCCATTTTCGGATCGGTGGGCCAACCGAACCACGAATCGGTACCGCTGGCGCGGATCGCGATGTCCGGGCCCGGCGAGATGTTCCCCATGCCTCCGAGGTAGGTATAAAAGATGTTCCAGCCGCCTTTGTCGATGGGTTCGCGACTGGCCCGCCGGGCCACGACGCTGCCCCATTCCATCGTCTGCAAATCGACGTTCATGCCAATTCGCTGCAGCACATCGGTGGCGACCTGTGCCTCTGCATAAATCGTCGGAATGGTGGAGGCGGCCAGCACGACGACCCTTTCGCCTCTGTATCCGGCGGATGCCAGATCCTGTTTTATTTTGTTGAGGTCCTTGGGGCCTCGGGTGATCTCGACCCCGGCATCGCTCGCCATCGGGGAACCCCGGGCGAACAGGCCAACGTCGGTCTTGATCAGGCTCGGCTCGGCGCCTGCAACCGCGGTCATAACCTCCCTCTGGTCGAACGCCGAAAGCACGATCCGGCGCACCGCGGCACTGTCGAACGGCGGGAACAGCTGATTGAACCGAAGGCAGCCGATCTCGCCGGTGCGATCCGTAACGGTGACGACCAGGTTCTTGTTGCGTTTCAGTTGCGGGACCAGGTCGATCGCCGGGTTCTCCCACCAATCGACCTCACCCTGGTCGAGCGCCACCGAGGCGGTGCCGGGGTCGGGCACGAAATTCCACACGACGCGGTCGACATGGACGATTTTCGGGCCGGCGGTGAAGCTCGGCTTGCCGTTCGCGCGCGGGGCGTAGTCGGGGTTCCTCTCAAAGACGACCCGCTGGCCCGGAACCCTCTCAGCAGCAACGAATTTGAAAGGCCCGGAGCCCACCGCTTCCTTGACCTGCTCAAAGGCGCTGGTCTCTGCCAGCCGCTCGGGCATCATTGAGCAGTAGGGTTCAGCCAACGCATCCGGCAGCAGCGCGAACGGTCTTTTCAGACGGAAGCGAATTACCTTGTCGGAGACGGCCGTGAGCTCGTCGGTGCGGGTCATCAGAGCCCCACCCATCGGGTACCGCTTGGCCCAACGCTTAATCGTGGCGACGCAATCGCGCGCCAGGACCGGGTTGCCGTCGTGGAATTTGAGCCCGTCGCGTAGGGTGAGGTCCCATTGTTTGCCGTCATCGTCGACGCTGTGGCGTTCGACCATCTGCGGCTGGGCGTTAAAGGAGGCATCGTAGCCGTAAAGCGTATCCAGCACCGCCAACGCGTAGTTGCGGGTGATGTCCGCGGTCGTCCACACCGGGTCGAGCGAAGCGAGGTCGGCGTGCGGTACAAAGGTGATCGTTTTCGCCGCATCCGCGCCGACGATGCGCGGCATGGCCAGCGCCGTTGCTCCGGCGAGGGCAGATTTGAGTAAGGTACGTCGCTTCACCCCGCGTGTCCCTTCGTCGCGTTACCTTCCTTCTAGCGCTGTCCGCGCTGGCCGGCAATCAGCTACGCGACTTAGCCCGGTGCACCCGGCCTTTCTGCACCGGACGCTCCTTCAGTTTTGGGCTTGCCGCGGGGCGCGGCGCGCCTACCCTTCGGCGCGCTGCGGCGCTGGAGCGTAACAGGACATGATCAGGTTTCTTAGTCGCCATGGTCATCAACGGGCCGTCGTTACATACTAACACCCAAGAGCGCAACTTGACACGGCTTGGCCTGCGGTGAATGCGTTCGAGACCTCGGCGAGGGTTGTAGGAAATCCAATATGAAGTTCAGCAATTTCTTGTTTCCGGACTGCCGAAATCCCGAGCGGGACGGCGTCGTGATCGACGAGACCCTGCGCGAGGCATGGCTCAGCGACGAGCTAGGGGTAGACGTGATCTGGCTCGCCGAGCATCACTTTGACGGAATCTGCGCCTATGTCGACCCGATCAGCTTTGCCGGCGCGCTTGCCACCTCGACACGGCACAGCAAGATCGGTTTTGCTGTCGTGCAGACCGCGCTGCATCATCCGATCCGCCTCGCCGAACAGCTGGCGATCCTCGACAATATCACCAAGGGACGCCTGGTTGTCGGCCTCGGCCGCGGTTCCTCCTACAATATTTACGATTACCAGGGCTTCGGCATCGACCACCATGAAGCTCAAGCACGTCTGGAGGAAACCGAGGAGATCCTCATGAAGGCCTGGACGCGGGAGGATTTCGAGCACCAAGGCAACTACTGGCGCCTGAAGGTGCCGATGCTACGGCCGAGGCCCCACACGAAGCCCCACCCGCCCTTGATCCGAGCCGCTTCGGGCGAGGCTTCGCTGCTCGAATTGGCACGCCAAGGCCGTCCATTCTTGATGAATGTGCAGTCGATTGCGGTGACCCGCGACCGCGTCTCTCACTACCGCAGCGCGATGCAGGAAGCCGGTTTCGACGAGGAGAGGATCGCTTGCAATCTCGAACGGTCTTGGGTCTGGCGGAATGTCTTCGTCGGCAACACCGACGCTGAAGCCGAAAGCGTGGGGGTTCCGGCTTTCCAAGCGATGGTCGAGTCACGGGCGGCATTGCGCAACCGCATCTATCGCGAGACCGGCCTGCGGATCGCGGTACCCCAGAGTGACCTGCCATCAGCCCGCGCCAGTGTCGAGCACGGCTTCATCCACGGGTCACCGGGCAGGGTGGCTGAGGCGATCGCGGAAATCGCTGCGCTCGGCATCGGCGGCATTATTGGGACGTTTCGCCTCGGCCCGTTGCCGCACGAAGCAGCGGCCGAAAGCCTCACGCTGTTCATGCGCCAGGTCGCGCCCAATTTCGCGGCCGAGCTGCAGGCCAATAAAAGGGGCTCTGTGTGACCCGGTATTTGAGGTCAAATCCAATATAGGATGCCACTGTGACGACAACTGTCATTCGCAATGCCGACTGGGTCGTGGCCTGGGACGAGGCAGCCGGGCGTCACGTCTACCGCCGCAATATCGACATCGCCTTTACCGGCGATTTGGTCGGCTTCGTCGGGCGAAATTACCCCGGGACCGTGGACCAGGTCATCGACGGCAGCGATCGTCTCGTGTTGCCCGGCCTGATCGACATCCATGCCCATCCCGAGCACGAGCCGCTTTATCGCGGCGTGCGCGAGGAGCATGGCTTGCGCGATATGTACATGACCGGGCTCTACGAACGCTCGCAGGCGTTCTCCGCACCCGACGACGAGGCCCGCGCCGCCAGTGCCGAGTTCGCCTACTGCGAATTGCTGCTCAGCGGTGTCACCTCGCTAGTCGACATCTCCCCCGCCTGGGACAGCTGGATCGAGCTGTTTGCCAAGAGCGGAATGCGCGGCTTTCTTGCCCCCGGCTATGCCTCGGCGCGCTGGCGTCTCACCAATGATTTCGATCTCCATTACGCGTGGGACGAAGCGCGCGGGCGGGAGAGCTTTGCGACGGCATTGGCGCTGATCGACCGTGCCATTGGGCACCAGAGTGGGCGGCTCTCAGGCGTCGTTTCACCGATGCAGATCGACACCTGTACCGCCGATTTATTGCGCGACAGCCGCGATGCGGCGCGCGACCGTGGGCTTCCTTTTACCCTGCACGTCGCACAAAGCGTCGGCGAGGTGAGGGAGATTATTCGCCGCTATGGCAAAACGCCGGTTCAATGGGCGCATGAGATCGGCATGCTCGGTCCCGATACGATCCTCGGTCACGCGCTGTTTCTCGATACCCACTCCTGGATTCGCTGGTGGACCAAGACCGATCTTGGGCTGATAGCGGAAGCCGGCTCTTCGGTCGCTCATTGCCCGACGCCCTTTGCGCGCTACGGACAGATTATGGAAAATTTCGGCGACTATCTGCGCGCCGGTGTCACTATGGGGCTAGGCACCGATACGACCCCGCACAATCTTGTGGAGGAGATGCGCAAAGCTGCAGTGCTCGCCCGGATCGCAGCGCGCGATATCGCGACAGTGACCACCTCGGATTTGCTGTATGCGGCGACGGCGGGCGGCGCCAAGGCGCTGATGCGCGACGACCTCGGGCGGATCGCCACCGGAAAGAAGGCCGACCTCGTCCTAGTCGATCTAACGCTGCCACAGATGATCCCGGCGCGCGACCCTTTGCGCTCCTTTGTCTATCATGCTGCCGATCGGGCCGTGCGGGATGTATTTGTCGACGGAAGGCAACTGGTCGCGGAGAGCAAGGTGCTGACACTCGACCAAGCTTCCGCGGGCGAACAGCTGATTCGCGCGCAACGACGCATGCTCGAAGCGGCCCCGCTGCGGGACTACCGCAACCGTAACGCCGAAGAAATTGTTCCTCTAAGCCTGCCGCTGGCCGATTGACACAGCAGCGCTGCGCGATCAACCCTTAGTGCGGCGCGTTCTCGTGCGTGCCCGGCTGCGCTTGCGTCCGAGTCCGAGCTGTTTGGCCATTGCCGACCGCTGTTCTGAGTACGCCGGGGCGGTGAGCGGATGATCGCTCGACAGGTCCCAGCGCCGCAAATATTCGCTAACCTGCAGTCCGTGCCGCATAGTGAGGTGGCGGCGCAAGGTCTTACCCTTGAACCCACATTCGAGGCAAATGACTTGGTCGCGCCGTACTGACCGTCTGACCGGCACGGCCGGGGTCCGAGCCGGTTCCGGTTGGATCGGCTTCCCAAGCTGGCTGATCGTTTGCTGCACCGAGGTGATCAGCGTCGAGAGCTGATCCGGTGCGAGGGTATGATTGCCGACATAGCTCGCGACGATTTTTGTTACCGGGCGCAGATCAACGCTTCGCGGCGTGCTGTCGCTGTCCATGATACTTTTCTCCCCGCGGATTCATTTTGCCTCCACTACATAAGGCAAAACGGGAACCAAGAGAAACACTCTTTACTGGGCAACGAGTGCAGCCTGCTCGTTGGAGCAAGTGCAACCTATTTTCTGACAACATGACGCGGTGGCGACAGGTAGAACCGGGGCGCCGCGACATCCTACCACTAAGCTGTCGCGCGTTCGAGATTGCCGCGCGCCGGCGCCGCGAAACGCAGCGCAATCGGCGCGCCGGACGAAGTCTCTAATATAATTCGGCGATGATGATTAACCGGGTTAGTGCCGATCATCCCAAGTAGCCGCTCGAATCTGGCCTCGTCTTCGACACACCCGAACTCTCGCGCGGTCTCGACAAAGCGGAGGAACTGCCTCCTGGGTTGTGTCGGAAATTGCATCCATGGCAGCTCGTCCCAGCCGATCGTGGTTCGTGCTCGGCTAAGCCGCCGGCGTGAAGAGCGCTGTGAGCGGTCGACCGCTTGACCCCGAGATGTCAAAGCTTCGCAGTCGTCGAATGCGGTGGAGTCGGCGCTCCCGATGATCGAGGCGAGGCGGCGAACAATGCCTAACGCTGTCTTGTTGGTCACCTCGAGGCGCAGATGCAGCTGGTAGGGGCTGATGGCATCCCGCGCTGCACTCAGCAAGAAGCAGGCCTGAAACCATTTGTGGAGCGGAACGTGACTGCCCTCGAACATCGTGCCGACCGTGGCGCGAAACTGTTTGCGGCAGCGGCAACAGAATTTCAGTCCAGCGCGCGCTCCTTTTCCGGTAACCGCACCGATCCGATCGGTTGCTCCGCAGCGTGTGCATACCGGTCCATTTGGCCAGACGATTTGTTCGAGCTTGGCATGCGCCGCCTGCTCATCCCAAAAATAGGGCCGCGAAATGATGGACATGATCGTGCCTCGCTTCGACCGAGCGCCGGGTGCCGAGGGAATCCTCCCGCGTCTCGGATTAACCAGTTAGCCATATATCCCGTTTTGTCAAAAATTACAACTAATAATGATTTTTTCGTTAATAAATCAACTTTTTGACGTTCTCGACTTTTGTCTCGGACGGTTGTTCCCCGCAAACGCCCGAGCGTCTTCCGAAAAGCCTGATGATCCCGCATGATCGAAAAGCGGCAATGCAATGCTGGAGAAGTGTCATGAGGCTTTTCGATCTGTCCGGGAAGGTTGCGGTCATTACCGGTTCGAGCCGCGGGATCGGCCGAGCGATCGCCGAGGCGTTTGCCGAGGCGGGCGGGCGAGTGGTCATTTCGGCTCGTAATGCGCCGCCTTGCGAGGAGGTGGCGGCGGCGATCCGCGCCAAAGGCGGCGAGGCGATTTCCGTCACTGCCCGGATTTCCGATAAGGCGCAGCTCGAAAACCTCGTCGCCAAGACGCGCGAGGCATGGGGTCGGGTCGACATCCTCGTTTGCAACGCCGCGATAAACCCACATTACGGCTCGCTCGAACAGCTGACCGACGAGGTTTTCGAACGAATGATGGTCAACAATGTGCTGAGCAATCTGTGGTTGTCGCGCATGGTCGCGCCCGATATGCGCGAGCGGCGTGACGGCGCGATTATCTACATCATCTCGACTGCGGCATTGCGCGCCAGCACAATGCTCGGCATGTACGGATGCACCAAGGCCGCCGATTATGCGTTGTGCCGCAATCTCGCCGCCGAGTGGGGCCCCGACAATATCCGCGTCAACTGCATCGCGCCGAGTGTCGTGACCACCCAGTTCGCGCGCGTGCTCTACGAGGACCCGGCGCGGCGCGCGGCGCGCGAAGCCGGCACTCTGCTCAAGCGCCTGGCCGAGCCCGAAGACATCGCCGGCGTCGCCTTGATGCTCGCCTCGCGCGCCGGCGCCTATATCACCGGCCAGACGATCGTCGTCGATGGCGGCACGACGATCGCGCCTTAAAGTCCGGCAGTGCACATTCGAGCGTCTTTGCCGCAGGACGTTGGGACGGCGGCGGGTATTCTCCGCCAGGATGCGAA
>Ga0182033_10000486_pt1 | contig 18962 bp, 11 predicted proteins | sample tim00Cox0000000H_FD_125968 | JGI IMG/M metagenome (GOLD analysis project Ga0182033, IMG submission 125968) | Lab enrichment of tropical soil microbial communities from Luquillo Experimental Forest, Puerto Rico - timezero.00C.oxic.00.000.00H | ecosystem: Environmental > Terrestrial > Soil >...
GCGAGCGCCAAAGCGTGGGTCTACATTGCCTCGGTGCAGCTGCTCACCAGGAGATTAGCCTGACCCTCACACAATGTTTCCTTGATACAATACAACTATTCCGATTCAGATTCAGACACTAAGTCGCTCGTCGTGTTGGCTTACCCGCCAAAAGACTTGCATCGAGAACTAAGATATCGCCTCCCGTCACGCAGTGTTAGGCTATTTCAACAATACAAACTTATCCTCCCGCTCAGAGAAACTGATCGTTTTCTATTTCCGTCAAGAAATGGGGGCCGCCGCCAAACTTCCTCGTTTTCTCAGGTGATCACATCATATATCCTGCGCCATGTTGGCGTGCAGATCACTCCGCAAGCTCTGCGTTACCTAGGCGCGACTTTATACCTGATCCAACATCCTCAGGCGCATGAGACCGTCCGGCAGGCGATGGGCCATAAATCGCTTGCGCATACTCGCCGGGTTTTTCGGTTCGTTCGCGTAGTCCAATCTTCCCGAGGTTTCGATACGCTTGTCATGCAGAGCAGAACGAACGCAAATAGTTACCTGACTAGCCACCAAACACACGCCCAAGCTTGAGGTAATCCGAGCAAACCGCCACTCGCCCCTCACAGCAGGCCTGAGCATCCAGCTGTGTGTCGCCAATAGATGTCCACTCGATTGTCTAAGCTTTCGCGGTTCCATGAGCAGCAAAGGACCGGCGATGAAATTTGGACCACGACCATACTTCCACAACTTATTATAGATAAACTTCGTGACAAAACTATTTATGATTACTTTTATACGTATCATCGTTGGTTGAATTACCTTCAAACTGTTGTGCCCAGAAATTTAGAAGAGCGGATTCCAATTACTGGGACACCACGTTGTACTATGGCCTTCGTCGAGAACATCCGCGCACGTGCAAGCGCGACAACTGCGCTGATTGAGGCACGCCGTTTAAGACGTGTACTGCTAGCCATAGATCGGAATCTCGACATTCGATCATTAAATCATATAATTAACAAGATACACTTAGAAACCAAAACTACCCAACGAAATCATTATCCTAATGTCAGTACGCCATCATTATTAAATTTAGGATTCGATTTGATGCGCTTGGACGATGAGCGAATCTCAACTGAAAATTCCTATACTTCGGCAATTCCATGGAGAGACGGGTTCATGATTGCTCTATTAGCTCCCAGGCCACTTCGCATTAGTAATTTTGTAAATATTCGTCTGCAAAAAAATTTATTAATATACCATGACACTGCATGGTTTCGATTTCAAACTTACGAAACGAAAAATGGTCGGTATTTGGAATTCCCTTACCCGAACGAACTCTTTTCACAATTGGGGCGCTATATTAAAGAGATTCGGCCGAAACTTATTAGGGGAACGGCTTTACCCTATCTATGCCTTTCGAGGCAGGGTCAGCCAATGCACGAAGCGGTGTTGCGGAGAATAATTAAAACTCGCACCAGTAACGCTTTTGGATTTGCCATACCGCCTCATAGATTTCGTCATGCAGCCGTGACGTATCTTGCGACCACGCATCCGGATTGGATTAGCTTCGGCCCGGACCTCTTGGGGCATTCTGATCCGGCTGTCGCAGAAGCCTATTATAATCACGCATCGCCCGAAGGTGCGGCGACGGACGTACAAGATCACCTTATCAATCAGGCGAAGTCTGTTCATGCGCGATCCGCCAGGGCGAGATAGCCACGTCCGCCCGAACGAGATCACCGAACCGGAATTCCGGCCGCGTTTTGGACGACCGCAGCAACGTGACGGCCGCTCCCTTCAGTGACCGAGGTCACCCAGTGAGGCACGCAATCCTGGGATGAAACGAGCGTGCCGGAGCATGCAGACGCGAATGTGATCGCGATTGGTCCGGGTCCACGCAATCGTGTCAGCGAGACCGTCGCGCAGCGTTGTGGCGGCGACAAAACCGAGATGGTCGCGCGCCTTGCCGGGCGCGCCGAGCCGCCGTATCGACCGGTCCCAATCGCGCGCCGGGGCGAAGGCGATCGGCGTCGGGTTGCCGGCCAGTTCGTTGATCAGATTGGCAAGGTCGAGGATCGAGGTCTCGAGGCCCGAGGCAAGATTGTATACTTCGCTCGGTTCGCCTTGCAGCGCGCAAGCGATCAGGCCGGCGACGATATCGCCGACAAAGATGAAATCGCGAGAGGAGATGCCGCCGTTTTCGACCGGCAGCGCCTCGCGCTGCAATGCCTTCCAGACAAAGGTCGGTATCACGTTACGCCAAACCGTATGCGGCGTTCCGCGCCAGCGCCCGGCGCCGAGAATTTCGCCGGGGCCGTAGACGTTCTGGAACCGCGCCTTGACGAAGGGCAAGCCATAGCGGGCGAAATAGAAGTTGCCGTACATCTCCCCTATGAGCTTCGATATCGAATACGGGCTGTCGTGAAACAGCGAAACCGGGGAATCCTCGGCGGTGGCGCTGGCATCGCCGAAGGTCTTTTCCGCGACCGCGCAGCCGGCGGCGGCGTAAACTACCTTTTTCAGCGAGCGCATCGATTTCAGGCGGTCAAAGAGTTTCAGCGTCGTCAGCGTGTTGTTGTCGTGATCGGCGATTGGGTCGTGGATTGCAGACTGATTCCCATGGTAACAGGCCAAATGGAATACGAAATCGAGATCGCCCGGCAGCCCCTCCAGCACCCGGTCGTCGGCGATCGAACCGAGCACAAACTCGATCGCGGGATGCTCCGGCACATTGTCGATGTCAGCCGACAGTAGATTATCGACTATTAGTATCCGCCGCGGCCGCACCTCCAACAGCCGACGCACCAGGTTCCCACCGACAAACCCCGCACCTCCGACCACCAGGATCGAGGTACCCGCGAAATCTGGTACCATAACGACTATCAGCCGGCTACGGGCTTGAGGTGGCTGTGGGTCGCCGAGACGCCATGGACGTCGTACCAGCGGAGCACACGTTGGACTGTCTCACAAAAGCCGACTTTTGCCCTCCAGCCGAGCAGAGAGTGGGTACGGGTGGGATCAAGCACGACGGCGGGAATGTCGTCGGCGCCAACCGGGACCACGGGGACAGGGGTGGTCGGATAGACGCGGAGATGCTCTGCAACCGCGTCAAAGACCTCCTTGACCGAATGACCGGTACCGGTCGAAACGTTGAAAATGCCGGTTGGCGCGTCCTCGCGCAGGACCAAGTCCATCAGATCGGTGAAATCAGACATGTCGAGAAAATCGCGCACCGCACTTGTGCAAAAGCAGTTCTGCCCGGCCTTTAGCCGCTGGTAAAAGGTCGGGATCGGCCCGATCGCGAGGCGCGGTCCGGCGATGTTCGCCAGTCGCAAGGAGACCCACGGAACGTCGCTCATTGCGACATACGCTTCCCCCGCGGTTTTGGAAATTCCATAGCTGGTGATCGGCCGCGTAGGATGGTCGACCGGGATCGGCACACTTTCCGGCCGGCCATAGCAGAGCGCTGTCTGGAAATTGACGAAGCGCTTCACTCCGATGCGCCGCGCAGCATCCAGAACATTGATCGTACCGGTGACGTTGGTGGCCGCATCGTCGCGCCAGTTGTCCGGATCTTTGTAAGCAGCGGCGCTATGAATGACGTGAGTGGGAGCAAAGCGCGCAAAGGCGACATCGACCACATCACGATCCACAATAGATCCGGTAACAACCTCAAGGCCGCTCACATCGGGCAGCCTCTCGCGCCGGGCGGTGCTGAAGTTGTCGATGACAAGAATTTGGTGGCCCTCGGGGAGATACCTCTCGACCAGGTTCGAACCCAGGCAGCCGCCGCCGCCGGTGATCAGGATCCGCACGTATTGCTCTCCGCGCGGAGGTGTGTGTAACCGCCCTGCACCCCGTGGTCCCGATAATAGGCGACGGTCTTGTCGACGATCTCGTCGAGTGGTGTGAACGTCATCTCGCCGAAGTCGCGGAAAGTGCGCGTCGGGTCGAGCAGGATGGTCGGGGCGTCATCGTCCGCGAGCGGTCGTATCTCCGGCCGCGGATAGTCGTTGAGCTTCATCGCCCGGACAACCGCGTCGTAGAGATCCTTGATGGCCACATCCCGTCCAGACGAGAAATGATAGGTGCCGTGCCCGGCGCCGTCGGCGGCCCCCACCACAGTGCGGGCGAGGTCGTGCACAAAGACGAAGTCACGCCGCGCCTCGGTGACAAAGCAGCGCTTCCCGTGAGCCAGCCGCTCGAAAAAAATCGGCAATGGCCCGCTGACGTTGCGCGGCCCGATCACATTGGCGAGGCGAAAGGTGATCCAATCCACACCACTGAGCTGAATGTAATGCTCCCCGGCTGTCTTGGAAATCGCATAGCTGTTTCGCGCCGGGTTGACCGGGTGGTCCAGCGTGATCGGCTGCTCGAGTGGCTTGGTGCCGTAGCACAGCGCGGTCTGAAAGTAGATGAGCCGGCCAACCCTGTGGTCTTTGCAAGCGCGCGCCACGTTGGCGGTGCCGACACAGTTGGTCAACGCGTCGGCCTCCCAGTCATCCGGATCCTTGTAGGAAGCGGCTGTGTGGACCACCACGTCAGGGCGGAAATCGCCAATCAGTTTGTCTATCACCTGCGCACACACGATGCTGTCCTCGACGAGGCGCAGACACGGGTGCGGCGAGAGGTTGTCACGCCGGCCAGTCGCAAAATTGTCGATTGCGACCACCTCGTCGCCGCGGCCGAGCAGCAGGTCGATTACGGTGGAGCCGACCAAGCCGGAACCGCCGGTCACGAGCACCTTCATTCTCGAGCTCTCTCTTTGATGGATCTAGCGCATATCCGTGGATCAGCACGCGACCCCGGCGACCCGGGGCATCTCGTCGGCCGGCGTTTCGGTCAGCATTCGGCGAAAGCGCGCCGAGCGATCGTGGAATATTTGATGCCACAGCTCGAGGCTCAACAGCCCCCAGGTTTTTCGTGAAAAGCGGCCGGCGTTTGCGAAATTGTCGAGCACCGCGTTGGTATTCAGGTAGGGGCGCTGCCGCGCACTGCGGCTGCGGAAGGTGTCCTGGACGAGGTCGCGCAGCTCGCCCGAAAACCACTCCTTGAGTGGGACCGGAAACCCCATCTTGTCGCGTCGCTCAGCAATCGGCCGGGGCAGGTCTTTGTCGTAGGCGAGCTTCAGCAAGTGCTTCATTCGGCCGTCTCTGAACTTGACGTCGGCAGGGATCGTCGCGGCAAATTCGATCAGCGGGTGGTCGAGCAGCGGCACCCGGCTCTCCAGACCATGCGCCATGCTCATCCGGTCCTCCACCTGCAGCAGGGCCGGAAGCAGGCATTTGAAATCGAAATGGGTCATTTTGTCGAAATAGGCCTCTTTGTGGACGTTGCTCTGATTGTTGAAGATCGCAAGAAAGCTGTCGCGCACCCGGTCCTTGTCGAGCAATGTCCAGTCGACCTCCTGCTCCATGTCGGTGGAGCGGTCAACGAGCCGGAAATAGCGCTCGTCGAGTGCGCCAAACAGGCCTTCACGCCAGAATTCGGTCATTAGCGGTTTGTATTCGCGCAACAGCCCGAGGTTTGGCACGATCGACTCTATCGTGACGACGAAGTTGCCGCTCTTGTAAGTGCCGTCGAGCGCCGCTTTGATGCACTGCTCGAAATAAGCGAGCAGGTAGCGTGCGTAGCCGCCGAAGATCTCATCGCCCCCTTGGCCGCCGAGCACCACCTTCAGATGCTGCGCGGCGAGCTGCGACACGATGAATTGCGGGAACGAGCCAGGGCCCGCCACCGGAAAATCGAGGTGATAGAGCACATCCCCGATGTGCTCGCGAAAATGTCGGGCGGTGATGTCGGTGACGTGCAGCCTGGCACCCGCGCGGCCGGCCGCCACGGCCGCATAATCGCTCTCGTCGTAGCCGGGGAATTCGGTAAAACGGCCGTGAAAGCAGTGGCCGATGCCGTGCTCGGCTTTGCCTGCCAGTATCGCGATCAGGCTCGAATCGAGGCCGCCGGAAACATAGGAGCCGACCGGCACGTCGCTGCGCAGATGCACGCGCACCGAATCGTCGAGCAGCTCCACCACGCGGTTCTCGAAATAGCGCGGGCTGTGGTCGTAGTCGATCTCGTATCTGACGTCCCAATAGCGCCGGACATGAACCCGCCCGTTCTCGACAATGAGCGAATGACCGGGCAGCAGCTGCCTGATCCCGCGGAACAGCGTCGCCTCGCCGATCGTGTACTGGAACGTCAGATACTCGGCGAGCGCCTCCGGGTCGCTGGCGATCTCCGGCACAAACGGCAGCAGCGCCTTCGCCTCGGAGGCGAACACGAACAGATTGCCGACGATCGCGTAATAGAACGGCTTTATGCCGAAGCGGTCGCGCGCGCAGAAGAGGCGCTTGCGGCAATCATCCCAGATCGCAAAGGCGAACATCCCGCGCAGGTGGTCGAGGCAGTCGACGCCGTAGCGGTCATAGGCGGCAAGGATGCATTCGGTGTCCGAAGCCGAGCGAAACTTCCAGACAGGGGCCAGAGCAGCGCGCAGCTCGAGATAATTGTATATCTCGCCGTTGTAGCTGATCACTGTCGGGCCGGGCGCGATCATTGGCTGCCGGGCCGTTGTGCTCAGATCAATGATCGCCAGGCGTCGATGAGCGAGCCCCATGCGGCGGGAACGGCAGCTCCATCGGCCGTTGCCGTCCGGACCGCGATGCGCCACCAGACGATCGAGCACGGAAAGAGCGGCGTCGAGCCGCGGGACCGGGGTCCCGTCGATCGAAGCTATCCCCGCGATGCCGCACATATCGCCTCAACCCCGGTGCCAGGAGAGCTCTCTAGCGGTGGTATCCATTGCCACCGGCGTCGAGCCCGCGACCACACTATCGATCAAGCTGCGCAGACGGGCCGCCTCGGTTTCCCACCGCAGTTCCCGGGCGAGGGCGGCAGCGTTGGCGCGAAGCGCTGCGGCGTCCTTCGCACAGCGGAGGATCGCTTGTGCCAATGTCGCCGGGTCCAGGTGCGGCAAGCAGACGCCGACCGGGTGGCCGCCGATCGCGGCCTCGATTTCAGGAAGATGTCCTCGCACGATCGGCAGGCCGGCCGCGACGATTTGGAAAAAGCCGTTGGGCAGCGCACAGCGATAGTTCTCCGAGTAAGCTTCGTATATCACCAGCCCGATATCGGCCGACCGGATCGACGGCACCACCTTGTCCGGATCGAATGCATTGCCGAGATGAAGCCGCGAAGCAATGAGTTTACGTGGCAATGTCCCCGCAACCGCTTCATAGCCGCGTCCTACAAAAGCGAAGTGGAAATTACCGGGCAGAAGGGCGAGTGCCGCGGCCGCGATCTCGAGCGCCATTCCGGACTTGTAATTGCCGATCATCACGCAAAGCCGGTCTGCGCCAGTCAGGCCAAGAATCCTACGCAGATCCGGCCCGTCGCGCCGGTCGCGCCGGTCGTCGTGGCAATTGCGGACGACCTCCGGACGGCGGCCGAAGACTCGTTCCATCTGTTCGGCGACGCCGTCGCTGACAGTCACCACGGCAGCGGCGGTGGCAACCAGTTGGCTTTCCAGCCGGTCGTAGAACGGGCGCAACCGATTGCGGTCAAACGAGCGCTGCGCCTCTGGCGGATCGATCTCGCGATAGAAATCATGTGCGTCGTAGATGATGCGAGCCCCATTACGCGCTGCGATCGGCATTACGGCCCGATGCATCTCGAATGAGTGTAGGTAGTAGAGGTCCGCCACGGGCAATCGGGCGCGGGGAATGTGATAGTGGTACCGCCAATCGTGCGCTCTGAACGCAGCATAGAGCATGGCCTCCCCAGGACTGCCGATACGGCCCTCGCGCAGTGCCGTGACTACTGACCGCAGACGTCCATTGCGGAACGCGGAGCCTGAGAACGACTCAGCGACCGATTGACCGAGTGACAGTACTTCGAGCCGTTCGTCCCAGAAGCGGTTGCGGCTCGGCCGGCCCTCCACGACGATCGAGCGAAAACCCGAATCGGCCAGGGTGCAGGCGATACGGTATGCGCGGCTATCAGCCTCGAGCGCGATCGGCGTCACGGAAACGGTGATTACGCATCCCGGTCTGTCGGTCATGGTCACACGGCAAATGAAATAATGAACGGTCGCATGGGCTGTGCCGGGTCAGACTGAGACCGCGAACTTGCGCCCCCAAATTCCAAGATTGACGATACGCCAGATAGAGAAATCGACCGGCCGACGGCCATCGAGCATATCCGCAACATGGGCGCGCACCCCGTGCTCATTAAGCAGGCCGGGATAACGCGCGAGGGTATCCTCGACGCCGCCCAGCATGGCCTCGCGCAATTGCCCGCGGAACCACACCTCCTCGGGCGTCGCAAAGCCAAGCTTGTCGCGCCGCGAGCGTACCCGCGGCGGCAGGATTCCGGACATTGCGCGCCGCAGAACCCGCTTTGTGTCGCCGCCGACAATCTTGTGCTGGTCGCCCAACGCGAGCGTAAATTCGACGAGACGGTGATCGAGAAACGGTACCCGCGCCTCTATACTATGCGCCATGCTGTTGCGGTCCTCCCAATGCAGCAGCATCGCGAGGTTGGACGATTGCGTCAGCACTACGCACAGGTCGCCAAGATTTTCGATCGGAGGCCGCTCTATACGTTCGCGTGCGGTCTCGAAAGCGCTTCGGACAAGATGCGGGTGCAGTGCCTCGCCATTGAGCCAGTCGTGCTGCGCCAATGCCTGCCGCTCGCGTCGCAACCAGCGCGCTAGCCAGGGCGGCGCCAATGGCAGGAGAAAGGCTCGGACCTGCTCCCAGAACGACACCCCATGCCAAGCGTGCCGTTCGGCCATGGCGCGCAGCAGCGCGGCGAACCGGCGTTGTCGAATCAGATTGGCGAAATAATACGGAAAACAGCCGTGATACCCGGCGAGCTGCTCGTCGGCACCCTGACCGTCGAGCATCACCTTGAGACCGGCACGGCGGGCCTCCTCGAAGACGCACCATTGTGCAAAAATGCTGGTGCTGCCATAAGGCTCGTCCTGGTGCCAAGTAATACGCTCGGCCAGCGCGTAGGCATCCTCGACCCGCGGATAGCACCAATGCGGCGTGCTGTTCGTGCGATCGACGACCATCTCCATATAGTGTCGTTCGTCTACCGCCTTGACATCATAACAAGCGCTGACGCTGTGCACCCGGGCGCCATCACCGAGTGCATCGAGCTCGCGGGCCATCAGGCACACGATTGACGAGCTGTCGAGCCCTCCCGATAGGCAGCTGCCAACGGGCACGTCGGAGCGCAGATGCATACGAACTGATTGGGAGAGGAGTTCGGCAAAACGTCGCGCCGAGGAGCGCTCGCATAGTTCGAGCGTCCCCGGCTCTACAATTCCGTACCACCGCCGCACCGGCAACGCCTCCGTCGAGCGCCAGCCGCGCAGATACAGTCGCACACATTCGCCTCCCTGCAATTGGCCGACGCCGTCGAACATCGTCTCGGTCGTGTGGTCCATGATCCCTGCAGACAGGAAATCATGGGCCCGAGCCAAATTGAGCTTAGCGGCAAATTCAGGAAGAGCGGCGAGTTGCTTGATCTCCGAGGCAAAAGCAACACCCTGCGCGCTGACATAAAAATACAGCGGCTTGATAGCGAACCGGTCGCGCGCGGCGAAGACGGTCTCTGCCATGCCATCCCAGAGAACGAATGCGAACATGCCGACCAGCCGGTCGAGCGCTGCTTCGCCCCAATGAGCATATGCGGCGAGGAGCACCTCGGTATCCGAGCTCGTACGGAACCTGAACCCGGCCGCCGCCAACTCCTCGCGCAGCTCGATATAATTATAAATTTCACCGTTGTAGGTGATCCAGTAGCGATCATCGGCGTAGCTCATTGGTTGCGCCGCCGCGTCCGACAAATCAATGACGCTGAGCCGGCGATGACCCAATGCCAGTTGCCCCTGGACAGTATCGAAAACTCTCCAGCCACGTCCGTCCGGGCCGCGATGGGAGGCCAAGTCGATATGCTTCGCATCCCGCGGGAAGCCTAACGAAAACCAGATGCCGCACATGAACTCGATTTATCCTAGAGCTGTTTCGGGCACCAATTGCCGATATGCAGTGACCATGCGCGCTGACTCGCGTTCCCAGCAAAGCTCTTCGGCGGCGGCCAAGGCGTTGCGTTTGCAGGCGTCGATGCGCTCGCGGTCAAAGCTGTTGATCGCGGACGCGATCGCCGCCGGATCGAGAGTCGGGATCAAAGCGCCAAGCTGATGCTCTTCGACCAGGCGGGCCATCTCTGGCAGATCGCTAACGCATAGCGCCAAGCCGGCCATCATGTACTCGAAAAATTTGTTCGGGAGCGCGAACTCGTTGTGACGCGAGTGCCCGGGCAAAGCAAAGAAACCGATGTCGAAGGCGGTGGCCTCTTCAACAAGGGCGGTCATCGGTACCGGCGGGACCAGGCGCACGCGTTTCTCAAGTCCCGCGTCGCGTATGCGCTGCCGCAACATGTCACTGTAGCCGGAGTTTTCGGGCCCGCGTAGCGTCAGTTCGAATTCGGGCCGCCACGACACCACGCTGTCGATCGTCTGCTCGAGCCCGCGACCGATCACTATGATACCGTGATAGAGAACCCTGACCCGCTCTCCGGTCGGGCGGAAGCGAAAGCGCCGGTAGAAGGGCGTATTGCGGACCACCAAACTCGGGCGCGGCAGCTGGTACATCGCATCGAGCCGCCCGGAAATGCCGGCGGATACGGAGGAAACCACTGCAGCGTCGCCTATGTACTGCCGCTCCACCGCGCGTACCAATGGCCTCTTCCACGTTCGCCAGTGCAGCTTTTCGGCATATTCCTCCACGGCAAACTCATGAGTGTCGTAGACGTAAGTGCCGCCCTTCTCCTTCGCTATGCGCGCCGCGATCGGCAACGCGATCCAGTCATTCGCGAGCCAAACGCCCGCGTCCACGGTTTGTGCGAGTTCGTACAATTCGATGATCGTCGACTGCATCATCCAATACAGCTTATCGGCGATACCGGGCTGAAACCGCACCCTAATTAGCTGGGATGCATAGCTGAAAGTTCCTCCCGGCACGACCTTGGACAATACCTCTATGCGCTTCAAACGCATTCGATAATATAACGCATAGAATTTTTGTTGGACTCGCCTCAGAAGTTTCGAAAGAGAGAAATATCCTTGGTTCTTATATAGTGCATAGCACCGTTGTGCGAACCGAGCACGCAGGTTAAGCCAGTTATAATACGCTGAATAACATCGATGCGCGACTGTGACTCGCGCATTCCGCAAATTGTAGAAAGTTCTATACAGCGCTCCAACCCATCTTACTCGTGCTGCCAATGCTCGATAATAGATGGTATCTATCAATCCGGCCGATCTATGCAGAATCGGCGCTTGCCACGGCAGGTACTCAACCAAAAGTGCAAGCTGCTTGCGTTTGGTGTCGACATTAGAGGAAAGAGCGACCTCATGGTGAGGACTGAAACCAGTGTCATGAATGAACACACCAGATGCAGCAGTTTCGCGAAGGGGTGGTATAACCCGAACAGTCGCCTCAGACACCGGTTCTGCCACGCCCGCCGGCGCCGGTGACTGCACCGGAGATGGCACAACTTCGGCAAGTGCCGCCGTCTGGGCGGATTTGTCCCGTGAAAATTCTGACAGTTGTGGTGACGCTGGTGCTAGCATGTTGGTCTCAGGTATGGCCCTCCGATCGACAATCGCCGATTCGGGAGCTTCATCCACGGTGCTCGTGACCTCAGCTCCCACGTCGTTTTGCGTGTAGGTGAGAATGGTCCAGTCCGGTGGGGTTGATAGAGCGCCTCGTAAACCAACACCCACCACCTCCCACCCTGCCCGTGCGAACGCATCGCCTTGCCTTCGCACCCGGGGATCGTCGGCGATTGCCGACATGGAGATGATGCAGATCCGCGGCCGAACATAACCTGCACTGGGGCCGTCAGTAATCATCAATTCAGTAATGCTCATCTGTAACGCCTATTTTTTTCCGGTAACCGGTATTCGCTAGTGACGGATGCTATCAGCCGGGCGCAACGAGCAACCCCGCGTAGCCGGTCAGTCCAAGGCATCAGCGGTTGCTCCGTAGCGATTACTGTGGGCGGACCGAAAGTGAGCCGCGTTCATCTAAGCCCTGCCAGGTCAATCAAGCGGCGGCGAATTCCGAGCGGCAGCCGCCGCCAAGCGGCGCGTACGAAACGAAAGCGGACGGAGCGCCTCACCATCGGAATTGCAATGAGCCGGAAATCGGCGATCTTGCTGGATGACGCGGCGTCACTCAAAATGACGATTTGCTCTTTCAGCCGGGCAATTTCGGCGGGATAGACGGTGTTCAAATGGGCAATCTCAGCCCGATAAAGCTCAATTTCCCGAGCAAGTTTCAGCGCGTCCCGCGGCGGAACAAGGCCGGTCGACGATATTTCGCGGACGGGGCTCGCTCCTTCAGCGTGCGTGCGACGCGACAGTAACAAGCGCCCTATCTTACCGACCACCCGTTGTGCCCACTCGGTCTCTGTTTTTTCCATGTTCAGCGCTGCCATGATGACCGCGTTCGTGTCATCGAGCGCCGCTGGACGCTCGGCGACTGCGCTTGTGACAATTCCCGGTCGCCGCGCTGAGATTGGCCATAAACGCGCCTTGTCGCCTCCCATCAGAGCGACAACAGGAACACTGACCACCGTTGTCCGGGGATTCCGTCCGACACGTGCGTCGAGATATCGATCGCAGCTCTTGACGAACGTCCGGTAAGAATATCGCTCTCCGTCGATAATGTCTCGGTAGGTCCGCTCGGTCACCTCCCGAAGGTAATCCAAATCTGATATTGCTTCGAACACAGCCTGAACGTTTGAATAATCTTTCTTTAGCGGGATGTAATGCCTCTCAGGTTCGACTACCCCAGAATAAGAGCCCTCGAAGAGCACCAGCGCGGTCCGCAGTCGAATGGCCTCGAACACCTTAGGCGAAACCTGCGCCATCCGCACTGGGGTCGGAACATCATTGAGAAAACGGTCGGAGAATTCCTCAAATGTCAGTTTCGCATGTCGCTTGGATAACGCCTTCAGCGACCCATCGAAATCGAAAACATTCGACCCGCTTTCTGTTCCCAGCATGGCACGGCACGAGCCAACAAACTTGTACCAGTCGCCCCCGTGGATGCGCCGCGAATGCTCGACCTCAATATCGGCCGGGATGCCAAAATCCGCGCACAGCTTTTGCATGTCACGGCCGATCCGGTACTTGTCGTAGCCCAAAAGCCCGTAATGATGCGGCAGCTGGCGACCCCGATAGCCCAGGTGAATCGGCCGGTCGGCGAGGGGCAATGCATAAAGGTCGAGATCCGGATCCTCCGGAACATAGCCGGTAAGCGTCTCCACGAAGTCGACCAGAGGGAAGCGATGCTTCGGATAGATCAGCGACACCTGATGCAACGGTATGTTGGTGTAGACGCTGTCTATTCCGAGTCGCTCGATCCACTGCCGCGCCGTTTCGGTGTTCTCGTATTCGTCCTGGATGAAGAGAACCTTGGGGCCATGATACCGCTTGATCGCGTTGACAACCGCTTCGACAATATGATCCGTCACCGATACTCTGACGGAGTAATGAATCACTAGCGCATCGAAGCACCCGAAATCTAGGTCGTCCGCAGAGCCTCTTCTATCGTCAGCCGGATATGTTGCCGACATGAAGTGATAGTTGTGACGCGAATATTTCTTAAAACACTGAAGATGCTCATAAACCGTGCGGACAATCGGAGACTCATCGTCATAGAGCATCAGAAGGTTGAGGCTCGACGTGCTTGGCTGTGTCTGCCGAATCATCTCGCCGACCGTCGCGACCGCTTCGCGAAAGCGTGCGTCATACGACTGTTTTAACGCCGCTTCGTTCCGGGCAGCCAGTGCGATCGGTACGCTACGCGTCCCTTCCAGCCGTTCAATCGCGCTGGCGAAGCCCTCCACCGTGGTTTCAATCGCGAAAAGATCGCCCCTACCCCGCAACGCGTCTATCGGCACGCTTACGACCGGCAGACCGGAAGCAACATATTCGTATACCTTTAGCGGCAGCGAGCGCTCGATCCAGGGGTTCTGCTTGAACGGGATCAGGCCCACGAGCGCCTGCCTTGCCAATTGCGCCATCGCATCAACGGGCAGATAGCCGAAATGGACAACATTTGGTCGCGCCAACAGGGACTGCCATTCAGGTGGCGCGTCGTGGTCCCAACCACAAAACCAAAACTGCCAATCGGGAAGACGCTGGGCCAGCCCGATCAGCAGGTCGTAGTCCAATCGCTCATTGATACCCCCTTGGAATATTGCGACACGCGCGCCATTCTCCGGCGGAACGTAGGATTGCGCCCCGGTGGCGCACCAATATTCGTAATCGCAGCCGTTCGGCAGCGTGATGCAGCGGCCAGCATAGCCGGCATGTTTGCGGTATGCCGCGGCCACCCCTTCCGATACGGCGATCAGCAGGTCGACGCTCCTCAGCACCCGGCATAGCGGCCCACTCACGTCGCTCTTCGTCGCGCGCAGGCCCTCGCTCGGCGTCACATAATCCTCGGTCGCGTGATAGACCCGCAGCCGCGGCCGCGACAGCCTGATGTAATCCTCGAAAAAGGTGTTGTAGATCCACAGCAACGGCCGGAAGACGCCGTGCGCGTTCAGCGCCTCGTCGAGCTGGCGCGCATGCGCCTCGTCATATCGCGCCGGCACGTGCACCAACGTGATGTTCGCATTTGGTACTGGCTCGAAACGGACGGCATCCTCCTCGCCGTCGGGTTGCACGAAATAGACCGCTAGGTGCCGGGCGAACCGCGTGGCGTAATGATAGCGGTTGCTGCGCGGCTCGGTATGCCAATCCGACCAAGTCAGCATGACCGCTGCGTCGAACGCGAAGTTCAATGAGAACGGCTTCATCGGATTGGGCTCATAGCATTACGGCGCGTTGTTGGCCGTGCTGTTCCGAACGGGCGTTTTCTGTTCAGGCGATGGCGACGACGCGTCGCGCGCTGTCGCCGGCGCGGACGGGCCTGCCGTCAGAGCCGGCCGAAAAACCGCGAAAACGTTAACGAGAGGTGGGCGAGACGTGCCCGCAGCTGCTCCAACATTTGGCGGCCGAGCCGGTATGACAGTATGCAGAGGCCGCGGAATCGCCGGGTCTCGGCGATCGCCTCGTTCTGCCGCGCGATCTCGGCCGTATAGACGTCATTCAGGCGCGCGATCTCGGCCGTATAGACGTCATTCAGGCGCGCGATTTCTGTGCGGTAGAGAGCCGTTTCCCGGACCGCCTGCTTGTAAAGCAGAACCGCGGCGTCGCGCGGCGCCGGCGTGGGGCGCTCAATCAGGCTGTGGGGCTCAGGGACTTCGCGCCAATCCGCCGGGGCCAGCAGCCCCAAGGATTGCGGGGTTGCCTTCTCGGCGCGCTTGCGATCGATGACCGCGTCCACCGTTTCGACAAACCGCGGGTAATCGTAATTCCCCGACGCGATCAGGTGGTCGTACGCGCGGCCCGCCACAGCTTCCAGCGACCCGATGTCCTGAAGCTGCTCCAGAACGGCATCAACGTTCGAGAAATCCTTCTTCAGCTCGATATAGTGCTCGCCAGGTGAGACGATATCGGAGTAACGGCCGGGGAACATGACCATCGGCGTGCCGAGCGCTGCAGCCTCAAAAACGCGCGGGGAAATCTGCCCCATTCTTACCATACCTTCGAGCGGGTCGGTGTACTGGCGGAACTCCGGATAGCTCGGCTCCCGGCCGTTTGCCGCGTTGAGCTCCTGATAGCGAGCCGCCAGCGAGCCGTCGAAGTCGAAACAGTTCGACCCGCTCTCGGTGCCCAGGGTCGCGCGGCAGCTCCCGAGAAAATCGTACCAAGCCTCGCCGTAAATCCGGCTTTCCTCGCTCATATCGATGTCGTTCGCGATCCCCCGGGCCTCGCAGATGTCGCGCATCCCGCGCCCAATCTCGAATTTTTCGAAACCGAGCCGGCCGTAGCGCGCCGACAGGCTGCGCCCGCGGTAGCCAATCGCAACCGGCCGCTCGGCCAGCGGTATCGACCTGCGCCGCTGCTTCAATTTAGCAGGCACATAGCCGGTCAACACCGTGACGAAGTTGGTGTCGGGGAAAAGCGCTTCGGGATAGACGAAATTGCGCTCCTCCTGCGGCACGCAGGTGAACACGACGTCGAATTGGAGGTCCTGGATCGCGCCCCGCAATACATTCGTGTGCTCATACTCGTCTTGAACCGCGATCAGCCGCACGCCGCGAAACCGCTTCAAAGCCTCCCGATACGACTTGCTGACATATCCCTCAAAGCACAGTCGGGCGCAGTAGCTGTTGAACACTGCATCGAATATATTGAGGTCGAAGTCGATCTCCGCCCCATGCGTTACATGCAGGTAACTAACGTCGAAACGCGAATACAAATTGAAGCTGATTAGGTACTCCATTGTAGTGGTGACGAAAGTCGCCTCATTCGAGTAGGCGACAAGCAGCCGCGGCCTCACCATCTTGACGTCCTAAATCGGCCGCTGTAGCGGTGTTCCGGAGCCAGATTGCGGTTCTCTGACCCGATGGGCCGCGTATTGCGGACGACATGTTGCGACATTACTTGATGCTGCCGCCGTGCTTGGCTCATTTAACCGCCCTCGCGTAGATCTCTAGCCCGCAGATACCAGGCCAGCGAGTTGTCAAAAGCTCCTGTCGCGTACGCGTCTTAAAAGGAAGTTCCTGGTCGATATTGCGCCGCTGCCAGGAAAAGTCCGAGAATAGGCGACAGTAGTTTCGCAAAGACTTCACCGACACGAAATCCGTGTGCGGGGCGACCACTCCCTTGCTATTGTGATCGTAATACCACTTCTCCTGAGCAGTTTCCGACGCTACTACACCGCGGTATCCTAAAATCTCGGATGTAAGATACCTCAATGTTTGGCGCGGTGCCTGGACCCAGCGGCGGTAAGAGTACGCGTAGTAGACCATCGCGATCAGCGATCCGCCAGCTCGCAACAATCTTCTACACTCATCAATCCCTTTGCGCATGTCGCCGGTGTGATGAAGGCAGCCGACGGCTACGACATAATCGAAGCTGTTGTCCGAAAACGGCGCATTTAGGATGCTGCCCGTCTTGGCGTCCCCAGGCAGTGCAGCTTGCCGTAAGCGGTGACAGACCATCTCGACTGGTCCCGGCGCGATATCGAGTCCGACATACCGCGCGCCGCTCTGAGCGATCTTCTGTGATAGTGACCCGTAGCCCAAACCAACCTCAAGCACGTCCCGGCCAATGAGCTCAGCCAACGAGACGTGTTCCAAGAGATATGGATAAAATTCGAAGAACCAATCGTCAAATTTTTTCAGAGACCCTGGTGAGGAGTCCGTGATGCCTAGTACTGTAGCTAAATTGGTGCCACAAAGCTCATTCCAGAACTTAATATTAGCGTCATCGACTGATGCCATCAGCGCTCCTAAAGCAAGACCGACGGGTCTGAGGGATTTCCAGCGCTATACTGGCCGCGCCCGCCGCGAGCGTTATGGGTCAGGGTAACGGGTAAATAAACGCGTCCCAGGTCAACGGTACCTTGATAGCCTTCATCGATTTTAAAATGGAGCCGCCGATCCCACATACATAAATAAGGTAATCTCCCTTTGCCACTCCAATAATAATCCAGCTCTGGCAAAAGTTCAACGGTGCTAACATACTCACCCTGCCGAATTGTTGGATGCTCGACCATTAGCAAAAATTCATGGATGCCAACCGGCACACAATAGTCCACCTTTTCTGCTAACACTGCAATCCGGTTCCCGTGGGAATCATACACCACAGCGACAACCCATAACGATGGTAAATCAATAAATATCTCTGCGACTAGGCGAAAGACTATATTCTCGCTCCGCGAAAATATGTGCTTGCGTGCGAATGTCGTAGCACAGCACGGCCAGACTTCCAAAAATCGCGCTTCCTCGGTATTCCATTTGTCACGGGGGCCCAGCTCATCGGGTGCCGTACCCTGCTGTGACCCGAAATCGGCTGTAGTCAACGTCTGGTCCCTGAGGGCTCTCTGGCGATCGCTGGCTGCCCTAGTCTCAAGAAACACCGCGGCGGGCACTGCGTCGGCACTGTCATCAGCCGGTGCCACGGTGCCGAGGTCAATGCCGCTTTCGGTCCGCGGCGGCGCATTGCACGCAGGCGCAAACTCCATTGGACCCGACCACTCGGGAGTGCCTGGTTCTGAGGGTTGGCTCGACGCTGATGGAGGGCTGAAGGGCATTTTCCCTACACCCTCCCCACCTGTAGAAACACGGCGAGCGCGCATTCGCAAGACAGAGCGACTCGTCTCAGCGCGCAACCTCTCCTCGTCCCGCTCCAGAACCCACGCATGATAGGCTTTCGCGATCGTGAGCGTGTCGGCGCTCATTCGGATTTGCCCGCGATCCAGCCATACCGCCCGGTCGCATATCTTTTGGACGCTTACCGTATCGTGGCTGACCAATAGGACGGTGGCACCCGCCTCCTTAGTCAAGCGGTGCATCCGATCGACGCATTTCGCGGCGAAATACGCGTCTCCTGCGCCGAGCACCTCGTCGATGATCAGAATATCGGGCACGATCTCTGTAGCTGCCGAGAACGCCAAACGCGCGTACATGCCGCTGGAATAGGTTTTGAGAGGCTGGTCGATGAATTCGGCCAGCTCGGAAAAGTCGACGATGGCATCGAGAAGGCGTCTGGCCTCGCTCCCGGTGACGCCCTGGTAAGCGAGCGAGGACAGGATGTTCTCGCGCCCGCTAAATTCCGGATGGAAACCCGTTCCCAGTTCCATCAACGCCTGGACATTGCCGCGGACGGTGACAGAACCCGAACTGGGCTGCAGCCGCCCACAGACAATGTTGAGAAAGGTGGATTTGCCCGCACCGTTTTGGCCGATCAGACCCAAGCTGTCACCGCGCTCCAACTCAAGCGAGATGCCGCGCAATGCCCAGAACTCGTCATACGCGCCCTTCGGGATTGGCAGCCCAAA
>Ga0182033_10000491_pt1 | contig 18916 bp, 16 predicted proteins | sample tim00Cox0000000H_FD_125968 | JGI IMG/M metagenome (GOLD analysis project Ga0182033, IMG submission 125968) | Lab enrichment of tropical soil microbial communities from Luquillo Experimental Forest, Puerto Rico - timezero.00C.oxic.00.000.00H | ecosystem: Environmental > Terrestrial > Soil >...
AAGCCCATGAGACGGAACGGATCGTTTTTGTCCTTGGCGCGGGCGATGAATTTCGGAATATTCTCGACCGTGCCGATTTCCGTCAGCATTTTCAGTGCCGCTTCATTGGCGCCGCCATGCGCCGGACCCCAGAGGCAGGCGACACCCGCTGCAATGCAGGCAAAGGGGTTGGCGCCAGACGATCCGGCGAGGCGGACGGTCGAAGTCGAGGCATTTTGCTCGTGATCGGCGTGCAGGATGAATATGCGATCGAGCGCGCGCGCGAGGATTGGATTGACCCTATATTCCTCGCACGGCACAGCGTAGCACATGCGCAGGAAATTCGACGTATAGTCCAGGTCGTTCTTCGGATAAACGAAGGGCTGGCCGATCGTATATTTATACGCCATGGCGGCGAGCGTCGGGATCTTCGCGATCAGGCGCATAGAAGCGATCATGCGCTGGGTCGGATCCGAAATGTCGGTTGAATCGTGGTAGAAGGCCGATAGCGCGCCGACACTCGCGACCATGACAGCCATTGGATGGGCATCGCGGCGGAAGCCCTGGAAGAAACGCGCCATCTGCTCATGCACCATCGTATGGCGCGTGATCCGGTGATCAAAATCGGCCTTTTGCGCGGCTGTCGGCAGTTCCCCGTAAAGCAGGAGATAGGCGGTTTCGAGGAAGTCCCCTTCTTCGGCCAGCTGATCGATCGGATAGCCCCGATAAAGAAGAACGCCTTCGTCGCCATCTATGTAAGTGATCTTCGATTCACAGCTCGCCGTGGAGGTGAAGCCGGGATCATAAGTGAACATCCCGGTTTGGCCGTAGAGCTTGCCGATATCGACCACCGCAGGACCAATCGATCCGGTTTTGACCGGCATATTGACCGAGGTGTCGCCGAAATTGAAGGAGCCGGTCGTTGCGCTCATGAAGTTTGCCTTCTCTTAGGTGGTCGACATATTCGAGCCAGGTTCCCCCAGTCTTTTGCCGGCTGGATCGCGGAACCCTGGCTGCACGGCTAGGCTGTGCCGCGCAGAACACCTATCGCATCGGCAGATCCTGTCAAGCGCGGGGAAATTGCGACTTAGGTCGCGAGACTTCAGACGGCGCAGCTCTTGCGCCTTTTTTCGAGACGGCGCCCCATTTCGGGCAAAGCGCCTTTATCGTTCTTGCAATGCGCAAGCTGCTGCTTCGCGCCTCAACCTGCCTGATCCCTCAAGCGCCCAAGGCTTTCCTCGCGGCCAAGCACTTCCAAGACATCGAAAATGCCGGGCGAGGTCGAGCGTCCCGTCAAGGCCGCGCGCAAAGGCTGCGCAACCTGGCCGAGTTTCACTCCCGTTTCCTCAACATATTCGCGCACGGCCGCTTCTGTGCTCGCGGCGCTCCAGACAGGCAGCGCGGAAAAGCGCGGTAAAAGATTCGCGATATGGGCGCGCCCGCCCGTGTCGAGGATGTTTGCTGCCTTTGCGTCGAGCGGCAGCGGGCGCGTCGCGAACAGGAAATTCGCGCCATCGAGCATTTCGATCAAGGTCTTTGCCCGTTCCTTCAGACCGGGCATGGCAGCACGCAATTTTTCGCGCATGGCGGCATCGAATTGGTCCGCGATTTGCCGGCCATTGGGCAGATAGGGCAGGGTCGTTTCAAGCGCTTCGACGAGATGCTCGTCCTTGCTCGCCCGCACATAATGGCCGTTCATGTTTTCGAGTTTGACGAAATCGAATCGCGCGGCGGAGCGATGGACATGTTCGAGATCGAAAGCCTCGATCATCTCCTCGGTCGCGAAGAACTCCTTATCGCCCTGGCTCCAACCGAGCCGCACCAGATAATTGCGCAAAGCCTCAGGCAGATAGCCCATGCCGCGATAGGCATCGACGCCGAGTGCGCCGTGCCGTTTCGACAATTTGGCGCCATCCGGCCCATGGATCAGGGGAATATGCGCCATGGAGGGAACATCCCAGCCGAGTGCCTGATAGATCTGCATCTGGCGCGCAGCATTGGTCAGGTGATCATCGCCGCGGATGATCTGAGTGACCCCCATGTCGTGATCGTCGACGACGACAGCAAGCATGTAGGTCGGCGTGCCGTCTGAGCGCAGCAGCACGAGATCGTCGAGATCCTTATTGGCCCAGGTCACCCGGCCTTGCACTTTGTCTTCAAGGACTGTTTCCCCTTCCAGTGGCGCTTTCAAGCGAATAACCGGCTTGACGCCCGGCGGCGCTTCCGACGGCGAGCGATCGCGCCAACGTCCGTCATAGCGGGGCGGCCTTTTCTCGGCGCGGGCCTTCTCCCGCATCTCATCGAGCTCTTGCGGCGTCGCATAGCAATAATAGGCATTGCCCGAGGCGAGCAGACTCATCGCCGCTTCGCGATGGCGTTCGGCCCGCTGGAACTGATAGATGACCTCACCATCCCAATGGAGGCCAAGCCAGGAAAGCCCATCAAGGATCGCTGCAATCGCCGCTTCGGTGGAGCGTTCACGATCGGTGTCCTCGATCCGAAGCAGCATTTTGCCTCCGGTATGCCTCGCGTAGAGCCAGTTGAACAAAGCCGTGCGCGCTCCGCCGATATGGAGAAAGCCTGTCGGGGAGGGCGCGAAGCGTGTAACCACCTCATCGGGCATAACAAAAATCCTGCACAGCTGGATGCTTGAAAATATAGGCCGAGCCCGGCTTTTCGAGCCCAATGCACGGTGAGAGGTCGTGTAGCATGGAAACCTCGAAAGAAAAGTGGCCTTGGCCTGGGACTTGCGGTTAATTAGCGAGACTGCCGAGGTCTCGCTCGGCGCATCGGCTTCGAGTGCTCATGGCTCCATCGGCCACAACAGCAATTGCCAAGGGCCGTTTTGCCGGGGAGCGCGGCCTTGCCGCCAGACTGGGTGGCCTCTTCGAGCGATTCGGTGCGAGGTTCCTGCAAGCCTTGGAGACCGAGGCTGCACTGCGCCGTTTCTTCCTCTGGCTACCCGTCTCTGCGGGGGCCGGGGTGGTCGTTTACCTTTGTGCCGATCACGAGCCCCACCTGTGGTTCGCGGGGATGGCCAGCTCGATCTGCGCGGCGCTCGCCTGGCTGACACGCGAAAAACGGCTTGCCTCTTTTCTCCTGGCTGGGCTTTGCGCGTTTTTCACTGGGCAGCTTTCTGCAGGTCTGCGCGCGGCGCGGGTCGCCGCGCCGGTGCTCGACCATGTGCGGATTGCGACCGTTGAAGGCTATATCGAGCAAATGGATTTCCGGCCGACCGGCGCGCGCTTCATCCTGCGCGTGAGCGCGGCGGAGGGTTTGCGTCCAGAAGAAACACCCTATCGCGTGCGGCTTTCGACGCGTCGCGCCCCGCCTTTCGGAGCTGGCACCTATGTGAGCCTCAAGGCGCGACTCCTGCCGCCCTCCCGCGCAAGCCTGCCGGGCGGCTATGATTTCGCACGCGATGCCTGGTTCGCCGGCCTCGGCGCCGTCGGCAATGCGCTCGGCAAGATCGAAGTCGTCGATCCGCCTGATCCCCCGGATTTTCTGCTGGGCAGCATGATGGCGATTGATCGCGGACGCAATGTCCTCGCGCTTAGAATCGACCGAATCGTCGGTGGCGACGCGGGAGCCATCGCCGCCGCCATGGTGACCGGCAAGCGCGATCTCCTGTCGGAAGAGGCAAAGGACGTCATTCGCGAGGCCGGTATTTTCCATATCATCACGATTTCCGGCGTTCAGATGACGCTCGTCGCCGCGATTTTTTTTGTCGGGCTGCGCCGGCTGCTGGCTTTGAGCCGGACGCTTGCCTTGCGTTATCCGATCAAGAAATGGTCGGCTGGCGTCGCAATGCTGGCGGCAATTGTCTATGATGTCGCGACGGGCTCGCGGGTCGGAACAGAACGCGCCTTGTTCATGACTCTGATCATGCTCGCCGCCGTGCTCCTGGATCGGCAAGCGCTGACGATGCGCAATCTCGCTATTGCCGCTCTGATTGTGATCCTCATCGAGCCCGAAGCGATCACGGGCGCGAGCTTTCAGCTTTCCTTTGCCGCAGTGGCGGCGCTCGTTGCTGTCTATGAAGCCCGCATGGAGGCGCTCGCCCGCGAGCGTGAAGACTTGTATGCCGCCCGCCCGCATAAAAATGGCGCTTGGCAACGGCTTTTTCAAAGCCTTGGGGCTTGGGTGCGGGGAGGACCGGGCGGGCTCTTTTTCGCGACTTTCTGCGCAACTTCCGCAACAGCCTCCTTCATGGCTTATGATTTTCATGAGCTCAGCCCTTATGTGCTGCTCGGCAATCCGCTTACGCTTTCCATCATCGAAATCTTCGCCATACCCGGCGCCATTCTCGGCACGCTGCTTTATCCGCTCGGACTCGATATCTGGGTCTGGCATTATGTCGGTGCGGGAATCAGTTTCATCATGTGGGCCGCGCGCATCGTCGGCACATTGCCCGCTGCGACGATCCATCTGCCGGCCTTTGCACCCTGGTCGATAATATTCCTGACCTTGGCGGTGCTCTCCATTGTCCTCTGGCGGACCATGTTTTTGCGCGCCACTGCGATCCCCCTTGCTGCGGTTGGCCTTTACGGCGCCGTTAGCGGCCCTTCCTTCGACGTTGCTGTGGCACCCTCTGGCGATGCGGTGGCTCTGCGCTCCGAACATGGCAGGCTGGAGGTGATCGGTCCCCGGCCGAGCGCTTTCGGAATGGAGCAATGGCTGCGTGCGGATGCCGACGGGCGTGCGGCCGCCGAAGCCCATCAAAGATCGGCTTGCGATAAAATCGGCTGCGTCGGCCGGCTCGCCGATGGACGGTCGGTTGCGCTTGTTCTCGACAAAGCCGGCTTCGCCGAGGATTGCACGCGCGCCCATGTGCTGGTCACGCCTCTCTTCGCACCAACGGGTTGTGCCGCCCCGATCGTGATCGACCGCGACCGGCTGAAACAGACCGGCGCGCTCGCTTTGACATTCGATGAGGAAGGAGCGCGGACAAGCACGGCACGTGCGCCGGAAGAAGACCGGCCCTGGTCGCGGGCGCCGAAACCGACCTGGGGCAAGACCGCGCCGCTCCCGCGTACCAACAAAATTGGGGCGGGATCCAAGAGCGAGGCTGCTACGAGGAGTGAAATTGTTCCCCCGGCTGATTCGAGGAGAGACGGGGATATCGACAGGAACGTGGATCAAGAGAGCGACGCCGACTTCGATGATTATGCGCCGCTTGATTGACGGCCAGGATGCGGGGGTTCCTTTTGACCGCTCGGCGGTGCGGATCTCGACTCGCCGTCAATAGCGGCGGATGAGGCTCACAAGCTTGCCTTGGATACGCACCCGGTCAGGCCCGAAAATTCGGGTTTCATAGGCGGGATTGGCAGCCTCCAGCGCGATCGATGCACCGCGCTTGCGCAGCCGCTTCAGGGTTGCCTCCTCGTCGTCGATCAAGGCCACGACAATATCGCCCGTCTCGGCGGTATCCTGCTTGCGGATCACGACGGTATCGGCATCAAAGATGCCGGCCTCAATCATCGAATCGCCGCGGACTTCGAGGGCGTAATGCTCGCCGGGGGAGAGCATTTCCGGCGGCAGGCTGATGGTATGGCTGCGGTTTTGCAATGCGGTGATCGGCGTGCCAGCGGCAATCCGGCCCATGACCGGGATCGCGACAATGGAACGTCCGAGATCATCGTCGGAGGCAGCCAAAGGCATGGGGCGGACGCGTCCAAGATTGCCCTCGATGACGCTCGGGGCGAATTTCTTGCCCCGATTGACTTCGGGAGGAGTCGCGGAATCGGGCAACCGCAAGACTTCGAGCGCGCGGGCGCGGTTGGGCAGGCGGCGGATGAAGCCGCGTTCCTCGAGGGCCATGATCAGACGGTGGATGCCGGACTTGGAGCGTAGATCGAGCGCATCCTTCATTTCGTCGAAGGAGGGCGGAACGCCGGTCTCCTTGAGGCGCTCGTGAATGAAACGCAAAAGCTCGCTCTGCTTTTTGGTCAACATCGGCTACTGCCCTCTTCACGACACAGGATCGGGCGGTTCAGCCCCCAATCGCCATTTGTCACGGCGCCATATATTGCGCTGTAGCTTTAAACAAATGGTGAACAGACTGTATATGTTCGCTCTGTGTTCCGCAAGCCTTTCCATAAGCAAAAATGCGTTGGCGGACCAACGCATTTTCTTAAATCCAGATCAATTTTTTTCAGCCGGCCGGTCCGAATGGAAGACAGCCTCGGCCTCTACAGCCAGCGGCGGGGTCCCACATCGCTACCGCCGCCAAGGATGGCGCGCCAGACCACCAGCACGATGACCGCGCCGATGGTGGCGCCGATAAAGCCCGCACCCTGATCTTCTCGATACCACCCGACGGCCTGGCCGAGATAGGTCGCGACAAAGGCGCCGGCTATGCCGAGAAGGCAGGTCATGATGAACCCGCTCGGATTATTTGGCGCGGGCGAGAACCAACGGGCGAGCAAGCCCGCGACAAAGCCGATAATGATGGTCCAAATCACCCTGCCCATGCGGGAACCTCCGAGGCGGGAAGACAAACATCTCAAGACTTATACCAAGGGTCGCAAAAGCGCCCCTTGGTTCCTTTCTCGAATTTCCGCTATTTCTTGAGCTTTGGCGGAAATTCGAGAGTGGCACCAACGGTCATTCTTTATGACCATTGGTATTAGAGCGCGCGCCTTCCGTTTCAACAGAAGCGGAAAGGCACACCATAGCGCTGTCCAACCGCTCATATTCTGTCGTCTAAATCGCTGAGCACGGTTCGCGCGACGAAGCCTGCGATCAATGCGCCGACGATCGGGGCAAGCCAGAACAGCCAAAGCTGCGAGATATAGGCGCCGCCAGCAAAAAGTGCCGGACCGGTACTGCGGGCCGGATTGACCGAAGTATTGGTGACCGGGATGGAAATGAGGTGAATAAGGGTCAGGGCTAGGCCGATCGCAAGCCCAGCGAACCCGACCGGCGCGCGAACCGATGTCGCGCCCAATATGATGAACACAAAGAAGAAGGTGAGCAGGACCTCGATGATGAGGCAGGATAACAGCGGATATTTGCCTGGGCTGAGATCACCATAGCCATTTGCGGCAAAGCGGCCGAGGACAAAACCAGGTTGGCCGCTGGCAATGACGTATAAAACCGCCGCAGCGAGGATGGCGGCCAGCACCTGGATAATGATGTAAGGCAATACATCGCTTGCCGGAAACCGGTTACCGGCCCAAAGGCCTACGGTGACCGCCGGGTTGAAATGACCCCCGGAAATATATCCGACCGCATAGACCATGGTCAGTACGGTGAGGCCGAAGGCGAGGGCGACGCCCGCGAAACCTATGCCTAATTGTGGAAATGCGGCGGCGAGCACGGCGCTACCGCAGCCGCCAAACGTAAGCCAGAAGGTGCCTAGAAATTCGGCGCTCAAACGTTGAGTTAATGTCATGGTTTCAGCCCCCAATAAAAATTCATTCTTAAAGAGCAATTTGTGCTCACAAATGATGCAGAGCACTTGATACAAGGGTCACGAAGGGCGACCTTTGGTTAACTTCTCGAATTTCCCCTTTCTTGATGGTTGAAGGAAATTCAGTACTGCCCATTTCCCTCGGAATGCCAGGCTTTTGGGATGTATGAAGTCTCGTTTTTGCTCAAGTGGCAGTAATAAATAAGCAGCCGACTTACTTGGCCACGTCGATTACGTTGATCCAAGCTGTCCGGCGTGTCAATCTTTCGCGTCCGGCGGCGCTATATACTTCCAGCGGAAAGCCTGATGATGCGACAGGGTTCACCACCGGAAGCGGCAGGCGCACCCGCGTCGCGGATCAGGAGGCACTGCGCTTCGGCCAGCACACGCAAAAGTGAGGAATCCTGTGCCGCGAATGGCGTGACGACAGGCAGCCCCCCGTCCTGCGGCACGAGAGACGCCCGCAAGAAATCCTGCCGGTCATCATTGGCGGGAAGTGCTGTTCCAAGGATAGCCGGTTCGCTCCAGTCTTTGCCAGCGTCAGGATCACCGCAAAGGGCGCGCACGAGAGGCTTCAAAAAAAGCACGCCGCAGACGACCGAGGAAACTGGATTGCCTGGCAGGCCGAGGATTGCCATGTCGCCCAGTCTGCCATGGATGAGCGGCCTGCCGGGCCGCATGGCAATCCGCCAAAAGCCGAGTTCCATCCCCTCATTGGCAAGCGCCGTCCTGACGAGATCGTGATCGCCAACCGAAGCGCCGCCAAGAGTCACGAGCACATCCGCCTGTGCGTCGCGGGCGGCTCTGATCCCTGCCTCCAGGGCTGCGAAGTCATCGCCAGCTATGCCGAGATCGAGCGGCTCGCCGCCCGACATTTCGACGAAAGCCGCGATCGCAAATGTATTCGAGGCAATGATTTGATTGGCTGTGACAGGCTCGCCTGGCCGGACCAATTCGTCGCCAGTCGCGAGGATCGCGACCCGGGGGCACCGCGTCACGAGAAGGTCGGCGTGGTTCATTGCGGCAGCAAGCGCGATCTCGGCAGGACCGAGCCGCCGGCCCGCTTTTAGCAAAATCTCGCCTTCCGTGAAATCGAGGCCCGCCGCACGCACGTAGCGTTTGGGCGCCACGCTCTGCGCCGACACCACGAACCCGCCTTCCAGCCGGGCATTTTCCTGAATGAGGATTGCATCCGCGCCGTCCGGCACTGGTGCGCCGGTGAAGATCCGCACGGTTTGGTGCGGCCCGACGGTGCCGGCAAAACCATGCCCTGCCGCGCTCTCGCCGATCAATTCGAGTCTGACGGGAAGCTCGGCGAGATCGCGGGCGCGCACCGCATAGCCGTCCATTGCGGAAACGGCGAGCGGCGGCTGCGTGCGTTTTGCGACGAGATCCGCAGCGAGCGTACGGCCGAGCGCTTGCGCCAGGGCCACGCTCTCGGCGTTGCGCGGACCACGCGCGGAACTCAGAATTCTCGCGCGGGCGTCAGCAACGGAAAGCGGCTTGTCGGGGTTCATGCGCCTTCGCGTGTCCAGTCGCCGGATTTGCCGCCATGCTTTTCCACAAGGCTGATCCCTTCGATCCGCATGAAACGATCCGCCGCCTTCAACATATCGTAAATCGTGAGGCAGGAGACAGCGACAGCGGTGAGCGCCTCCATTTCGACGCCAGTCTGGCCGGAAACCTTGGCGAGTGCGCGCACATGAAAGCCGGGTAGAGCAGGGTCTGGCTCGAAATCCACCGTCACCTTGGTGAGCAGCAAGGGATGGCAAAGCGGGATCAATTCATGGGTTTTCTTCGCCGCCATGATCCCGGCAATGCGGGCGGCGCCCGTCACATCGCCTTTCTTGGCATCGCCGGAAAGTGCGAGATCCAGCGTTTCTTTCCGCATCACGATCCTGCCTTCGGCAATCGCCAGGCGCTCGGTCACGGCTTTGTCCGAGACATCGACCATGGCGGCCTGGCCGGAGGAGGAAAGATGCGAGAGCTGGGTCATTAGAAAGGAGACAGGAGTTTATGCGTCGCGGCTGCCACGTCGTCTTGGCGCATCAGGCTTTCGCCGACGAGAATAGTCGATATTCGATGCGCTTGCAGGCGTAAACAATCCTGATGCGTGAAGATCCCGCTTTCGCCGACAATGATCCGGTCGTGCGGGATTTTCTCGGCGAGCCTTTCGCAAGTCTCGAGCGACACCTTGAACGTATGCAGATCCCGATTGTTTATGCCGACGAGACGGGTCTCGAGACGCAAGGCGCGGGGGAGTTCGGCCTCGTCATGAATCTCGACGAGAATATCCATGGAAAGATCATGCGCCGCGCGGGTGAGCGCGCTTGCCTCTTCGTCCGTGACGCAGGCCATGATGATCAAGATGCAATCGGCGCCCCAGGCGCGGGCTTCATAGACCTGATAGGGATCGAACATGAAGTCCTTGCGCAAAACGGGGAGATGAGTCGCATGACGCGCCGCGGCGAGGAATTCAGGCTTGCCTTGAAACGATGGCGTGTCGGTGAGCACGGAAAGGCAGGCCGCTCCCCCCGCCTCATAGGCGCGGGCGAGAGCGGGCGGATCAAAATCGGCACGGATCAGGCCCTTTGAGGGGCTGGCTTTCTTGATTTCGGCGATGAGCGCGATCTTATCGTCCGCGTGCTTGGCCTCGATCGCTTTGACAAATCCGCGCGGCGGCTCCTGCGCTTCAGCCTCGCGGATCAGAGTTTCGAGAGGCATCAGCACCTTGGCCTCGCGAATTTCATGACGCTTGTAGGCTTCGATCTGCTTCAAGATGTCGGACATTGGATCTAACCTTGCAATCTACCTTGTCGCGCCGGGGAGGGGCGAGGAACTGCCCTGGTTCGAGACTTTCACGAGCTTGGCAAGTGTCCCGGCGGCGCGCCCCGAATCGAGCGCCGCCCCGGCCAGAGCCGCGCCTTCTGTCAGGTCCCGCGCTTTTTCGGCAATGACGAGCGCGGCGGCGGCGTTCAGGATTGCAATATCGCGGTAGGCATTTCTTGCTCCGCCGAGCACGGCATTGAGCGCAGCCGCATTGGTCATGGCATCGCCACCCTTGAGTTCGGCGAGGTTGGCGCGCGAAAGGCCCGCCATCTCCGGCGTGATCTCGAAGGAGCGGATTTCGCCTGCTTCAAGCGCGGTCACGAAGGAAGGGCCGGTCACGGTCAATTCGTCGAGCCCATCGGAGCCATGCACGAGCCAGACCCGCTCGGACCCTAGGTTTTTGAGCACTTGTGCGAGAGGCTCGAGCCAGGCCGGAGAAAACACACCGAGAAGCTGGCGTTTGACACCAGCTGGATTGGAAAGCGGCCCGAGGAGGTTGAAAATCGTGCGCGTCCCGAGTTCGGCCCGCGCTGCCGCGACATGGCGCATTGCTGCATGATGCGCCTGAGCCATCATGAAACCCACCCCCGCCTCGCCAATGCACGCTTCGACATGCGTCGGAGTGAGCCCGATCATGACTCCGAGCGCGGTCAGCACATCGCTCGCCCCTGAGCGCGACGAGGCGGCGCGATTGCCGTGCTTGGCAACCGGCACGCCACAGGATGCGACGATCAGTGCTGCCAGCGTTGAGACATTATAGGTCCCGTGCCCATCGCCGCCCGTGCCGACGATGTCAATGGCGCCGGGCGGCGCCTCGACCCGCAGCATTTTGGCGCGCATCGCAATCACGGCGCCGGCGATCTCGTCGATCGTTTCGCCTCGCACACGCAAAGCCATCAGAAAGCCGCCCAATTGGGCGGGAGTAACATCGCCCGAGAGGATATGATCGAAGGCCAGCTCAGCCTCGGCGCGCGTCAGGTTCGAGCCGGTCGCGACCTTGGCAATGAGAGGTTTGAACACGTCCATACAAAGTCCTTGAGAGCGCGTTTTCAGGCTGGAAGCTGAGAACTAGAACGCCGCTTGCCGTTCGTTCTTATTCCATTCCGCGGCAAGGTCGAGAAAATTCGCAAGAATCCGCAAGCCATGTTCCGATTCTATGCTTTCGGGATGAAATTGCACGCTGTGGACGGGCAGGCTTTTGTGCGAGAGCCCCATGATGAGGCCATCCGTCTCAGCCGTGACCTGAAGATCATCCGGCAGGCCGGCGCGCTTAACGATGAGGGAATGATAGCGCGCCGCGCGAAACGCCCCGTTGATCCCGTGAAACACCGTTTCACCGTGATGTTCGATCAAGGCGAGCTTGCCGTGAACAGGCGTTGGCGCGCGGATGATTTCGCCACCAAAGGCCTGCCCGATCGCCTGATGCCCAAGGCAGACACCGAAGATCGGAATGGTCGTCCCCGCCGATTTGATCAGATCGAGGCAAATGCCGGCGTCCTCGGGACGGCAGGGACCGGGCGACAAGACGATCGCGTCCGGGCGAGACTGGATGATCTCGCCAGTGCTGATGCGGTCATTGCGGTGAACGGCAACGTTTGCCCCCAGAGTCCCCAGGTAATGCACCAGGTTCCAGGTAAAGCTGTCATAATTGTCGATAAGCGTGATGGTCGTCATGCGCAGCGAGTTTAGAATTGATCGCCCACGCCATCAATGCGAACAGGCGAAGGGAAATATGGATTTAAACTTCGTGCCCCCTTCGACAGCGGCGGAAAGGATCATGTTGCCGCAGACATGACCGGGCAGGAAGATTGCCCGATGCACATTGCCGTCCACGCCAAAGGTGAGGTCGGAGAGCTTCTTGTCGGCCACCATGTTTATGCCATGCCTAACCCCTTGAGCAGGCAGGAGATTCTCGAAAATCTTGACATTTATGACGGTGCTTTGATCGGTCGCCTGTGGCGGACCGGACAAGGTTAGATCGACGAGGATTGCATTCCAATCCTGTTCCTTCAGCCGGGCATCGAGCGCACCGTCGATGCCAGGTTCTGGCAAAGGATCCGAGACCTTGCCGCTTGCCGAATAGAAAAGGCGATAATCAACTTTTGTGACCTGCGGCACATCGGCGGCGAATGCCGGAACGAAAGTCGCAAAAATCGCGGCGGGGAGAGCAGCGATCGCTTTGAACAAAGAGAGTCTCAAGCATTCCTCCTCGGGTCCATGCGGGCGCAGTCCATGATCTTGATGGAGATCAGTCTAACCCAGGTGTGTCTCGCTTCTATTGCCCGCGCTTCGCGCGTGTCGCGAAACGCACGGCTTCCTCCGCCGCGCGGAACAGGGCTTGTGCCTTGTTCACGCATTCGCGCTGCTCGGAGGCGGGATCCGAATCATAGACGATGCCGGCGCCCGCCTGGACGTGCATCACATTGTCCTTGACGATCGAGGTGCGCAGCACGATGCACGTGTCCATCTCGCCGGAGGCCCCGAAATATCCAATGCAGCCGCCATAAATACCGCGCTTATCGACCTCCAATTCATCGATAATTTCCATCGCGCGGACTTTTGGCGCGCCTGACACCGTGCCTGCCGGAAATCCGGCGCAAAGCGCATCGATCACATCATGTTTTGGGTCGAGTCGGCCTTCGACATTCGACACGATGTGCATGACATGGCTGTAACGTTCGATCGCGAATTTTTCGGTGACCTCGACCGAACCGATCGCGGCGACGCGGCCAACGTCATTGCGGCCGAGATCGAGCAGCATCAAATGCTCGGCGCATTCCTTTTCATCGTTGAGAAGGTCTCGCGCAAGGCGCTCATCCTCGGCCTTGGTCTTGCCGCGCCAGCGCGTCCCCGCGATGGGGCGGATCGTGACCTTTCCCTCGCGCACGCGGACGAGAATCTCCGGGCTGGAACAAACGATCTGGAAAGTTCCAAAATCGAGATAACAAAGAAAGGGCGCGGGGTTGACCCGCCGCAAGGCGCGGTAGAGCGAAAAGGCCGGCAAAGCGAAAGGCGCCGAGAAACGCTGCGACAGAACCACCTGAAAAATATCGCCGGCGCGAATATAATCCTTGGCGCGCTCGACCATATCGAAAAAGCGTGCCTCATCCGTGTTCGATTTCGGCGGGCTTGCCACGAGAAGCGGATCGGCGGCGAGACTCTCATGCGCGAGCGGCCCTTCGAGGGTCGCGACAACGGCATCGATCCGCGCGATTGCCCGATCATAGGCCGCCCGCGCCGAGATGTTGTCGGCTGGACGTAGAGGAGTCACGACGAAAATCTCGTCCTTGACCGTGTCGAAAACCACCATCACGGTTGGCCGCATCATGATCGCATCGGGCACGCCGATCGGATCGGGCTTTGCCTCGGCGAGCTGCTCCATCTGCCGGACCATGTCATAGCTCAGATAGCCGAATACACCGGCAGCCATGGGTGGCAGGCCTTCGTCGGCATCGATGGAGGAGTTTGCGATGAGTGTGCGCAGCGCCGCGAGCGGCGGCTCGGGGCAGGGCGTGAAACTCTCGGGATCGATCAACGCGCGCGTGTTGATTTCAGCCCGAGCGCCAAAGGCGCGCCAAACAATGTCCGGATCGAGGCCGATCATCGAATAGTGCCCGCGCGCGGCCCCGCCTTCGACCGATTCGAGGAGAAATATGCGGCCGTCGCGCCCGGCTGAGAGTTTCAGGAAGGCGGAAACCGGGGTTTCAAGATCGGCAATTAGGCGCGTTGAAACGAGGCAGGGCTTACCCGCCTCATAAATTTGCGCGCAGGCCTCAAAGGAGGGTTCGAACATTTCCATGCGGGTTCAATAAGCGCCTGTCGCGGCGGTCAGGGCCTGCATATTGACCCGGGTGCCGAGATCACTTTCGAGCTTGGCAAGATATTGCGAGATCATGTCGTCGATGAGCCCGTTCTTGACTTCATTGGAAAGAGCCGCGAGATCTTTCGCCGTAATGTCCATCGGCGGTACGGCAGCGTCAGTGACTTGAAACAGAATGCGGCCGCCTTTTGTATCCGCGACCGAACCCGCGCCGTGAACGCCGACGTTGAAGATCTGCGCGACGGCATTGGCGGGCAGCGATGCCGAACCAGAGCGTTTCACATCATTGGCCTGTTCGACCGTGAGATTGCCTGCTTCCTGCGCAACCTGATCCAGGCTCGTTCCCTCGTCGATCTTCTTGATGAGGTCGGCGCTCTTGGCTGAGAGGCGCTTTGCTGTTTCATCGTCGCGCCAGGCCTTTTCGACCTGCGGCTTCACCTCGTCGAGCTTTTGCTGGCGCGCTGGATCTATGCTCGCGACCTCGAACCATTGATAGCCGCCATCGGCCATTGTCAGCGTGTCATTATCGACGCCGACATCTGATGCAAAGGCAGCTTTCAACAGCGCAGCACCATTGACCAGGCCTTGCACTGGAGCGCCTTGCTTGTCATGTCCGGCGGTATCGATCGCATCGATGCTGCGGACCTCCAGCCCGACAGTTTTCGCCGCCTCTGCCAGGGACTTGCCCGAGCTGCGTTGATCTTCGATCTGATCGTGCAGATTTGCGGCCTCACCTTTCGCTTGAGCCAAGGCGATCTCGTGCTTGAGATCGTCCTCGACCTCGGCAAAGGGCTTGAGGCTTGCGGGGATGATTTTGGTCACCCGCAGGAGAATGCTGCCGAATTGCGCCTTGACCGGCGCACTGACCGCGCCTTCCGGCAGGGCAAAGGCGGCATCGGCCACGCCTTTGTCGACCAAAGCATCCCGTGTCACCAAGCCGAGGTCCACATCTTTTGATGTCAGCTTCCGTTCGGCGATCAAGGCATCGAATGTTTTGCCCTGATCAATCTCCATGCGTGCGGCCGTGGCCGCTGCTTCGTCAGGGAAGACGATCTGCTCAATCGCGCGTTTCTCCGGGCTTGTGAAGCGCTCGTTCTTCACTTCCTCATAGCGCTTTTGCGCCTGTGCCTCGGAAACAGCTTCGGGCTTAGCGAGTGAAGCCGGCGTCAAGGTCAGGGTTACGAGCTTGCGAAATTCCGGTGTGCGATAGCCTTGCGCGCGATCGTCAAAATATTTTTGCAGCTCCTCTTGCGATGGCGGCGGGATTTCGCCAGCGGCAGAAGGCGGCAGGACGAAATAACCGACGCTTCTCGTTTCAGATTGATAACGATGGATGGGCTCGAGCATGGCCTTGGGTACTGCCAGCCCAAAGATAAGGGCATCGGTAATTTCATGGCGGAGATAGACATTGCGCTGGTCGCGCACGAAGCCCTTCTCGGTCAGGCCGTTGTCGCGCAAAAGCTCTTCAAAACGCTGGCGATCGAAACTGCCGTTGATACCTTTGAAACTATCGTCATTGACGATCGTCTTGGCGAGGTCCTGATCGCTGATCGCGAGGCCGAGTGACTTCGCTTGCTCATCGAGGGCTGCCCCGCTGACCAGACGCGCGAGCACCTGCCGGTCGAGACCAAACATGCGCGCCTCGTCATTGGTGATGGCGCGCCGGGCCTGACGTTGCAGCCGTTGCAATTCTGTCTGATAGGCGTTGCGATAGGCTTCTGTCGTAATCTCCGAGCCACCTACGCTCGCCAATTTATTGGCGCCGAAATTACGGAAAATATCGCCGATGCCCCAGATCGCGAAGCTCAAGATGATGAAGCCCATCACGATCGCCAAGATAGAGCGGCCGATCCAGCCCTGGCTCGCGGCGCGCAAACTTTCCAGCATGGTACGGCTTATCTCCGATTCGTGGCGGCTCTCCGGGGCATATTTAAAGTCACCCGGCCATATAAGGAAGGGGACATACCGCATGCGACGGTGTGACCTTTTTACCTTAATGTGTGGCTGATGCTAAGCAATTGAACCTGGAAACCAACGGAAAGCTCGCCATGACGCAGAGACCGCGCCCGCTCCTTGCCGGAAACTGGAAGATGAACGGCTTGCGCAAGGGGCTCGCCGAAATCGAAGCCATTCGCGCGGGTGTCGCGGCTGGCGGTGCTGGACAGGCGGAAGTGCTTGTGTGCCCGCCAGCGATTTTGCTCATGGCGGCGGAGAAAATTTGCGAGGGCTCTCCAATCGTGCTTGGCGGCCAGGATTGCCATGTCGAACCAAGCGGTGCCTTCACAGGTGATATTTCCGCCGAAATGTTGAAGGATGCCGGTGCCTCCTACGTGATCCTCGGCCATTCCGAACGGCGCTCATTGCATCGCGAATCGAACGATCTGATACGGGCAAAGGCCATTGCCGCGCTGCGGGCGGGCCTCACCGCGATTATCTGCGTCGGCGAAACCAGGGCCGAACGTGAGGCGGGAGAAGCTTTACCTGTGGTCGGGGCGCAATTGGAGGGATCGATCCCGCCCGATTCGGTGCCTCAGTCCATTGTCATCGCCTATGAACCGGTCTGGGCGATCGGCACCGGCCTGACGCCGACGCTGGAGGATGTCGCCGAAATGCACAGCTTCATTCGCAGCCAGTTGGATTTGCTGCTGCGCGGGCAGGGCGACACAATCCGCATTCTTTACGGCGGTTCGGTGAAGCCCGGCAATGCCGCCGAACTCATGGCTGTCGCCAATGTAGACGGCGCACTCGTCGGAGGCGCCAGTCTGACGGCGAATGATTTTCTGGCGATTGCGGCAGCCTTTCGGTGAAGCATAGGGCGCATTGAGGCGGGTCGCGCCGCCTATTCGTCCCTCTCCTTGCCATCCCATCTCGCCGCCATTGCCTTGCTGTTCAGGGCGCGCTCGACCTTCGGTTTCGAGGCCCGGGACGGCTGCTTTTTTTCCTTGGGCGCGGCTTTTGGCGGCGTTTTTGTCGTGGTTTTTGCCGGCTTTGCTGTAGGCTCCGCCGCTCCGCTGGCGAGCTCTCCGATTAGTTGCCGACGCCATGCCGCGGAGGCCGACTTGAGGTCCGGATGGTTTTTGTCGAGCTTGGCAGCGAGGCTTTTAGTCTCGGCATCGGTCAGGCCGTCCAGGATGAGCACGAAAGCTTCACCCTCGATGAGGCCGTAAATGCGTCGCAGCCTTTCGAGATTTGCCGATTTTGACTTCAGCTGCTTGACGACCAGCGTTCGCGCGGCTTTGTTGATCTCAGCTGCAATATCCGGGAATGCTTCAGGAGCACCGACGATCGCGCGAAGGATTGCGAGGCCGTTTACGTCAATAGGCATGAAGCACTCCCTTCACCTCTTTCACGAGTTCGTCGAGCACGGAAGCCACCTCGCCGTACTTCTGTTTGAATGTCGGCACGCCATCGTGAGCCAAAGCGCTAGCCAGCGCCGCAGCTTGCTGCACCTTGGTTTTGAGCAGATACATGCCAGCATCCTTCGCCTCGGCTTCGGCCTCCAAACGCGCAACAGTCTCCTTGTGTTGCTTGACGCCCTTCTGCCAGCGGGTCACCAGGACGTGCGGCAAATGTTTGGGGGATGGTAAACCGCGGCTTGGCTCCTTCCAGATGCTCTCGCAGAAAGCATTCAACCCGTAGACGGAAATAAAATCCGGGATCGTGGGGACGACGACGAGGTCACTCGCCCGGATGGCCACTTCGGTCAGAGGCGAAATTCCCGGTGCGCAGTCGAAGATGACATAATCATATCTATGAATGAGAGGCAGGAATTCCTGCTCGAAAACCTTCCAAATATGGATTTCGATGCCGTTCATACTGAATTTCTCTTCAGTAAGGCGGTAAATGATCTCGCGTTCGACCATCCTGAGGTGCGTTCCGCAAGGCAAAAGGGAGATTTTAAGCGGATTGCCGCCATGTGTCGTGCGACACACGAAATCACGAATTTTTGAACTGAGTTTTCCGGAACCTTCGGCAAGGAGGCGGCGTGCAAGGAAGTTCTCCAGTGTCCTTCCTTCCGTGATCATTTTTGCCAGAAGATCATCGCCTGCAAGGCATATTGATGCGCTGGCCTGCGGATCAAGATCGACCACGAGGATGGAGCTATTGATGTCGTCGGCGGCGAATGCCTCCGCGAGACTGACCACTGTGGTTGTTTTGCCGACCCCGCCCTTCATATTGGCGACCGAAATGAGTTTGCCCGGCATTACCGTCTTCCATGAAAACCTCGAAATACAGATCAGATTCGATCTGTATTTCGAGTTCCAGCGAGAACATTACTCGCAAAGCTCTATTGAGGACGGGGCTCCCGTCATGTGGCAAAAGAGCGAGGATTTGCATTTCAATGACCTCAGCCGTAACCATAGCCGGTGTCATAGCCGCTCCAACCATCCATAGGACTAGCTGGAGCTTTACCTTAAATATTTCGATTAGTTAAGGAAAAGTTGTTCGGTGTGAAGGGCACTTCCCGCTCGTGCAAGCTGACCCGAAGTGCAGCATATTCTGATGAGGCGACTGATTTGCCATCGCATATCCGACAAATCGAAGAACCTGAGTGCGTGACCTAGCCAGACAGGCCTGAGACCGCTAAAGAAGCGAAAAAGAGAGTCGCATTTTGCGCCGGGCCTCCCTACTTATGGCGGCGGCAAGCTCTTCGGTCGTAAAAAAGAAAGCTTTTTGATGCAGACGGTTTTGATCGTCATCCACCTCATGATTGTGGTCGCGCTTGTCGCTACCGTCCTTCTGCAGCGCTCGGAAGGCGGTGCCTTGGGCGTTGGTGGGGGAGGTGGCTTCATGACCGGGCGCGGGCAGGCCAATGTGCTGACCCGTGCGACCGCGATTCTTGCTACAATGTTTTTTGCAACAAGCCTCGCTCT
>Ga0182033_10000493_pt1 | contig 18889 bp, 14 predicted proteins | sample tim00Cox0000000H_FD_125968 | JGI IMG/M metagenome (GOLD analysis project Ga0182033, IMG submission 125968) | Lab enrichment of tropical soil microbial communities from Luquillo Experimental Forest, Puerto Rico - timezero.00C.oxic.00.000.00H | ecosystem: Environmental > Terrestrial > Soil >...
GAACCGAGAGCATGGGAACGACCGCGATATGCTGATCTTGCGTCACAGGTGCCCTCTCTTGCTGCCTACAATATCGTTGATGGCCGTGGACAAATGCAGCCGCAATCGTCAGCCGGCGATCGGGTGGGGGGCACCTCGCGTCGCTCTAAACTGGAACGCCTCACGCGGGAGGCTCTTATGAGAGTCAGTCAGACCGGCCGTTTCATTGCGCCTTTGATGTTCAGCCTGTTCGCGGTTGGCCATGCTCAGCAGCAACCGCCGATCGGCGTCCCTGTCCCGCCGCTTGGCACTGGACCATGGCTGTTCGACACCGCGGAGCAGCACAAGATCCGCGTCAGCGTGGTCACCAAAGGGCTTTCACATCCATGGGCGATCGCGTTTCTTCCGGACGGAGGCATGCTGGTCACCGAGCGGCCCGGTCGGCTCCGCATCGTTCGCGACGGAGCGCTTGACCCACACGCGATCCCTGGCGTGCCGCAGGTCAGAACGGACGGCAACGGCGGTCTCATGGACGTCGCCCTCCATCCCCACTTTGTCGACAATCACTTCGTCTATCTCACCTACACCAAGCCCGTCGGCAATGGTAAAGGGGCACCGGCGCTCGCGAGGGCTAAGCTCGAGGGCAGCGAGCTTGTCGATGTCCGGGACCTCTTGGTCACTGACGCGTTTGAGGGTAACTCGGGACTCAACGGCCGCGTCGTCTTCGGGCGCGACGGCATGCTTTACATGTCAACTGGCGGCAATATCGGGAAGGTCTCGCAAGATCCTGCCAGTCTGCGAGGCAAGATTCTTCGTCTCGCGGACGACGGCTCCGTTCCGCGCGACAATCCCTTCATCGGCCGCGAGGGCTACCGGCCGGAGATCTACACTTCGGGGCATCGCAATACGCTTGGCCTCATCGTCCACCCTGAGACCGGCGCTCTTTGGAACAACGAAAATGGTCCGAACGGCGGTGACGAGATCAACATCATCCTGCCGGGGCGCAATTACGGATGGCCAGTCGTCAGCTTTGGACGTGACTATGCTGGCCCGCGGATTTCCGAACAGCCGACGCACCAGGGGATGGAGCCCCCAATCGTGGTTTGGCTGCCTTCCATCGCGCCCGCCGGCATGGCTATTTACACGGGCAACCGCTTCCCTGCCTGGAAAGGCAACGTCTTCGTGGGTTCCCTCCGCCAGGGCGAAATACCGGGCACCGGCCACCTTGAACGCATCGTGTTCAACGCCAGGACGGAGGAACTGCGACGTGAGTCGATGTTGACGGAGCTCAGGCAGCGCATCCGCGAAGTGCGCGAAGGGCCCGACGGCTTCCTGTATTTGCTCACGGACGACGACGACGGCGCGCTCCTGAGTATCGAACCAGTCCCTTGAGCCTCAAGTGCGATGCGACCTCGGGCGGCGGCGCGGCCAGTCACACGGGATGGCATGATCGACGGCATGGCGTACTCGTACCATTGCCTCACAGCCGCAGACGTGCCGCTGATGAAGGGGTTGCTCACGATGTTCGGCCACGCGTTCGACGACGTGGCGACATACCAGAGCGCGGTCCCGGACGACGGCTACCTCGGATCGTTGCTGGCGACGCGCCATTTCATCGCACTCGCGGCCACAGCCGGCCATGAGGTCGTGGGCGGCCTCGCAGCTTACATGCTCGATAAGTTCGAGCGTGATCGCCGCGAGATCTACATCTACGATCTGGCGGTCGCTGAGGAGCACCGGCGTCGCGGCATCGCCACGACGCTCATCCGGCGCCTCATCGACATTGCGCGGGAGCGTCGCGCGTACGTGATATTCGTCGAGGCCGATTCCGAAGATGATCCGGCCATCAAGCTGTACGAGTCATTTGGGACGAAGGAAGGGGTCTGCCACTTCGACATCGACGTCAGGCGCCAGTGAGACGAGGCTGTTCCGGATTTCGAGGGCGAGGAGGCGGCCGTCACTTCGCGCTTGAGCCGAGGGTCACCGCGGTGATCGTTGGCAGATCACTGGCCGTCAGTGTCCAGCGTGCACCCTCGTCCAGCGAACGAAAGACACGGCCGTCGGCTGTGCCGAAGACGATGAGCGACCCTTCGGCGGCCAGGCACGCGGTATCAATGTTGGCGTCGAACCATGGCAGCCCATCGCTACACCGCACAAAGGTCGTATCGCTATCGAGCGGCTTTCGGTACAGCGCCGCCCGCCGACCCTGCGGACCTGTTGACGCCGACACCACGACCGTCTTGCCCGCCACGGCGACCGCGCGTGCGTAGTGCGCGTGCATGCCGTTAGTGATGAATCGCCACGAGTCTCCGCCGTCCCGGCTGAGACCGAACCCTTCGTACGCCGCAGCGAGCACGACCTCGGCGCGAGCGGGATGAGTGATCACCTGGTGGACATCTGCTTCGATGTTCACCGTCGGCGTCCACGAGCGCCCGGCATCGCGCGAGCGGACGACGCCGCCGACGTGGACGTTCACGTAAAGTGCGCCGTCCAACCCGACGGCAATCGACCGGACATCGGCCGGGTCGCCCCACGGCGTATGCCACGCCTCGCGGCCCTCGACGCTCTCGAACGACTCGATCGGCTCCAGCGCGTCACCGACAAGGCGTATGAGGTGCGCCTGCTCGGTGCCGATCAGCAGGCCATTCGGCGTCGCGGCCACGCACGTCGCCCGCCGATCGGCGAGCGACGCGCGGTCGACCCAGCGGCCACCTGTCTGGTGCAGGAGCATGCGGCCCTCTGCGATCGCCCACACCTCGTCTCCCCGATGCGCAAGTGCGCTCACGCTACGCGCGGTGAACCCGTCGACCGGTTCGAGCACTTCACCGCGAGACTGCCAGAGTCCGCTCTCGGTCCCGACCAGGAGGCGCGTGCTCATGTGTGTGGACGTCGGCAACCAGCGTGGTCAGATCATTCAGTCGTCGTTCCGCTCGACGCTGACGCGAGTGGCGGTGATCGAGCCGTCCGCGTGGCGAGTGCCGGTGACCTCGGCCGACACGCCGTTCGTCAGTCGAACGCAGGGAACGCCTGTGAACTCCGTCGAGGCCGTCGTGGTCACCTTGGTCGTCTTGATCGTGAACGTGATCGTCGGGCAGGTCCCTGACACACCACTCACCTTTCCTTCTGCCTCGGCCTCCGTCCCGTCGGACGGATGGTCATCCTGCAGAGTGACCTCCGAGGCGACCACCGCCGAGCCGCTCAACACGCCCTTGACGTGAACGCGCTGGCCAACCTTGAGGTCTGTGAACGTGAGCTGTTGGGTGCCGTGACGGATCACTGCAGTCGTCGGAACCATTACGGTCGTTCCGTCCACAACCAAAGTGCGGCCACTCACATTCATCATTGCAATCACGCCTTCCAACTCCGTGCCATGGTGAGGTTTCCTGCGGTCTGTAATGCTCACGACCGCCTGCGCACCGTTCACGCTCACGACAACGTGAATCTCTTCTTGATCTTCAACGCCGGTAATCGCGGCGCGCGCGTCAATACCCGGGCCGCTGAATTGGAGGACGTCGTCACCGGACGGCACGCCAGTGAGTGTAAAACTCCCGCCCGGCGCTACCGTTGCTGCGATGCCGGTCCCCACGATGCTCACGGAGACGCCCATCGACGTGGCCCGCATGGACATCGGAAGGCTTCCAGCGGTGCTGAGCGTGCCGATGATGCTGGCGGTGCCAGAAGATGCCGGACCAGCTGGCGTGAGGGGCGTAGGCGAAGAGGGCGAGGAGGGCGACGTCGCCGAGCTGCCGCACGCGGGCGCCGTGATCGCGACCACGATGGCGCCGAGAACCGCAAGACGCATGTGATCCTCCCGTGCGCATTATCTCCCCTTCGCGCGGGTCGATGGTGACGAATGCGCTCCATCACGTTTTGTTGCCTAGTCGATCTCGAACGAACCCTCCACGAGCACTTCATTGAACACAAGACGGATGTCACCCTCAGTGGTGAGCACCGCCGTCGCGCCGGGGCCGCCCTTTCGGACGACAAATGTAAAAGGCACGCCCGTTCCGGCTCCCAGTCCCGTGATCGTGGCCACTCCGCTGAGCGTGGCTGTGTCACCTGAGATTCTGGCGCCGCTGATCTGCCCCGTGACGTACATCGCGTTCGTGGTGAATTCGGCACTGGCCGCTCCCGTCGCAGCCCGAGGGGCGCGCGCCAAGCATTCAAAGGACCCGGTGATCCGACCGCCCGCGGATTCGGCATGGAATGCCACGGTCGTCAGAACCGGCACGAAGCCGCCCGCACTGCCCGTTCCTCCTTCAATGATCGTCGTCCCGCCGCCCCGCACGTGACCTTGGGCGGGCGACTCTGCACCCTTCACGGATCTTGGCAAGATGGCCAATGACAGAATGAACGCCAGGATCAGCGCGATTCCCACGAGCGGGGCTCCCCAGAGCACGACGGTTCGAGATCCGTTACCAGTGTGTTTCGACATATGACCTCCCACCTCATGAGCTTCACTCAGAATGACGCAGCATATCCTCTGACTCGAGGTCAGTTGAGATCAAGCGAGTTCACGGCTTGAGACTTTTGTCTTCCAGTCGAGCGACTCCTCCAGCCCTGGAATCGCAAGGCGCCTCGTGTGCGTAGTGCTAGCATGTCAACCGCAGAACCCAACCGACGGTATGGAGGTGGTGATGAGTAAGTGCTGCGTTCTTTGCATTCTCGTGGTCGCCGACCTGTCAGGCGCCGCTCTGCCGGCTGCCGCGCAGCAGAATCCGCAACAGCCGCCAACCGTGGCGGCGTTCGTCCGAAACCGGTACATGGGCAGGAAGAATGAGATTGTGCGCTCTGCGGAAAAAATGCCCGAAGAATTCTACGGGCTACGCCCTGGGGCACAAGAAGAGGTCCGCACGTTTGGGCAGCACCTGGCGCACATCGCCAATTTCAATTTCCTCTGGTGCTCGCAGGCGAAGGGTGAGAAGAATCCAAACGCGGGGATCAATCTTGAAAAAACGTTGAAAACCAAAGCGGAATTCTTGAAGGCGCTGAACGACTCGTACACTTATTGCGATGGCGCGTACAACGCTCTGACAGACTCGTCGGGCGCGGAAGTCCTCAGCATTACGCAAGAGAGCGGCCGGCAAATGCAGCTGCCGCGAATGGGCCTGTTGCTCCTGAACCTCGGTCACAACGACGAAGTGTACGGCAGCATGGTCACGACCATGCGGATCAAGAGCATCGTCCCGCCGGCCTCCGAACGTCGTCCGCCGCAGCAATAACAGGATCCGGCCGCGACGCACCAGAAACCACGGGCTCATGCCGATGGCCCGACTGGCCGCGGAATTCGGTCCTCACGTCGGCGACCACTGAGACTCGCGGTCGGTTGACGCAGTGAGAAGCGTATGCAGACCAGGCGTATACTCCCGATTCGACGGACCCTCTCATGCGCGTGATCCGACTCTCGATAGTTGCCATCGCGGCTGTCGTCACCGTTGCCCCGTCTGCCCAACAGCCAGCCCAGGCGCCGCGTGCGGCCTCGAATCCCCGGCTCGAGCAGTACAAACGTGACGTCAGCCTCGAGGTCGACGGTCTCGGCGAGATGATTCAGCGGATGAACGACCAAGTCTTCAGCTTCGCCGAGCTCGGCTTCCAGGAATTCGAAACGTCGAAGTACTTGACTGGCGTGCTCAGGCAGAACGGCTTCACCGTGCAGGAACACCTGGCAGACATCCCGACGGCGTGGCTGGCGAGCTGGGGGGCTGGCAAGCCGGTCATCGCGCTGGGCTCCGATATCGACGACATCCCCCAGGCCTCGCAAAAGCCGGGTGTCGCCTATCACGATCCGATCATCGACGGTGCTCCTGGCCATGGCGAAGGGCACAACTCCGGCGTGCCGCTGCAGATTGCCGCCGCGCTGGCGGTGAAGAAAATCATGGAGCAGCAGCATCTGCCGGGCACGATTCGCGTCTGGCCTGGCGTCGCCGAGGAGCTCGACGGCGCGAAGGCGTATTACATACGTGCGGGCGCCTTCAGGGACGTCGACATCTCGATCTTCGCCCACGTCGGCTCCGCCATGCAGGTCACCTGGGGCGACAGTCAATCGAACGCGCTGGTCTCGGTCGAATACACCTTCAAGGGCGAGAGCGCGCACGCCGCCGCAGCACCGTGGCGCGGGCGCTCGGCGCTCGACGCGGTGGAGCTGATGGACATCGGCTGGAACTTCCGCCGCGAGCACCTCCGCCTCCAGCAGCGCTCGCACTACGTGGTCACCAACGGCGGCGATCAGCCTAATGTTGTCCCGCCGAACGCGTCGGTCTGGTACTACTTCCGTGAGACGGACTACCCGCACACAAAGCAGCTGTGGGCCATTGGTGATGCGATGGCCAAGGCCGCCACGCTGATGACCGATACGGACGTGTCCTCACGCCTGCTCGGGTCCGCCTGGTCCGGCCACTTCAACAAGACGATCGCCGAGACGATGCACGCCAACATTGAGACCGTCGGTCTGCCGCCGTGGACCGATGCGGATCAGGCGCTCGCCAAGGCACTCCAGCACGAGCTCAAGGTGCCGGAGGTCGGCCTCTCGACGAAAATCAACCCGCTTCGAGGTCGCTCCGAGATTCCGGACGATGAGAAGCGCGGTGGCGGGTCGGACGACATCGGCGACATCTCGTGGAACGTGCCGACGGTGACCCTCAACTACCCCGCTAACATCCAGGCCGGCCCCGGGCACAACTGGGCCAACGCCGTCTCGATGGCGACGCCGATCGCGCACAAGGGGATCCAGTACGGGTCGAAAGTCGTTGCGCTCACCGTGCTTGATTTCCTTACCCGGCCGGAGCTGGTGACGCAGGCGTGGGACTACTTCAACAACGTCCAGACCAAGAACACGAAGTACGTCCCGTTCATCAGACCGGAAGACACGCCGGCGATCTGGCTGAACGCGCAGACCATGGCGAAGTACCGGCCGGAGCTGAAGAAGTACTACTACGACCCGTCGAAGTACAGGAGCTACCTCGAGCAGCTTGGGATCACCTATCCAACGGTGCGGACAGGGCCGAAAGCGCAGTAGGCGGTGCCCCGCCGACTCGATGCGTCACCTCGGTCATCGCGTCAATGCGGATGACAGCGAGTCAACGTATTCGCGGACGACTGCGATCTGACTGTTCTCGGAGATGAACTCGAAGTCTTGAGCATTGATCGCACGACAGGATTGCCGCGATGCTCCGATGGCTGCGTGGATGACCGGACATTCGTCGATCAGTGCGAGGAGTGCCGCCCAGGCCGGCGCGTCCAGCATCACTATCACATCGAGCGCATGCCGAGCGCGCCACGGCGCCCGGTCGCGGACGTGCTGCGTCAGTGCGCGGCGCAAGACGTGCAGCCGCAGTTGAATGTCCCGGTCTCTACAGCTGATATCGCCGGCAATGTCGATCAGCCGCTCCGCGACGAACAGGCATACGTCACGATGGAGGACGGTCCACCCGACCTGAAACGCGGTCACGAGGTCGCGATCCCGCCAGTGTTCCGGCCAATTCTCGAGCCCGAGATTGCAGATCGCGGCCGCCGCATCAGATGCTTCCCGTGTCGTGAACGGCCGTCCCTGAATGGAGCAGCCGGCGATGATCGTATTCGCCAGGTACGCCAGCTCCGCCGTGCTGGCGGCATCAGACTCGATATACGTCCGAATCAACCCCAGACGCGCGCTCTCTCCATCGGCCGATGCGACGAGCGCTCGCGGCTGCTCCGTCAGGACGCCCGCTTCGCGAAGCACTTCGACAACGCCAGCGATTGCGTCGGCGTCGTCCGCCGGCACGGCCTCAGCAGTGGGCTCCGGCAACGCGCCGCGCGACTCGCGAGCCGGGTCATCGCCGGTCGGCGGCGTCGCCTCGATCGCCCGGAAGTACGCGCGGGCGACGGGGCTGGGGGGCGGCTGGCCACCACCAAGCTCGAGCTGCCGCGCGGCCTGCAGGAAGGCGCGCGCCTGCGCGGGCGCGACGTACCCCTGGCTTTCCCGGCGTGCGTCGCGATCGCAGGCGAGATCGAACATGTCCTGATCCTGGTCCGGCAACAGGTTGTGCAAGCCGTCAGCTTCCCGCGTCCCGTTTGACAATCGAACGCAACCGCGCATCAGCCGGCGGAAGTAATCGGGATAGTCTGAATCCAGACAAACGAGGAGATCGACCACCGCGTCCCATGCGGATGGAACTCTGGCCACAATCGTGTAGCCACCGATCTCGTACACGGGCAGATAGTTCAACACCCGACCGGGCACATGCTCGCCGTCCAAAGTCGTGTAGGGCGAGACGGCTGCGCGATCGAAGACCGAGGTCAGGCGTGCGAATCCCGCAATAGCCAGCTCGATGTCGAGCTGGATGAGTTTCCGCGCGGCAACCGGAGCACCCGACTGCATCAGCACCTCGAGCCACAGGCGGAAACGATCGACGTCGAACTCTTCGCCGCGTCCGGGGCGGGTGCGCCAGATGTCAATGTCGAGAATGCGCGCGAGTTGATCAGGCGTCGCGAGCGCGACGAGTTCAGCGCAATCCTCGAGCCCGCAGACCTGAATGACCCGGTGAAGGACGTCGGGTTGGAGGTGAGGGACGATTCTCGCCAGATCGGGAGCATTCAGCAGGCGATCGAGCAGCGGCCGCGGCTTCGGCATGGGGATGCGGATATTAACCGGTCCCGTCACGCAAGAACAGTCTTGAACGCAGCCGCATCGTGATGGAGAATAAGTACAGGCAAAGCCGCACGACGGTCGCAAGTCAGGCGCCTGATTTCGCGACCCCTTCGGACCCCTCCCCACCAAGCGGATCTTTTTCAATCAAGGTCAGGCAGGCCGCGAACGCGGATGTGGTCTGACCACTTCACCTCAGCCAGGGTTGCGAGCCGAGTCCGCGTAGCGGGCGAAAATTCTGCTTGACGCAGGAAGAAAGGGAGTGATAGACGACGGCCGGACGCCGTGGAAAACAGCAATTGGTAGGACCTCTACGACACTGGCGCCGACAGCTGGTATTTCAACTGCCGTCCTGAGAGGCCGCACAATCATGGACCGGAAACGATCACGCACGCCCCTGGTGCTCGTGCTGCTTGCGCTCTGTGCAACCGCTTCGGCCGCCCAGGAGTTCCGTGGAACGGTCACCGGGCGCGTCACAGACTCGAGTGGGTTGGTCGTTCCCGGCGCGACGGTAACCGTCACGAACACGGCGACGGGCGTCGCAGCGACGGCGACGACCAACGAGGCCGGGAGCTTCACGGTCCCGTACCTGACACCTGGCAGCTACACGGTGGCGTTCGAGCTGACCGGATTTTACAAAGTCGTTCGATCGGTCGAGCTGCGCGTCGGCGATCGGCTGGAGGTCGACGCGACGCTCCAGCCGGGCGCTGTGGCCGAGACCGTCTCGGTCACCGCGCAGGTGCCACTGCTCGAAACGACCACGGGATCAGCTGGCCAGGTCATTGACGAGAAGACCATCGCCTCGCTCCCGCTCGCCGATGGCAACCCGTTCATCCTGGCGCGGTTTGCCGTCGGGGTGACCTACTACGGCGACCTGAAGTTCTCGCGGCCCTTCGACAACGCCGGCACATCGCAGGTGGTCGCGGACGGCGCTCCGGGCGGCAACGAATTCATGATCGATGGATCGCCGAACGAGGCGAACAAGTCGGGAGGCCTGCCACGCGTCGCCTATGTCCCGTCCGCTGACTCGGTTCAGGCATTCAAGGTGGAGTCGGCGAGCTTCGATGCGCAGCAGGGACACACCGCCGGCGCGACCGTCAACGTGGTGCTGAAGAGCGGAACGAACAGCTTCAAGGGCGACGTGTACGGCTACTGGCGGAACGACAAGCTGGCGGCCAATGACTTCTTTCTGAACCGAACGGGCACACCCAATCCGGGCCTCGATTACAAGCACTGGGGCGGCACGCTCGGAGGGCCGATCGTGCGCAGTCGAACGTTCTTCTTCGCCGCATTCGAGCGCCTGACCGATCGCTTTCCGGAACCGAATCAGTTCACCGTGCCGACGGCAGCCGAGCGCCAAGGCGACTTTTCGGCGCTCCTGCCGCTTGGCATCAGGATTTACGACCCGGCGAGCGCGGTCAAACAACCCGACGGCAGCATCGCCCGCACGGCGTTCGGCAACAACGTCATTCAACCGTACCGGCTCAACCAGGTAGCGCTGAACTACCTTCAGTACTATCCCTTGCCGAATCAGGCCGGCGACGCTCAGGGCCGGAACAACTACTTCAGCCCTCAGGTGCGGACCGACACCTTTTATACGGAGCTGTACCGCGTCGATCACGAGCTGACCCGGGATCAGAAGTTCTTCGCGCGTTACTACAGGAATCACCGCATCGAGGATCGCGGGAACTGGTCGGGCGTGACGAACGGCATTCGTGCGACTGGTAATTACCTCTACCGGATCAACGACGGGATCACCGCGGATCACGTCTACACGATGAGCCCGCGGACGCTACTCGACGTCCGCGGCGGGTGGTCACGCTTCCAGGAGCTCAACCAGCGCGAGAGCGAGGGCGCAATCGATCCGGCTTCGCTCGGCTTCTCGTCCCAGACTGCGTCATTGTTTGGAGGCGTTTCGTACCTGCCCCGGTTCGATATCGGCAACGTGAGCGCGCTCGGCGACACCTTGGGCGATGGAACCGTCCACAGCATCTATTCGTTCCAGCCCACCCTGACGCGGCTGATGGGCAATCACTCATTGCGCGCCGGCTACGACTTCCGTCTGTACAAGGAGTCCCACTACGGCCTGGGCAACGCCGCCGGCATGTACCAGTTCCGCACGGACTACACACGGTCGACGAACCTCTCGTCGGCGGCCCCGATCGGGCAGGATCTGGCCAGCTTCATGCTGGGCGTTCCAACAGGCGGGAGCATCGACGTCAACACTGATCGGCTCAACTACGGCCCTTACAACGCGGCGTTCGTCCAGGACGACTGGAAGGCAAGTGAGAAGCTCACGGTAAACGTCGGCCTGCGTTACGAGTACGAGAGCGCCACGACGGAGCAGAGCGATCGCAACCTTCGCGGCTACGATACGACCAGTCCAAGCCCCATCGCGGCCCAAGCGATGGCCGCGTACGCGTTGCAGCCGATCCCGCAACTGCCGCCGGCCAACTTCCACGTCAACGGGGGCCTCACGTTCGCCGACGCCTCCAACCCGGGTTTCTGGACTCCCGACAAGAACAATTTCGAGCCGAGGGCCGGATTCGCCTACTCGTTGAACACCTCCACCGTCCTGCGCGGGGGGTTTGGCGTCTACGCGGTGCCGTTCATCATCGACGCAGTGAACCAGACTGGGTTTTCCCAGTCGACACCGCTCGTCTCGAGCCCGGACAACGGTCTGACGTTCATTGCGAACCTCACCAACCCGTTTCCAAGCGGCAAACAACTCCCGACCGGTTCGAGTCTGGGCCTGGGAACCTTCCTCGGACGCACGCTCTCGGGAGCTAACTCCGTGATTCCGGTGGATCGGCCCCAAGCGCGCGCGGCGCGCTGGAGTGTCGGCGTCCAGCGCGAGCTTCCCGGCGCTTGGCTCGCCGAAGTGGCCTACATCGGAAACCATGGCTACAACCTGACCACCGGCATCGACATCAATCCGATTCCTGCGCAGTTCCTCTCGACCAGCCCCACACGCGACCCCGCGACGATAGCGATGCTCGAAAATCCCGCCCCGAGCAATCCATTTGCCGGGCTGATCCCGGGCACGACGCTGAACACCACGGTGACCCCAGGTCAGCTGCTGAAACCATTTCCTCAGTTCACGGGGCTGGCGTCGCAGGCGTACGACGGCAGCAACCAGTACAACGCGGCCCAGTTCAGGATCGAGCGGCGCTTCAATCGCGGCTATAGCCTCCAAGTCAACTACACCTGGTCCCATTTCACCGAGCGCGTCTCGAAGCTCAACCCGACCGACACCCAGTACGTGAAGCGAATCTCGGAGAACGATGTGCCGCACCGCCTCACGATGAGCGGCATCTGGGAGCTGCCGTTCGGACGAGGGCATGCTCTAGGCGGCGGGAGCGCCTGGGGCAACGCGCTCGCAGGCGGCTGGAGCATCCAGGCGCTCGGCCAGGCGCAAAGCGGGCGGCCAATCTGCCAGACGGGCACGCTTCCGGCCGGGCAGGTCGCGTTGTACGGCAGCAATCCGTGCGTCCTCTTGAACAGCTACTACAACGGCGATCCGACGCAACTGCGTGCCAACATCGCTTCGAGCACAGTCGACAGCGCCTTCGATCCAACCGGGTTCTACTTCCACGATGCGGCCGTCCGGACAAACGGCACCGACGATCCAGCCAAGCAGCGCAACGATCCCAGGATCAACCTCATGGACAACATTCGCACGTTACCGACCCGGCTGGACGATTTCCGCGGCCAGGCGCTCGTGTTGTGGGACATCTCGGCGATCAAGCGCTTTGAGATCACACAACGCGTCCGCGCGCAACTCGAGTTCCAGATGCTGAACGCGTTCAATCGCCCGCAGTTCGCCACGCCCGGGCTCGACCCGCGGAGCTCGGATTTCGGGAAGGTCACGAGCCAATCGAACCTGCCGCGCAACATCCAGCTGGCCGCGAAGCTGTTGTTCTGAGGCCGCCAAGTGGAGTCCTTCATGCCTCCTTGCGGCAATCGGACACTTGCGGCTTGATCGTGCGAGAGCCGATTGCCGCCAGGCTCGCCTTGAGGCGCTCGAAGGCCGTCTCGCTCTGATACGCCCCCACGATGGCGCCGCCCGATCCCGCGAAGTTGCCGCTGGCTCCGCATGTTCGTGCGGTTTCCACCATATCGATTTGCCAGGCCGGCAGCCGGTAGATCGCGCGCCGAGTATCGAAATTCCTGTTCATCAAGCAGGCGAGGCGCTCCGCATCACCTGCGATCAGCGCCTCCCGGCCGCTCGCCGCCAGCTCGGCGCAGCACTTCATCGCGCCGACTACGGTCTCGTCGCCGCGGTTGTAGCGCTCGCGGAGGTTGCTGTGAAACACTTCCGTCGGCTCTCCGAGGCTTTCGTGATGAGCGACATAGAGCGGCGGTAAACGCGCTGGATCCATGGGCTCGTACCAATAGCACGCCAACCCTTCGACCAGATGCCGGCGGCTTGAATCGAAGTCCATGTAGACGAGCCCCTCGTAGACCTGAATCACACGATCTTGAAGCCCCACCGCGATGCCCAGCTCTTCCTGTTCGACCATCAGCACGAATGTCGGCTGCATCTCGGTGGGCAGGGGCACGTCGTAGAACTCCATCAAGCAGCGCAGCGTCGCGACGATGATGGCGCTCGACCCTGCAAATCCGACCTGTCGGGGGATCGTGGTCTGGTAGCGGACTGAGAACTTGCGGTCGTGAAGCGCGTACCCGTTCGCCTGGCAGAGGTCCACGAAACGCTTGATCGTCGCTTTGATGAGCCGGATGCCGCCATAGTAGCCATGCAGCCGTACGTCACGGGCGAGCTCGTAAACCGAATCGAACTTCGCCCGGTCATCATCGGCGAGCACGATCTCGACAGAGTCCCACTCGTACAGGACGACCTCCGCCCAGTAGTTGCGAACGCTGATGGAGATGGTCTTGCCGCCGTACCCGTCGGATGGGTTGCCGAGCAGCGCCGCCCGGGCGAACGCGCGCTTACGCGTAAGGAACATTCAGGACTTCCAGCAGGCGTCGCTTCAGAGCGGGTCCGAACTTCGGATCCGCGAGAGCAAACGCGACGAACGCCTCGAAGTACGAGTCGAAGTTTCCGATGTCATATCGACGTTCGCCTGGGCGCAGCCGTACCCCGTATGCGGTGCCTCCGCCGCGAATGACGGCGCGAATGGCATCGGTCAGCTGGATCTCGCCTCCCTTGCCGCGCCGGGTCACGCTCAGCGCGTCGAAGACGGCCGGCGACAGCACGTAGCGCGCGGCGATCGCCAGGTTGCTTGGCGCGTCGCGCGGCGCCGGTTTCTCGACCAGGTCGACGATCTCGAACAGCTCGTCGTTCGTTCTCGGTTGGGCAATGCCGTAGTCATTGACGTCCTCGGGCGCAACTTCCTCGAACGCGATCACGGCCGCCGCGTTCTTCTCTTCATAGCACTGAATCATGCGCCGCACCACGTCGCTCTCGGCGTTCATCCCGATGATGGAGTCGCCGAGCGCCACCACGAATGGCTGGTCACCGACAAACGATCGGGCGCACAGCACCGCGTGTCCGAGCCCGAGCAGCTGGCGCTGGCGAGTGTAGAAATATTGAACCGTCGCGCGCTCGTACTCGAGCTCCGCCAGCAGGTCCTCCTTGCCGCTCTCGCGCAGCGTCTGCACCAGCTCGCCGTCGAGATCGAAGTGGTTCTCGATCGAGGTCTTCCCGGGGCCGGTGATGAAGAGCACCCGCTTCATGCCGACGCGCGTCAGTTCTTCGACGACGTACTGCACGACCGGCTTGCGCCCGACCGGCAGCATTTCTTTCGGCTGCGACTTCGTGGCCGGCAACAGCCGCGTACCAAGACCGGCGACCGGGACGATCGCGATGTCGATGTTCATGCCCGGGATTCGCGCGTCATTCTATCGGGTCCGGCCGGCATTCGAAAGCTCGCGCCACAGGCCCGAACGTGCCGGCTGCGGCGCGTGCGCAGCCCCCGTGCCATTGGTCCCGGTGATGGAAGACGCTCGCCCGAGTGAAAATCGACCGAGAGCGGCGGATGACACGTCTGCTGCCCCCGGGTCCCAACGCCCCGGATTTCCGTTTTGTAACAGAGACACGAAAACCGCCCGAGCGAGCAGGGCCTGCTCTTTCCAGGAGCTTGCACATCGCGTTCCGCTGTGGCGGCCCGCTTCTTGAAACCGATCGTGGATCTCCGAGCGATCGAGACAGCACCCCGAGGAGGGCGGATGGCGAGCCTTGCCTGGCAGCGTGAAGACGGCGTGTTCAAACGGTATCCTCTCGGATCGATGGTGACCATCGGACGGCTTCCCGATAACACCGTGGTGATTGATAACCCCGCGGTATCGAGTCATCACGCGTGCGTGTTCCTGGACGGCGAAGCGTTCGTCGTGGAGGACCTGCAAAGCACCAACGGCACGTTCGTCAACTCGACACGTGTCGTCCGTGAGACTTTGCATCATGGCGACGTAGTCCTGATCGGTCAGCATCGACTGGTGTTCGATGAACGGGCGGGCACGGAGATGACGAGTCGCGAGCCCGAATCCGCGAGCCAAAGCGAAACCCTTTATCTCAATGGTCAGGAGAATCCACGATTACTCGCCGTCGTGCTCAACGCGGAAGCTCGCGCGAACTCCGCGCCGGGCGCAGCCGCGCCAATCGGGAAACTTGGGATTCTGCGGGTGGTAGCCGGGCGCGCGGATCAAGCCGAGTACGTCCTCACGGACCACACGTCCGTGATCGGGAGAGCGGACTGGACGCTGATACGACTGAAAAGTGCGCTCGCGCCCCGCGTCGCCGTGGCGATTACACGCAACCAAGTGGGCTACGTGGCGACCCGGCTTCACGGCACGATGCGCATCAACAGCCAACCGATGAACGGCCGTCACGACCTCAAGGAAGGGGACATCCTCGACGTCGGCGAGCTGACGCTCGCTTTCAGCGTCAAAGAGTAGATCTCGCCGCACAAATCCGCCGACAACGCCGGCCTGCTCCGCACACGCGGAGGAACGCTGCGCTGCCTACCGCCCAAACACCGCCGCCACGTCGACGATCATCTGCGTGCGAGGGTTGTACACGACGGCGTATCCATCGATGATGCCGCGTCGTCCCCTGCGATTCTCGATCAGTGTTTGATGGAAAGAGTCTCCTCGCGCAGGTGCAACCCGAGCGCCTGCCCGCCCAACTGGCCGACTTCGTTCACCTTCCCTTTGACGCGCACATGCGCGCCGGGTGCCGGCATGCTCGAGCTCTCTGACAGCACCGTCATTTCACCCGTGCCGTCGTCGACCCTGTACACGCGGAACGGGACGAGCGGCAGCCCCCAAGAGCTCGTGACCACTCCATTGATGGCAACGGTGTGATCCTGATACCGACCCGGGTTGTGCTGGATGTCGGCGATTTCTGGACTGCGCACGGCAGCCGCGCACGCCGAGATGACCGCGACCACCGCGGCGACGAGTGCGAGCTGGCCGGAACGTCTCTTCATAAGATCCTCGGTAGCGACCTCCACCGAGGACATCAAATCTCATGCCCGATCAGCACGTCTGGAAAACCGTGGAGAAGTCTCCTTGGCATCGGTCGGCGCTCTATTCCGGAAACGGAACCGCGCGCGTACTCCCAAAAACAGTGACATGGCGGGGGCAGTTCCGGCGTCGGGCATGCCTGGGTGCACCAGCGCGCGATCCCAGACACATTTTGGTGCGTGACCCGACCATTTTGCATCGACTAGCTGTAAAAGCCAGCAGTCATCTCAACGGTTCAACCTGTGTAATCTACCCTGCGCAATGGTGTGCAGAGACTCCGTCCCCATGACAAAAGCACGAGCCCGCCGCCGTCCCCGAGTGCCTCCCGAGCCGCGCATTGATGTCACGCGCATCGACTACGCCGAAGTGCGGAACTTGTCGCTGCAGAACGAAGCCGCGATTAAACGAATCCAGGCGGAGCTCCGGGTGCAGTTTCAACGAATCGCTGAGATCCAAGCCCAACTGGATTCCCAACAAAGGCCGAACCGGCGAAGCGAAAGGCTTCCGGTCACCCTTCCGGCACCACAAAGGCAATTCGCTGCCGATAGAGATTGAGCCGCTCGCGAATGTCGCCGGCGAGTCGCGTCGCCGACGTGCGATCAGCGATGCCGAGCGCCTCGATGGCCGTTGCCGCCGCGGCTTCAAAGCGACCCTCGCGGGCGTAAGCAGCCGCCAGGACGTCGAGCGCCTCGGCATTCGCGCGATCGGTCAGCGCGACTGCCCGTTCCGCGAGCTCGATCGCTTCGGCTGGGCGGCGAATCGTGGGATCGCGGTGCGCGCTCAGCAACCAGGCAAAGTTGACCAGGCACGGCACCGATTCGCCGTCGACGCGCAGCGCCGCTCGATATTCATCGACAGCTTCAATGGGCCGCTTCCGTTCGATCAGGGCGCGCGCGAGGCTGCAGTGTGCGCCAACGAGCGTGTTGTCGCTCTGCAAGGCTGACCGGTACTCGGCGATCGCTTCGTCGACTCGACGCAATCGATACAGCACGTTCGCGAACGCGTTGTGCGCGGGTGCGTACGACTGATCGAGGCGAATCGCCTCCTTGTATGCCGAGACGGCTTCCGCCTCGCGGCCAAGAGCCTCCAGCGTCACCCCGACGTTGTACTGCGCGGCCGGCGAAGCGGGCTGCAGCCGCGCCACAGCGGAGAACTGCACGAGCGCTTGATCGAACCTGCCGAGCTCGCGATAAATCAGCGCGGCGTCGTTGCGAAGATCGACGTAATCCGGTTGGCGAGCAATCAGCACCTCCGACCCGATTGCATCCTCCGCGGTCATCTTGCGGCGGGCGGCTTCGCTCACCGCACGGCGATCGTTTTCGTCGCGCGCCAGCATCTGAATCCACATGTCGGCCATCTCGTCCGACGATCGCCACCCCCAGGCCACACGCTCAGGTGGGTGGCTCGGATTGCGCGCGTTCCGTGCCGAGTTGTCGAAGACGTATTCCATCTCCAACAGCGTCCCTGGCGGTAGTTCGAGCGGCGTCGCGAGACGATACTGATCCTGCCAATTAAAATCCCAGTCGCCGATGTGAAGGAGCGACCGGCGGGTGCCGTCGGGTAATGTTGCCCACGCGGTGACTGTACGCGCCCGGTAGTGCGCGTGCGGCTGGACAGCGACGACGCTGGCCGCAACCGGCAGGCGGAACGAATCGCTCACGCGATAGTCGGCCGCGCCCGCCGGGATGTCCAGGTTCTGTCGGCCGAGCCGGACGATTGCAGGCGCGCGCGCGGGCGCATGGTCGGTGAGGTAGAGGCCGACGAGCGGCGCAACCTGTTCGACGCGCCCGGTGGGCCGCATGTGCAGCTGCACGACCAAATCCGCTCCGCCGGTGAGCCTCCACGCAAGCTCCGTGGACGGCGGCGTCGCCTGCCCCGGCGTCCAGCCGAGAAAGTGACCGTCGGGATAGTCCGCCGAATGAAGCACGGCACCCTCGTACCCCGGCTCGGGATCGGCCTCATCGAGCGCGCGAGACGCGGGCGTAGGGTCGATGCGGATGTTGGCGTGGTGTACTCCACGGCTGCGCGGACGGAACTGAAATCCGCGCACGTAGCGCGTCCCTTGGCCTGGCACCGACACGACGAAGTTCCGGAACACGTCAGCGCCGTCGGCGCGGAGTAAGTACGTCGGAAGCGCGAGCACGAGATCGGGTGCGCCCCACTGCCAGCCGCCCTTCGGCGCCGGCAGTGGAGGAAGATCTTCCACGCGACCTTCGGGCGCGCCGGCGTTCACCCACTGATCGATCACCGCGATCTTGTCGGCGGTGAGCCGACGATCGCCGATGAATGCTGGCGCTTCGCCGTCGGGCTTCCAGGGCGGCATGGAGCGCTTGGCGGTGACCTGCGCGATCTGGTTCGCCCGTCGTCGAACCTCGTCGTAGGTGACGAGGCTGAACGGCGCGTCACCGTCGCGCTGATGACAGGTCACGCAGTGCCCGTACACGATCGGGGCGATGTGTGCTGTAAAGGTCGGCGACCCGCTCCCGGACATGCTGGCCGGCCACGCGAGGAGCAACGCCGCTGCCGGGGCCCACCTTGGCACGACGAGTGAGAATACCGCGACTGACACCGTCTTTTGGACAATTCCCCGATTGACGGCTCGGCCGCGACCTCGTACTGTCTTGTGAGGATGGAAAGAGGACTATACGGAGAGAGGAACAATGAGGTCGACCGCTACTATCCGTGGGGCGTTACTGGCCGGTGCGGCAATGGTCGCCACCACGGTCGCTGGGAGCCTGATCCTCCACGCTGCGCCGCCGGCCAAGCCGGACGGGGTGACCTTCGCGCGCGACATCGCGC
>Ga0182033_10000502_pt1 | contig 18692 bp, 20 predicted proteins | sample tim00Cox0000000H_FD_125968 | JGI IMG/M metagenome (GOLD analysis project Ga0182033, IMG submission 125968) | Lab enrichment of tropical soil microbial communities from Luquillo Experimental Forest, Puerto Rico - timezero.00C.oxic.00.000.00H | ecosystem: Environmental > Terrestrial > Soil >...
CTGTCATAGCATTTGATATTGGCGAAACTATCAGTCCAGGCATTGCTCGACTAGACCGCCGTCTGATCTGGCAGGGGGCTGCAGGCCAACAGCTTGACCTGCGGCAACGCCACAGGAATAGAGTTGATCTCGGGGGCGTAGAAGTCATCGACGCCGCGCCCGCTCTGGCCCTTGACGAGTTCATAGGACTGATGCTTGTCCGACCAGGCAGTATAGCCGCCGGCGGCCTTGACCACCTCAAACAGGGTGTTCACCCGGATGAACTGATGTGGATAAACGGGAGCGCAACCATTCTTGGGATCGCGCGGCAGGTAATCGGGATTAATACCGCCGCCCGCGTCGATCTTCGTCAGGTCAATGTCGATCTCCTCATCGAAGCCGGTCTGCGTGCCGACCACGCTCGGGCAAAGTCCGGGACCGCCAACAATGCCATAGGGTGTGGTTTGCTTCGGCGGGGAGAGCGAGCGGTCATAGGCCACATCATAGAAAGCGCCAGTCGAGCGGGGCGAGCCGCCCGTCACAAGCGCAGTCAGGCCCGGGAAGGAATCCGACGGCCGTGAGGTCGAAGTCTGGGTATAGGTGACGCCGTGGCCGGCAAGAGCCGCGAGGTGGGGGCAATAAGATGCGCCGTTGTCGATCCCGGCGATCCCATTCGCGCAATTGGCGAAGTCGAGCGCGTGCATGCCGTCGATGCTGATCAAGAGAACGTGCTTGACATCGCCGCTTTTCAATCCGTCCGCCCTGGAAATCGCGGGATTGGCAAGCGCCATGCTCAAACAGACAGCGCCCAGTGCGACGCTGGAAAGTAGTTTTTGCAACATAAAATTTCCCTTCTCGCTTTAATGAAGCGATACAGGGCGAATACCTATTTGTGCAGTATTGCGGCTCGATGACAGAAACTCTGGTGCTTGGTTAACCAACCGGCCACATTTTTCCCGAGCACTATTTTGGCCGCCTACGAAGCAGTTCGGGAAGCCGGTTGCCGCGCGCGGCTGAAGCGGCGGGCCAAAAAGGCGGCAAGCGCCTCGACACGCGCGGGATGCGGTCCACCTGGCGGCATCACGAGATGCAAGGCGATGGGGGGCGGACTCCAATCCGTCATCACGGCCTCAAGCCGCCCGTCAGCGAGAGCATGACGGATAATAAATTCCGGCTGAACCGCAAGACCGAGGCCCGCGAGGAGGGCTGGTGTCAGCACATCGGCATTATTGGCCCGCAAGGGCCCGATTGTCCGCACGCTGGCTTCCTCGCCTCCAGCATTCACAAAGCGCCAGACCCCCGGATTGGGCAGATAGGAATAACCGAGACAAACATGCCCTGCGAGCTGCGAGGGATGGGTTGGCCGCCCATGTTTCTCGAAATAGGCCGGTGCTCCGACGAGGAAACGAGGCACGGCGCAGAGCCGGCGCGCAATCAGGGAGGAATCCGGCAGCGCCGCGATGCGCAGGGCCATGTCGAATCCCGCCCCAATCAGGTCGGTGACCGCGTCGCTCAGGTTCAACTCGATCGAGACCTCGGGGAACTCCGCCAGGAACTCCGGCAACACCGGGCCAATTTCGCTGAGGCCGAATGACATGGGCACCGCCAGACGCACGAGGCCGCGCGGCACGCTGGTTTGCTCCAAGGCCTCTCTTTCTGCCGCCTCACCCTCGGTAAGGACGCGGGCAGCGCGTTCGACGAGCAGCCGGCCCGCGTCGGTCAGCGCCAGACGGCGTGATGTTCTATTGAAGAGGCGCGTGCCCAGCCGCGTCTCCAGCCGGCTGATCGCCTTGGAGACCGTCGCCTTGGACGCGCAGAGATCGGCGGCAGCCGCCGCGAAGGAACGCAATTCCACCACTTTGGCGAAGATCGCCAGGGCTTCAAGATCCGGCAACTTGGACATTTTCGTGCACAATTTCAGAAACGATGGATTTCCGAAGTTTCTATTTATATGCCAATCCTATCTCTTATCTTTGCGTCATTCAAAGAGCGCCGATCCTTCGGCGCGGAGGGAAAGATAATGATTGAGCGCAGATCGTTCACGAGTCTCGGCGGTGAGAATCACGGCTGGCTCAAGGCCAAACACCATTTCTCATTTGCCAATTATTATGATCCCAAGCGGATGGGCTGGGGCGCGCTGCGGGTCTGGAACGACGACGAAATTGCTTCCAACACAGGGTTTCCTCCCCACCCGCACGCGGATATGGAAATCATCACCTATGTCCGCGAAGGTGCGATCACGCACCAGGACAGCCTTGGCAATAAGGGCCGCACTGAAGCCGGCGACGTCCAGGTGATGAGCGCGGGTTCGGGCATCCGCCACTCGGAATATAATCTGGAGCCCGAAGCCACCCGGCTCTTCCAGATCTGGATCGAGCCCAAACGCCGCGGCGGCGAGCCCTCCTGGGGCAGCAAACCTTTCCCCAAGGGCGAACGCTCCGGCCGCTTCGTGACCCTGGCGAGCGGGTTTGAGAACGACGCCGATGCCTTGCCGATCCGCACTGACGCGCGGGTGCTCGGCGCGACGCTGAAGGCAGGCGAGACGACCGAATATCAGCTCGGCAATGAGCGCAGCGGTTATCTCGTTCCGGCAAAAGGTGCCGTCGAAGTCAACGGCGTCCGTATCGACGCCCGCGACGGCGCCGCGATCCAGAAGGAGGCGATCATCAAGGTCACCGCCCTTGAAGATTCGGAACTCGTACTTGTCGATGCGGCTTAATGAAAAGCCGCTCCTCGCGGCCCTTGGTCTAAGGGCCGCTCGAATCTCATCAGTCACGAGGTTTCCCATGTCTCTTTCTCCTGCTGTTTCCGCGAAGCCCATTGTTCCCGCTCTCGCTTCCATTACAAAGGCGTTGTCGCCTTATGCCGAACCGCTGGTTCGCGTCACGACGGGCCTCTTCCTGATGCCGCATGGTGCCCAGAAACTGTTCGGCTGGTTCGGCGGCTATGGCCTCGAAGCCACGGGGCAGTTCTTCGCGTCAAAGCTCGGACTTCCCCCGCAAATGGCCCTGCTCACCGGTCTGATCGAGTTCTTTGGCGGTCTCGCGCTCGCCCTCGGCTTCGCCACCCGGGCGGCCGCAGCCTTGGTCGTCGGCATGATGACCGTCGCCGTGATCCAGGTCCATTTGGCGAAGGGCTTCTTCTGGACCGATGGCGGATTTGAATACCCGCTCATGTGGGGCATCCTGGCCCTCTCATTCGTCATTCGCGGCGGCGGCCGTTATTCGCTCGATGCGCTGATTGGCTGGGAGATTTGATTGGCAAATCGAGGCCTGCGGCAACAGCGGGAGGCTGTTTCGCGGGCGACGAGCGGTGCGCGCGCACCCGCTTTACTTCCATAGCGAAGGCGATACGCTGGCAACGCCGGTGAGTCGGCAAATTGCTTAAATGCGGCGGAAAGACATGTCCTCCAACTGGGATTCGACCGACAGCGGCCAGCCTTTCGATCCTCCCAGGCGGCGAATCCTTTGTGTTTTTCCGCACTATGTGCCCTCGTTTGGTACCTTCGAATATGCCTATGAGCTCACCGATGGCGTTTCGGCCTTCATGCCGCCGCAGGGACTTCTCGTCATAGCCGCAGTGCTTCCGAAGAGCTGGGAGGTTCGTTTCATCGACGAAAACATGGCCCCTGCGAGCGATGAGGATTTCGCCTGGGCCGATGCCGTTTTCGTCAGCGGAATGCATATTCAGCGCCAGCAGATTGAAGATATTCGCCGCCGCGCCCATGCGAAAGACAAACCGGTGGTCCTCGGCGGACCGTCCGTTTCGGCCTGCCCCGAATATTATCCGAATTTCGACTATCTGCATGTGGGTGAACTTGGCGATGCCACCGACGAGTTGATCGCCATTCTGGCGAAAGACGTGTCGCGGCCTCCCCGGCAGATCATCCTGACAACCGCCACGCGCCGCGACCTCTGCGATTTCCCCGCACCTGCCTATGAACTTGCGAGGATCGACAAATATTTTCTTGGCAGCATCCAGTTTTCCAGCGGCTGCCCCTATACTTGCGAATTCTGCGATATTCCGGGCCTTTATGGACGAGTCGCGCGCCTCAAAACACCTGAGCAGATCACTGCCGAACTCGACCAGCTGATCGCTTGCGGGGTTGTCGGTTCCGTCTATTTCGTCGATGACAATCTCGTCGCGAACCGGCGCGCCTTGCGCGAACTTTTGCCCCATCTCATCGCCTGGCAAAAACGCAATGGATACCCGATCGCCTTCTCCTGCGAGGCAACCCTCAACATCGCACGGTCGCCGGAGATCCTGGCGCTGATGCGCGAGGCCGCTTTCGAGACGATCTTTTGCGGCATAGAGACGCCGGAACCCGTTGCTTTGAAAGCGATCGACAAGGCGCATAATATCGCGCTTCCGATCCTCGATGCGGTCCGCACCATTAATAGCTTTGGGATGGAGGTTGTTTCCGGCATTATTCTCGGCCTCGACACGGATACACCGGACACAGGGCGCAATCTTCTCGATTTCATCGAGCAGTCGCAGATCCCGATGCTCACGATCAATCTGCTGCAAGCCCTGCCGCGCACGCCTTTGTGGGATCGGCTCGAACAGGAGCAGCGGCTGCTCGACGATACCAATCTCGAGTCAAATGTCGCCTTCAAACTCCCTTACGAGCAGGTCCTTGCCATGTGGCGCGAGTGCATGGACAAGGCCTATCAGCCAGCACCGCTGTTTGCCCGCTACAAGCACCAGATGCGTGCGACTTATGCCAATAAGCTCAGACGTCCGTGGAGCCGGCAGCGTCTCTCCCCGCGCAACATCAAAAAAGGCATGCACTTCCTCGCCAAGATCGTCTGGAACCTTGGCATACGCGGCGACTACCGGGCGACCTTCTGGAACTTCACTCTGTTTTGCCTGCTGCGCGGAAAAATCGAGCCGGTCATCAGGGTCGGCCTCGTCGCGCATCATCTCATCAACTTCGCTCGCGATGCCTGTGCCGGTAAGAACAATGCCTCGTACTATTCCGCCAAAACACGTGGCCTGGAGTTCGAAGCGCCGATCACGTCGTGATCTTCACGCGCCGCCCTCGCGCTCTTTCCTGAGCTTCGTCCAATAGTCGAGCCGCTTGGCGATCTCACGCTCGAAGCCACGATTGGCGGGCGTATAGACCTTTTGCCGGCCGAGCGCCTCGGGCCAATAATTCTGACCGGAAAAAGCCTCCGGCTCGTCATGGTCATAGGCATAGCCTGAGCCATAGCCTTCGCGTTTCATCAGCTTCGTCGGCGCGTTCAGGATCACCTTGGGAGGCATCAAGGAGCCGTGCTCTTTGGCAAGCGCGGCCGCGCGCTTGAAAGCAAGGTAGGCGGCATTCGACTTCGGCGCCGTGGCGACATAAATCACCGCTTCCGCAATCGCAAGTTCGCCTTCGGGTGAACCCAGGAAATCGTAAGCATCCTTGGCGGCTGTGGCGATGACGAGCGCCTGCGGATCGGCAAGACCGATATCCTCTACCGCCATGCGCACGACGCGCCTTGCGATGAACAGAGGATCCTCGCCGCCATCGAACATGCGCGCGAGATAATAGAGCGCGGCATCTGGATCCGAGCCGCGCACCGACTTGTGCAAGGCACTGATCAGATTGTAATGGCCCTCCTGCGCCTTGTCGTAGATCGGCGCGCGCCGCTGTACGATCTCGACGAGACGTGCGGTGTCTAAAGGTTCGGGCGGCTCCGGCGCGCGCCAGATTTCCTCGGCGAGCGTCAGAGCGGCACGCCCGTCGCCATCGGCCATCCGGACCAGGGCAGCACGCGCCTCCTCATCAAGCGGCAGGGATCTGCCCTCGACGGCCTCCGCGCGAGCCAGCAATTTCTCGATCGCTTCCCCATCAAGAGGCCGGAAGACCAACACCCGCGCGCGGGACAGAAGCGACGCGTTGAGTTCGAAACTCGGATTTTCAGTTGTTGCCCCAATCAAGGTTACAGTACCGTCCTCCATCACGGGGAGAAAGCTGTCCTGCTGGGTCCGATTGAAACGATGGATCTCATCGACAAAGAGCAGGGTCCCCTGCCCGGCCCGGCGCCTGCCCCGCGCCTCATCGAATAGTTTCTTGAGTTCGGCAACACCGGAAAAAATGGCCGAGATCTGGACGAAGGTGAACTTGGTCTCGTGTGCCAGAAGCCGCGCCACGGTCGTCTTGCCTGTGCCGGGCGGTCCCCAGAAAATCATGCTGCCAAGCGATCCGGATTGGATGAGCCGGGTCAGCGCGCCATTTGGTCCGAGCAGGTGATCCTGCCCAACCACCTGCCCAAGCTCCGCCGGGCGCATGCGATCGGCGAGGGGATGCGGCGCATTTTTTTCAAGACCCGCGGCGGTGAAGAGATCAGACATAGCCCATGAATCTGGGCCATGCTGCAAGGGAAGTCCAGCGGCGAAGTCCGGGATTGCAACCAAGGCGGGCCGAAAAAGGCCCGAGTGTCCAGGCCGCGCAATAGCGAAACGCTTAACCGCCTATGACCGTGGTAATCACTTCGCCACCCCGGTCGATCGTCAACTTCCAATAATAGTGCCTGCCGCCGCCCGTGGCCCTCTGGAGGTCATGCGTTGACGTAACCTTGCTGCCGTTCACCGCGAGGATGACATCGCCTTTTTGAAAATTCACGGCAGCAGCGGGTGAACCTTCTTCGACCTCGCTGATGACAACGCCTTCGCTGACGCCACGAACTGAAAATTCCTCCAAGACGGCCGGAGAGAGATTAATAATCGTCGCACCGGAGAATGGTGATTGGCCGCTGAGTTTGATCGGATCGCGCGCGGGCATTTCCGGCGGCGCAATAAGTTTGAGCGTGAGGTTGACCGGCTTGCCGTCCCGGAGCACCGAGATTGCCGCCGCACCGCCAAGAGCCTTGGTCGCCAGTCGAAAGCCAAGGCCTTCGGGATCATCGACATCTTGCCCATCGATCCGGGTGATGAGATCGCCGCGTTTCAGTCCCGCATCCTCCGCCGGGCTTTTGCTGGATATATCCGCGACGAGCGCGCCAGAAGGGCGATCCACGCCAAGCGATTCGGCGATTTCCTTCGAAACGCTCTGGAGGCTCGCACCGAGCCAGGGACGGCGAACCTGCTTGCCGCCGCCCTTCGCGGTCGCGACGACGATTTTGACCATATTGACCGGAATGGCGAAGCCGATTCCAATCGAGCTACCGGTCTGCGAAAAGATCGCCGAATTGATTCCCGCAAGCCGGGCATTCATATCGATGAGCGCACCGCCGGAATTACCCGGATTGATCGCCGCATCGGTCTGGATGAAAAAACCAAAGTCCGAGGTGCCAACCTGGGTGCGGGCCAGGGCCGAGACAATGCCCTGTGTCACCGTCTGCCCGACGCCGAAGGGATTGCCAATCGCAAGCACCAAATCGCCAACTTCGAGCGTATCCGAATCGCCAAGTTCCATATACGGGAAATTCGTTCCGCCCTTCAGCCGCAAAACGGCGAGATCGGTGTGCTGATCGCGCAAGATGATATCCGCATCGAACTCGCGCTTGTCGCTGAGCGCAACCTTCACATCGGTCATGCCGTCGATGACGTGATAATTGGTGACGACGAGGCCGGATGGATCGACAAGAACGCCCGATCCAAGCGATTGTGCGGTCGGCCCGCCGGGGCGCTCATTGCCGCCTTCGCCGAAGAAACGGCGAAAGACCGGGTCATCGAAAAGGGGATTGCGCGGCCGCCGGTCCGTGCGCGAAGCATAGACGTTGACGACGGCTGGCTGCGCCTTCTTGACGACCGGGGCGAAGGAGAGGATGGCTTCGGTCCGCGAAACCGGCGTCTGGCGCGCCGGCTCCGCCGCGAGCGGCGCTGCAAGAAGCACCGCGCCCAGAGCCGCGAAAGCCCAAAGGCGCGAATGAAAACTCTTGTTCATGGATCGCTCCGAACCAGCTTCCACACGCTTTTGAAGCCGCCTGACCCCACGGTTGCAAAAGCAACCCTGAACATTTCTCTACTTTTCGCCATTTCGATGGCTGCCGAAATCCGAGAGCAACTCTCGAAGGCGCGATCAGGCTGCCTCGCCGCCTTCTTCAGCCTCGACGGGGCCTGAATCCTTGCCCTTGGCAGTAACATCGCGATCGACAAATTCGATCACGGCCATAGGTGCGTTGTCGCCATAGCGGAAGCCTGCCTTCAACACACGCGTATAGCCGCCATGCCGATCCTTGTAACGGGGGCCAAGCACCTCAAAGAGCTTGCCGACAAGGGCGACATCCTTGATCTGCGCGATAGCCTGGCGCCGGGCATGAAGATCGCCACGCTTACCGAGCGTCACCAGCTTCTCGACGACGGGCCGCAGATCTTTCGCCTTTGGCAGCGTCGTCACAATCTGCTCGTGCTTGATGAGCGCCTGGCTCAAATTCGCGAACATCGCCTTGCGATGTTCGTGCGTGCGGTTGAAGCGGCGTTTCGCGCGACCGTGATACATGGCTCTCTCCGTTCATTATGCGGGCCGCCGTGCCAAGGTACGGCCGTCATTTTGGCTTTGCTAAGCCCCTCTATAATCATGGCCCAAACCGATCGCCAAGATCAAGTTTGGGCCCTTGTCTTACATGCCTCGCCTCATCCTGAGGAGCCACGAAGTGGCGTCTCGAAGGATGACGTCCAGTGTTTGTGACAACCGCCCTCGTCCTTCGAGACGGCCTTGCAGACCTCCTCAGGATGAGGGCTGGGGCGACACTTGGTATTAGTAATGTTCCTCGAACCGTTTTGCGAGCTCGTCGATGTTGTCCGGCGGCCAGCCTGTGACTTCCATGCCGAGGTGAAGGCCCATTTGCGCCAGAACTTCCTTGATTTCATTCAAGGACTTACGTCCGAAGTTCGGGGTGCGCAGCATTTCTGCTTCGGTCTTCTGAATAAGATCGCCAATATAGACGATATTGTCATTCTTCAGGCAATTGGCCGAACGGACCGACAATTCGAGTTCGTCCACCTTCTTCAGAAGCGCGGGATTGAAGGCCAGTTCGGGAATCGAAGGCGCTGCCTCTTCGCGGCGTGGCTCCTCGAAATTGACGAAAACGTTCAACTGATCTTGCAGGATGCGCGCCGAAAAGGCGACCGCGTCCTCGGGGGTGAGAGCCCCATTGGTCTCGACTTGCAAGGTCAGCTTGTCATATTCGAGGTTCTGACCTTCGCGCGTATTTTCAACGCGGTAGCTCACCTTCTTGACCGGCGAGTAGAGACTGTCGATGGGGATCAGGCCGATCGGCGCGTCCTCGGCCCGGTTGCGATCGGCCGCGAGATAGCCCTTGCCCGTATTGACGGTGAATTCCATGCGGATTTCGGCGCCCTCGTCGAGGGTACAAATCACGAGATTGGGATTAAGGACCTGAATATCGCCGACCGTCCCGATATCTCCGGCCAAGACCTTGCCGGGACCCTGCTTCTTGAGCACCATGCGCTTAGGGCCATCGCCCTGCATCTTGATGCCGATATCCTTAATGTTGAGGACAATATCGGTTACATCCTCGCGCACGCCGGGAATCGAGGAGAATTCATGTAACACGCCGTCGATATGGACGGAGGTAATAGCCGCCCCCTGCAGAGACGACAACAGGATGCGGCGCAGCGAATTGCCCAAAGTGAGGCCGAAGCCGCGCTCAAGCGGCCCGGCGACAATCGTCGCGACGCGTTTTGAATCATCGCCCGGCGCGACTTCGAGCTTGTTCGGTTTGATGAGCTCTTGCCAGTTCTTTTGAATCACGGACTGCACCTTTCGTTGATGCAAAGGCGCCTTTCAGACGCCAGCCTTCTCTTCGAAGCAGGGCCGGCCGCTGCCCCGCCCTTGTCAGGTTGGCACGGGGTCGCCGCCCGAAGGCATGCAACCGTGCCGCTTGCTTCCTGGAGCAATCTTAACCTGAAGCGATGGCCAAGCGCTCAGGTCAGTCCACATCCTTGTCCCCGTCAAAAGAGCATTGCGCAATGCCCTGCGGCCGCTGCCCTCGGTCGTCAGCTGTGCGCTGTCCCAACGGTCATAGGAACGACCGTTGGACCCTCTCTAATTTTCCGCTCACATTTCGGAATGAGCGAAAAATTCGGTAAAAAAACCAAGTGTCGCCCTCAGCGGCCCTTGGTGTTACACGCGCCGGCGCTTGCGCGGCCGGCAGCCATTATGCGGAATGGGCGTTACATCGCGAATTGAAGTCACCGTGAAGCCCGCGGCCTGCAAAGCGCGCAAGGCCGATTCACGGCCTGAACCGGGCCCAGAGACCTCGACCTCCAGGGTCCGCATTCCATGTTCGGCTGCCTTGCGCGCGCAATCCTCGGCGGCCATCTGCGCCGCATAGGGAGTGGATTTGCGCGAACCCTTGAATCCCATTGTTCCCGCAGATGACCAGGAAATTGTATTGCCCTGTGCATCGGTGATCGTAATCATCGTATTGTTGAAGGTCGAATTCACATGCGCGACGCCGGAAACAATATTCTTGCGCTCGCGACGGCGAACGCGGGTAGCCTCTTTTGCCATTATTTTGTCCTTCAGGCGCGCCCGTCATGCCAGGCGCTAGGGATTTGAAATCTCGATTACTTCTTTTTGCCGGCGATGGGCTTCGCCTTACCCTTGCGGGTACGCGCATTGGTATGGGTCCGCTGCCCGCGCACCGGCAATTGCCGGCGATGGCGCAGGCCGCGATAACAGCCGAGATCCATCAGACGCTTGATATTGATCGCGACTTCGCGGCGAAGATCGCCTTCCACGATATAATCGCGATCGATCGTTTCGCGAATCTGGAGAACTTCCGCATCCGTCAATTCAGCGACACGGCGCTCGGAAGGGATTTTGACCTTCTCACAGATCTCCTCCGCCTTCTTGGGGCCGATGCCGTGAATATACTGAAGCGCGATGATCACGCGTTTGTTGGTTGGAATATTGACGCCTGCAATACGAGCCAAGACTTAATTCTCCATAGGGGCCGCGCAATGCGAAAATGGCGCGGCGGGAAGAGGGTCATCCCGCGTCCGGTGGAGCCCGGCCCTTGCGGGATGCCAAACAGGAATGTTTTCGCGATCTCGCAGCGAGCTTCGCAAATCACACTGTCAGGCGGGAATTAAGGCTCATAGCGGATCATTTTCTTCCGGTCAACCCATGAAGCGGCACTTTTTCTCAAGGTTCTGGTACCGCTGCCATGCCAGCGCGTCTGAGCCACACGAACTCCGCTCAATACCAACAATCATAAAGAATGACCGCGGGAAAAAAGCGCTTCACATGAACAGGGAGGAGTTAGCGCCGGTTTTGGGTCGGGACGAATAGATTAAAACAAGACTTTACTTATATCTAGATTTAATCTATAGATTTATATTCATTCATCATTAGGAAATCTTATTGATGTTCACGAATTTTTTCAAATACAGAACCGGAGTGGTGGTTCTAGAGCGTCGTTATTTGGCTCAGCGCGGCGAGTGAGCCCGCCTCGGCTCTGGGAACAATTCGCATGTATATGGAGCGGCGCGGAGCGGATTGTTATATTTTCAACGGGTGGCACTATGACCATCTCGGCCACCACTTCTACGGATATTACCGGCGATGTTACCGCCACGTACATAACTCTCCTCAGCGGACACCGACACAGCAGGCGCAAGTCGGGGCGAGATCGAGCCGGGCTGCAGCGCATCCATGAAATCTAAGGGTTTTACCGATCCCCGATCATTGTGAACCGTTCCTTTGGAGGCAGCGCAGCTTTGCGTTACCTCTCAATCGCTGGCAAGGATCACATTCGACGTATTGAAGATCGCCCAGACCCTGACACCTGGCTTGATTTCGAGATCATCCGCGCCGTCATAGGTAATGACCGCGGTGATGGTTTTGCCACCGCCTATATCGACAACGACTTCTGAATCGATGCCGCCGTCGATACGGCTTGTCACCGTTCCCGCGATCTTGTTGCGCGCCGAAATTTTCGGCGGCTCGTCCGTCGGAGAAAGCATGACCGAAGAGGCATTGACCAGAGCGACCGCCGCACGGCCAGGGGCAAGGTCGAGTTCGGCCACCGCGGTATTCGTCAGAACCGAAGTGATCTCGCAATCAGGCGAGACACGAACCTTGACTTCGACATTGACAGGCGCGGGAATGACTTCAACGACAGTGCAATGAAGAGCGTTGCGCACGCTCAGCTTCATTGCGACGCCCCAGAACAGAAGGTCCTCATCATGCTCGAGCCCCTCCTCCGCAATGGCCGAGGAAATGCGTCCGAGCTTTTCCTCGAGGCGGCGGAAGACCGAAATCAGCCGCCGCCCTTCCTCGGTGACCTCCGCGCCCCCGCCGCGAGGCCCGCCGGTCCGCGTGATGAAAGCCGGCCGAGGCAAAAGATTATTGATCGCGTTGACAGCGTCCCACGCGGTTTTGTAGCTGAACCCCGCGATCTCGGCGGCCTTGGTTATACTGCCATGCTGAATGACAGCTTCAAGTAGAGTGATGCGTTCGCGCCCCACGAGCAAACGCCCGTCTGCGCGCAGCGCCAATAATGTGTCGATCTTAGCTGGGATCATGCGAGCCAACTGTTTCTCCTGGACACAGTCAAATAACCTGAAATTTGCAACTCCATAAAAAAAATGAAAAAAATTTTTTGCTCGTTATATAATTGTCGCTAAATTAAATCAAATTACAATTAGGCCATTTCTAATATTAAATGAAAGAAAAATGTCCGGAATCGGAGATACAATTGTTCCGCTGAAGGTGGCTGTGGGAAATTTGCAATTTCTACTAATTCACATAGGAAGACTTAAGATTAAGCAGGCACGTATTTACGCATTCCATACTGTAATTATGTTTTACAGTTCAGAACAAGCTGCAACGCGGATCTACTTCAACGCGGAAGAGTCCTCCGAGCCTTGCAACCTACGCGATTATCATCCCGCCTGCCCTTGCGTCAACGCCCATAAGGCAATGAAAGAATTTTGATATCGATGGCAAAATCGGGTAGCCGCGCCGCTTTTCGCTCAAAAGTGGAACTGCGAATGGATCAACCGGTCAGATCGCAAAAGCGCCCTCCACCGGGCTTGGCGGCGCCGGAACCTTGTCAAGCTTCGCCCTTGGCTCCTTTCTCAAATTTCCGGCCTTGGCGGTAAGTCGAGCGTGCCGCAACGGTCATTTTAAGCCGTCAATATACTCCGATGCGATGAGGATTTACCGCAGTCGAACCGTCTGTTCTTGCAATACGGCAGATAAGCCTGCATCGCCCATCCGGCCCGCGCCGGATCAAATTACCTCGACGGTCGCCGCCTGGAACAGGACGCCCGCGCTGGCATGGGCGCTGAACGTCTCCGGCGATAGCGCACGGACTTCGTTCATCGGCGTATGCTCGAGCAGAGCTGCGATCCGGGCTCGCGATCGCGCGGCAAGCCCCGTGTCGAGGCTCCCTTCATCGAGCGCTTTGAGGATCGCCTGCGCGAAACCACGCGCCCGCTCGGACTCTGTCCAATGGGCGCAGACCATCAGCATGTCGCAACCAGCGGCAATGAAGCGGGCAGCGGCGTCAGGCGCATCGAAGAAGCCATTCATAGCGCCCATGCCGATATCGTCGGAAATCGCCACGCCCGTGAATCGAAGTTCATCGCGCAGGATGTCCGTCGCGAAGCGGCGCGACAGGGTGACGGGTTGGGCCGGATCAATCGCCGGAAACATGATATGCGATGTCATCAGCATCGCAATTCCCGCCTTGATCGCGGCGGCAAAAGGTTTCAGTTCCCGGCTGCGCAGATCTTCGAGAGAAATCGACTGCGATGGCAGACCATAATGCGAGTCGACGCTCGTATCGCCATGCCCAGGAAAATGCTTGCCGCAGCCAAGCACGCCTTCCGCCTGCATGGCCTGAAGGAAGGAAAGCGCCGCCGCGATGACTTCATCGGCGCTGGTTCCAAAAGCCCTGGCGCCGATGACCGGATTAGCGGGATTGGTATGAATATCGAGCACCGGCGCGAAATTCAGATTGAAGCCGAGCGAGGCAAGTTCGCGCCCCATGGCACGCCCGACTTCGGCCGCCTGATCCGGCCATTGTGCTGCATAAGCGAAACGGGTGATCGGCGCAGGCGAGCGGCAGACCCGGCCACCTTCGTGATCGATGGCGAGAAAGAATTTTTCGCGTGCGATCGCTTGGCGAATATCTGCAATCAGCGCGGCATGGCTTTCGAGCCAGGCCTCGTAGGGCAGATCGTGCCGGAAATTGCTCTTGTAGAAGATGACGCCCGCGGGCCGCAAATCCGCGAGGAGGGCGCGATCAAGCTCATGCAGGACCGGGGTTGGGCGCAACCCCACCAGAAAATGATCCCCGACCTCGGCGATGGATGTGCTTGGCATTTGAGCGACCGTGCCCCCTAAATCAAACGCGTGAACCTCGCACGCAAGTGTGGGGTAGAGCAAATCTCACCGCAAGGCGAGTTGCGCGCGGCGCGAATAGCTTGCCAGACTTGTCCGCGTCAAGGCGCCGAAAGCCACGCCCATTGCACTCCACAGGACGAGCCCGGTCCCCAAGGATGCGATACGGAAGTTCCACAAAAGATCGGCTGGAAAGGTAACCGGGACTTCATCGATGGACGGCAGCACAAAAGCCGCAGCGCCGGTCAAGGCTATAAGAATCCCCGCCCCGCATAGTGCGGCGACGTACGCGCCGAGGCTTTCATAAAGGCTCTTTGCGGTCATGAAAGCGATCGTCATGGCCAGGGTCGAAAGCGCCATCATGCCGAAAAAAAGCCCCGTGCTCAGCGAGATCGTCTCGGGCTCTCCAATCGAAGGCGGATTGGGCGGATATTTCAACGCCGGGACAAGCACAATGGCGATGAACCCGGCCAAGGCAAGCAAGCCCGATAAAGCTGGCGCATCGATAGGACCCAAGCGGCCATGCGCGCAGACGAATACGAGCGCGAAAAGTCCGCCGAGCGCTGCGCCATAAACCACGCCAGCGGTCAAAAGCCCCAAGCTTTTCTGCACGTCGCGACTGACGAGTTCAGGCTCGGGACTATGCCCTGCTGCCTGCAATTCGATGGCTTCAAGCTGGATCGCGCGTTCCACCGATGGCTCGCCGAAAAGAGTCGCAAAACCGACCGCCAGCAGTCCCGCGAGGACGCCAGCAAGCATCCCGCGAAGAAGCAGGTTTCCAACCATGGGAATCCTCTGTTCAGTGGCAGGGGAAGCCGAAAAGATGCCGGCCGTCATGCACATATTCATGCACGTAATGGCCGGAGAGCATCGATGTGGCGCCCTGCTCCGCGCCGACGAAATAGATCATGAGCAGGAGAAGGACGCCGCCAAGCAGCGCCCAAGGCAGAATTTCGCGAAAGGGAATGGGTGTCGTAAGCGGCCGGGCTGGGACGAAAGTAATATCGCTCATCATTCACTCCTCGGGATCCTGCGTCCCTTGTGCGTGCTGACTGGAAAGGAAGGTCTGGCTTGCGGCATCCCTGGCAGGAGAGCCGCTTACAGTGGCGCGACCGCGGCGGATTTGCACCGCCTTCTTCACATTCCCCGAAGCGTTACGGTAGGAGTTCACGGCAATTGTGTCAATGACCGCGCCATGGCAGTACACTGCCGATCAGAAGAAATTCAGGCTATATAGATGCCCTGAATCCTTTAGGATTCAGGGTTCCTTTCCAGCAAATCGCTTACGCAAGAGCGATTTGCTGGAGGGGCACCGCCTGTTCCTTTGGAACGGCGGTATATATGAAGGACGCGAATCTCGCGACGTCTGCCTGGCCACAGAAAGCATGGATGGAGTTTTGAACGAGACCATGAGCGCGTCGAAAATCATGCTGATCCGGCATTCGGAAAAGCCGGCGAAGGATGGCACCGTCAAAGGCGTGTCGCTCGACGGTGCGAAGGATAAGGAATCGCTCTCTGTTCGCGGCTGGCAAAGGGCTGGCGCGCTCGTTCGGTTTTTCGCGCCGCACCACGGCCATTTCGCACATCCGGCTCTGGCCAAGCCGGGGAGTCTTTTCGCCTGCAAGGCTTTGGCCGACAACAAGAGCCTGCGTCCGCAACATACGCTTGTGCCGCTCGCCGAATTTCTCGGTGCGAATATCAATGCCGAGTACGCCGAGGGAGATGAGAAGGCTTTGACGCAGGCGGCGCTCGCGGTCGAGGGCATCGTGCTGATTTCATGGAAACATAACATGCTTCCCACCATCGCCAACGAGATCCTCGCCGATAACACGATAACACCGCAGGAATGGCCGATTGATTGTTTCAATGTCGTTTGGGTCTTCGACCGATATCTTGAGGGCTGGACCTTCACACAGGTTCCGCAATCTCTCCTCGCGGGCGATAGCGAGGATGTGATCAGGTGAGGCGCCTCTCTCGATCCGGCCTTGCGACGAGCTTTGCTCAACCGGACATCATCAATCCTGCGCGGCGCTTGAGCTAGGATGAAATTCTCAACCGCAAAGCGATCAAATGGATTTCTTAAGACAATCCGGGACAGGAAATCATGGCCGTGCAAGACAGCGCCAAGCATCGCTTTCAACACATTGCCTTTTTGTCCTCCGGCACGCCCGAGGCCAATGAGGCGCTGAAAGAGTTCACGAAACATTATGGCAATGTCGATCCCGACGCCGCCGACGTGATCGTGGCGCTCGGCGGCGATGGTCTCATGCTGCAAACCCTCCATCGATTCATGGGAAAGAAAAAGCCGATCTATGGCATGAATCGCGGCTCTGTCGGCTTCCTCATGAATGAGTACAGGCTGAACGATCTCGAACAGCGTCTCGATGCCGCCGAATCCTCGTTCGTCCATCCGTTGCAAATGTGTGCCTTCGATACGCAAGGCGAAGTCGCCAAGGCCTATGCGATCAACGAGGTCTCGATTTTGCGTCAGTCCTATCAAGCGGCCAAAATGAGAATCTCGATCAACGGCAAGGTGCGGCTCGACGAACTCATCGCGGATGGCCTGCTCATTGCCACACCGGTCGGGTCCACGGCCTATAATCTCTCGGTGCATGGCCCGATCCTGCCGCTCGACGCGACGATGATGGCATTGACCCCCATCTCCGCGTTCCGGCCGAGGCGCTGGCGCGGCGCGCTTTTACAAGACAAAGCCAAAGTAACGATCGATATTCTCGAAGCCGACAAACGCCCTGTGGCCGCCGTCGCCGACAGCTACGAACTGAAGAACGTGGCCAAGGTCAAAATCGAGATGGACCATACGATGGACCTCGTTCTTCTCCACGATCCCGGCCATTCGCTCGAGGAGCGGATCCTGCTTGAGCAATTTGGATATTGAGCATGGATGAAAATATTCGCATTCTCGGCCGCCAAATTATTTCGCGCGGCTTCGGGCTCCTGGAAAAAGTTTCCATCGACAGGCGGCGCTTCGACAAGGGCCGGCAAACCTATTCCCGGGAACTCTATGATACGGGCGATGGCGCGGCGATCCTGCTTTATGATCCCTCGCGCTCGACGGTCATTCTCGTGCGCCAGTTCCGGCTGCCTGCTTTTCTCGCCGATAATCGTGAAAGCCTGATCGAAGTCTGTGCCGGCAAGCTCGAAGGGGACGATCCCGATGTCTGCATTGTCAAGGAGGTCGCCGAGGAAACAGGCTTCACGATCAAGAATCCGCAACGGCTGTTCGAGGCCTATTCAAGCCCGGGCAGTTTTGCTGAAAAGCTCACCTTTTTTGCCGCCCCCTATAGCGCGCAGGACCGGACCGGAAAGGGTGGCGGCCTCGACCACGAAGCCGAGGATATCGAGGTTCTCGAACTGACGCTCGACGACGCGCTTGCCATGATCGAGACGGGCGAAATCGTCGATGCCAAAACCATTCTGCTGTTGCAATACGCGAAGATGAAGGGCCTGATGAAGGGCGAGTAATAGGCGAACGAATGCCTGCATCCTCGGCTGGGGAGCGAACCGGAATGCGCTCGCTGCTTTTCGTCTCCGCCGATAGCGAGAAGAAGCTGGAGGAAGGTCTTGCGAGCGGCGCGGATTGCCTGATCCTCGATCTTGCGGCACCGTGCCTGCCGCGAACCGAGGCGCTAGCAACAGTGAAGGCGCTCCTTCGCCAGATACCGCGCGGCGAGGGCCATCCCCTCCTTTATGTCGGCGTCAACCCGCTGGAGAGCCCCTTGGTCGAGGCCGATCTCGCGGCAGTAATGCAAGGCGCGCCGGATGGCATTTTTCTGCCCCGTTGCGGCAATGGCGCCGCGCTCCAGCATCTTGGTGCGCGGCTCGCCGTTCTTGAAGCAGAAAACGATCTTGAAGATGGTTCGACCCAGGTGATCGCCAGCGCCGCCCCGACTGCCGCATCGATCTTCGAGATGGGTACTTTCCGCGGCGCGAGCCGGCGCCTCGCGGGTCTGACCTTTGCACCGGAGGCGCTGGCCGAAAACCTCGGCACCGCAAGAGTTAACTATGCTCCGCCTCTTGCACTGGCGCGCACGCTGACGCTTTTCGCGGCGGTCGCAGCAGGGGTTGCCGCGATTGATGCGAGCGACACGGATTTTGATGACATCGCGGAATTTCGTAAGCGATGCGAGGCGGCGCGGCGCGAGGGCTTTTCTGCCAAACTGGCGATCCTTCCCGCGCAAGTTGGCCCGATCAACCAAGTTTTCGGGAAGGTTTACTAGCTCCTCAAAGCGATGGCAGACCCGAAGTTTTGCGAGCGCAACCTAAGTCACTACGACTCGCATTACTTGAACGGCGCAATATTATGTTTGATCATGTCATCGAATCTCTTAAGGATTTCTTCGGAGCTCAGATTTCCGCCCAAACTGCCGCGGAGCTGTGAAAC
>Ga0182033_10000509_pt1 | contig 18544 bp, 21 predicted proteins | sample tim00Cox0000000H_FD_125968 | JGI IMG/M metagenome (GOLD analysis project Ga0182033, IMG submission 125968) | Lab enrichment of tropical soil microbial communities from Luquillo Experimental Forest, Puerto Rico - timezero.00C.oxic.00.000.00H | ecosystem: Environmental > Terrestrial > Soil >...
CCCAACCGACATACGGTAATGGATGGTCCGCATCGATTTTGAGAACCGCAAGATCGGTCTTGGGGTCGCGCCCGATGATCCGGGCCGTATGCCTCTTTCCCTCTTGGACAGTCACCGTCACCTTCTCGGCGTTCTCGACGACGTGGTCCTCGGTGACGATGTAACCGACGGGATCGATGATGAAACCTGAGCCCGTCGCTCTGATCGGCATTTCCGGCATGCCGAAAAAGCGACGCAACAGCTCGTCGAGCGCCGCGGGCGGCAAACCCCGGTCGGCGCTCCGATGCTTCGAGCGCCGGAGGCCTGCCGAGTCTTCCTCGCCAACACTCGTCCTACCCGGTCTTTGGACAGCTGAGACATGGACGACTGCAGGCATCACGGCCTGCACGACAGGGGCGAGGCTCGGAATCAGGACATGGTTCTGAGACGGGGTCAATGGTGACCCACGATCGGGCTGCGCGCAGCCCGCCGACACCAGGGCGAGGCCGAGCGACAGGATCAAGGCAAATCCCGCGAGGTTCGATCGGCGGGTTTGCACTCGTCCGACCAACCGACTGGTCCGCGCATCACGCATCATCTTCTCCATCCCAATTAAGAGTGATGCAGACATGCGCGTTCTGGGTTGATGCAGATCAACGAAAGCCAATGTTAAGTAGCCGGGTTTACTGGGGCGTACTGCTGACAGGATCAGCAGGGTGATCAGCGACGACAGCTGGCCCCGCTGTACCACTCGCTTCTACTGCGAGAGCGATGAGACATTGGCGAAGGGCATTGGCAACCCGCTCCTCGTCGGTGCGGCCGATACCCCTTGCACACAAGGACGCGACCGGCTCGGGACGGCCAAAGGTCACGGTGATGCGGCGAAACTTCGGGATGCGGCGCGCCCGGGGCAACGCCTCGAATGCGCCCGTGATATACGCCGGCACAGCCGGCGCTCCGCTACGCAGGAGCAGCTGGCCGATACCGGGCAGAAATCGCTGGAGGCTTCCGTCGGGAGAACGCCAGCCCTCGGGAAACCAGACCAATATATTGCCTGACCTCAGCACCCGGACAGCCGTTTCGAGCGCCGCATCGGGATGCCTCGAATCGATAGGGAACAGATGCATGGCTCGCGAGAACAGGCGAGCGAGCGGGCTGGAGAATAAGAGCAGCACGCCGCCGGACCAATAGACGTGCCACAGCTGGCGCCAGGGTAACGCCGCAGCAATTGCCAAGGCGTCCAGATAACTGACGTGGTTGGGCGTAATCAGGAATGGCCTGGTCCCGGGCAGCCTCTCGACGCCAGTGGGTCGTAGGTGGAACAGCCTACGCATAAACAGCCAGTTCAGCGCGTAGAGCACGAAGCCCAACGCAGTCAGCAGCGGGCCGGTCGGCGCCAGCCAGCGCTCAATGTCTGCCGCGATGGCTGGTTCTTGACGCGGGAGAGGTCGAGCTCCCGTCCGGCGCTCTATCGACAGACGCAGCAGGTCGCGGATTGTCTCGATCGCGGCGATATCCGTGTCGGTTAGATGGATGCCCAGCCGGTCCTGCAACAGGATCGTCACCTCCATCCAAGCGAACGAGTCCAGATTTAAGTCGAGGCTGAGATTGATGTCCAGGTCGAGCGCCTGGTTTGGGTAACGTTGGCGCAGCAAGGTCCAAACCGCGTCCGCGGTCGGGTCACCCAAGAGCGCCGCGTCTCCCGGCGCCACGGCGTGGGCTGGACGTCTTCCGGCTCCCGCGGCCGCCTGGGCATAGAGCATAGGTAACAGGAAACGCCGGTATTTCCCGAGACGGGTTCGCGGCAATGGCTGATCGGTTAGCGCAAACCCCGACAATCGTTCATAGGATGGCAGATGCTGCGCTTTCTCCCCCAGGATGACACGAACGCCGTCGCGCAGGTTCGTCGCTCCTCGCTGCCGCAGCTTGACCGGATCCGCCCGCACCAGGGCGACGAGTGCGCCTTTGTCCTCCAGTACTGCGATCTCCGATATCTCGGGGGCACTGCCATAGATCCGCTCGAGATCTTCGGGGATCACCTTTTTCCCGCCGCCCAGCACCACGACTTCCTTTGTCCGCCCGGTGACGAACAGAAAACCATCGCGATCCAGGAAGCCCAGATCGCCGGTCCGAAACCATCCGTCCGGGGTGAACGCCGTCCGATTGGCTTCGGGATTGTTAAGGTAGCCTTTGGTGATCGAGCTTCCCCGCAGCTCGATCTCGCCGATCCCCTGATCATCGGCGTGCGCAATTCGAACATCGCCCTCGGCAAGCGGGCGCCCGGCGCTGCCGGGACGACGGTCGTGCGGGCGATTGCCGGTGAACAGCGATGCGGTTTCCGCTAGGCCATATCCGGACAGCACCATCCAGCCAAGCGCTTCCAACTGTCCCTCGGTCTCCCTCTCCAGCCGTGCTCCGCCCGAGACCAGCAGTCGCAGGCGCGGCGCGATTGTGTGCCGAACAGGTGCGAACAGAAAAAGCCCCAGACGAAGCCCGCTCGACTGCTGAACAAAGATCGTCAATTTCAGCAGTGCACGCCATGCCAAGCGGGCTGTAAGGTTGTACTCCTTAAGACGCGCCTCGATCGCGGCCCAGAGGGCCTCATAAAGGCGCGGCACCCCGATGATCGTCGTGACTTCGCCTTCGCGCAGTGCCCTCATAAGCGCCGATCCGGTCGTGCCGCCCGGCGATACGATCGTGGTTCCGAGGGTCAGTGTGGTCAGCATCCCGACAACAAACGGGTAGGCGTGGTGCAGCGGCAACGGCAGCAGCGCACGATCGCGTGGACCGACAACAGCCATTTTCTGCAAGGCTTCGACATTGCGCGCGATATTGCGATGCGTCAGCATGAATGCCTTGGGCGAGCCGGTCGTGCCGGAGGTCCAGGACAACACAGCCGGTTCGTCATTAGCCGGTACTGGGAGGTCTTCGGCTCGCTTGTTCGCCAATGCCTGCCAGGCCGTCGCGCCCGGCCCGGAGAGCGTGCCTTCATCGACACGAATCGCGGTGACATCGTGGGTGCGCAGGATAGCGCCGCTCGCGTCGAGATGACGCGCCGTCGTGAGGATCAGCCGGGCGCCGCTGGAATGGAGCGCTGCTTCGAGCTGTTCCGCGTCTGCCAGATCATCGATCGGCACGAGCATCCCGTCTGCCGCCAGGACGCCCAAGGCTGCGACGATCCAGACTGGCGAGTTCGGTGCCCAGAGCGCGACTGCGCTGCCGCTGCTGACCCCATTTTCACGTAGGCCGCGAGCCAAGCTCAGCGCCTTCTTGGCGAGAGTCTGGCTGCCCCATGTCAGGACACCGTCTTCGCCGAATGAGATGACGGCTGGGTGCTCTCCCCGCGCAGCGAGCTCGCGCAGCAGACCCCCGATGCTCCACGGGACGATCACAAGACCTGCCTCCTACTATATCGATCCCGACAGATAGGTCGTGCGCAGCCTATTGCGTTGATCCAGGTCAATGCCGTTGCCGCCGGCGCGGATAGCTTTTGCCTGGTAGCAGCACAGGAGGGGCGCATGCGGGCGAAAGATGTGATGATCAGGGCCGTGGTGACCGCATCGCCGGATACCACCGTCGAAGGGCTTGCGAGGCTGATGATCAATCTTGGCATCAGCGGTGTTCCTGTCCTGGACACGGACGGGCGCCTCGTCGGGATTGTCACCGAAGGGGACTTGCTGCGCCGGGTCGAGACCGGAACCGAACGGCACCTCCCGCGCTGGAGCGAGCCGTTTTCCTCGAATTCCCGGCTGGCCGCCGACTACATCAAATCACACGCTAAGCGGGTAGCGGACATCATGACCCGCGAGGTCTTCAGCGTCGAAGAAATGGCGACGCTCGGCGAGGTCGCCGATCTGCTGGAGACAAAGCATATCAAGCGTGTGCCGGTCGTGCACGACGGCAAGATTGTCGGCATCGTCAGCCGCGCCGACCTTTTAAAAGTGCTAGCCAGCGGCGGAGCCGAAACCGCTGACGCGGAGCAAGACCGCGCGATCCGCCGCCAGTTGCTCGCCGAGCTGCGCGAGCAGAAGTGGGCGGATGCCGGCGAAGGCCGCGTCGTCGTCTCGGACGGGATCGTGCATCTCTGGGGTATCGTCGGATCGGAGGATGAGCGCAGAGCCTTGCGTATCGCCGCAGAGAACACCCCCGGCGTCCGAGGCATCGAGGATCACACGGAATTTGCGACCGCTCCACCGGCGATATGAGGCGCCCCGCGACACGAGCCGGTCCCGCTCAGTTATGGTGAATGATCAGCAAGACGTCGTCGCTTTTCTGAGCAAGCCGGGCTCTTATGGACCGGCGATAGAGCAGGTCGATATCATTGCAACGCATGTGTCGCTGGTGTTCCTCGCCGGCGACCGCGTCTACAAGCTCAAGCGTGCCGTAAAATATCCTTATCTCGACTTCTCCACAGCGGAGGACCGGCGGCAGGCTTGCGAGGCCGAGCTAGCTCTGAACCGCCGCACGGCACCCACGCTTTATCTCGAAGTCCGAGCCCTGATCCGGTTGCCAAACGGAAGAATCGGCTTCGCAGATAACGGTCCAGCGATCGATTGGGTTGTGGTCATGAGGCGCTTCGAGCAGTCATCATTGTTCGACGCCCTCGCTCAAACCGGCGGGTTGAGCGTACCTATGATGAACGAGCTTGCGGGCCATATTGCCGATTTCCATGCACTGGCCGAACGGCGGCTTGATTACGGCGGCGCGACGACGCTCACCGACATCGCAGAGACGAACCATCGTTGCCTCGCCGCAGCCCGCCACGTCGGCTTTGCTCCGGAATGCGTCGATGAAATCCGCGCGAGTTCGTTGCAGCGGCTCGCGGTCGTTGGCGGGTTGCTCGACCGGCGGCGCGCGGAAGGAAAAGTGCGGCGTTGCCATGGGGATCTGCACCTCCGCAACATCTGCCTGCTCGACGGCAAGCCGACCCTATTCGATTGCCTCGAATTCTCGGACGCGCTCGCCTCTATCGACGTCCTTTATGATCTTGCCTTCTTGCTGATGGATCTCGAGCATCGCGGGCTCACGGATTTTGCCAATCTCGTATTGAACCGCTACCTCGATCTGACCGACGAGGATGACGGGCTCCCGGCGATGCCACTCTTTTTGTCGCTCCGCGCCGCGATCCGGGCGCATGTCACGGCGACGGCAATGGACCGGGCGACGCATGCCGAGAGAAAGCCGGAAATGGCCACCGAAGCGCGCCGCTACCTCGATCTAGCAGCTCGATTGGTGCGCCCGCGACCCTGTTGCCTCGTCGCGATCGGCGGTCTCAGCGGGTCGGGCAAGTCGACCCTCGCCGCCGCCCTGGCCCCAGGGATCGGCGCACGGGTCCTGCGCAGCGATGTGATCCGCAAGCGTCTGTTCGGGCTGGCCCCGGAAACGCGGCTCCCGCCGAGCGCCTATGCGCCGGAAGTATCGCGCCGGGTCTATGAAGCGCTCCGCCAAAAAGCGGCGGCGGCGCTCGCCGCGGGGTACTCGGTGATCATCGATGCCGTATCTCTGAAGCCTGAGGAGCGCCGATCCTTCGCGGCAGTGGCTAAGGCCACCGCCGTCCCCTTTTCGGGTCTGTGGCTCGCCGCTCCGGCATCGACGATGGAGGCGCGCCTTCGCGCGCGCCGTCACGACGCCTCGGATGCGTCTCCCAGAGTTCTCGCGCAGCAGCTCCGACAGGATGCCGGGCCGATCGACTGGCTTATTATCGATGCCGGCACAGGACTGGAAGCCTGTCTGGCCGCCGCTCGACGTGCTCTTGCCCTAGGCTGAACAGTTCCCCCGCAATCAGATCGACGGCGGTTTTCCACGGAACTCCTTTGCCTCAATCTGCTGCGCGAGTTCCACGCGCTGCTCCGGACTGAGCTCCTCTGCCTGCGCTTTCTTGCGCCTCTTGTTGGTCGAGCGGAGCGTCCGCGGTGCTTTCTGATCCTTCGTTCGACCCTGTTTCAATCGACGATTAATGGACATCCGGATCTCCTGTTGCAATAGATCAATTTGACTTGCCCCGCGTCGGCACGACTTTATCCAGATCAATCGAGACTGATCGACATCGCGGTCAGAATGCGGCGATCTTGAATTCTTTGACGACAAACCTAATATTAAGTTATCGACGCGATCTCGAATGACATTTCCGGCGGCGCTTTGAGTAAGAGCGTTTTCCCGACGAGAGGGATTCAAACCGAATCGTACCCTGACCGGATTTGCGGAGGCCCGCCTTCCGCGCGTCCTTCCCTGTGCACGAGCGAAGGAGCAGCACAGATGGCCAAGGTCCCGCAGGTTTAATGGATCGCCATTTGCGGCACCCTATTAGGCAGCGTGGGGTGATCTTCTAGCATTGCCCGCCATCACACCCGAAAAAGGCGACTATGGATAATTTGAAACCGCTGCCGCTGACGCAGCATCGCGGCGATAAGAGAGAGCGCCACCTCGTTCCTACTATCAGACCCACATCGACCGAGCAAAGCTTGATCGCAGCACCCCAGAAGCCCCCTTGCGCGGACCGAGCACCTGCCTTGACAGCCGAGCTGGATCCTGAACTTCAGGCCTATGCGGAAGCTGCGATCCGGACGTTTCGCTTCAGCTTTGACGAGGCGCTCGCGGAGAACTCGCCGGTAACGCGCGAACGGCTTCGGCAGGCGGCCTCCGATCTGATGCGCGCGGCAGCGCGTACGACGATCGTGCTCGATCGTTTGAACACCGGTGCCAAACGCGCACCCAACGAGGTCGCGGATTGGCCGCGGCCTTCCTACGCACGAGAGCACCCCCGTAGCGCCACGCCCGCCTAGCCCATCACGGCTCGACGCTCCCATCGACCTTGGAACTTTGCCTTCCTCGCCGTAACTAGCCTCTTCCTGGGGCGCTGACTCTGCGCGAAATTCGTGACCCTATTGGTTGAAGCTCCGGCGCAAGCTCGCAGCCATTGTGGATGAGGAGTGCGGTGCAGGGAACCCTTTTTGCCCGCCGTTCAGCGGCTATTACCTGGAGCCTGATCGGCGTCGATTATGCTTACTTCGATAAACTTCGCATGATCGTGCCAATCGCGAATGTTTTCGAGGCGGGCAAACCGCTTTTTTGCGGCCTCGATCGCCCGCTCGCGTCTCCGGCCGGAGCGGATGATTATCGCGCGTTGACAGGGTCTTACAACGATATTGAATCTAGCGTATTCGTTCAGACAACATACCCGGTAAACCGGTCCGAGCTTAATCCCGGCCGGCTCCAGCGCTTTTTCAGAACCGCTTTATCTCCTCGTTCGCCCGGCTGACCTGGCCGAGCGCCTTCTCCAGGATCTCGGTAACACGCAGCGGCATCGCCTTGGATACCGGTTCGATTTCCGAGAGCCGGAGAGCGGCTGCGATATAATTGGTTATCGCCGTCAACCGCTCGCTGAGCTCGTGACAGACAGCTGGATGCGCTTCGTACCCTTGTGGCAGGGAACCGGGCCTCTGTGCGGGCGGCGTCGATTTCGTCGGACTGGCGCGGATACCGCAAGGCTCGGTGGGTGTGCGAATGGAAACCGTCATTTGGGCAACCCCCTATTAAAGCTGCTGTTCGGCGGGACCTCGGACGAGTATTGATCTGGCTGCAGTTTCGCCTCCGTTTCCCCGATCAGCTTTAAGATTATCTGCCGCTTGGCTGGGTCAGCCTCGTCTCCAGCAACCGCGAAAGTGATCGAGATTCATCTTGTCGATTGCCGGGTCTTGCATCGGAGTGCCCCTTTATTCCAGTGCATGTTGCGCTCATAACTGGCAGGCATCCGCGCTGACGCCCGGACGAGCCGTGGCCGCTATGGCGCGACCTGTTGAGAGCGTAAGCTGAACCCTGAAGGGCGGCCCTAAAGAATGTTAACCGGTGACCAACTCGGTCCGCCTCGCCACGCGGCGCCTAATCTCTACGTACCTGCGGCAGTTTGACGCATTAGGTCAAACGCCGGCGCGCGGGGATTATGGCGTCAAGCGGTGGGAGGAAACGGCATCCCGCACCGCCTGTGGCGCGCCTTCCAAATGGAGATAGCGAGGATCGAATTCAGCGGCCGCCTTTAGCGCGTCTAGGTCGGGTATTCTCAGCACTCGGTGGTCGGAGACGATCAGCTTCTCATTTTGCAGACGCCGCAGCATTCGGTTGGCGTAAACCTCTGAGATGCCGAGCGCATCGCCGAGCTCCGCCTGCGTAACCGGCAGCATGTAGTTATGGTCGACCGTCTCCCCCACCAATCTTAAACGTTCGAACATCTCGCAAAGAAGATGGGCCACGCGCGCATAGGCATCGCGCCGGCCGATCGCAGTGATGCGCTCACGAAGAATGGCCTCTCGCTGAAGGGCATTCCACCACAGGGCAACGGTCACTTGGGGATGATCGACGATCTCTGCGATGAGACGTTCGCGATTGATCCGCGCAATTGTCGTGGGCCCTAGGGTAAAGATCCCGTGGTCGGTCGCCTTGAACAGCAAGCTGTGAAGCTCAGTCTTATCACCGGGAAACATAAAATCCAAGATCTGCCGGCTGCCATCGGGCAAGATCTTGTAGCGACACGCATGTCCAGCGATCACGACGAAGACCGCGGCAGGCATCTCTCCTTCTCGTATGATGTCCGAATGTGCGGGAAATTCGTCGTACCGCAAAATAAGGCCGTTCAGCCATTCCTTGTCTCGGTCGGGTAACGGCAGGAAGTGTTCGAGCTTCATGATCAACGGTGTCAACATAGCGGTCCCCATTCTTGCATCGGCCCACGACGTCTCGCTGGCGCCCGCGCCCTTCGGGCAGCCAGCGAGGTTGATGTGGATCAAGGTCGAAGAAGCCTCGCCGGCGGTAAAGACCGTCTCGGACGACGGGCCTGGTATCACAGCTCGCTTCCATCGGTCAGCAGCTAATCCTCTGTGGAGGACGTGGATGGTTCCGGACAAGACCTTGCAGCCCGACGTGCTTGTGGAGCTCGAGTTCGAGCCCAGTGTCAACGCTGCGTATATGGGAGTCGCCGCGAAAGATGGTGTGATCACATTGACCGGTCGCGTCGGCAGCTTCAAGCAGACTCGCTGCTGAGCGAGCGGCTCGGTGGGTAAGAGGGGTCAAGGCGGTCGCGCAGGAGATCGAAGTGCGGCTTCCGTCAGATAAAAAATGCGCCGATGACGAGATCGCCGAGCGCGTAGTGAAGATCCTGAGCTGGGATCCGACTCTGCCTCCCAATCGCATCTACGTGCGGGTCGATCACGGCCTGGTGATGCTCCGCGGCTCTGTCGAGATGCCGTTTCAGGTTGAGGAGGCGGAGCTTCAGGTTCGCAAGCTTTCGGGCGTTGTCAGCGTCATCAACGAGATCCGTGTCAGGCCGAGGGAAGTACCGATCGACATTGCTAAGCGAATTGAGGCGGCGCTGCACCGCAGCGCCGAAATCGGGACGCGCAACATAGGCGTCGGCTTCGAATACAGCAAAGTGATCCTCACCGGGACGGTCAACAATTGGCATCAGCGCGAGGCTGCCGGTCGGATCGCCCGATTGGTCCCCGACGTCGATATCGTTGAAAACCAACTCGTTCTAGAGCCACAACGATGAGGACCACCCCCGACGCCTCGACCCTTAGCCGCGTGGTTGCCGGCTTTGTCATGGGCGGCCTCACGCTCGCTCTGGTCGGCCTGACAACAGTGCTCGGACCGGCAGGCGTGGCAACCGTTGCCCACCCCCTGGTTCCTTTGATTTTTCCGGTCGCGGCGATCGCGACCGTGCTGATCGCCGCCCTTTCGCCGTCAGGGCGGACCGCCTGGGGCAGGTTGTGCCTGATGAACGGCGTCGTGAGCATCGCGCTCGCCGGCACCAATGTCCAGAATGGCCCCCCACTGTGGCCTACGGACCCGGTCTACGAGCGCGCCCTCGATCAGTCGATGCAATGGTGGCTCAGAGAAGTGATTTGGACCACTGCCGCTTATTTCGGCGGAGCGATGATCATAGCTGCAGTCTTATTTGCTTTGAGCTATTGGCTGTTGCATTCACCGCATGGTCGGCATCGTCAGGCGCATTGAACCTTGCAGCGGGCGGCTCGGAGGAATCCACGACGACGAGCAGATTTCCGGCGGTGTCGCTGTCCTGTCGGGGAGCAGCGGAGCGTCGAACCGGGGGTCGTCCTTCGCGGCTCGCTCGTAATTCGCGCCGAGTATTCCGTGGTGATCGAGAAATCTGTTTATGGCCGCGGGGATCCGCGCGCAGCCCTTTGATGCGGGACGGCCGAGCCGCCGTTCGAGATAGTCCGGATCGGTCGCATGCGACTGCAGTCAGATATCCCTTCTTCCCCTGTCCCCCAGCCTTTCGTAGCGCGCTGCTAGCCGAAATCCCAGACGCGCATCCCTTGAGCCCGAGGCCGCGAATATGCTGTGGATTTAATGTGCCCTCGGCACGCCAGTCGAGGACCGCATCGGTGTGCAAGAACACGCCGGTCGGTGTCAGGTAGTAGTCGCGCCGGCCCATCTGTCCGGTGGATACTTTCGTGCCGCCGAGGCTTCCCCACGCCCCATCGGGGCGCGCTAACACAATGCGCATTTGCTGGACACTGGGGTTGCGGTCGACGACGACAAGCAGCTGCGCCTGGCCGATGCTCGGGCCACTGGCGGCAACCGCAGCCTGCGTCGGTGCGATCCAACCTTGCTCGCCTTCGGGGCTGTTGACGATAACGCCCGGCACTTCGCGCATCAGATCGGCACGCAGGCGCGCCACCTCGCCGTCGACGTCGATCGGCACTACAGCATGCGGCGAGCCAGTGAAACCTGCGGTCGGCGCTAGGGGGCGTGGCGCCGGCATCTCGACGCAAGCCGAAAGGGCGACCAGCAGACCGATCGTAGAGATCAGGATGTGCATCGATAATGATTTTTGAGCAGCCAGCGCGGGCATCTCGTTGCCGCCGACTGGTAAATGTTATCCGGCCCGGCAATCTCTATTGCTCTGACTTGGATCAATGCGGCGGCGGGTAGAGCCGCATTTGATGGAGCTCGAACCCGACCGAGGGAGGCTTTGCACTGCCGATGGACGAGATCGCACACCACGTCTGGCAAACCAAATACCGCTATAAAGAGGACAGCCACCTCAGAGACGAAACAATCGAAGACACCTGGCGGCGCGTCGCTCGCGTCATCGCTGCGGTTGAACCGCACGATCGAGAATGGTGGCAAAACAAGTTCTTCGAAATCCTTAAGGGGTGCAAGTTCTTGCCCGGCGGACGGATCTTGGCCGGCGCCGGCACCGGCCGCCGCGTGACGCTGTTCAATTGTTTCGTTATGGGAATTATCGAGGATTCCTTGCCAGGCATCCTCGGCGCACTGAGCGAAGGGACTTTGACGCTGCAGCAAGGCGGTGGTGTCGGATACGATTTCTCGACACTGCGACCAAAAGGAATGCACGCCAAGGGCGTCGGCGCCATTGCGTCAGGGCCCGTGTCCTTCATGCCGATCTGGGATGCGATGAGCGAGACCCTGATGTCGACCGGCCCTCGCCGCGCCGCCATCATGGGCACTTTGCGCTGCGATCACCCAGACATCGAAGCATTTATCGGCGCCAAGCGTGAGCCCGGCCGGCTGCGGCATTTCAATCTTTCGGTCCAGATTACCGACACTTTTATGGCGGCGGTGCGCGACGATGCGGAGTGCCGCTGATTTTTCCGACCGCGGCCGACAGCAATAAGGAACTGGTTTACCGTGAATGGTCCAAACACACCGGGGCGGTGCCGTGCAATGTCGTGCGCCGCATCACCGCCCGCGCCTTGTGGGACGAAATCCTGCGCACCGCCTACGAGACTGCAGAGCCGGGCGTTCTGTTCGTGGATCGCATCAACCGGATGAACAACCTCTGGTACCGCGAGGCAATCACGACGACGAACCCTTGCGGCGAGGTTCCGTTACCGCCGTATGGCGCGTGCGACCTCGGCTCAATCAATCTGACGCAGTTCATCGAGCAGCCGTTCACAGAGCACGCCCGCCTCGATACGGCGTCGCTGGCCGAAACAGTCGCAACGGCGGTTCGCTTCCTCGACAACGTCATCGACGTTTCGCGCTTTCCTCTGCCGCAACATAGAGAAAACGCGTGGGGTTCGCGGCGGATCGGACTCGGCATCACCGGCTTGGCCGACGCTTTTGTCATGTTGGGTCGGCCCTATGGCAGCGAGCGCTCGGTGGCTTGGGCCGCGGAGGTCATGGAGCGAATCTGCCATTGCGCTTATCGGGCCTCAGTGGCGCTCGCTCGCGAAAAGGGGCCATTCCCTTTGCTGGACCGCAACAAATACCTCGATGGCGCCTTCGTGAGCGCACTCCCGAACGACATTCGCACGGCGATCGCCGATCGCGGCATTCGCAACAGCCATTTGTTGGCAATCGCTCCGACGGGGAGCATCAGCCTCCTGGCCGGCAACGTATCGAGTGGCGTTGAGCCGATTTTCGCGCCGACCTATCGCCGCGCGGTGCTCGACGAGACCGGCGTCGCTTCCGAATTCGAGCTTACCGACTATTCCTTGAAACTCTGGCGCGAGCTCGGGCACCGCGACGAAGGTCTGCCGAGTGCCTTTGTGACCACCCGCGACCTCCCGGTCAGCGCTCATTTGGAGATGCAGGCCGCTCTGCAGGCCCATGTCGACAACGCAATCTCCAAGACTGTCAATGTGCCGGAAGAATGCTCGTTCGAGGACTTTCGGCAGATCTACGAATTCGCTTATGACAAAGGCCTCAAAGGCTGCACGGCCTATCGCCCCAATCCTCTGCGCGGCGCAGTCCTCCAAGACGGGGAGCTGGCGGTCAACGCGCCGCATTGCTGCGTCCTCGAGCGCGAGACCGATTGAGACCGGATCTATGGCAGACGATTCCAGGGTAGCCTTCTTGAAATGGTGCCTGCCGCGGCTTGGACTCCGCTGGTCTGGCTACCGCAAAGTGCGCGGGCTCGTGGGCAAGCGCCTCAACCGGCGGCTCGCCGAGCTTGGACTCGCCGACCTTTCCGCCTACCGCACCTTCCTGATCGGCGAGCCGGCCGAGTGGGCGCGCCTCGAGGCGATGTGCCGCGTTCCGATCTCCCGCTTCTACCGTGATCGCGCCGTGTTCGACGCTATCGGCGGGCAGCTGCTGCCGGAAGCTGCTGCCGCAGCCGCCGCCCGAGGCGATAACGCAGTCAAATGTTGGAGCGCGGGATGCGCCTCGGGGGAAGAGCCCTACACGCTGGTGATGGTGTGGCGCTTCTGCGTCGCGCAGGATTGGCCAACGCTCGGCTTCACCGTGATCGCCACTGATGCTGAGAATATGATGATCGAAAGGGCCAAGGCCGCCTGCTACGCCCGAAGCTCACTCAAGGATCTGCCGCCACAGTGGGTCGAGCAGGCCTTTACCCGGTGTGGCCCGCTGTTTTGTCTCGAGCGGGGCATTCGGGAGGGCGTCCAATTCGAGCTGCAGGATATCCGCCGATTGATGCCCGACGGCCCCTTCGATCTGATCCTGTGCCGGAACCTCGCCTTCACCTATTTCGATGACGCGCTGCAATGCCGGATCTCGGACCAGCTGCGAGAAAGCCTCCGGCGCGGCGGGTTTCTCGTGCTGGGAACGCATGAAGCCCTGCCGGGCGAGGTTGGCGGCTTTACGCGCATTTCGCTGAATTTGCCGCTCTATCGGCGAAAACCATCGGGCTCCAAAGGATCATAACTTCATCCTGATCTAATCCGGGCCTCTGCCGGTATTCGCGACGGCCAGGGGTCGAAGCCGAGCCGACCATCGAGGAGATCATCCGCGAAACGATCGAGCCGTTCTAAAATTTGCGATCGCGATTTCCTCGATGTGGAGACGGAGATCCACCACTGAAGCGCTGGCGGCGGGCCCAACGCGCACGTGAATGATTTGCGGCTGACCCACCGGATGGCCGATCTGGCGGACGAGATAGGACTCGGTGGCGTCGATCTCGTCGACTTGCCGAACGAGGGTCGTCGGCAATCAGCCCCGCCGCGACATCGTACAGCTTGCCGACGTGGTTCACTGGATTTTTTCCCGGCGACGCTTAAGCCATTGGCCCGAGTGCTTCGGCCTGCCTCGCCGTCAACCCCGGCCTCGGCCGAGGTGCCGTGACGGTCAAAATAGAGGCTGTCAGGTGGCACATCGGCGGCATTGAGCTCGACCGATCCTTCCTGATCAAGAGCCACGCAGGCCACAGCGCGTGCCGCGTTGTAGATACCCGCTTTCTTGACGAGATAGTCTTCGGTGTTGTTGAGGTTTGCGCCAACGAAGGCGACGGCCACCGTCAAGTGCACGTCGCGATCGCGGCGAACCCCCATGACCTTGATGTCTTCACCGATTTCGGGATGGGCGGACTTGATCACAGGCCCGTTGAGATGGCGTTCCACCGCACCGCATAAACGGCCCTTTCCAGTAGGCTGAAGGGCACACAGCCACCGCCGCAGGACAGCATCTGCGACGCGCTCGCCGAGACCGCCAGTCTCGCGTTGTGCCGGCTGTACCGCGAGCGCTCCGGGCTAATTCTCCACCGCAATGTCGCTAAGGTGCTGCTCTGGGGCGGCGAGGCGCAGTCTGCGTTCCGAGGCGGCCGGATCATCAAGCCCATCGAAATCTTTATCGCTGGGCGGGCCACCAGACGCTTCAAAGGCGTCGACATGCCGGTTGACAAGGGCGTTCTGGAGGCCTGTCGCGCTTGGTTGCGCAACCACCTCGCCACGCTTGACGCGAGCTGGCACGTCAAGCTGCACATCTTGCTGCGGCCCACGTCGGACGATTTGGCAAGCCTCTTCATGAGGCAACAAGAGACGGGTGTCATCCTGGCGAGTCCGGACGTCCCATGCCCTTCCGCTCCACAATCTCGACCGCAGTGATGGCAATCGGCGTATTCCTAACCCGCAAGCGATCATCAATATTCATCTTCAGGAGCGATATCCGAATAGATCTGCCATTGCATGGTACGGGCCGGATTTGGGTGTATTGATATAAATCAAGGGCGATCCGTCGTTTCACGCACATTGTGACTTGGAACAAGACGGCAGCTGGGAGAACGTATTTCATCCCTGCTGACCGATCCGCGTGGGAGGTGCTTATGCAATTCTCCGAGGTGGTTCTGAAGCGAAGGTCGGTCCGCGCGTTCACCACGGCGCCCGTTGAGCGCGGCAAGCTCGAAACGATCTTGGAAACGGCGAGGCTCGCGCCGTCCGCGCGCGACCTCCAGGCCTATCAGATCGTCGTCATCGATGAGAGCGAGGTGAAAACGGCGTTAGCTGCGGCGGCCTTGGGCCAGCACTTTCTCGTGGCAGCACCCGTGGTGCTGGTCTTCTGCGCGAGCCCCGAGCGGAGCGAGAGCAAATATGGCGGCGGGGCGCTCCCTGTTCTGTATTCAGGACGCCACTATTGCCGCCTGTTGCGCGCAGCTTGCGGCAACTGCGCAAGGTCTCGCCTCGTGTTGGGTCGGCTACTTCGATGAGGCGGGTGTCGCCACCGCGCTGAGAGCACCAGCGGGATTTCGCCCGGTGGCGATCATGCCGATCGGTTATGCAGCCGCGGCGCCCGATCGGACACAGCGGAGAAAGCTCGATGAACTTGTTCGCTATGGCGTCTGGTAACCAGCCCGCCCCAGCGGCGCCGCTCTGCTCATTGTTCAACCATGTCGAGCACCTTGCCGGGGGCATCGGCGAGCGCAACATCTTCCGCCCCAACGCTCTGGCCGATGCCCGGAATTACATTGCTGGCGAGTGGGACCGGCAGGGCTATGAGGTCGCCAGCCACTGGTACGAGACCAGAGGGTTGCGCTGCGCCAATCTGGAGGTTACCCGGATCGGTAGGAAATATCCGGAACAGATCCTCCTCATTGGCGCGCATTACGATTCGGTGATTGGAAGTCCGGGCGCTAATGACAATGCGAGTGGCGTCGCAGCCCTCCTCGAACTGTCGCGGCTGTTCACGACAGGGTCTCCAGCAACGAGCATCCGATTTGTCGCCTTCGTCAATGAGGAGCCCCCCTTCTTCATGAGCCGCAAGCAAGGCAGCTTCGTCTATGCCCACGACGCCCGGCGCCGAGGCGATGACATCCGCCTGATGGTGTCGCTGGAAACCATCGGATATTACCGAGACGAGCGCGGCAGTCAGCGCTACCCGCCTTTGTTCAGGCTGTTCTATCCGGACCAGGGAAACTTCATCGGCTTTGTATCCGATTTCCGGTCACGCCGGATGACGCGTCGCTTGGTGACGTCGTTTCGCGCAGGATCGGAGTTTCCCGCTGAGCACATCGCGACCTTTCGCTGGGTTCCGGGCGTGGCCTGGAGCGATCACCTTTCCTTCTGGCGCCTCGGCTACCCCGCCCTGATGGTGACCGACACGGCGTTCTATCGCTATCCTTATTACCACAGCGCCGAAGATACGCCCGAGAAGCTGGCCTACCCGCAGCTCGCTCAAGTAGCGGAGGGCCTGTTCCGAGCGCTCTCCGCGGTGTCTGAGAGCGGTTTTGGATGAACGTCATGCCAGAGAGCCGTTGGCGGCAGGCGCGTCGAGGCTGAGCCCAATCCTGTCATGGGCAATTCGCGCCTCGACGCCGCGCTCGCGGCCGAGGCGCCGGACGAGCGCGCCGAGCACCCGCTCGTCGCCACCGACGATCTGCGAGCCGCAATGCGTAAAGATCGCGCGCCTCACCAATTGCGCACGGCACCAGTCGAGTTGGGTGCGGATCGGAGTGTGACCAATCCGGACTGCACCCCGCCGGCGGATTATCGGCCGGGTCACCGTTGCGCCGTCGCCGATATAGAGGTCGATTCCGCGCAGTGCCGCCGCCGGATCGCAGATCGCGACAACGTCGGGTACATAGAATGCGCTTCGCCGGTTGGCAGCAATGCGGTAGCCGACGGCGGGAGCGCGGATCGAATGCTCGACTGGAAACGCCTCGAAAGAGATCCCGCACACATCGATGGGTTTGCGTTCCGACATAATTTGGCGCTTGCTGATCGGATACGCCGCGAGCAACTGCCATGTCTTGGCTGTCGCATAGACGGGACAGGGCGCCCCGGATCCGGGTGACCGTGCGTCACGACGATCGCGGTTGGCCGTAACGCCTCGATCCGACCGGCCCAGTCAGCCCCACAATCAACGAGGACACGGGCATTCGCCTCTTTTATGAGCAGCGCGCTGTGGCGGCGATGGCGCCGCGTTTTCTTCTCGATGTCGCCGCGGGTACCGAGAAAGACGAGGTCCACCCAATGACTCTGTATCTCACCGTCGACCGGTCGATATGATCCAGATCAACGCGGTCAACGCCGATGCGTGACTTGCTTGCTCGACACTGAAAGCAGGAGGCGCGCATGGACGTAATCGAAGCGATCTACCATCGACGGTCGGTGCGCGCGTTCACCACGGACGCGGTGCCGTCCGAGGTCATCGACGATCTCGTGTCCGTGGCCGTGCAGGCGCCGAGCGCAATGAACCTCCAGCCCTGGGCATTTCTGATCATCGAGGGCCAGGTGACACTGTTGCAATTCTCCGAGCACGCCAAGCGGCACCTGCTCGAAACGACGACGCCCGAGTCGCCGTTTTTCCACTATCGCGACCAGTTATCGAAACGGGCGTTCGATATCTTTTACGGCGCCTCTCTGCTGGTCGTGATCGCTGCGACCTCCGATGCGGCTCAATCCGCCGAGGATTGCTGCCTGGCGGCGCAAAACCTGATGCTCGCCGCGCTCGGTATGGGGCTCGGCTCCTGCTGCATTGGCTTTTCGCGCCCCTGGCTCAACCTGGCCGAAACCAAGGCCGAGCTTGGCATACCCGCGCCTTACACCCCGATCATCCCGGTCGCGGTCGGGTATCCGAAATCCGCCGCGCCGCCTGTCTCCCGCAGGCGGCCGGAGATTCGGCGAATTCGCGACAAACGGTGAAGATCTCCCACGGAGACACAATCATGAAAGTACACCCGGCTCGTAAAGCCGCGGTCACCCAATCGGCCGCTGGCCCGGTGTCCGAGACCTCAGAAGGCGAAGGCACGCAGCCGCCGGCGCCGGAATTCGAGGCGGCCGCCACTGAGGACCGCGAGGACCCTGGCACGGATGTCGCGCCCAGTCGCCTCGACGTGCCGATCGATCCGCGCGCGCCCACTCGCACCCCATCGCCCCAGGGCTGCGGCCTTCCCGACGAGGATAGACCAGAGTCGACGTATTTCGACGGAACAGTTTGACCCCATTGGGGACTTGGGCGGCGGACGGAGATTCAGGCCCTTGCCGTCCAGTTCACTCGCACGAAGTATCCGTCTTCCTCAAACTGCGCGTCGATCTCGCCGTGGAAGGCGCGCTTGACCGCTTCGCCAATGCGGCGCGGCAGGTGGATGTCGGTGGTATTGATCACGATCCCATGCGTATCCTCCTCGATGCTCATGATGCGGTTCAGTGGGTGCTCGTTCTTCTCTGCCTCCTCGTGATGGCGCGCCAGGCGGATCATCTCGTCTTTATGTTTCCGGGCGAAATCACCGCGCAGCGTCACGATGCCGGCAGGAAATTTGTCGTTAGTCCGGCGGCAGGCTGCGCACAGCTCTTTGAAGCCACCCTCGGTCCACCCCACCCATCGCCAGCGCCCGTCGTGATAGACGGCACCG
>Ga0182033_10000510_pt1 | contig 18536 bp, 17 predicted proteins | sample tim00Cox0000000H_FD_125968 | JGI IMG/M metagenome (GOLD analysis project Ga0182033, IMG submission 125968) | Lab enrichment of tropical soil microbial communities from Luquillo Experimental Forest, Puerto Rico - timezero.00C.oxic.00.000.00H | ecosystem: Environmental > Terrestrial > Soil >...
TGCCGCGGCAGGAGCTCGAAGATCTCCTGGACCCAGGTAGAGACCGGTTCGGCCATCACCTGGAAATACCCCAGCTGCATCTTGCGCGGCGACAATTCGCGCGGCGAGTTCTATTCGATTGCCATCTCCAACGGATATCAGCAGGTCGACAGCGGCACCAAGATGCTGCATCTCGGCAAGAATACGACGAGCCGCATCATCTCCAAGGGCATAGCCGCCGGCAAATCCAACAACACCTACCGCGGCCTAGTGTCGGCGCATCGCAAGGCGACGGGCGCGCGCAACTTTACCAACTGCGACTCGTTATTGATCGGCGATCAATGCGGCGCGCACACGGTGCCCTACATCGAGGCAAAGAATTCCGCCGCCACCTTCGAGCACGAGGCTACCACCTCGAAAATCTCCGAGGACATGCTGTTCTACTGTCAGCAGCGCGGTATCCCTGCTGAAGAGGCGACCGCGCTCGTGGTCAACGGCTTCGTCAAGGACGTTCTGCAGCAATTGCCGATGGAATTCGCGGTCGAGGCGCAGAAGCTGATTTCGATCTCGCTGGAAGGCAGCGTCGGCTGATCGCCATGATCCGATATTGGTTCAGACCAACGGGGTACGGTTACGCCGCCAGACCCATCACATGGGAAAGGCTGGATGGTTTCACTCATACCGGCCGTAGTCCTCCTCGCATCTATTGCCGTGATCGAAGCTTTCGCCAGCCCAATCAATTTTACCGCCTAGGGGGTCTGGTTCTTGATTATGGCCGCCTTGCTCCGCTGGTTCGTGCGGTTCAGTCGCAAGCACACTGGCGGCAATTGGCGCTGACATCGGGGCGAGCGTTCTTCCGACAAATGACCGTTTCATCTTGAGAGGAAAAGACGTGCCGTTATTAGAAGTCAAAAACCTGCATGTCGAGGTCGAGGGCAAGAAGATTCTCGACGGCCTGACGCTCACCATTGAGAAGGGCCAGGTCGCCGCGATCATGGGACCGAACGGGTCGGGCAAATCGACGCTCGCCTATGTGCTTGCGGGCAAGGAGGATTACGTAGTCACGGAGGGCGACGTTAAACTCGACAGCCAAAGCATCCTCCAACTGGCACCGGACGAACGTGCGGCGAAAGGACTGTTCCTCGCATTCCAATATCCGGTCGAAGTGCCGGGCGTTGCCACCATGACTTTCCTGCGCACTGCGCTCAACGCCCAGCGCAAGGCGCGCGGCGAATCCGAGTACTCGACGCCTCAATTCATCAAGCTGGTGAACGAGACAGCGGGTAAGCTCGGTATCAACCAAGAAATGCTCCGCCGCGCGGTCAATGTCGGCTTTTCTGGTGGCGAGAAGAAGCGCAACGAGATCCTACAGATGGCGGTACTGCAGCCGCGCGTCGCGGTGCTTGATGAGACCGACTCCGGCCTCGACATCGACGCATTGAAGATTGTTGCTGATGGCGTTAATCGGCTGCGCTCGCCCGAGCGCTCGATGGTGGTGATCACGCATTACCAGCGGCTCTTGAACTACATCGTGCCCGACGCGGTGCATGTGCTGGCCAGGGGCCGCGTGGTGAAATCGGGCGGTAAGGAGTTGGCGCTCGAGCTCGACGCATCCGGTTACGCGCAATTCGCGGACGAGGCGGCCTGATGAACGTGGACGTGCGCAGCAGCAAGACCGACGCAGAAAAAGTGCTAGCCCGTGCTTTCGCGGCGACGCGGGACAAGCTGCCGGGCAAGGGCGCGGTCGCTGCGCTCCGCGAGGACGCGTTCAAACGCTTCGACGTGCGCGGTCTGCCGCACCGCCGCATCGAGGAATGGAAATACACTGATCTGCGCGCGCTGATGCGCGAGGCAAAGCCGCTGGCTGATCCCGCCGGCACCAAGCCGAAGGATGTGGGTATCGCACCGGTCGCGAAGCACATCGATGCAACACTCGTAACCATCGTGAATGGTCGGTATGAGCCGTCGTGGGGCAACTCGGACGTGTCTGACCCCAGGATCACACTCGCAGAGCTGTTCAAGTTCCTGGCGGAAAACCCGGAGTACAAGCTAGGTCAGACCCCCGGCAGCGACGATACGGCTCTCTCACTGAACACGGCGCTAATGACCGGCGGCGTAGCGCTGCGCGTAAGGAAAGGCACGAGCGCGAAGAAGCCAATCCATATCGCGCATGTTTTTTTCGGCGATGCGGCGGCGGCGGTGTATCCGCGCTCACTGGTGATCGTCGAACCTGACGCACAGCTGACGGTGATCGAATCCTATTGCGGGCCGCAAGGCCTCGACTATCAGGTAAACTCGGCGCTCGAATTAGTCATTGGAGACGGTGCGCAGGTCACTCACATTAAGATCGGCTGTGACGGGGATCAGGCTTTGCGCGTGTCGAGCCTCGGCGTCACCGTCGGCGGCGAAGCCAATTACAAGGATTTCGCTTTCACGCTCGGCGGCGCGGTAGTGCGCAACCAGACATTCGTGCGCTTTTCCGGCGAGGGTACCGTAGGCCTGATCGATGGGGCTAGTCTGCTCAGGGGCAAGCAGCATGTGGACAATACGCTGGTGGTCAACCACGCCGCCGGCGGCTGCTTCAACCGCGATCGCTTCAAGTCAGTGCTCGATGACGAAAGCCACGCGATTTTCCAGGGCAAGATCATCGTCGAGCCGCACGCGCAGAAGACTGACGCTAAGATGATGACGCGGGCGTTGATCTTGTCTGACGAGGCGGAGGCCGACAACAAACCGGAGCTGGAGATATTCGCCGACGACGTGCAGTGCGGTCACGGCGCGACTGCCGGCCCGCTCGACAAGACGCTCAAATTCTACCTGATGTCGCGCGGCATCCCGGAAAACGAAGCCGAGGCGCTGCTGATCCGGGCCTTTATCGGCGAAGTGGTGGAAGACGTCACGCACGAAGCCTTGCGCGAAGCCATCATGGTCGCTGCGCTCGAATGGCTGGGGAACGGACCATGACGCATCCGGCGGTGAGCAACGGCTCCTACGACGTCGGCAGGATCCGTTCCGATTTCCCGGCGCTGAATATGAAGGTCTATGGCAAGCCGCTGGTCTATCTCGACAACGCGGCCTCGGCACAGAAGCCGAAGGTGGTGCTCGACCGCATGCGCCAGGCGGCGACCGAACAATACGCCAACGTGCATCGAGGCCTGCATTTCCTCGCCAACGAGGCGACCGAGGCCTACGAAGACGCGCGCGAGAAGGTGCGGGCCTTCCTCAATGCCTCGCGTCCCGAGGAGGTCATCTTCACGCGCAACGCCACCGAGGGGATCAACCTGGTGGCCCACACATTCGGCCGCGAGCGCATCCAGGCAGGCGACGAGGTCGTACTCTCGATCATGGAGCACCATTCAAACATCGTACCCTGGCACTTCCTGCGCGAGCGGCAGGGCGCGGTGATTAGATGGGCGCCGGTCGATGACGAAGGCAATTTCTTACTCGACGAATTTGAGAAATTGTTGTCGCCGCGCACCAAAATGGTCGCCATTACGCAAATGTCGAATGTGCTCGGCACCGTGGTGCCGGTAAAGGAAGTGGTGAAATGCGCTCATGCGCGCGGCATCCCGGTGCTGGTCGACGGCGCGCAGGGCGCAGTGCATCTCGACGTGGATGTGCGCGACCTCGATTGCGACTTCTACGTCTTCACCGGCCATAAGCTGTACGGGCCGACTGGGATCGGCGTGCTCTACGGTAAATATGATCTGCTCGCCAGCATGCCGCCGTTCAACGGCGGCGGTGAGATGATCCATGAAGTATTTCAGGACCGGATCAGCTACGGCCCGCCACCGTATCGCTTCGAGGCCGGTACGCCGGCGATCGTGCAGGCGATCGGGCTGGGTGCGGCCATCGACTACGTTAATTCCATTGGCAAGCCGCGGATCCGCGCGCACGAGAGTACATTGGCGAAATACGCGCAGGAAAGGCTCGGGCAGATCAATTCGCTGCGCATCTTCGGCAGTGCACCGGATAAGGGGCCGATAGTGGCCTTCGAGATCAAGGGCGCGCATCCACACGACGTGGCCACCATCATCGACCGCGCTGGTGTAGCCGTGCGCGCGGGCACGCATTGCGTGATGCCTCTCTTGGCGCGCTTTGGTGTCACCGCCACCTGTCGTGCATCGCTCGCTATGTACAACTCCAAGGACGAGATCGACGTTCTGGCCGCATCGCTTGCCAAGGCGCAGGAATTCTTCGCATGACCGACGACATGCCGATTGCCGAAAACGCCGCGCCGGCAAATAAGCCGCCGGAAAACGCCGACATTGACGGCGCCGCCGGGCTGCCCCAAGACGAGCTGCATCGCCTGACCGACGACATCATCGCCGGGTTGAAAACCGTATATGACCCGGAGATACCGGCCGACATTTACGAGCTCGGCCTGATCTACAAGATTGACATTGGCGACGACCGGGCAGTGAAAATCGACATGTCTTTGACCTCGCCCAACTGTCCGTCTGCGCAGGAACTACCGATGATGGTGGAAAACGCCGTGTCCAGCGTTCCGGGGGTCAAGGAAGCCAGGGTAACGGTGGTATGGGATCCGCCTTGGGATCCGAGTCGCATGTCAGACGAGGCTCGACTCGTCTTAAACATGTGGTGATTTTACGCTGAGATATTAAATATGGGTCCAACGAGGACCGAGATGCCCACTGCAAGACCCCGACCCCAGGTGCTACGCCTCACTGAGGCCGCCGCGTTGCGCATCAAAGACGTGATGGCGCGCGCCGATCGGCCGGTCGCAGGAGTGCGCGTCGGCGTCAAGAACGGTGGCTGCGCCGGCATGGAATACACCATGGAATATGCCGACAGCATCAACCCGGCCGATGAGGTGGTGGAGGACAGGGGCGTCACGATCCTTGTTGATCCCAAGGCCGTGCTGTTCCTGTTTGGTACCGAGATGGACTACAGGACCGACAAGCTATCGGCACAGTTCGTCTTCAACAACCCGAACCAGACGTCGGCTTGTGGCTGCGGCGAGTCCGTGCAACTGACGCCGGCGAAGGACGCGGCCGAGTAGAGCGGCTTAGGTCACTTGCGAAGCCGTACAGAACGCCGTCTGCCGAGGTCTGGTCAGTCATCCTTGATCAGCACCGCGCGGTCAATGTGGTCGGAGACCGAAATCGGCGAGCGGAGCACCGTGTTCGGCAGGTAAGCTGCAAATTCTTCGCCGCCCTAGCGCGTGCGGTGAGGTGTTGGTCCTTGACACTCTTCTGATCGACATTGCGACCAAGTGGAGCACTTGGTCACCGGTGAGATGGCCGTCGATATCGTTGAAGTTCTAAGAATGGTCGATATCCGTCATCAATAGCGACAGCCGTTTGTTCTATTTCGCGATGCGGATTTTACTGTCCGCAAAAATCAGTGCGCGCTGTCCGTAGAACAACCGGATATAATGAATCATCAACCGCAGCCCGGCTCTGCCGTGAATATAGGCTCTCATCAGGCCTTCAGGAAAATTGGCCGCAACAGGAAGGCGGGCAGGTGGCTGCTGTCCTGGCGCTCGGCGGGCTCGTGCGGCGGCTGATTTGGTGGTTTGGAGATCCGCACCGGCTTCTTGGCCATTTGCGCCCGTGTCTGGCGCACATGACTACGCTCGCGCTGTCCGCCGCGGTGCTCGCCCTTGTCGGGCCTCCTCCCGCGGCTTTTCGTCGGCGCCGGATCGCCCATCCATGGGATATTCTGGCCGATCAGCTTTTCGATGGTGGCAATCGCCTTGTAGTCAGTCGGCGCGACGATGGTGATGGCGGTACCGGGAAGGCCGGCGCGGCCGGTGCGGCCGATGCGGTGGACGTAGTCGTCGGGGTGGTGCGGAACGTCGAAATTGAAGACGTGGCTGACCGCCGGAATGTCGAGGCCACGCGCGGCGACGTCGGAGGCGACCAAGAGCGTGACTTCACCCTTGCGGAACGAATCGAGCGAGGCTATGCGCGCCGGTTGATCCATATCGCCATGTAGGGCGGCGGCATTGAATTTGTGCCGCAGTAGCGAGCGATGGAGGTGAGCGACCTCGCGCTTGCGGTTGCAGAACACGATGGCATTCTTGAAGCCCTCAGTAGAGCGGATCAAGCCGCGCAGAGTCTGGCGTTTCTCAGCTGGGTCGCGGCCGGCGGCGACCTTAATCTGGGTGATGGTAGAAGCGGTCGTGGCGGGGCGGGAAACTTCGGAACGCACCGGATTGTGCAGGAAAGTATCGGCGATGCGTTGAATCTCCGGCGGCATCGTCGCTGTGAAGAACAGTGTCTGCCGCGTGAATGGGACGAGCTCACCGATACGTTCGATATCCGGGATGAAGCCCATGTCGAGCATGCGGTCGGCTTCGTCGATGACTAGGAGTTCCACGCCCGAAAGCAGCAAGCGGCCACGTTCGAAGTGATCGAGCAGCCGGCCGGGTGTGGCGATTAGTACGTCGACGCCGCGGATCAGCTTGGCATCCTGGTCGTCGAAAGAAACGCCGCCGATGATGAGCGCAACGTTGAGCTTGTGATTGCGGCCATATTTCTCGAATTGCTCAGCGACTTGGGCGGCCAATTCGCGCGTCGGCTCGAGGATGAGCGTGCGCGGCATGCGCGCGCGGGCGCGACCGTGTTCGAGAAGGGTGAGCATCGGCAGCACGAAGGCGGCGGTCTTGCCCGTGCCGGTCTGAGCGATGCCGAGCACGTCGCGACGTTGCAGCACGTGCGGGATAGCCTGTTCTTGGATGGGAGTCGGGGTCTTGTAGCCGGCCGCTGCAATGGCGGAGAGAACTTTGGCGGATAGGCCAAGATGCAAAAAAGACATAGAGCCTCTGGTTGGAGACCACCCGGCATCCCCGCCGGATTTGAAAGCGGGTTTCGATGCGCGGGTAAAGGACGGTCGAATCTCTATTCGAAGCCGTTTCAAGCGGAACATAGGGTTGCGAGTGCGAAAGTCAATAATCCGACAGTGCAATAAGTCGTATTATTAATCCAACATTTTCGCACTGGTGCTGCGGCCTGGAGGGTGAAACGGCGCTGGCCGCTTAGTCTGTCCTGCACGTACCCGGACTGACCTGCGCGCCGCGGCTTTACACGCTGCAATTGGCGGCACCTGGCTACGCAATCCGATGAACGTCGCAGGGCACCTTTCTGCTGAATCGGTCCGGCCATCATTCTGGCGTCAACTGGATGGTGGTAATAACAGTCTCGGTCAGCGTCGTGCTGCATTTTGGCGTCGTGCTGCGCGAGGAAAGCTATCTAGAAGGTAAATTCGGCGAGGCCTACCGCGAATCTAGGGCGCGCGCGCTGCGCTACGGCCTGTTCTGAAATGTGCCAGCCCTTCCGGGCTTCGTCCTTTGTCGGTACAAGAGCCGGCCTCTATAGGGGTGCAATCGTCTCGTCGGGAGAAAGTCATGCGCACGCAGGTCGGGATCATCGGAGCGGGGCCGGCCGGCCTGATGCTGGCGCGACTGCTGCACCTGCAGGGCATCGCTTCGATCATCATCGAGAACCGCAACCGAGATTACATCGAGAACCGCGTACGCGCCGGACTGATTGAGCATTGGGCGACCGAGCTATTGAGCGACGTTGGAGTCGGGGCGCGCATGAAAGGCGAGGGCATGCAGCACTGGGGTATCAATATCGGCGTCAACGGCGCGCTGCACCGGATCGACTTCAAGAAATTGGTGAACAAGCAAGTCACTATCTACGGACAACAGGAAGTCGTGAAAGACCTAGTGGTGCAGCGGCTTGCCGATGGCGGGCCGCTGTTGTTCGAGGTCGACAGTGTCAGCGTGCATGAAGTGACGTCGCAACGGCCGAAAATAAAATTCGCACACTGCGACAAGCCGCAGGAGATCGAGTGCGATTTCATCGCCGGCTGCGACGGGTTCCATGGCATCTGCCGGCCGAGCATCCCGGATGGCGTACGTAGCGTGTTCGAGCGCGAATATCCGTTCGGCTGGCTCGGTATCCTATCGGAATCGCCGCCGCCCGATCACGAACTTATCTACTCGTACACCGACCGCGGCTTCGCGCTCTACACTATGCGCTCGCCGTCCATTTCGCGGCTCTATTTGCAATGCGATCATGATGAGGAGATCGAGAACTGGCCGGATACGCGCATCTGGGACGAGCTGCACAAAAGGCTCGGGAATGCACGCACGCTCGCCGAGGGGAAGATGCTGCAAAAGGGCATCACGCCGATGCGTAGCTTTGTGGTCGAACCGATGCAGCACGGCCGCCTGTTTCTTGCCGGCGATAGCGCGCATATTGTGCCGCCAACCGGCGCCAAGGGCATGAATCTGGCTTTTGCCGACGTCGTGTTCCTGTCGCGCGCACTGGAAGCCTTCTACAAGAACAAGTGCGATGATCGGTTACAGAATTACACGACGACCTGCCTGCGCCGCGTCTGGTACGCGCAGCGCTTCTCGTGGTGGATGACGCAGATCCTGCACCGTTTCCCGAACGAGTCGGCCTTCGACCGGCGCCGCCAATTGTCCGATCTCGACTACCTCACCCGCTCCGAAGCCGCCTCGAAATCGCTCGCCGAGCAATATGCGGGACTGCCGCTAGACTAGTCCTGCAGCACCGCCCGCAGTTTCCGGTTAAGCAACACGATGGCGAGGCCCGCCGCGGCGGAAATTGTCGCCAGCATCAGAAAAAAGGCGGCCTGGCCCAAGGTCGACCAGAAAGTGCCCAGATAGCCGGCGAGGAAATTGCCGATGAAGCTGGTGGCAAGCCAAACGCCCATCATCATCGAGAGCAGCGAAGCGGGCGCAACTTTGGTAACCAGCGACAGGCTGGTGGGGGATACATAGAGTTCCCCAACGGTGATGACGACGAAATAGGTGAACAGCCAGAGCCAGCTCGACTTTCCGCCGTCGCCGATCCAAGCGGCCGCCACCAAGATCATATAGGCGAGGGCGTTGAGCAGCAATCCGATCGCCATCTTACTTACCGTCGACGGCTCGCGCCGCCCTTGCCAGCGCCAAAACGCGATGATGAAAGGCGTGAAGGCGAAGATCATGAAGGGGTTGAAGGCTTGGAACCAGGTCACCGGAATCTCTCCGCCGAAGAAGTGTCGGTCTGTGAACGTGTCGGCCCACAGCACGATGGTGTTGCCCTGCTGCTCATAGGTCGCCCAGAACAAGCTGACCGGCGGGAACAGGAGCAGTAGCGCCGCGATTGATTGCCAGGCCGATTTGTCGATGATCGCGGACTCTCGCTTCGCAAAGGCGTCCTTTGGCAGAGCCGACGTGGCGAAGAGATAGATGATCAGGCCGGCGGTCATGCCGACGCCGGCGGCGGCAAAACCAAAATGCCAGCCGAATTCTTCGCCGAGGGTCCCGCAGACGAGCGGTGCGAGGAAAGCGCCGAGATTGATGCCGACGTAGAAAATGGAGAAGGCGCGGTCGCGCCTCCGGTCGCCGGGCGGGTAAAGCGCGCCCACCTGGGTCGAGATATTCGGCTTGAACGCGCCGTTGCCGAGGATGAGCACGATGAGCGCCAACAAGAACAGCGGCTCGAACGCCATCATGAAATGGCCGATCGCCATCAGGGTGGAGCCGAGGATGACGGTGCGTCGTTGGCCAAGCACGCGGTCGGCAAGCAGCCCGCCGAGGAGCGGCGTCAGATAAACGAGGCCGGTATAGAAACCGTAGATCTGCGAAGCGAGCGGCTGCAGATCGAGTGGGCCGAACACGGTTTCCAGTGCGCCACGGAAGATGGCAAGCCCGAGAACGTCACCGACGTGCTCCGGTTTGAGCAGATACTTGATCATGTAGAGCACCAGTAGTGCGCGCATCCCGTAAAAGGAGAAACGCTCCCACATCTCGGTCGCGAAAAGATAACTGAGCGCGCGCGGGTGGCCGAAGAGTTCGCCAGCGGTCGGAGGAGCTGCCGTCATGCAGGGCCGGAAACTAACATCAAAGCGGGGGCTTTTCCGATTGATTCGAGGCCGCTACGCTTGCCGTCACACGTTCCGGCAGCGAACGAACCATCAAATGTGAGGATTGCCGATGAGGATTCGCAACGTCTTCACTTGGCTGTTGGTGGGCGCCGCCTGGGCTGCCTCCGGCGTGGCGAACGCGAACGATTCCTATCCGAACCGTCCGATCCGCTTCATCGTCGGGTTCGCCGCGGGCGGCGGCAACGACCTCTTCGCCCGCCTGGTCGCGCAAAGATTCCAGGACAACACAGGTTATACCGTAATCGTCGAGAACAAAGTGGGTGCTGGCGGGCGGCTCGCCTCCGACTTCGTGGCGCATCAGCCGGCGGACGGTTACACGGTGCTGGTCGGCGCCACCGGACAGATGTCGATCGCGACGGCGATTTATCCCAAGCTAACGTACAATGCGCTCACGAGCTTTGTTCCGCTCAACATGATAGCTTCGTTTCCATTAGTGTTGGTGGTGCCGGCTAATCATCCTGCCAAGGACGTGAAAGAACTAGTGGCCTGGGCGAAAGAACATCCCGACAAGGCCAATTACGGCACTTCATCGCCCGCCTTCACAATTGCGACTGAACTGCTCAAGCTCAAGAGTGGCATGCCGGCGGTCGCAATCCCGTTCAAGGGCAGTAATGAGTCAAACCTTTGCGTCGTGGTGGGCGAATGCTTGCTAACGATTTCCGACGGGCCGCCAGCGATCCCGCTGGTCAAGGGTGGCAAGACGAAAGCGCTAGCGGTGACCGGTTCCGAGCGCTCGCCGGAAATTCCTGATGTGCCGAGCATGGCGGAGGCTGGCTTCGCGGCGGTTGATACCAAGTTGTGGAGCGGCTTCTTCGTGCCAGCCGGAACGCCGAGGCCGATCGTGGAGAAGCTCACCGGAGAACTGAGCCACGCACTGGCCGATCCAGGTGTTCAGGAAAGCTTGAAGAAAATGGCGGTAATTCCCGGCGGGCCGACGGGCAACGCCTTTAAGAAAGTGATCGAAGCCGATATCAAGTCGTTCGGCGATGTGGTTACGGCGGCTAAACTGACGTTCCCGCAATAACACATAGCGGTTCCGGTACACTGTCATACGGCGGCCGTGATTGCGACCGTGCGACGTGCTGCTATTGTGCGGTGAGTGCGAGTCGATTGGCTGGACTTTGGGTGACGTCATGCGGTTGGCGGTGGTCTTGCTGGTTGCGTTCGTCGCTGCTGTGTTGACCGCTGAAGCTGCGCCTGTCGAGGAGCTGTTCCAGCAGTTCGGGTTGTTTGGAACTTGGGCGCCGGATTGCAGGCAGGATGCTTCCCCCGCCAATCCTCATGTGCGCATAACGACGCTGAATCCGGGGCAGGTGATCGAGGAGCATGATCTCGGCACGAGCTATGCGCTCAACCATTACAGCATGATTTCAGCGGAGCGTCTTTCCGACGAGCAATTGTCGGTGGAAGTCGTATTCCAGCCCGGTACCGACGCGGAGGAGCGGCAGAAGCTCATCTTCCGGGTGCGGGACGGCACGCGCCGTACGATGTTCAACCAACCGGACGAGGGCGAGGTGCGGGTCAAGCATGGCATCGTGCTCCCGCAGCGGATTAAGACGCCGACGCTAAAGAAGTGCAAGTAGCGGCCGGCTAGACGTCGAGCAACTCTTCTTTCGCGAACTCCGCATTTTCCTGGATGAAATCGAAGCGGGCCTCTGCCTTGTTGCCCATCAGCCGCTCGACCAATTTGGCGGTTGGCTTCGTTTCATTGTCCACTAACACTACACGCAAGAGCGTACGCTTGGCGGGGTCCATGGTGGTTTCCTTCAGCTGCGATGCCATCATTTCGCCAAGGCCCTTGAAACGCGAGACCTCGACGTTGGCGTTGGCGTTGAATTCCTTCTTCAACAGCTGTTCCTTGTGCTTGTCGTCGCGCGCGTAGACGATCTTGCCGCCATGCTGCAGCCGGTAGAGCGGTGGCACCGCGAGATAGAGCCGGCCGGATTCGATCAATTCGCGCATCTGGCGGAAGAAGAAGGTGATCAGCAGCGATGCGATATGCGCGCCGTCCACGTCGGCATCGGTCATGATGATGACCTTCTCGTAGCGCAAGTCCTTTTCGTGGAAATGAGTGCCAGTGCCGCAGCCGAGCGCCTGGATGAGGTCGGCAAGCTGCGCGTTCTGCGCCAGCTTGTCCTTGCCGGCCGAGGCGACGTTGAGAATCTTGCCGCGCAGCGGCAGCACCGCTTGCAGGCGGCGGTCACGCGCCTGCTTGGCGCTGCCGCCGGCTGAATCGCCCTCGACGATGAAAATCTCCGAGCCCTCGCTCGCCGAGGACGTGCAATCGGCAAGCTTGCCGGGCAGCCGCAATTTGCGCACCGCGGTCTTGCGCGCAATGTCCTTTTCCTGCCGGCGGCGCAGTCGCTCCTCGGCGCGCTCGATCACGAAGTCCAGGAGCTTGTTGGCCTGCAGCGGATTGCCAGCGAGCCAATGATCGAAGGGATCCTTCATTGCGTTCTCGACGATGCGCTGGGCTTCGGCGGTGGCAAGCCGATCCTTGGTTTGACCCTGGAATTCCGGCTCGCGGATGAACACCGAGAGCACGCAGCCCGCACCGGTCATCACGTCTTCGCTAGTGACCGGGGCCGCGCGCTTCTCCTGACCGATGCGGGCGGCGTGATCCTTCAGGCCGCGCAGAAGCGCGCTGCGCAGGCCGGACTCGTGCGTGCCGCCGTCCGGGGTCGGGATCGTGTTGCAGTAGGACTGTAGGAAGCCGTCCGCGTCGGCGGTCCAGGTCACTGCCCATTCCACCGCGCCGTGGCGCCCCGTCTTGCCGGTCGAGCCGGTGAAGACATCCGGATGGACCAGCGTCGCACCGGAGAGATTGCTGGAAAGGTAATCCTTCAGGCCCTCGGCGAAATGGAAGGTGGCCTTCTCTGGAACCTCGTCATCGCCTTTGATCAGTGCCTTGTCGCAACGCCAGCGAATTTCAACACCGCCGAACAGATAGGCCTTTGAGCGCGCCATTTTGAAGATGCGCTCAGCCTTGAAGGCGGTCTTCGGCCCGAAAATTTCCGGATCGGGCCGAAAGCGGATCTTGGTACCGCGCCGGTTCGGCGCGTGGCCAGCCTTTTCTAGCTTGCCTTTCGGTTTCCCGTGCTCGAAGGCCATGCGGTAAAGTTGCTGCTCGCGCGCAACCTCGACTTCCATACGCTCCGACAGCGCATTGGCGACCGAGACGCCGACGCCATGCAGGCCGCCTGAGGTCTCGTAGACCTTGGAGTTGAATTTACCGCCGGCGTGCAGCGTGCACATGATCACTTCCAGCGCCGACTTGTTCTTGAACTTCGGATGCGGATCTACCGGGATGCCGCGGCCGTTGTCGGTGACGGTGACAAAGCCCTCGGCCTCCATCTCGACTTCGATCCAGCTTGCGTGACCGGCAAGCGCCTCGTCCATCGAGTTGTCGATTACTTCGGCGAACACGTGATGCAATGCTTTCTCGTCGGTGCCACCAATATACATGCCGGGTCGGCGGCGCACCGGCTCGAGCCCCTCCAGCACCTCGATATGCTTAGCGGTGTAGCCGGATTCCACGTCGGAGGAGCGCGTGGCTTTGGCGCGGCGAGCGGCCTTGCTGGCGCCGCGCGCAGTTGACTTGCGGCCAGCTAGCATCGCCGCGGGCAGATCGAACAGGTCGGGTTGCTTCGAGGTCTTCTTCTTGGTCGCGGATTTGGCCATGCAGCGAGATTTGGATGGGTTGTGGGCGAATCGATTGCCACTGACTATGCCATTTTCCCGTCACAACTGGCATGTTTCCAGCCGCGGGAAAAACGGCGGGCTTCCATTCTTTGGCGAGGCGGCCAAATCGCCTCCGCAATCGAATTCCGCCGGAACTTCGGTCCCGGCGGAATTCAACGACGAAAAAATCTATTTCAGTGCGTCAAGGCCGGCTTGGGCGACTTCCGTGTCGACAACGCCGTTGGGACCGCCGCCAACACCAATGGCGCCGATCATTTTGCCGTTCACGATGATCGGAAGTCCTCCCGCCGCGGCGGTTATGCCGAAAGAGAGCACCGTGAGGCCAGCGCCGCCGGAAGTGACACGGTCTTCGTAGGCCTTGCTAGGAACCTTAGCCATAGCGCTCGTGCGCGCCTTGCCTTGCGCAAGATCGCCGCCGATTTGCCGAAGGTCGTCCATCTTGATGAAATAAACGAGGCGGCCGGCATTATCGACGATCGCAATTCCTTCCAGCAGGTTCTTTTTCTTGGCCTCGGCTAAGGCCGCGTTGCCGATTTTCATGGCCTGCTCAAGCGTAATGCTCGGTCCATATTCTGGCAGCGGCGGCGGCGCCGCTCCCGGCGCAGGCTGTGCGTACGCCGCGGTAGCAAGCATCAAGGAAGCGGCAGCCGCCATCACGGTCATTGATAATGAACGCATGTATTTCCTCCCGACAGTTGTGATTGTTAGCAACGCTAGTGCTCGGGCCCCCCGCGGACGCACGATGATGCAAGGACCAATACTAGGGAAACAATGGGTCTTCGCCTATAGGGAGACGAGGCCGACATCGTCAACATCCTCGATGTCGTTGGCGCCAGCATGGCCTGCACCACGACGATCACCTCAAGCGCCAGAAAATGATGCAGGACCCCGACGTCATCGTTGCTGACGGTACAGATATGATCGGCGCGCGCGGCATCGATCCCACGCCGGCACGCAACACAGCCGTTACGGCAGCGCGGGCGCGGTTGACGAGCAAGACAGGGGGGCCTATATCGCGCGCCCATGACGATTGACTCGAATTTTGGCTTCTGCCGTCGCCGTGTCACCTCGGCACGGGCGCCCTCGCGCAATTGATCGCCTCCCGTGCCGCCGGATGAGGCCGCGGCACGTCTTCCATATCGCCCTGTTGGCCTTTCTCCGGTGGTCCCTTAAGACTCTGGATGAGGATTGGCTCATGGCTACCAAAGCGAAAATCGGTGTGCTCGGCGCCTCGGGCTACACCGGCTCGGAATTGGTGCGGATGCTGTTGCGACATCCCCGCGCGCAGGTCGTTCTACTCAGCGCCGAGCGCAACGCCGGTAAGGCGATGCGGGAAATCTTTCCGCAGTTCTCGCCGTTCGAACTGCCGACACTCGTCGGCATCGAAGAACTCGATTGGGCGCAAGCCGCGTTGGATGTCGCCTTCTCCGCGCTGCCGCACGCTACGACGCAGAAAGTGGTCCGGGAGCTCTTGGCGAAGGCGCCGGCAACCAAAGTGGTGGACTTGTCAGCCGATTTCCGGCTGCACGACCCCGCGGCCTATGCCAAATGGTACGGCCATGAACATCACGCGCCCGAGCTGCAGAAAGAGGCGGTCTATGGGCTCACCGAAATCCACCGGCGCGAGATCAAGAAAGCGCGCCTTGTGGCCAACCCGGGCTGTTACACATCCTGCGCGCAGCTGCCGCTGATCCCGCTGATCAAGAACAAGGCGATCGAGCTCGATGAGATTGTGGTCGATGCTAAGTCAGGCATGACCGGCGCCGGGCGGGCGGCCAAGGGAGCGATGCTGTTCTCGGAAGTGTCGGAAGGCTTCCACGCCTACGGGGTCGGGCATCACCGGCACATGGCTGAGCTCGATCAGGAGTTCTCGCTAGCCGCCGGGCGCGAAGTGATTGTGACCTTCACCCCGCACCTTGTCCCGATGAATAGAGGCATCCTGTCGACGATTTACGTGCGGGGACGACGCGGCCGGATGCCGCAGGATCTTCATGCGTTGCTTTTAAAGTTCTACATGAAAGAACCTTTTGTACGTGTGTTGCGATTCGGTGAGACGCCGCAGGCTCGGCATGTGCGCGGTTCCAATATGACGTTCATCGGTGTCGCTAATGACCGCATTCCCGGCCGCGCCATCGTGATCTCGGCACTGGACAATCTGGTGAAAGGAGCCTCCGGCCAGGCCATCCAAAACATGAATGTGATGATGGGCTGGCCGGAGGTCATGGGGCTGCAGCAAGTCGCGCTGTTTCCCTGATTCGGCTGGTACAATGCTGCGACATCTGCCGGAAACGCCATGTTCGAAGTCCAGAACCAGCCACCGCCGCTTGAGCCGTATAACCTGTTCAAGAGCGATGCCGTGCTGTGTGAGGCTGTCAAGCGCGAGGGAGCGGCGTGGGCCGACAACGAGCTGACCGCGCTCGGCGGCACGCTCGGCAAACCGGAGACCATCCAGCTCGGTTTTGACGCCAACCGGAACACGCCGGTCTTGCGGCCGCTTGATCGCTTCGGCCACCGCATCGACGAGGTGGATTTCCACCCCGCCTGGCACGCGCTAATGGCGATTGCTCTAAAGGCGGGTCTGCATTCGGGGCCGTGGGCGGTGCCGAAGCCCGGCGCGCACGTGGCGCGCGCCGCTGGCACATACATGTTCGGGCAGATCGAGGCGGGCGCCTACTGTCCGGTCGCTATGACCTATGGCTCCGTGCCGACCTTGCGCAGGCAGCCAACGGTGGCGGCGGAATGGCTGCCGAAAATTTTCGGGCGCGACTACGACAAGCGCTTTATGCCGGTGCGTGAGAAATCTGCGGCGCTGGTCGGTATGGGCATGACAGAGAACCAGAGTGGCTCCGACCTCCGCACCAATACGACGCGGGCAGAGCCTGCGGCTGACGACAGTTTCCGCCTCTCCGGCCATAAATGGTTTCTCTCGGCGCCAATGTGCGACGCTTTCCTAATTCTAGCGCAGGCGCCGAAAGGCCTGAGTTGCTTCCTCTTACCGCGCTGGACACCGGACGGCGAGCGCAACGCCATCCGCATTCTTCGTCTGAAGGACAAGCTCGGCAACCGCGCCAATGCCTCAAGCGAGGTGGAATTCGACCGAGCCTATGCGCAGCTGATCGGAGAGGAAGGGCGCGGCATTGCTATCATCATCGAGATGGCGAATTACACGCGACTGGACTGCTGCGTTGGCTCTTCAAGCCTGATGCGGCAGGCGGTGGCGCAGGCGGTCCATCACACGCTCCACCGCACGGCCTTCCAGAAGAAGCTGATCGACCAGCCGCTGATGACGAACGTGCTGGCCGACCTGGCGCTTGAATGCGAGGCTGCGACCGTGCTGTCGATGCGACTTGCCCGCGCCTATGACGAGAACGACAAAGAAGCGACCATAATCCGCCGTGTGTTGACGCCGGCGGCGAAGTTCTGGATCTGCAAGCGCGCGCCCTTCGTTACCTTCGAGGCGATGGAGGTGCTCGGCGGCTCCGGCTATATCGAAGAGAGCATCATGCCGCGGCTCTACCGCGAGGCACCGGTCAATTCGATCTGGGAAGGATCGGGCAATGTGATGTGTCTCGACGTGCTGCGCGCCTTCGAGCGCACGACGGAGGCAACCGAGGTGTTACAGCAGGAGCTGGCGGATATCGGTGACGCGCGGCTGCAAAGTTTCGCCGGGCGTCTGCTCCAGCGCTTGTGCGCCGCGGACCGCAGCGACGAAACGCAGGCGCGGGTGCTAGTGCGCGATCTTGTATTGTCACTGCAGGGGGCACTTCTGCTCAAATACGCGCCGCCCGCGGTGGCCGACGCGTTCTGTGCCTCCCGGCTAGCCGGCGAGTGCGCAACGGTGTTCGGAACGCTGCGGCGCGGGCTCGACCTGCATGCAATTACGAAACGCGCCGCGCCGCTCAATTAAAGCTTGCCAAATTAAAGCTTGCCAAATACCGCGATGGCCAGCACGACCTGAGCGAGGAAGCCGACGCTGAAGGCAAGCGTGCGCAATACCGGGACGCCCATCGTATAGACTAGGGCGTGCGCCAGCCGCGCCCAGAAATATACTGCGCAGGCGATCGCCGTACTTTTGGTCGAATGTCCAAGCGAGTCAAGGATTAGTACCAGCGTGGCGAAGATGACGAGGTTCTCCACCGCGTTGGTGTGGGCGAAATAAAGCCGCTGCGCCCATGCTGATTGCGGCTTGTCGTTGCGCGAGGGATTGGCCATCGCGCCCATCAGCCCGCGCACAATGATGCGATCGAGAATGTAAGGAATCCACATGACGCCGGTCAGGATGACCGTGAGCGTCAACCACATCAGTTCCCTGGACATCTCCATCCCCTCTGCTTTTCTGAGACTCAAAAAGATAAGCGATAGCGCGACGTTTGTCGCGGCCTAGGTCGATCGAGAGACAAGGTCGAGAAGGAACGTTAGCTCTTTACCCGCACATAGGAGCCGGGCGCGTCCTCGATCGGCTCGAGCTTGCCGCCGCCGATCGCGCGCGCCGGCATGGTGGCTGCGTCCTGGGACTTGAGCCATTCAAGCCAGTCGGGCCACCATGATCCTGGGTGCTCGCTCGCCTTGGCCCGCCAGGCCTCGACGTCGCTACCGTCGGTCGTGTCGCCGGTCCAGTACCGATACTTCGGCTTGCCCGGAGGGTTGATTACCCCGGCGATGTGGCCGGAGTCCGCCAGCACATATTTTACCGACCCACCGAAGAATCTTGACCCGTACAGCACTGACTTCGCCGGCGCGATGTGGTCCTCGCGGGTGGCCAGATTGTAGACCGGCATGGTGACTTTCCCCAGGTCGATCTTGACGCCGCCGATCTCCATTGCGCCTTTACTCAGATTGTTGTCGAGGTAACAGTTGCGCAAATAGAACGAGTGATTAGCCGCCGGCATGCGGGTGGAGTCCGAGTTCCAAAACAAAATGTCGAA
>Ga0182033_10000515_pt1 | contig 18464 bp, 12 predicted proteins | sample tim00Cox0000000H_FD_125968 | JGI IMG/M metagenome (GOLD analysis project Ga0182033, IMG submission 125968) | Lab enrichment of tropical soil microbial communities from Luquillo Experimental Forest, Puerto Rico - timezero.00C.oxic.00.000.00H | ecosystem: Environmental > Terrestrial > Soil >...
CATCTAAAGAGCCTTCGTGGCCATAAGCCGCCACCCAAACGCGCCGTCACCTCAGCCAAAAACGCGGGAGAGGTGTCCCCTACGTGCGCGGTCAGCGTGCGTCGAAACCAGCCCGGGTCACTCGGCAAGCCTGCAACACGCGTTTTCTTAGCGGCGCGAAGTGATCCAGCAACGCAGCAGCCGCGCCATGACCCGCGGCCGCCTCCCGAGCCGGTTTTGAGCCGTTTGATATCCTTGCAATTCTCCGGCTTCCAACGCATCGGCAAGCGCCAAGGCCTGGCGAAAACTCAGCCCAAGACCTTCGCCTGTAATGGCGTCCACGCTTCCCGAGGCATCGCCCGCAAGCACGACGTTTCCGCGGTACTCGCTCGAGCCTGCAGGTGGCCGTCATTCGGCCCCGTCGGACGCTGCCGAGCTCGCCATTCCTTAGACTGCCGCTCAATCGAGGAAATTCCCCAAGTGCCTCCTCAAAGTTGATGAAAGGGTTACGCGAAATCATTACGACCTAAGTTTCATCGTGCGCCAGCTTAGTCACGTAGGCCTGGATTTTCCGACCGCAACAGACCTCTATGCCATCACGCAAAAGCATCGCGCGATAGTGCCGCCTCTGTGCAAACCGCATCTTGCGGTCGACGCCTCCAGGCCCGGACACGCGAATCAACTCCGTCGGCACCCACGATCCACCTTTCATGAACCGTTTTTCCTCCCACGACCGCGCCATCGGCCAGGATGGCCGTTGCTGGAGACTTCCACAGCAATCGAACACCACATTGTTTGGCCCTCTCGACCATCCTCTGGTGCAGAACCGTCCGCCGGACACCGATGCCGCCCTCACCGTGAATTCCGCTTCGGCCAAGATGGATCCGTCGATGAAGCGAAGGCGCCGGAAGATCTGCCCGTCGCCGGTCGGCATGTGAATGCCAAGTTCGCGAAGGGCCGCGAGTGTCAATAGTCGTTCGCCACAGGCTTTATCGATCGGCGGTTCTGCGCCATCCGCGACCGTGACGGAAAAACCCTTCTTCCGCGCAGCGATTCGCCAGCCCCGCCGGACCGCCTCCTACGACCAAGATATCCGTCGTATTTCCCATGGAAGTTCCGTCCGCCACCGCGAGAAAACCTGGCTTGATCTTGCCCAATTAGATGAGATGTAAAGAATCGTCCAGAGATGCCTTTCCTGCAAGAAATTGAGATTCTCCAAGACGGGCGACGGGTGGCCGCCGGCGGCCGTTTCCCTCCTTAACTTGTCTTTATTTGATTCAGCATAACTATTAATTGGACTGATTGACTTCCGCTGCCTCATCCTGATAATCTTCATGGCGATATGACGAGCATCGCCATCACCAACACGCGGGGCCAGGCCGTGATCGAGAGCGGCCGAGTACCCATCGTGAGTGTAGGAATTGGCTTTGTCCTCGTAGGAGGACGCACCGGCGGATGATGGCGGCATAAGCCAAAACGAAGCGCAGGATTCAGCCATCATCCAGACCCGGATGATGGCTTTCGTTTTTCTGGGAGCATCCTTTCCGGAATGGCCTGCCGTTTTCGCAAGCGGAGGAACGATCCAGTGACCGACTCACAGCTCAAACCACGAAGCCAAGCACTCGTCGACGGAGCGAATCGCGCGGGAGCGCGCGCCATGCTGCGCGCCTGCGGCCTCAAAGATGACGATTTCCAGAGACCGTTCGTCGGCGTCGCCAACACCTGGATCGAAATCGGCCCCTGCAACTATCACCTGCGCGAACTGGCAGAACACGTCAAGGCAGGGATTCGCGCGGCCGGCGGCACGCCTCTTGAATTCAACACCGTTTCCATCTCCGACGGCATCACCATGGGCACCGAGGGCATGCGTGCTTCCCTGGTCAGCCGCGAAGTCATAACCGATTCGATTGAACTGGTCGCGCGCGGCAATTTGTTTGATGCGCTCGTGGTTCTCGTCGGCTGCGACAAGACCATCCCCGCGGGAATCATGGCGCTGGTGCGGCTGAATATTCCCGGACTTGTCTTGTACGGTGGCTCCATCGCGCCCGGGGAGTTTCAAGGCCACGCGGTCACGATTCAGGATGTCTACGAAGCCATTGGCGCGCACGCTCGCGGCCGCATGAGCGACGCCCAGCTCAAGACGCTGGAAAGCTCCGCCTGCCCCGGAGCGGGCGCTTGCGGAGGACAATTTACCGCCAACACGATGGCGCTGGTCTCGGAATTCCTGGGCATCGCGCCGATGGGGCTTTCGAGCGTTCCCGCTGCGGATGCGGCAAAGGCCGCCGCAGGGCGGCGCTCCGGCGAATTGGCGATCGATCTCCTTCGCAAAAACGTGACCCCGTCAAGGATCCTCACGAAATCGGCGATCGAGAATGCCATCGCAGGCGTGGCTGCCACCGGTGGCTCCACGAATTCTGTGTTGCATTTGCTGGCCATCGCCAACGAAGCAAAGGTTCCTCTGTCGATTGACGATTTTGATCGTATCAGTTCCCGAGTTCCGATTCTTGCCGATCTGAAACCGGGAGGGCGATTTGTCGCGACCGATCTGTACCGAGCAGGCGGAACCGCGCTCGTTGCAAAGCGCATGCTAGAGGGCAGATTCCTCGACGGCGAGTGCGTCACGGTGACCGGGCGCACCATCGCCGAAGAGGCCAGCGCTGCAAAAGAAGCGCCGGGGCAGGAAGTCGTTCGCGAGCTTAATGCGCCGCTTAAGCCCACCGGCGGGCTGGTCATATTGAGAGGAAATCTCGCGCCGGAAGGTTGCGTCATCAAGGTCGCGGGACACAATTTGCAGAATTTCAGCGGTCCGGCGCGGGTTTTTGACAGTGAAGAGGCCGCGTTCGCCGCGGTGGAGAAAGGCGCGATCAAAGCGGGGGACGTGGTGGTGATTCGCTACGAAGGACCGAAAGGCGGCCCGGGGATGCGCGAGATGCTTGCGGTCACTGCCGCGCTGGTGGGCGAGGGGCTGGGCGATTCTGTGGCACTCCTGACCGACGGCCGCTTTTCCGGCGCCACGCACGGCTTGATGGCGGGACACGTCGCACCGGAAGCCGCGAATGGCGGTCCCATCGCTGCGGTAAAGGACGGAGACACCGTCACCTTCGACATTCCCCATCGCCAGTTGAACGTGGGACTCACAACGGCGGAAATCCAGCAGCGCCTGGTTTCGTGGAAGCCGCCGGCCCCGCGATTCTCGAACGGCGTGATGGCCAAGTATGCGCTGTTGGTTTCCTCCCCTTCGCTTGGGGCGGTGACAACGCCCGCCGCTTCGCTTACGGCATCGACCGAGCGTCTTCAAAATGTGAGGTCAGTATGAAGTTAACGGGTGCGGAAATTCTGTGCGAGGTGTTGACGCGGCTCGGCGTGCGTGAAATCTTCGGCTATCCCGGCGGCGCGATTCTGCCGGTTTACGACGCGCTGGGCAAATCGAAATTGCACCACGTCCTGGTACGTCACGAACAAGGCGCCACGCACATGGCCGACGGTTATGCGCGGGCAAGCGGCGGCATTGGGGTGGCGATGGCCACGTCCGGCCCGGGCGCGACGAACATGGTGACTGGCATTGCTACCGCCATGCTGGACTCTTCGCCGGTGGTCTCGATCACCGGGCAAGTGAGCAGCAAGGTTCTGGGCTCCGACGCGTTTCAGGAGATCGACATCACCGGCATCACCATGCCGATCACGAAACACAACGTGGTGGTCAGCCGCGCGGAAGACATTCCCCGGACGATTCGCGAAGCGTTTGTCATCGCGAAAAGCGGGCGCCCCGGCCCGGTGTTGGTCGACATCACCAAAGACGCACAACAAACCAGCGCGGAATTGGACTGGGAGGCGTCGCGACCGAAGCTTCCGCCAAAGCGCATCCGCAATAACCATGATCCAGCTGAGTTTGATCGCGCGGTGGACTTGCTCAACACGGCCAAGCGCCCGCTGGTTCTCGCCGGTCACGGCATTACCGTCTCCGGAGCAATCGGCGCCTTCGAGCAGTTCATTCGTGCGGGCAACTACCCTGTGGCGATGACGCTCCTCGGCATCGGCTGCTTCCCCGCCAAGGATCCTCTCAACCTCGGCATGATGGGGATGCACGGCGAAGCCTGGGTGAACAACGCGATTCAGGAGGCCGACTTGCTCATCGCCGTGGGCATGCGCTTCGACGACCGCGTCACCGGCGACCTGCGGACTTACGCAAGAAACGCGCGCAAGATTCACATCGAGATTGATCGCGCGGAAATCAACAAGAACGTGAAGGTGGATGTGGCCCTGGTCGGCGATGCGCGTGAAGTGCTCGAACATCTCACCCCGCACATCGAGACGCGCGATCACACCGCCTGGATTCGCCATATCAATGAACTTAAAGGTGATTCCGCAGTCCGTGACATCCAAACCTTGCCTGACACAGGCCATCTCTACGCCGCGCACGTGATCAACGACCTGTGGAAAGAAACGCACGGCGAGGCCATCGTGGTCACCGATGTGGGCCAGCACCAGATGTGGGAAGCACAGTATTACCACCACGACCGTCCGCGCACGCTGATTACTTCCGGGGGGCTCGGTACGATGGGTTTCGCGCTCCCCGCGGGCATTGGCGCCAAATTCGCGAAGCCGGACTCGGAAGTTTGGGTTGTGGTCGGCGACGGCGGGTTCCAGATGACCATGAGCGAGCTCGCCACCATCGTCCAAGAGAAAGTCAATTTGAAGATCGCCATCATCAACAACGGCTACCTGGGCATGGTTCGTCAATGGCAAGAATTCTTCTACGACAAGCGCTACGTGGCCACGCCCTTGGTGGCGCCCGATTTTGTGGCGCTGGCCAACGCGTTCGGCATTCGCGCCGAGCGCATCACGACTCGCGCGGAAGTGGCTCCCGGGATCCGCACGGCGAGAGAGGCTGCGGAAACCGTCCTGCTCGATTTTCGCGTCGAGCAAGAGGATTCCGTGTATCCCATGGTTCCTGCGGGCGCGTCGCTCCACGAAATGATTCGCCGCCCGCACAACCCGTTGGTGGAAACCGCGTCGGATGCGTAAAGAACAAGAGAGGAAAGCATGCAAACACTTGTTGCCTACGTCGAAAATAAGCCGGGCGTGTTGAATCGCGTCGCCTCGCTGGCGCGGCGGCTGGCCATCAACATCGATTCGCTCACCGTCGGGCCGACGGAAAACGAAGAGATTGCGCGCATGACCATCGTGGCGCATACCGATGAACGCGGCGCGCACCGCCTGGAAGCCAGCCTAGAAAAACTGGTGGACGTGCTGCTCGCGGAGAATATTTCCAGGCGCGCCGTGCTCGAACGGGACCTCGCGTTGATCAAAGTTGCTGCCGACCAGCAGAACCGCCCTCATTTGATGGAATTGATCAAAGTCTTTCGCGCGCGTGTCGTGGACGTCGCTCCCGAATCGCTGATCATCGAGGTCTCCGGGACCGTGGACAAGATCGACGGCTTGCTTGAAGTGCTTCGTCCATTTGGCGTGCTGGAGATGGCGCGCACCGGTCGCATTGCCATGACGCGCGGCAGCGATCTGCTCCAGCCACCGTTGCCGGACGCCGAGAGTTCTACGTTCGAACCGGCCGATTCGAACGCGAAGTAGAAGCCTCCGCTTCGCGCGTGCCGGTTCGAGAAATCGGACGTCGCTCGGGCGTCCCTAAACATCCCGCGCAGGTGCAGCACACACTAGGCCGCACGCCGGCCGATGATCAACCAACGAGAGAGGACATCATGGCGAATCTCTACTACGACGACTCCGCGGATCTCACGCTGATTCAAGGGAAAAAGGTGGCCGTCATCGGCTACGGCTCGCAGGGCCACGCGCATTCGCTGAACCTGCGGGATAGCGGCGTCTCCGTCCGCGTCGGCCTGCCGGAAACCAGCACCTCGCGCGCCAAAGCCGAAAAGGAAGGGTTGACGGTCAATGTTCCGGCACAGGCGGCGGAGTGGGCGGAAGTGATCATGATTCTTGCGCCGGACACCAAGCAGCCCAAGCTCTATCGCGAGGCCATCGAGCCGCATCTGAAGCCGGGCAAGACGCTCATGTTCGCGCACGGCTTCAACATCCGGTTTGGCGCCATCAAGCCGCCAAAGACCGTAGACGTCTCGATGATTGCACCCAAGGCCCCCGGGCACCGCGTGCGCGAGGTCTTTACGGAAGGCGGTGGCACGCCAGCATTGCTGGCGGTCGAACAGGACTCGAGCGGCAGCGCCAAGGCGCTCGCGCTTTCTTATGCCAAAGGACTCGGCTGTACTCGCGCGGGCGTTTTGGAGACAACATTCACTGAAGAAACCGAGACGGATCTTTTTGGTGAGCAGGCGGTGCTGTGCGGCGGCGTAAGCGAATTGATCAAGGCGGGTTTTGAGACGCTGGTCGCAGCAGGATACCAGCCGGAGGTTGCGTACTTCGAGTGCATGCACGAACTGAAGCTCATTGTCGACCTGATTTACCGCGGCGGGCTTAGCTACATGCGTTACTCCGTCAGCGATACCGCCGAGCAAGGCGACTATGCTTCCGGTCCGCGCATCGTGACAAAACAAACACGCGAGGAAATGAAGAAAATCCTTGCGGAGATTCGCGACGGCAGCTTTGCCAAGAAGTGGATGGAAGAGAATGAGAAAGGCTGCCCCAACTTTTTGGCCAAGCGCCGCGGCGAGCAGCAACATCCCATCGAGCAACTCGGTCCCAAGCTCCGCTCCATGATGCCCTTCCTCCAGCCGGTCGTCGCGCCGGGGCTGGAAATCAAGACCGCCGCTACCAAGAAGTAGCGTCGAGGCTTGCGCCTGGGTTGAGCGCAGTGGGACAGAAGAGGACCCGAGAACAGCGGTCAAGAGGGCCCGGGAATATTCCTTGCCAAGCCCGACCAATCGGTTGACACGCAGGGGGAATTAAGCAATCCTCTCGCCTGATGAAACGCAAAGGTGGTCCGTCACCATCCGCTTCAATCCATCTTGGCGAGCGCATCGAGCATCTTAGCGTCAAGCGCCAGGAAATTATCCGTCCCATTCTCGAGCATCCGCGTGAATACGTACTGCTCAGCGTGCGGGCGATGGCCAAGCGCCTGCACACCGATCCGGCGACGATCGTTCGAATCGTTCGCGGGCTCGGCTTCGGCAGCTACAGGGAATTTCAGCGGCATCTCCATGAACTTTCTCTGGCGTTCGCCACTTCGCTGGACACCATGCAGTCCGGAGGGCGCGATCCCAGCGTGCCGGCGCATGTAGTCGAATCGCTCGAACAGGATTTGAAAAATCTGCAGGGGCTCAAGAATAGCCTGGATGCCCAGCGCCTGGTGGCGCTCGCAAAGCGTTTCCATGAAGCCCGCCGCATCGTCATCCTTGCCGCCGATCTGGCGACGCACCTCGCCGGCTACCTGGAGTATCAGATTAGCCTGCTGGGGCTCCCGATTTTCGCGGCGACGTCGGCGGGCAGGATTCTGCACCTGGTGCGATCAGTAAATCGCCAGGACCTGGTGGTGGCCATTAGCTTTCGTCGCGGGCTGCGACAGACAGTCGAGGGCGCCCAACAGGCGCGCGCCAACGGCGCATATTGCGTGGGTATCGCGGACACCTATCTTTCTCCGCTAGCGCGCGAGTGCAACGAAGTTTTTCTGGCTTCGGTCGAAACGACCTCATTTGGAGCGTCCTATGTGGCCCCTATCGCGCTCCTCAATTCCCTGCTCGCCGCCGTGGGACAATATCACCGCTCGCAGACGCTGGCCATTGTGAAAGAAATTGCCGAAGAACAGCGCAAGGGATTCCGTTGGTACAATCCGTGAGGCGTTCGCAGGAGTTCTTTCACTTGCTTTTCTGCGGCGACCCGGCAGCCACGCGGTTGACTTGTGCCGGGGTGAAGGGGAAACCAGGTTGAGGGCAGAACTCCAGCCGTCGCTTCGCAGGATCTCCCGACTACCACTGGCGTTCCTGGTCCTGTTCGCAGGCTCTGCGTTCGCGCAATCTTCTATCCTTCCCGGATCCAAGCCTCCCGACGCTCCTCGGGAATGGAAAAACTGGATCGGGGATTACGGCGGCGGAGGTGACGCCTTTTTGTGTTCCGTCTTCGAGCGCGGCGGCGAGTTGCTTCTCACTTGCGCGGGAAAGGGCGAAGCAAGACTCGAAGCAAACGGGAAGGAGGGATATTTCGTAACTTCCCCGATCATTCCGCCAACCGCCAATCCGCCCTTGCGCCGTGACTTGAATGGTGTCGTGACTTTGCAGGTTGGCGACGCGCGATGGCCGCGTCGCGACTACATCGCCCAAGGCGATCAGGTTTTCCGGATTCACCCTGCTCATCCGATCGAGGAATTGAGAAAGAGTGCTTTGCTGGCTACACCTCCCGAGGAAACGGGCGACTTTCGCAAGCCCGATCTGGTAGAGTTGGGGCCACCCGACATTCGCCTCGATATTCGTTACGCGACGTCGCACGATTTTCTCGGGACGCCCGTGTACTCGCAGGCGCGCGCGTTTCTCGAGCGCCCTGCCGCGGAAGCGCTTCGGCGCGTCCAACGAAAGCTCAAACCGCTCGGGTACGGCCTGCTCATTCACGACGCGTACCGGCCCTGGTATGTGACCAAAATCTTTTGGGACGCCACGCCGCCCGAAGGGAAGCTTTTCGTGGCCGACCCCGCGCAAGGCTCGCGTCACAATCGCGGATGCGCCGTCGATCTGACGCTTTACGCCCTGGCCAGCGGAAAGCCCGTGGAAATGCCCGGCACTTACGACGAAATGTCGCCGCGGTCTTACCCCGGCTATCCCGGCGGTACTTCACTCGAGCGCTGGCACCGCGACTTGCTCCGCCGCGCGATGGAATCCGAAGGCTTTACGGTATACGAGGCCGAGTGGTGGCACTTCGATTACAAAGATTGGAAGGCATATCCGATCCTGAATGTTCCTTTCGAAAACCTGGGTTTGCATCCGGACGCCGGCGTGGCACATTAGCGGCGGCCGGACCGATTCGAGGAGGCGACACTTTTGAAAGACAAGACACGCGGTGCGCTCAGCCGGTTCGCGGTGCTTCTCCTGCTCTTCTTCGCATTCGAAGCTGACCCAGCTTGCGCGCAAACCGGAAGCTCGCTCGCCGAACGCATCCAGAAAATCACGAGCCGACCCGAATTTGCTCACGCTAACTTCGGCATCGAGTTCTATTCCCTCGACAGTGGGAACGTGGTCTACGCGCTCAACGCCGGCAAGCTTTTTGTGCCCGCTTCCACGACCAAAACGCTGACCGAGGGCACCGTGCTCGCAAAACTTGGTGCGGGCTATCGATTTCATACGCGCGTCTACCGCACTGGTTCGGTCGATAAGCACGGCATGCTGAAAGGCGACTTGATTCTGGTTGCCAGCGGCGATCCCAATCTTTCGAACCGCGTTCATCCTGACGGCACGCTCGCTTTTGTCGATGAAGATCACTCCTACGGCGGTCCGGCGCTGCCCGGGGACCCTCTAGCGGTTATCAAGCAGCTGGCGGATGACGTCGCCGGCAAAGGGATCCACAAAATTCAGGGTCGTGTGCTGATTGACACGAGCCTTTTCCCCGATGGGCCTCGCGAAGGCGGCACGAATGTGGTTATGTCCTCCATCATGATCAACGACAACGTGATCGACCTCCTCGCAACACCCGGCAAAAAGGAAGGCGATCCTCTTACGCTCGCAACCTCGCCAGCGACTTCCTACGTCAAATTTGTGAATCATCTGACCACTTCCCCGGCCGGAACCAAGCCTTCGTTCGACTCGCCAGATTTCGTGACGAACCGAGACGGCTCCGTCACGGTAACGCTTGAGGGAAGCCTCCCCGTAGGTGCTGCGCCGCAACCCGCCATCATCGCAGTGCCTTCGCCGACCAGGTTTGCCGAAACCGTTTTCCGCGAAGGGCTGCTGGCCGCAGGCGTCGAGCTCAAGTCCGGGTCGGATCCCGCACCCACCGACTTTGCCCCGCTCACGCGGTTCTACACCACGCAGAATCAAGTCGCGGAGCACGTTTCTCCTCCGCTCTCGGAAGAAATCAAGGTCACACTGAAGGTCAGCCAAAATCTGCACGCGGGCATGGGGCCGTATCTTCTCGGCGCTCTGGTCGGGAAGGACACGAAGAATCCGCTCGATGCCGGGTTCCATGTCGAGCATGAATTCCTGCAGTCCGCGAAGCTCGACCTCTCAGGAACCGGTCAGGGCGATGGCGCCGGCGGCGACTGGGCCGATCTGTTCAGTCCGGACTTCATGGTGCATTACCTCGTGTATTGGACAACGCGGTCGGATTACGAAACCTTTCTGCGAGGGCTCCCGGTGCTGGGCAAAGATGGCACGCTTGCAAGAATTCAGGTGAATTCGCCCGCCGCGGGTCATGTGTTTGCAAAAACGGGCACATTTGGCTCGGAGGACCGGCTCAACGGCAAATTGATGCTAAATGGCAAGGGTCTGGTGGGTTATGTGATGACCAAGAGCAACCGGAAGCTGGCCTTCGCGGCCTATGTGAATCACGTAACGCTTCCACCAGACATGGAAGCGGCCCAGAGCGTGGCGGGCGAGGCCCTCGGCGAGATTGCCGCCGCGGCGTACGACTCCGACCTTGGTAGCTCGGGTGCGGCCAGCGCCGCCGAAAGCTACGATCTGCTCATTCGCAACGGCCACATCATCGATGGCGCCGGCAACCCCTGGTTCGCGGGCGATGTCGCGGTGAGCGGCGACCGCATTGCGGCAGTCGGAGATTTGCGCGAAGCTCACGGCAAACGCGAAATCGATGCGCAGGGCCGCATCGTTGCTCCGGGATTTATTGACATGCTCGGACAGTCCGAAGTTGCTCTCCTGCTGGACAATCGCTCGCTCAGCAAACTATCGCAGGGGATTACTACAGAAATCACGGGCGAGGGCGGCTCGATCGCACCGCAAAATGAAAAAACCATTGCGCCGATGAAGCCCCTCCTGGACCGCTACAAGCTCACCATCGACTGGACCACGCTGGACGGTTACTTCAAGAGGCTGGAAAAACAGGGCACACCTCTCAACATGGGGACTTATGTCGGCTCGGCACAGGTTCGCGAAGCAGTCATTGGCGACGACGACCGCGCCCCCACGCCTTCCGAACTCGACCAAATGAAAGCGCTCGTCGAACAAGCCATGAAAGACGGCGCCCTGGGCGTTTCCAGCGCGCTGATTTATCCTCCCAATATCTACGCAAAAACGGACGAGCTCGTCGCACTCGCGCAAGTCGCCTCTCAATACGGCGGGATTTACGCGACGCACATGCGCAGCGAAGGCGCCTCGGAAATGAGCGCGCTGGCCGAAGCAATTCGCATCGGCCAGGAAGCGCATCTCCCCGTGGAGATCTTTCACCTGAAAGTGAGTGGCAAATCGCGCTGGGGCAGCATGAAAAATGTCGCTGCCGCGCTACAGAATGCCCGTGATTCGGGTCTCGATATTGCCGCCGATATGTACCCCTACGCCGCGGGCGCAACAGCGCTGGCTTCGGCCCTTCCGCCTTGGGTCGCGGATGGCGGCATCCAGAAGCTGCTCGAGCGCCTGAAGGATCCAGCGGTCCGCGCGCGCATCAAACAGGAACTCTCGACCGATCATCCGAATTGGGAAAATCTCTTTTACGATTGTGGCGGCGGGGCTGGCGTTCTCATTTCTTCCGTCGAAAAACCGGAGCTCAAGCAATTCGAGGGAAAGACGGTCGAAGATGTCGCCAAGGCCTGGAAGAAAACGCCGGAAGATACATTGATGGACTTCGTTCTCGCCGATTCCGCGCAAACCGGCGCGATTTATTTCATGGCCAGCGAAGAGGATTTGCGAACAGGCCTCAGCCAGCCTTGGACGAGCATCGGCTTGGACGCCAATGAAATGTCACTTGACGGGCCAACGTACGAAGCGCACGCGCATCCCCGCACTTTCGGCTCCATGCCTCGCTTTTTGGGACACTATATTCGCGACGGGCATCTGATGCCTCTCGAAGCGGCCATTCGCAAGATCACCTCTCTACCTGCGCAGCGCGAGCATCTCGAAGGCCGCGGACTCTTGAAGCCCGGCTACTACGCGGACATTACCATCTTTGATCCGGCAACGATCATCGACCACGCCACCTATGTGAAACCGGATCAGTTGTCGGAAGGCATCGACTTCACAATCGTCAATGGGCAACTCGAATACGACCACGGCAAGCTTACCGGCGCGACCGCAGGCAAGGTCCTTCGCGGGCGCGGCTGGCGCCCAGGCCAGGACGACGCGCGACAGTAATAGACCGGACGCTGACGCCACACAGACTTGTCCGACAACAGCGCTTTTGTCTTTCGTTTTCTCGAGCGCGCCTGCCATGTTCAAGCGCGGAATCCGAACCTCTACTTTCGCGAAGAATCACACTGTCCGCATCTACGCCGTTGCCATCGGGCCCTTTTTGAACTCTGCAAGCAAAGGTGAGGTTGATTCCGTCGCCTGTCAGCTCAGCGCCGTTTTCCCCAGCTCCGCCACGCGCCGCTCGTAAATCACTTCCACCAACCCGCGTTTTCCGTGATAGCGCAGCAAAATTTTGTGGCCTGGCTGGATTTTTGCCCGAGTCTTGATCAGCGAATCCGAGAGTTCGACCCACTGCCCACTCACCAGATAGTTCCCTTCCCAGCCGCGCAATGCAAAATGCCCGTCGTTCTTCAAGATGAGCGGCGCGGCGTTGCACGCAATTACTTTGCCTTGCACCTTGGCTTGCGTGCATTGGTAGCGGCCAGAGACGTCGGTGGTTTCAGCGGGACATGCGGGCGTCAAGGCGAAGAAAATGACGACCAGCGGCCAAACTCGCCATACGCTTCGAGCGATCCGAACGCGTCCCATGGGAGTCTCCACGTCCAGGTCGCTTGGCTGCGGACGGCCGATCCTGGTCGAAAGGACAGCTGCAATTCATTCGCCAAGTGGCTTGAGGCTAAGTATTTTATTTACAACGACTTCCAGAAACGATGTGGCAGCGAGCGCGCGCTCGTGGGCAGCCGTTTTCCCGCGAAAAGCCGACCGAGGGAACTGTTTTGCAGTAGCCTTGGGTGTTAGCGAGCCTTCCGCCGCTAACCACGGTCGAGCAAGGCTGGGTTTGACTCGAGAAGCCCCGGGCCTCGAGCCGGCGAGTACGTCACGGTATTTCCGCGACGGCTTGACCGTCTTTTCGCGGATCGGACGCGCCGTAATTTACACCGGTCGAGAAGTCGCGCATGACCGCCTGTCCGCCGCCCACCACGCTTGAAAACGTCCCTTTCAATTCAATCTTGTGGCCTTTCCCGGTAAGCTCATCGCGCACCCTTTGTGGGATGCGGTTTTCCATCATCACGTCGCATCCGCCGAACGAATGTTTGCTGAAGCGCGGTGCTTCGAGCGCGGCTTGAATGTTCATCTTGAAATCCACGAGATCGGCAATAAACTGCGCGTGTGCTTGCGACTGGTTCCATCCACCCATGATTCCAAACGCCACGCGCGAATCGCCCTTTTGCGCGAAAGCCGGAATGATCGTGTGCAGGGGACGCTTTCTTCCCGCAAGGGCGTTTGGCGATGCGGGATCGAGCGAGAAAAGCCCGCCGCGGTCGTGCAACGCAAAACCCGTTCCCGGCGCCACGATGCCCGACCCAAACAGCTCGTAATTGCTCTGGATGAGCGACACCATGTTCCCTTCGCGATCCACTACGCTCAAATAGGTGGTGTCATTTCCCGCGGCAATTTCTCCCGCCGTCGCGTCGCATTTCGCGTGGTCCACATCGACTTGCTTCGCCCGCTCGACAGCCCATTCTTTCGAAAGTAGGGTGGCCACGGGCAACTTCTGTTTTCGCGGATCGCCGATATGCTTCAGCAAATCCGCATACGCCAACTTTTTCGCCTCGATCATGGTATGCAACGCGTTCGTGGAAGCGAATCCCCAGTCCTTTTGCCCCAGCGGAAACGTCTCCATGATGTTCAGCATTTCGAGCGCGGCGAGGCCCTGCACGTTGGGGGGCAACTCATAAACCGTCCAGTCGCGATAGGTCGTGGAAATGGGCTCGACAAATTCGCTGGAAAACTCGGCGAGGTCGGCCTCGGTCATCAGCCCGCCGTGCCGCTTCATCGACTCCAAAATCTTTTTCGCGATCTCTCCTTTATAAAATGCGTCCTTCCCGTGCTGCGCAATCTGCTCGAGCGACCACGCCAGGTCCGGATTCCGAAACACTTCACCGACTCTTGGCGCGCGATCTTCCGGCAAATACGTCTTCGCAGCTGCTTCATCGGTGCGCAAATAATTGACCGATCCCGCCCAATAGGCCGCGACCCACTCCGGCACCGGAAATCCCTCTTGCGCCGTTCGAACCGCCGCCGCCAAATCATCGGCCAGTTTTTTGCGGCCGAATTTGTCTGCTAGTTTCTGCCAACCATCCACGACTCCCGGCACGGTGATGGAGTTCACGCCTTGCTGCGGCATGCTGCGGATTCCCTGCTTCTCCAAATACTCGATCGTCAAGCCCTTTGGCGCCCAGCCGCTGGCGTTCAGTCCATACACCTTATTGGCCTTCGCGTCATACACAATGGCAAATAGATCTCCGCCGATGCCGTTCATCATCGGTTCGACGGCGCCCATCATGGCGTTTGAAGCAATGGCCGCATCCACGGCATTTCCGCCCTGCTCGAGGATGCGGACGCCGGCCTGCGCCGCAAGCGGTGACTCCGCCGCGACAATTCCATTGCGGGAAATCACCATCGAGCGCGTCTGGCCGCGGTCTTGCCCGTGGCTATTTCCGGTCCACAGGATCACGGCGATGAAAAGAAATATCCCTTCGCGAAAGACTCGCACGCTTTGCCTTCCTTGTTTCTCCCAGAATGGCTCAAGAACATCCCTCACGGCATCGTGACGATGATATTCGGAACGTTCTTCTCGCGCAGCATGGCATTGAATGATGTCACGTCCTTGGCCAAAACCTGCTGATACTCCTGTTGGAATTGATCACCCTGATCCTTGAGTTCCTTTCCCACCGCAAGCTGCTGCGTTGTGGGTGTGAAATCAGAGGACGCCGTCTGGTTAGAAAGATAGCCGATCTTGCTCGCGAGCATCGGCGGCCACCGCGTGCTGTCCTGCCCTCTTCCGGTCAGCTTGAGCTGCAGGACTTTTCCCTCCACGGCGATCAACCTATCCGCTAAATCGTCCGCGGCCTTTCGAATCGCTTTCCCGGTATCATCGTTTCCCAGCTCTTTTTCCAAGGCGGCAAGCTGGGCGCGAATGGACTCGATTTGATTGACCTGTGCGCCGATGGCGTTCAATTCGTCGCGCAGGCCGGTGAGAAACTGCATTTGCGTCTGGATGTCGCTTTCCGTCCCGCCAGAGTGCGGATCCTTCAAGACGTTGAGTTTCTGGCTGGACTTTTCTTCGCCTACCGTTAGCGTCACCGTATACGTCCCGGGAGGCTCAAGCAGCGAGATGCGCGCTAGATCGGGCGCGGGACGCCAGCCTTCCGGCCCAGCTTTGACGTCCGGCGCATAGAGCGGGCTGGTCCGCAACTTGAATTCCGTGCCGGGCTCGGAGCGCAGGTTCCACCAGACGCGATTCATACCGGGTTTCACCTCGCACGGCGGCCCGCCCTCGCCTCCTTCGCCGCCGCCACCCCCGCCACCACCCGGACCTGCTGGTCTTCGTGCGCCTTGTTCTGTTGCCGCGCGGCACTCGAATTCGCGTACGGCTTTCCCGTTGGCGTCGCTGATCGTCAAATGCACGCGCTCTTTTTCTCCAAGCGTCGACTTCAAATAAAAATTAATGGGCGCGCCATAAGGCGGATTGTGTCCCGCCGTCGGGTCGTAGGAAACTGCGGCTGGCTCCGCGATCGGCCGGAAGCGGTAAACGTCGCGCGGAGCAAATAAATGCGCGTTGGATGCAAGAATCGCGGGCGTCATCTGCTCGAACGGAGTGATGTCGTCCAAGATCCAGAAGCCGCGGCCGTAGGTGGCCAGCGCCAGATCGTGAAACCGTTCCTGCACGGCGATCCAATACACCGGGGCGCGCGGCAAGCCACTCTGGAGCGGCTGCCAGTTTTTGCCGTCGTCGAATGAGATGTACATGCCGTTCTCGGTTCCGAGGTAGAGCATGCCTTTGCGCACGGGATCTTCGCGAATACAATGCGCGTAGCTGAGCATGCTGTGCGGAATTCCGTTGGTAATGGAGGTCCAGGTCTTTCCGTAATCCGTGGTCTTATAGGCAAACGGGTCGCGAAGGTTCATCTGGTGAAAGTCGACGCTGATGTAAGCCGTGCCCGGGTCGTAGCGCGAAGCCTCGATGTTGCTCACCGTTCCCCACTCGGGAAGATTCGGAATGTTTTTTGTGACGTTGGTCCAGTTTTTCCCGCCGTCTCGCGTGACTTGCACGTAACCGTCGTTGGTTCCGGCCCAGATCACACCTGCTTCCTTCGGGGATTCCGCGATTGCAAAAACGGTTCCCGCGTATTCCACGCCGATGTTGTCCGGGGTGAGCCCACCGGAAATCTGCATGCGGCTCCGGTCGTTGCGCGTGAGGTCCGGGCTGATCATTTGCCAGCTATTGCCGCCGTCCGTGGTGACGTGCACGGATTGACTGCCCACATAAACCTTGTTGTGGTCGTGCGGAGAAATGGTCACCGGAAATTCCCAGTTGAACCGGTATTTCACCTCGGCGGCGCTGGCTCCGGAGACATCTTCCGGCCACACTTCCACTTCTCTCGCCTGATGATTTCGCTCATCGAAACGCGCGACCGAGCCCCCCACGCTGCCCGAACCTGTGCCGGTCGACCAGATGATGTTGCTGTCAACGGGATCCGGGGTCGCAAAGCCGCTCTCGCTGCCGGCCACCGGATGCCACGCGCCGCGCGAGATTTGCGATCCGCCGAAGCCTCCAAACTGCAAGCTGTTGCTCGGGCCGCGGTACGATGGGCCGTCTTGCTTGTTTCCGTAAAGGAAATAAGGAATCTGGTCGTCGAGCGTCACATGGTAAATCTGGGCGATGGGCAGCTGGATGCGGTCCCAGGAGTGGCCACGATTCACGGAAAGGCTCACGCCGCCGTCATTCACAACGGCCATGCGGTCGCCGTTGGTCGGATCGATCCACATCTCGTGATTGTCTCCACCGGGAGACGAGGGCATGTTTGTCAGCGTGTGGCCGCCGTCGAGCGTCCGGGAAAATGCCGAAGTGAAGAAATAAACTTCGTTCTCGTTGTCCGGGGAGATTTCTTCGCGCGTGTAATAGTGCGTGCGCCCGCGAATCTGGCGGTCCGAATTGATCAATTGCCAGTTCTCTCCCCCGTCGTCGGAACGCCACAACTGGCCGCTCTGCGTGGCCTTGCCGTCGATCGGCACGCCGTCACCGGTTTCGATCAAGGCGTACACGCGATTCGAGTCCCTTGGCGCCACGCGCACGGCGATTCTTCCTATGGGCGAATGCGGCAGACCGTGGCCTTCCAAACGCTTCCACGTCGCTCCTTCATCGGTGGATCTGAACAACCCGCTGCCGGGGCCGCCGCTCTTTCGCCCATACGTGTGAATCTCGAGTTGCCACATTCCCGCAAACAGAATCCGCGGATTGTTAGGATCCATACCCATGTCCGAGCAGCCGGTGTTTTCATCAACAAACAGCACTTTCTCCCAGTTTTTCCCGCCATCGGTCGAGCGGAATACTCCGCGATCCGGCTGCGGCCCATAGGCGTGACCCAAGGCGCAAGCCAGCACGATGTCCGGGTTATGCGGGTCAACAATCACATTTGCGATTCTGCCGGTTTTTTCGAGCCCCATCGGCTTCCAGGTCTTCCCTGCGTCCAACGACTTGTAAATCCCATTGCCGACGGAAATGTGGCTGCGAATGAAGGATTCCCCGGTTCCGGCCCACACGATATTCGGGTCATTCGCGGCAATCCCGAGCGATCCAATGGAAGAAACCGGTTCGTCGTCAAAGATGGGGTCCCAGTGAATGCCACCGTCGGTGGTCTTGAAAATTCCTCCCGACGCCGCGCCCACGTAATATACGTTGGGATTTCCAGGAATCCCCACGACCGCGGTTGCGCGATTCCCCACCGGCCCGACGTAGCGGAATTTCATTTCGTTGTAGACGTCTGGACTGATCTGCGTCTGTTGCGCGCGGGTTAATGCTCCGCCGCAGAAGACTGCCAGCGCACCTGAGAAGAGACCAACCCACACTCGCTTCGTCATGACGAGACCTCACTCGCTCCATTTTTGCCTGGAATTGCGCGGATGATACTTGCTGCGACACTCGAGGTCAATAGTTACGAAGAAGCGCGAGCGCTCGACCCTAGCATTTGGCATTTCTGCGCAGACACCCTAGAATTCAAAGGGACGCCGCTCCCGAGTTCGTTTTGTGGCGGATCTCGATCACCCTAGCGGAGGCTTGGCCGTTGCCGGAACATCACGCCGCTGCCTCGCACTCGACACCGATTGCTCCCCGCGATCCTCGCCTGCGTTCCCAGATCGACGCGGTGGTGACCGGTCGTCATTCCGATCCCTTTAGCCTTCTCGGGCCGCATCCCGTGGACGGCGCCTGGGCAG